>Ga0008835_100615_pt1 | contig 29361 bp, 31 predicted proteins | sample HotLakConsoUCCRE_FD_62215 | JGI IMG/M metagenome (GOLD analysis project Ga0008835, IMG submission 62215) | Hypersaline microbial mat communities from Hot Lake, Washington, USA - Hot Lake Consortium UCC-RE (Hybrid Assembly) ... | reverse complement strand
GAGGAGGCGCTCGATCATGCCGCAAAGCTGATAGAGGCCGTGTCGGTCCCCGTGCAGGGGGATTTCGAGAACGGGTTCGGAGATGCTCCGGAGGAGGTGGCCGAAACCGTGCGCCTCGCCGCGGAGGCGGGCCTCGCGGGCATGACCCTCGAGGACATTCGCCTGCCGGGGACCGAGCCTTATCCCTTCGAGGCCGCAGTGGAGCGTGTCGCAGCGGCGGTGGAGGCCGCGCGCGCCCTGCCCCGCGATTTCGTCCTGACGGCACGCGCCGACGGGATGCTCGGTGGAGGCTACGGCATCGACGAAGCGATCCGCCGGTTGCGCGCCTTCGAGGGCGCGGGCGCGGATGTGCTCTATGCGCCGGGACCGGCCCATATGGACGACCTCCGCCGGATCTGCGCGGAGACGGACCTGCCCGTCAACGCGCTGGTCAGCGGGCGCTTCGCCAATCAGACAGTCGACGATTTCGCCGAAGCCGGCGTGGCGCGGATCTCCCTCGGCTCCTCTCTCGCCCGGGTGACCCATCGCGTGATCGTCGATGCGGGCCGCGACATGTTCGAGCGCGGCCGCTTCGTGGGACTTGGACGCGCGGCTTCGGGCGACGAGATCGACGCGCTTCTGGGCGGGGGCTGAGGCCTTTCGGCAACCGGAAACAATTGCCGCGAGATTTCCCAATTGTGGACCGGATCCCGCCGCCTTCGGGGGCTCAGATGGCCTTGCCCAAGCGGCAACCATGAATTCCGGAGAAACAGATGCCCACTGACATGAGCAACCCCGACGACATCCGCCGCTTCGCCCGCGACGAGCGCAACCGGTGCGTCTCGGAGCGTGAATGGCGCCACCGCCTTGCCGGTTACGGCATCGCGGTGCGGGAGCGCGCAGGGTCCATATGGCTGACGGCCGTCGTCTCCGGCCGGGACATCTGCGCCTTCGACGCCTGAGGTCGAGCCGACCCGTGACGGCTCCCCGCCTTCTCAGGCGGACACGCCCGTATCCGGGTCGTCTTCCGGTTTGTCGCGCCCGCGAAACCCGCGGGCCACGACGAATTTCTCCGAACTGTCGGACCGCGATGCGGGCGGCTTGACGTTCGCCACGCTTTCGAACCGGCGCTTGAGCAGCGTCTGGAGAGAGCCCTCGGCCCCGCCTGCCAGAACCTTCGCCACGAAGGTGCCGCCCTCCTCGAGCACATCGAAGGCGAACTGCGCCGCCGCCTCGCAGAGGGCCACGATCCGCAGGTGATCGGTCTGCTTGTGTCCCGAAGAGGCCGCAGCCATGTCCGACATGACCACGTCCGCCGGGCCTTCGAGCCAGGCCTTTACCTGCTCGTCCGCGTCGTCCTCGAGGAAATCGAGTTGGTGCAATTCCGCCCCGGCGATGGGCTCGATCTCCTGCAGGTCGATTCCGAGCACCCAGCCCACGGGTTTGCCGGACTTCTCGCCCAGCGCATTGACCCGCGACACCGCGACCTGGCTCCAGCCTCCGGGCGCCGCGCCGAGGTCCACGACGCGTGCGCCGGGCACGAGGAACCGGAACCTGTCATCGAGCTCCAGGATCTTGTAGGCCGCCCGCCCGCGATACCCGTCAGCCTTTGCGCGTTTGACGTAGGGATCGTTGAGCTGCCGTTGCAGCCAGAGCGTTGAGGACAGCTTTCGTCCGCGCGCGGACTTGACCTTCACGGTCAGGTCCCGCTCCCCGCGTCCGCTGGATTTCCGTGTCCGCTTCGCCATTTTCACTCCCGGGTTCCCGGTCGAGAACCCGCACGAATTCCCTTAGGAAAGTCCGGTCAATACGGGCCGTCCTCGAGGACACCATCGGCAGACATCTGCGCGTAAAGCAGCCCCTCGCGCAAGCCCCGGTCGGCAACCGAGAGCCGATCCGTCGGCCAGAGCCGCATCAGCGCCTGCAGGATCGCCGAGCCGGACATGATCAACGCATGCCGGTCCTTGCCGATCCGCGGATCGGTGCGGCGCCCCTCGGGTCCCATGGCGAGGTAGGAGCGGATCACCGCGTCGATCTGCTCGGACGTCATCCGCAGCCCGTCCACCTTCGTCCGGTCGTACCGCCGGAGGCCAAGATGGGAGGCCGCCACCGTGGTGACGGTGCCGGAGGTGCCGATGATCTGGAACCCTTCCTTGACCTGCTCGGACGCATAGGGCGCGAATTCCGCAAGGTTTTCCTCAAAGAACCATGACATCAACGCGAAACGTGCATTGTCGTCGTCCACGTCCCGGAACTGGTCGCGCAGGGTCGCGACGCCCAGGGGCACCGAAATCCAGTCGACCACCTTGGCCGCCGGAAACGGCCCGGGGTCCTGACGGAACCCGGAATGGAGCCGCATGATCGCCTTGGGCCTGTCGTGCCGGGGGACCTTGGTCAGGTCGATCCAGACAAGCTCCGTCGATCCGCCGCCGATATCCACCACGAGGAGCTGTTCCGTCCGGGTCGACACCAGAGGCGCGCAGGAGATCACCGCAAGACGCGCTTCTTCCTCGGGCTGGATGATTTCGAGGCTGAGACCGGTCTCGCTGCGCACCTCCCGTATGAATTCGGCCGCATTCGTCGCACGGCGGCAGGCCTCGGTCGCCACAAGGCGCATCCGGTTCACCTTGTGGCGCCGGATCTTCTGCATGCAGATGCGCATGGCGCCGATGGTCCGTCCCATCGAAGCCCGGCTGAGCCGTCCCGACCGTTCCAGCCCCGAGCCGAGCTGAACCGATTTCGAGAAACTGTCGATCACGTGAAACTGACTGCCCTTCGGCTGAGCGATCAGCATCCGACAACTGTTCGTGCCGAGATCGAGCGCCGCATAGAGCGTCGCGGGATCCGGCGGAGCGGGCGCGGCGCCTTCAACCGGTTTCGGGAAGACGCCCGCACCCTTGGGACGCCTGGGCGCCATCAGTCACGCCCTCCAATCATGAGTTGCGTCCAGATTATGCAGCCCCGACCCGTCTGGCAAGCTCTGTGACAGGCAGGTGATGGTCGGCCGGCCTGCGCGGGGCGGAACGCCTGTTTGGGCACCATTCGCCCGGCGGCCCCTGTCCCCCGCCTCTCTCCCGTGCCAGTCTCTCCGTCGCGCAGGCGCGTCGTTCCGTCGAATTCCGACGGTGAGGGTCGTGCCTGCGTCGCTATGAGAGCCTCACGAAGACACAGCCTCCGGAGAAGTCCATGGCCCAGGTCACCATCGTCTACTGGCGCGACATCCCGGCCCAGGTCATCGTCGGCAAGGGGCGCAGCGCGGTGAAGCTGCCGCTCGCCGAGCGGTTCGAACAGGCCATCGACCGCGCCGCGATGAAGAGCGGCGCGACCGGAACCGACGCCTATCTCGCCGACTGGCGCAAGGCCGATCCGGTCGAGTTGGAAGGCGACGACCGCCCCGCGGCCGAGGCCATGGCGGCCCGGATCGAGGCGGACTATGACGACGGCCGCCTGAAGGTCCTTATCGGAAACGAAGGCCGGGCCTGAGCCCGGCGACGCGCATCGGAGACGCCCTCATGGCCCTGTTCGACTTTCGCCAGAAGACCGGCGCCGGGACCCGTCCCGGGCCCGACCCAGGCGGTCTTGCCGACTTCATCTCGGGCTATTCGATCGAGGTGATGCCCCGCACCGCCGCCAAGATCGAGGATTTCCGCGCGCTCCTGCCCGCGGGCACGCGCGTCTATATCGCCCATATCGACGGCACGCCCATCGAGGACATGGTGAGCACCGCGAAACGTCTCTCCGCGGAGGGCTTCGAGGTCATGCCTCATATGCCTGCGAGACTCATCTCCGATTCGGCCACGCTCGGCGACTGGATCGCCCGTTACCAGGGAGAGGCCGGCGTGACCGGGGCGCTGCTTCTCGCGGGGGGCGTGACCGAGCCGCGCGGCGCCTTCCATTCGTCGATGCAGCTTCTCGAAACCGGGCTCTTCGACCGCGCGGGGTTCACCCGGCTGCATGTGGCGGGCCACCCGGAGGGAAACCGCGACATCGATCCCGACGGCGGTCATGCGAACGTGGAGGCCGCCCTGCGCTGGAAGGCCGATTTCGCGCGGCGCAGCGATGCAAAGATGGCGCTGGTCACGCAGTTCGCCTTCGAGGCGGGCCCCATCCTATCCTGGGTCGAGGGACTTGCCGCTGCGGGGATCGACCTTCCCGTCCATATCGGTATCGCCGGTCCGGCGAAACTGCAGACCATGATCAGATTCGCTATCGCCTGTGGCGTCGGGCCCTCTCTGCGGGTGCTGCAACGGCGCGCCCGCGACGTCACCAAACTTCTTCTGCCCTACGAGCCCACGGAGCTCGCCTCCACGCTCGCTGCGCGCAAGGCGGCCAGTCCGGGGTTCGGTATCGAACAGGTCCATCTCTTTCCGCTCGGCGGACTCGAGGCTGCTGCGACCTGGGCAGGCCGTCAAGGCGGTCCCGCGAGCCGGTCCACGACCACCGCGAGCGCCTGACCGGACATGCCAGCCCTTCTTTTCGATCTCGACGGCACCATGCTGGAGACCGACCCGCTCCATGCGGCGGTCTTCGTGGAACTCTTCGCCGAACACGGCCGGGAGATCGACGAAGCTTTCTACATCGGCCACCTCCACGGCCGCCAGAATGCCGACATATTCGGCGCGTTCTTCCCCGACCACGATGCGGTGGCCATGGCCGATCTCAAGGAAGCCCGCTTTCGCGAAAGGCTCGGCCTTGAGGCCGAACCCGTGCCGGGGCTGCTTGCCCTCCTCGACCGGGCTGAGGCCGACGCCTGGCCCGTCGCCGTCGTTTCGAACGCGCCGAAGGCGAACGCCCATGCCATGCTCGCCGCGATCGGGCTCGAAGGCCGCATCGGCACCATAGTGCTGGGGGACGATTGCCCGCGCGGCAAACCCGATCCCTTTCCCTATTCCGAGGCGATGCGGCGTCTTCGCGTGGAACCGGCCCGGGCCGTGGCCTTCGAAGACAGCCGTGCGGGCCTCGCGTCGGCCTGCGCCGCCGGTGCCCTTGCCGTAGGTCTTACCTCAAGCCTTCCGCCCGAGGCGCTGCGCGCCGCCGGGGCCCGGCTCGTTATCCGCGATTTCTCCGATCCCGCGCTCGAGACCGCACTGTCCAACCGCCTCTGAAAGGAAGCCCGTCCATGACCCGCACCGTTGTCGAGTCGAAGACCAGGACCGCCGTGATCGGCTTTGACGAGCCCTTCTGCGTCATCGGCGAGCGCATCAATCCGACGGGTCGCAAGAAGCTTGCCGCCGAACTCGAGGCGGGCGACTTCTCTACGGTGGAGCGGGATGCGCTGGAGCAGGTCGCCTGCGGCGCCACCATGCTCGATGTCAACGCCGGCGTGGTCTACAACTCGAACCCCGATCCGAACGAGACCGAACCGCCGCTCATGCGCCGGATAATCCAGCTTGTTCAAGGGCTAGTGGATGTCCCCCTATGTATCGACAGCTCCGTACCCGGCGCGCTCGAGGCGGGCCTCGAGGCTTGCGACGGGCGACCGCTCCTGAACTCCGTCACCGGCGAAGAGGAGCGTCTGGATCTCGTTCTGCCGCTGGTGAAGAAGTACAACGTGCCGGTGGTGGCGATCTCCAACGACGACACCGGCATCAGCGAGGATCCCGAGGTGCGCTTTGCCGTGGCGAAGAAGATCGTCGAGCGCGCTGCGGACTACGGGATTCCGGCCCATGACATCGTGGTCGATCCGCTTGTGATGCCGATCGGCGCGATGGCGTCCGCCGGTCGGCAGGTCTTCGCCCTCGTCCGGAAGCTGCGCGAGGACCTTGGGGTCAACACCACCTGCGGCGCCTCGAACATCTCCTTCGGCCTGCCCAACCGGCACGGGATCAACGCCGCTTTCCTGCCCATGGCCATCGCCTCCGGCATGACCTCGGCGATCATGAACCCGGTCCGGCCGGTTGAGATGGAGGCGATCCGTGCGTCCAACATGCTGATGAACCACGACCCCAACGGCTCGAGTTGGATCGGCTTCGCGCGGGTCATGGAACAGGTCCAGGCCGGAACGCCCTATGCGGAGGCCGCCAAGGCCGGCAACGAGGCCGGTGGCGGTGGAAGGCGGCGGAGGCGGCGCGCTTAAGGGCGCGTTAACCGAAGGCCGCCAGGGTGGAGCGATGAGAGATGCTCCGATCCGCCCCCATGATCCCGATCTCTGGATCAACCAGATGTTCGCGTCGCAATCCGCCCGCTCGGGCGGCGTCGTGCGACGAAAGATCGACTGGGTCGACCGTGAGATCGGACGGGAGAGGCTTCTGACCGAGGTTCGGTCGCGGGGCTTCCACATGCTTGAAGCCGGCGGTCAGTTCATCGTGGTCTGTGCGCCAGGACCAATCCGGATGGTATGTTGAGACCCCAGAATATTCGCGAATATTCGGATCAGATTATTCGCGAATAATCTGACATTCACAGCCCGTAGAGCGCGCCGAACTTCGTCTCGAGATAGCCGAGCAGCGGCTCCTCCGTCGGCGCCTGTTCGGTCGCGGCCGCAATGGTGTCGAGCGGCTCCCGAAGGCCGCCGTGTCGTTGCAGCTTCTCCCGAAGCCAGTCCGTCGCAGGACCCGGGTCACCCGCCGCGAGATGCGCGTCGAGATCGGGCACCGCCTTGCGCAACGCCTTGTGCAGACAGCCCGCATAGACATTGCCCAGCGTGTAGGTCGGAAAATACCCGAAAAGCCCCAACGACCAGTGCACGTCCTGCAGAACGCCGTTCGATGGCCGATCCACGGCATAGCCGAAATCCGCCTCAAACCTCCGGTTCCAGGCCTCCTCCAGATCGATCACCTCGATCCTGCGCGCTATCAGGGCCCGCTCGAGGTCGGTGCGCAGGAGGATATGGAGGTTGTACTGCACCTCGTCGGCCTCCGTGCGGATGTAGCCGCTGTGCACTCCGTTCGCAGCCGCGTAGAGCGCGTCGGCATCGGCAAGGCCGAGATCACCGAAGGCGTCCCGCATTTCCGTCCAGAGCCAGCCGAGAAAGGCACGGCTGCGACCGAGCTGGTTCTCGTAGATCCGGCTCTGGCTTTCGTGCACGCCCATGGACACGCCAGAGCCGAGGGGTGTCAGCAGGTAGCGCGGGTCGATGTTCTGCTCGTAGGCGGCATGCCCGACCTCGTGGATCGTCGAGTAGAGACAGTTGAACGGGTCGGTGGGCGCCGTGCGCGTGGTGATCCGGACATCCTGCCCGGAGCCCGAAGAGAAGGGATGGACCGCCTTGTCGACGCGTCCACGTTTCATGTCGTAGCCGAAGACCTTTGCCACCTTGCGCGACAGCCGCATCTGCGCGTCTTCGTTGAACACACCCGAGAGCGCCGGCGCCGCAGGTTGTCCAAGCACCGCCTCGCGCAGCGCCACCAACCGCGGGCGCAGCCGCCCGAAAAGGGCGTCGAGTTCGCCCCCGGTCATGCCTGGCTCATAATCCTGCAGCATCGCGTCGTAGACGTCGCCGCCATTCGACAGCGCCGCCCCCTCTTCCCGCTTCAAGGCCACGACCTCGGCCAGCGTGGGCGCGAAGGCGTCGAAATCGTCTGCCGCCCGCGCCTCGGCCCAGATTCCCTGGGCCCGGGAGGTCACCCGGGCAATCTCGGCCGAAAGCCGCGCCGGCACCCGCGTGGCCCGGTCGAAGGCGCGCCGGATCAGGCGCACCTGCGCCCTGCCCTCCTCGTTCAGCGCGCCCGCGTCGAGTGCAGAGAGCCAGTCACCCACGCGCGGATCGGTTCTGCGGGCGTGCAGCACACCTTCCATTGCCGCCATTTCCTCGGCCCGCTGGGCTGCCGCGCCACGGGGCATCATCGTTTCCTGGTCCCAGCCGAGCCGCCCGGCCACCTGCTCGAGCGCCGCGGTCTCGCGCGCATGGGCCATGAGGTCCTCGAATGGGGCGGTCATGCAGTACCTCTCAGGGATTGCGGCAAGGGATAGCGTGCGAGGAACCGCGCACGCAGGATCAGCACCCAGAGCAGCACCGCCGTGGCCTGGTGCAGGATGCCCAGTTGCCAGGGCGCCGAGTAGAGCGCCGTGAAGATGCCGATGACGACCTGCAGGAAGATCACCGCCAGGACCGTGTTCATGGCGAAGCGCGTGTGCCCGTTGGGCGATCGGCGACCGCGGAGCCAGACGACGACGCCGAGCACCAGCAGCAGATAGCCCGCCATCCGGTGGATGAACTGCACCGTTCCCGCGTTCTCGAAGAGGTTCCGCCACCACGGGTCGAGCACCATGGGCTCGGGCGGAAGAAAGCCGCCTCCCATGTCGGGCCAGGTCGGGAACATCCGGCCCGCGTCGATGCCCGCGACCAGCGCGCCCAAGAGGATCTGCAGGAAGGCCAGATGCATCAGCCCCGTGCTCCCGCCGAAAAGTTGCGGCTCTGCGGAGCGGCGCGCCTGCAGAAGATCGGCCTCCCGCCGCCCCAGCCGGAACGTGTACCAGGCGATCACGCCGAGGATTACGAAGGCGAGCCCCAGATGCGTGGCGAGCCGGTAGGACGCCACGTCGAGCATTCCGGGTTCGAGTCCCGACGATACCATCCACCAGCCTATCGCCCCCTGCAGCCCGCCAAGGGCGCCGAGCAACAGCAGGCGGCCGGTCCAGCCCCGCGGCATCGTCCGGGTGACAAGGAACCAGAGGAACCCCAGCGCCCAGACGAGGCCGACAAAGCGTCCGAGTTGCCTGTGGCCCCATTCCCACCAGTAGATCACCTTGAATTCGTCGAGCGTCATGCCCGCGTTCTGCAACTGGTATTCGGGGATCTGGCGGTAGAGGTCGAACTCGCGCTGCCAGTCCTCAGCATTCAGGGGCGGAATCGCGCCCGTCACCGGCGCCCATTCCGTGATCGAGAGACCCGAATCTGTCAGCCGCGTCATGCCGCCCACGGCGATCATCACCACGACCAGCGCAAACAGCACCAGCAGCCAGATCCGTACCGCCCCACGCGCCCCGCTGCCGCCGGAGCGCTCAATCGCGCCCGTGGCCGCCGCCTGTTGCCGTCCGGGCGTCGCCACGTCCTCGAAGATCGCCCTCGGTTTCTTCGCCATGCCTCGCTCCTTTGGCCGGCAAGCTAGGCCTCACCCGTGACCCTCGCAAGCCACCGCCCTTGCTTCATCGGGACGCGGGTCAGCCGCGCTCCTTCCAGCGGACCATCTGCCGAAGCATGCCGTGGAGCATCTGCACCTCGGCCCGCGTCAGCGGCAGACGGCTCCACAGATTGCGCAGGTTGAGCCGCATGCCCTCTGCCTTCGTCTCGGGGAAGAAGAATCCCGCCTCGTCGAGCCGTTCTTCGTAATGGTCACCCAGCCGCTCGATCTCCAATCGCGTCGCCAGATCGGTGCGCTGGCCCTCCAGCCGCTCGGGCACCGCCGCGTGGGTCGCCCGGCGCCACTCATAGGCCATGAGCAGCACGCATTGCGCGAGGTTGATGGAGGGGAAATCCGGGTTCACGTCGGCCGTGACGATGGCCGAGGCCCGCGCGATATCTGCATTCTCCATTCCCGCCCTTTCCGGGCCGAACATCACCGCCACACGCTCCCCGGCGGCCACCCGGACGGCGGCGTCCCGCATCGCGGCCTCGGGCGTCAGAACCGGCTTCGTCAGTTCCCGCGGTCGCGCCGTCGTGGCGTAGACATAGGCGCAATCGCCCACCGCGTCCGCCACCTCGCCGAAGACCTGCGCTCCATCCAGAAGTCGCCCCGCCCCGCTCGCCAGCGCCACGGCGGAGGGGTTCGGCCAGCCGTCCCTCGGCGCCACGAGCCGCATCCGGTCGAGGCCGAAATTCCACATCGCCCGGGCCGAGGCGCCGATATTCTCGCCCATCTGGGGACGTATCAGCACGAAAGCCGGCACAACGGGATCGGACATGGGCACTCTCCTTCGGGGCCGCGGCGTGATACGCTGATGCAGGCTCCCAGACAAGGTATCCGCCATGGCTTCCGACCCCGGGCTCGCCGATCTCCTGCGCGAGGATCTCGCGCAAGCCGGGCCCGTCGCAGAACCTCGCATGTTCGGCACGCTGTGCTTCATGATCCATGGCAACATCGTCTGCGGCGCCATGGACGATGGCGGGCTCTTCCGGGTCGGCCGGGCCGCAGAAGACGCGGCGCGCGCCCTGCCCGGCGTGCGGCCGATGGCGCCGAAGGGCAGGCCCATGGCCGGTTTCGTGACCGCCGGGCGGGAAACCATGGCCGACGATGACCTGTGCGGGCGTCTCCTCGGTCTTGCCCTTGCCTTTGCGGCGACCCTTCCGCCGAAGTAGCCAAGCCCGGACTTCCCTGTTAGGAGCGGCAGACTGCCGCGCTGCGGCTCCAGCAAGAACCGACGAAGTCCCGCCATGACCGATCCTTCCGGACCGCCACAGCTCTACCTGATCTCACCCCCCGTCTTCGAGCTTTCCACGTTTCCCGCAAGGCTCGCGGCCTGCCTCGACCTTGCCGATGTGGCCTGCGTCCGGCTGTCGCTGGCCACGCGCGACGAGGATGCGATCTGCCGTGCGGCCGACGCGCTGCGCGAGGTGACCCATTCGAGGGACGTCGCGCTGGTGATCGAGACCCACGCCGTCCTCGCAGAGCGCCTCGGACTTGACGGTGTGCATCTGACGGACGGCGCCCGCTCGGTCCGCGCCATCCGCAAGAAACTGGGCGCCGACGCCATTGTGGGCGCCTTCTGCGGCCGCTCCACCCATGACGGCATGACCGCGGGCGAGGCCGGTGCCGATTACATCAGCTTCGGTCCCGCGGGCGCCTCCGCACTGGGGGACGGCAGCCGGGCCGAACCGGATCTCTTCAAATGGTGGTCGGACATGATCGAGGTCCCGGTGGTGGCCGAGGGAAATCTGGATGAAGAGACCATCCGAACCCTTTCCCCTTTCACGGATTTCTTGGGGATTGGGGAAGAGATCTGGGGCGTTGAGGAGCCGTCTGACGCACTGTGCGTGCTGCTGCGCGCGATGGCCGACGCGGCCTAGAGCGGCGCCGCGATCTCCACTTCTTCGCCCTGCCGTACCGCCGTGTAGAAGCAGCTTCGTCGCCCCGTGTGACAGGCCGCGCCGGTCTGGCGTACCCGGAGCAACAGACAATCCCGGTCGCAATCGAGCCGCATCTCCACGAGGTCCTGCACATGTCCCGAGGTATCGCCCTTGCGCCAGAAGGCTTCACGGGACCGCGACCAGTAGACCACGCGGCCCTCCTCCAGCGTGCGCGTGATCGACTCCGCGTTCATCCAAGCGAACATGAGCACGTCGCCACTCTCGGCATCCTGCGCGATCGCGGGGATCAGTCCGCGCTCGTCGAATTTCAGTAAGGCCGGATCGAACCCCATGGCATTGCTCCTTTGCGCGGGCGCCGAACGGCCCTATCTACGACGCAATGCGGGATGGAGGCAACGAGATGGCCGAAGCCGACCTGATGAAACTCTACTCCGGGCGCATCCTTGCGCTTGCCGCCGATATGCCCCGCGTGGGGCGTCTCGATGCGCCCGAGGGAACGGCCCGTGCCCGCTCGCCGCTGTGCGGTTCCACCGTGACTGTGGATCTGGTGCTCAGGGATGGCCGCATCGCCGACTACCGTCAGGACGTGAAGGCCTGCGCGCTCGGCCAGGCCTCCGCGGCGGTCGTCGGGGCCAACATCATCGGTCGCACCGAGGAGGAGGTCCGCGCCGGCCGCGACGGGCTTGTCGCGATGCTCAAGGATGGCGGCCCGGTTCCCGCGTCACCCTGGGACGGGTTCGAGGTGTTGGAACCCGCCCGCGACTATCGCAACCGCCATGCCTCGATCCTGCTCGCTTTCGAGGCGACGCTGAAGGCCTTCGAGGATGCACGCGAGCGGGCGAACGCCTGACAGCGCGAAGGTCGGCGCGCAACCCTCTTCAGGGAACAGCGGCGCGAGCGCCTCGCGGTGTTCAGTGACGAAAGAAAAAACCGCCGCACATGCCGGGACGGGCATGGCGGCGGCAGGCAGAACCGTATCGCGGTGTCCGGACCCGTCGGCTGGGGAGGCAACCCCGGACCGTGGGACAGGCAGTCATCGGTCTGGCGCCGCGGGGACAGGCAGGTGCGGCGCAGGACGGGCCGGCGCGAAAGGCTCGGGCAGAGAGCTAGACCAGTCCGGGCAGGGACAGGCCGACGAACAGGAGAACCACTAGGGAGAGCGCGCCGATCGTATCGGCCAGAAGAGTGTCGCGGGAGCGGTAAACCGCGGTCCGGATCGTCTCTGCCATCGTCTCGTCTCCTCGGTGCGTCTGCTGTTTGTTGACCCTTTGTTCTCATATTCACCGTAGCCTGTCCAGAACTTTTTGAGAACATCGGGGAACAAAACGTGTCAGCCTACCGACAGCAGGCGGATTGCCCGGTCCTGCTCCATCAGCCACAGCAGCATCCGCGCGGCACGTCCGCGGTCGCTCTCCAGCGCGGGATCGCTGTGCAGCAGCGCCCGCGCGTCGGACTGGGCCAGCTCCATCAGCGCCGCCTGGCGTTCCAGATCCGCGATGCGAAACCGCGGCAGGCCCGACTGCGCGGTGCCGATGAGGTCGCCCATCCCGCGCATCGCCAGATCCTCCTCGGCGATACGGAACCCGTCCTCCGTCTCGCGCAGGATCTCCAGCCGCCGCCGTCCGGCCTCGGACAGGGGCGGCGCGTACATCAAGAGGCAGGTGGAGGCCGCGGCCCCCCGCCCGACCCGTCCGCGCAACTGGTGCAGCTGCGCCAGGCCGAAACTGTCTGCCCCCTCGATCACCATGATCGAGGCATTGGGAACGTTCACCCCCACCTCGATCACCGTGGTGGCCACCAGAACCCGCGTCTCGCCCGCGACGAAGCGCGCCATGGCGGCATCCTTCTCCGCCGGCGGCAATTGCCCGTGGACGAGGCCCACGACGCCCTCGCCAAGGGCAGCGCGCAGGGCCTTGAACCGTGTCTCGGTCGACGTCAGCTCGCTTGCCTCGCTGTCATCCACGAGAGGGCAGACCCAATAGGCCTGCCGCCCCTCGCCAGCGGCCCGCCGCAGATGCTCCACCACTTCCGACATCCGCCCGGCGGAGACGACGGACGTCTTCACCGGTGTCCGGCCCGGCGGTTTCTGGTCGAGGACCGACAGGTCCATGTCGCCATAATGCGCGAGCGCCAACGACCGAGGAATGGGGGTCGCGGTCATGACGAGCACATCCGCCCGCGCGCCCTTCGATCCCAGCTCCATGCGCTGCGACACACCGAAGCGATGCTGTTCGTCGACGATGGCCAGCCGAAGGTCGGCGAAAGCCACGTCCCTCTGGAACACCGCATGAGTGCCCACGAGAATGCCGATCTCCCCCGCCGACAGCGCTGCGAGCTTGGCCTCCCTGTCCGCTCCCTTGTCGCGTCCCGTCAGCAGGTCCAGACGCACGCCGGCATCTGCGGCAAGCGGCGCCAATCCCTCCAGATGCTGCCGGGCGAGGATCTCCGTGGGCGCCATCATCACGCCCTGCCCGCCAGATTCCACCGCGATGAGGAGCGCCATAAAGGCCACCAGCGTCTTGCCCGCGCCGACGTCGCCCTGAAGCAGGCGGTTCATCCGTCGCGGACCCGCCATATCAGCCTCGATCTCGGCGATGGCGCGGGATTGCGCTCCGGTCGGGCTGTAGGGCAGCGCCTTCAGCACCTTGCCGCGCAGAAGGCCCGTTCCCCGCGTCTCCCGTCCCTTTCCGCGCTGCATCGTCTGTCGCGCAAGGCCCAGCGTCAACTGATGCGCCATGAGTTCGTCATAGGCGAGCCGCTGGCGGGCATGGGCAGTGGCGATCAGGTCGTCCGGCCCTTGCGGCGCATGGGCTGCGGCCAGCGCCTCGCGCCAACCGGGCCAGCCCTGCCGCGCCAGAAGCGGCGGGTCGATCCATTCGCCAAGCTCGGGCGCGAGCGCCAGCGCCGCCCGCGTCGCCCGGAACATCAGTTTCTGCGTGACGCCTCCGGGCAGCGGATAGATCGGCTCGAAATCCGGGATCGCAGGAGCCTCGTCGGGCGTCAGTATGTGGTCCGGATGCACCATCTGGCCCACCCCGTCGAACAGCTCCACCTGCCCGGAGACGATCCGTGTCTGGCCCGTGGGCAATTGCCTGCGCAGCCAGTCGTCGCGCGCATGAAAGAAGACCAGCAGGAACTCGGTCTTCGCATCCTCCACCGCCACGCGGTAAGGACGGCCACGGGCGGTGGGCGGCATGTGCCGGCCCACGCGCACCTCGACGGTGACGGTCGCCGGCGGCACGACGTCGCGGATCGACGACCTCAGCCGCCGGTCCGTTCCCGCATAAGGGAGCGTATAGGCCATGTCTCTCGGTGTCGCGATGCCCGCCTGAGCCAGCGTCTTCGCCGTCTTCGGCCCGATTCCGTCGAGCACCTCAAGCCCGGAGAAAAGCGGCCAAAGCGGTTCCGGCCTTCCGCTCATGCGCGGCCCGCAAGCGCGAGCCACGCCTCTTCGTCGATCGTTTCGATGCCGAGCTCGGCGGCCTCCTTCGCCTTCCACCCGGCCCCGGGCCCGGCAATCAAGAGATCCGTCTTTGCGCTGACGCTCCCCGACACCCGCGCGCCAAGGGCCTCCGCCCGCGCCTTGGCCTCGGCCCGGCTCATCTTCTCCAGCGTTCCGGTGAAGACGAGCGTCTTGCCGGCGATTGGGCTGTCGGTTTCAATCAAGACAGTATGGGTGACATTGACATACTGTAGAATCTTTTCGACAGCCTTTGCTTGTCCTTGATCTGCGCTGAAGTCCAGGACCGAAATGGAAACCTCCGGACCCACAAGATCTGCAGCAGCAAATGATGCAAGATTCTTGATATCCTTCTTGTAGAATCTTCGCAACTCTCTTGAGAGCCGCACCCAATCTTCATTTTCAATCGACGCTAGGCTGGAAAATCTGTCCAGCCAACTAGCTTTTGCAATATCTAGCCAAGGGGAGAGGCATTTCACAAAAACGTCCGGAGAACCAAATCGATCCAAGGCTTTTTGACGCTTATCTGGATAATTTTTTGATGACTTGAAGGCAGTCTCAAATATCCGTTCATTTGAATCACCCAGTGCGTACGAATGCAAGGCGTTTACTACCAAGATGTCTCCAACGCCCCCGACCTTCTTTGCATCCGGCAGTACGCATTTTTCAATATGATGAATCTCTAAGAAGGGCTCCCAAGGCGGAAGATGCACCGGAAGTTCTAGATTAAAGATTTCAGCGAGTCCTCTCCAGAGCGCGGCCCTCTCTTCGCGCAAGCTCCTCGCGGCTTCAATCAAGCTCTCGTAGTCTCCCCAAAGGTTGGCAAGTCTTCTGGCTTGATCCTCGCCAACATGACGGATTCCCAGTGAGAATAGGAACCTTGGCAGCGAAATCACTTTGCGCGCATCAATTGCTGCAAACAATTTTTCTACAGACTTTTCCCCATAGCCTTCAAGAGCTCGCAATTCGTCACCGAACCGAGATTGGAGCTCAAAAATATCTGCTGGCACGGATATCCAGCCTTTTGCGAAGAACATTTCGATCTGTTTCGCGCCCAGCCCCTCGATGTCGAATGCGGCGCGACTCACGAAATGCTTCAGCTTTTCGATGGCCTGTGCGGGACAGATGAGCCCCCCCGTGCAGCGGCGCACCGCATCGCCCTCCTCCCGGATCGCGGCCGAGCCGCATTCGGGGCAGGTCTCGGGAAAGACATAGGGGGCCGCCCCCTCTGGCCTCTTCGCGAGATCCACGTCGGCGACTTTCGGGATCACGTCGCCCGCGCGGTAGACCTGCACCCAGTCTCCCTCTCGGATGTCCTTGCCCTCGCGGATCGGCGTGCCGTCGGCGGCTCTGCCGGCGATGTAATCCTCGTTGTGCAGCGTGGCGTTCGACACGACCACCCCGCCCACCGTCACCGGAACGAGCCGGGCCACAGGCGAGAGCGCACCGGTCCGGCCGACCTGGATCTCGATCCGCTCGAGCCGGGTCCAGGCAAGTTCCGCGGGAAACTTGTGCGCAAGCGCCCAGCGGGGCGTGGTGGAGCGGAACCCGAGCCGCTCCTGCAGCGCGATGTCGTCGACCTTGTAGACCACGCCATCGATATCGTAGCCCAGCGTCGCCCGCTGTGCCTCGATCCGCGCATGATGGGCAAGGAGGGCGTCGACATTACCGCAGAGTTCCGTGAGCGGATTGACCGGGAAGCCCCATTCACGAAACTGCGCCGCAGCGCCATGCTGTGTCGCGAAGACCTGCTCGGAGACCTCGCCCCAGGAATAGGCAAAGAACCGCAGCGGGCGCCGGCGCGTGATCTCCGGATCAAGCTGACGGAGCGAGCCTGCCGCGGCGTTGCGCGGATTGGCGAAGGTCTTGCCGCCGGTCTCCTCCTGCCGCGCGTTGAGCGCAGCGAAATCGGCATGGCTCATGTAGACCTCGCCCCGCACCTCCAGAACTTCGGGCGCGTCGTCGATCCGGTCCGGAATGTCTGACAGGGTCAGCGCGTTGCGCGTGACGTTCTCGCCAACCTGCCCGTCGCCCCGGGTCGCGGCCTGCACGAGACGGCCCGCCTCGTAGCGCAAGGACAGGCTCAGCCCGTCGATCTTCGGCTCTGCCGTATAGGCGAGCGGGTCGTCCGGTGCCAGGCCGAGGTACTTCCGGATCGAGGTGTCGAACTCCCGGACCTCCCCGGCGTCGAAGGCATTGGTCAGCGACATCATCCGGATCCGGTGCGTGACCTTGCCGAACCCGTCCGCCGGTGCCGCGCCGACCGCTTCTGACGGGGAATCGGCGCGTTTGAGCTCGGGAAACCGCGCTTCGATATCGGCGTTTCGCCGTTTCAGCGCATCGTAATCCGCGTCTGTGAGATGGGGGGCATCGAGAACATGATAGGCCTGATCGGCCTCGGCCAGCACTTCCGCCAACCGCGCCAGCTCGGCGCGGGCCTGAGCCTCCGTCAGATCGCCCACCACCGGTCTGTCGGCCATCACGCCCGCCCTTCATCCGTACCGATCCACGTCATGACGGTGCTAGACCGGCTTCGCCAAGCCGTCCAGACTACCCGACAGTCGTCGGCTAGCGAGACAGGTCGGCCGGACAGTCGCGTCGCTTACCCGGGTTACGGCAAAGCGATGCCGGGTGCGGGGGACAGCGTGCGTGACGATGGCGACGGGCCTGACGGATCTACTAACGCGTGGGCGGCCTTCACCGGGTGACCCTCTGCCCCGCACCCCTTCCGCAGGGGCGCGCGTCAGGCGCCGACGGCGAGGCGGCTGCCGTCCAGCGTCTCTGGATCGGGGTCGCGCAGGACATAGCCGCGCCCCCAGACCGTCTCGATATGGTTTTCGCCGCCGGTGGCATGGCTCAACTTCTTGCGCAACTTGCAGATGAAGACGTCGATGATCTTCAACTCCGGTTCGTCCATGCCCCCATAGAGATGGTTGAGGAACATCTCTTTCGTGAGGGTTGTCCCCTTCCGCAGAGAGAGCAGCTCGAACATCTGATATTCCTTGCCGGTCAGATGCACCGGCGCGCCGTCCACCTCCACCGTCTTGGCGTCAAGATTGACGAGGATGCGCCCGGTCTTGATCACGGACTGGGAATGGCCCTTGGACCGGCGGATGATGGCGTGGATACGGGCGACGAGCTCCTCGCGGTGGAATGGCTTCGTCAGGTAGTCATCGGCGCCGAATCCAAAGCTTTTCAGTTTGCTTTCCGTTGCTTCCTCCCCGGTGAGGACGAGGATCGGCGTGTCGATGCGGCTGACGCGCAACTGGCGCAGGACCTCGAGGCCGTTCATGTCGGGCAGGTTCAGATCGAGCAGGATCAGATCATAGTCGTAAAGCCGCGCAAGATCGATCCCTTCCTCGCCGAGGTCTGTCGCGTAGACGTTGAGGTTGGCGTGCGTCAGCATCAGTTCGATGCTCTTCGCGGTTGTCGGATCGTCTTCCACCAGCAGGACGCGCATCAGGGTTCTCCGCTCTCTCGTTCCTGCGACCAGTTCTGGCGCAGAATGGTTAAGCCGGCGTTACCGTCCTCTGCGAGGGTAGACGTTCTACCTAAGGTTGTCTATACCTTTGCAGCGCGGTCGCCCGCAGCGCCGCCTCGCCGTGGGTTTCGACCGCCGAACGCCAGCCATCTAATTCCTCCTCCGAGAGGCCGTACATCCTCAGGGCCGTCTCCCGGCTCAGGAGCCCCGCCGCCACTGCGCGGACCACGGCGGCCTTTCGCGAGGCGACCCAGCGCACCGTTGTCGCAGGCGGCAGGTCAGCCCGGGTCATGACCGACCCGTCGGCAAGCCTGACCGACCGCGGTCCGTCCACCTTTCTGAGATACATCGTCGATCCCGCCTTCCTTCGTCCAATCGCGGCGAGACTGCCGCGACGGGTCTTAAGCGCGGGTGAAACCGGGACTTGAGAGTATCTCGGATTTTCCTATATTTGCGGCTCATTCCCGATCCTCCCGCACCGGACCTGACATGCCCCTCGATCCCGCGATAAATTCCCTGGGCTTTACCAAGCCGCCCGCCGAAACGCGGGTGCTGGTCGCGATGTCGGGCGGCGTGGACAGCTCCGTCGTCGCTGCGGAACTCGCGGCCGAGGGCTACGATGTCGTGGGAATCACGCTGCAGCTTTACGACCATGGCGCGGCTCTGTCCCGGAAAGGTGCCTGCTGTGCGGGGCGCGACATCCACGACGCGCGCCGGGTGGCCGAGGCCATGGGCTTTCCCCACTACGTGCTCGATTACGAGAATGTCTTTCGGGAAAGCGTGATCGACGAATTCGCCGACAGCTATCTTGCCGGTGCCACGCCCGTGCCCTGCATCCGCTGCAACGAACGGGTGAAATTCCGCGATCTGCTGGAGACGGCGAAGGATCTCGAGGCCGATTGCATGGCCACGGGCCACTACATCCGCCGAATGGAAGGTCCGCTCGGTCCGGAACTTCATGCTGCGGCCGACCCGGCGCGGGACCAGTCCTATTTTCTGTTTTCGACCACGCGCGAACAGCTCGACTACCTGCGTTTTCCCCTGGGTCACCTCGGCAGCAAGGCGGAGACCCGTGCGCTGGCGGTACGTCACGGACTTGCCGTGGCCGACAAGCCCGACAGTCAGGACATTTGCTTCGTGCCGAACGGCGATTACGCGTCGGTCATCGAAAAGTTGCGCCCGGGCGCCGCCGATCCCGGGGAGATCGTCCATGCCGACGGACGCGTGCTCGGAGAGCATCGCGGGGTGATCCACTACACGGTGGGCCAGCGCCGGGGACTTGGAATCGGCGGACTGTCGGAGCCGCTTTACGTTGTGCGGCTCGATGTGGCGGCCCGACGGGTCATCGTCGGCCCGAAAGACATGCTGGCGACCCGGCGCGTGCCGATCCACGAGGTCAACTGGCTTGGCGACGGTGTCTTTGCAGACGATGCCGAGCGCGAGATCGCGGTGAAGATCCGCTCCACCCGCCCAGCGGCGGAGGCGGTGCTGCGGCCGCTGTCCGAGACCGAGGCCGAGGTCGAACTCGCGGTGGCCGAGGAAGGTGTGGCGCCCGGACAGGCCTGCGTCTTCTACGAACCCGGGAGCAGCCGCGTTCTGGGCGGCGGCTGGATACGAGGCGCGCCCTGAGGACCCATGATCTTCCGGAAGATGATCGGGTCACGAGAATCTTCTAGAAGATTCCTGTGACCGGCCGTACCGATGCCGGTCATGCTCTACACCTCTCCCCACGACTGGACGACCTCCGACCGCAAGCGCCTGCTGGTGTTCGGCATGTCGGGCCTCGGCAAGACCCGCCTCGCCTCGCTCCTGCGCGGCGCGGGGGACTGGTTCCACTATTCCGTCGATTACCGGATCGGCACCCGCTACATGGGCGAGGCGATCGCTGACAACGCCAAGCGTCTCGCGATGTCGGTGCCGCTGCTGCGTGACCTTCTGATGAGCGATTCGATCTACATCGGCTCGAACATCACCTTCGACAATCTCGCCCCCCTCTCGACCTACCTCGGAAAGCCCGGCGATCCGGCGCGAGGCGGCCTGCCCGTCGAGGAGTACCGCCTGCGGCAGGCGCAGCACCGCGAGGCGGAGCGGGCGGCGCTGCTCGACACCGGTCATTTCATCGACCGGGCCGAAGCGATCTACGGCTATCCGCATTTCATCTGCGATTCGGGCGGCTCAATTTGCGAGGTGGTGGACCCCGAGGACCCCGAGGACCTGATCCTGCGCCATCTCTCCGGGCGTTGCCTGATGGTGCATATCGCGGGCAGCGAGGCCCATACCGACACGCTGATCCGGCGCTTCGACGCGGCGCCGAAACCGATGTACTACCAGCCGGACTTTCTCGACCGCTGCTGGCGCGACTACCTTGCGGAGACAGGCCGGGCCCCCGCGGAGGTCGACCCCGACGCCTTCATCCGCGCGACCTATGCCCGGGCGCTGGCGCATCGCGCGCCGCTTTATGCCGCCATGGCGCGCTGGGGCGTCACCGTCACCGCCGAGGAGGCCGCCGCCGCGCGCGATGCGGCCGACGTGGTGGAGATGGTCGCCGCCGCCCTTGGCCGCCGCGCCACCGGCTGACCCGCCCCGGCTTGAACCCCGGCGACACGCGGATTAAGCCATCGAGGCTTTCCGGACAGGACATTCCCCATGCCGATCAAGCTGCCCGCCGACCTTCCCGCCTATTCCGTCCTCTCCCGCGAGGGGGTGATGGTGATGGACGAGGCGGTGGCGGAGCGGCAGGACATCCGGCCGCTGAAGATCGGCCTCCTGAACCTCATGCCGAAGAAGATCCAGACCGAGACGCAGTTCGCCCGGCTGATCGGCGCCACGCCCCTGCAGATCGAGTTTCACCTGATCCGCATGACCGAGCACGAGACGAAGAACACCGCGGCCGAACACATGGAGGCCTTCTATCGTCCCTTTGCCGAAGTCGCGGCGACGGCAGAGACCTTCGACGGGCTGGTGATCACCGGCGCACCCATCGAGCACCTGCCCTTCGAGCAGGTGACCTACTGGGACGAACTGACCCGGGTCTTCGACTGGACCCAGACCCATGTCCATTCGACCTTCGGCGTGTGCTGGGGCGGCATGGCGATGATCCATCATTTCCACGGTGTGGCAAAGCACATGCTGGATGCAAAGGCCTTCGGCTGCTTCCGCCACGCGCTCTGTGCGCCGGAAAGCCCGCTCCTGCGGGGCTTCTCGGATGACATGGTGATCCCGGTCTCGCGCTGGACGGAGATGCGTCGCGACGAGATCGAGGCGCTTGGCGGGCTGCGCGTGCTGCTCAACAGCCCCGAGGTCGGACCCTGCCTCGTCGAGGACCCCGCCCACCGCGCGCTCTACATCTTCAACCACCTTGAATACGACAGCGGCACCCTCAAGGAGGAGTACGACCGCGACGCCTCGAAGGGCGAGCCCATCGCGGTGCCGCGCAACTACTATCCCGGCGACGATCCGTCGAAAAAACCTCAGAACCGGTGGCGCAGCCATGCGCATCTGCTCTACGGCAACTGGATATCGGAAATCTACCTGACCACGCCCTTCGACATGGCGGAGATCGGCCGAAGTTCCACCGACCTTCGCCGCTGAAGGGCGTTGCCTCGCCACACGCGGCTCCGGCCGGCCCGGGGCATCCGCGCCCCCCCCGACGTCCCCCCAAGACGCCGTGACCCGAGGGATTGCCCATGGATATCCGCGGGCCCGGGCTTATCTGCGGCTCATGCTCCTGCGCGCCTCCCTCATCGGCCTTGCGGCCGTCATCGCCCTCTGCACCGTTGCGACCGGCCTGCGCCTCTCCGCCAGGGTGAAGGCGGGCGAAGCCGCCTATCCCCCGGAGGGCCGCTTCGTCACGGTCGAAGGCAGGCGCGTCCATGCCGTCGTCTCCGGCGAGGGCCCCGATGTCGTCCTGATCCACGGCTCTTCGGGCAATACCAGGGACATGACCTTCCGCCTCGCACCGATCCTTGCGCGAACCTACCGCGTGATCGCCTTCGACCGCCCCGGTCTCGGCTATTCGGATCGTCTGCAGGGCGACGAGGGGATCGAGGCGCAGGCCCGCGTTCTGCAGGCGGCCGCGGCGGAGCTCGGCGCGGCGAAACCCATCGTTCTCGGCCAAAGCTATGGCGGCGCGGTCGCGCTGGCCTGGGCCACGCGCCATCCCGCGAGCCTCTCGGCCCTCGTCGCGGTTTCCTCCCCGTCCCAGCGCTGGGAGGGGGATCTACCGCCGCTATACCGCCTTATCTCACATCCCCTGGGAAGCGCTCTCGCCGTGCCGCTGATTTCCGCATGGGTCCCCGAACCCTATGTGGCACGGCAGATCCGGGGGGTCTTCGATCCACAGGACATGCCGCCCGGCTATGCGGAGGCCATCGGTGCGCCCCTGATCGTCCGTCCTGCCAGCCTGCGTGCCAATGCTGCGCAACGCGCGACGCTGAAAGGGGAGATCACCGCGCTGCAGCCGCACTACGGCCGCATCACGATACCTGTCGAGATCGTTCACGGGACGGCGGATTCCACCGTTCCCTTCGACATCCACGCCGAACCCCTCGCCCGGCAGGCCCCGACCGCGCATCTCACCGCCCTCAAGGGAATCGGCCATATTCCCCAGAACGTCGCGCCCGAGGCGGTGGTCGAGGCTGTGGACCGCGCCGCGCGGCGCGCAGGGCTGAACTGATCGGGCCACATTGCGCAAGGCGACAGGCGGAGGCAGGATGTCCGGCACCACAGGGACGGAGACGGACATGGAGCTGCCCTTCGACGGCGCAATCACCCATTACCTCGAAAAGGAAGCTCCCGAAGAGCTGCGCGCCGCCATCCGGACCGGCGCGAAACGCGACATACTCTCGGACAGCTACCCCTACGACGCGCGCCTGTCGAAGGACGACTACAAGTCCGCGATGGACCCCCTTCAGGAGGAACTCGTGCGTCTTCAGGCCGACGTCAAGCAGTCGGGCAAGCGCGTGGTGATCCTGTTCGAGGGCCGTGACGCCGCCGGCAAGGGCGGCACGATCAAGGCCATGACGGAGAACCTCAACCCCCGGGTCGCCCGGGTGGTAGCCCTGTCCAAGCCCTCCGACATCGAGGTCGGCCAGTGGTATTTCCAGCGCTACATCGAGCAGTTGCCGACCGCCGGAGAAATCGTTCTCTTCGATCGCTCGTGGTACAACCGCGGTGTGGTGGAGCATGTGTTTCAGTTCTGCACCCATAGACAGCGCGAGCACTTCTTTCGCCAACTCCCGCATTTCGAGGAGATGCTGGTCGACGAGGGGATCCACCTCGTGAAGCTGTGGCTGAACGTGGGTCGGGCAGAACAGCTGCGCCGATTTCTCAAGCGCGAGAACGATCCGTTGAAGCAGTGGAAGCTGAGCTGGATCGACATCGAGGGGCTGCGCAAGTGGGACGAGTATTCCATGGCCATCACGGAGACCCTGCGCCGCACCGATACCCATATCGCGCCCTGGACGGTGGTGCGGTCCGACGACAAGAGCCGCGCGCGGCTTGCTGCGATCCAGACGGTGCTGCACGGTATCGACTATGTCGGCAAGCGGTCGAGTCGGATCGGCGCCATCGACCTCGACATCTGTCGCGGGCCCGACATCTGGGATGCCTAAACGCGGCTACCACCACGGCAACCTGCGGCAGGCGCTGGTGGACGCCTCGCTCGAGCTGATCGAGGAGAAGGGGCCAACCGGCTTCACCCTGTCGGAGGCGGCCAAGCGCGCAGGTGTCACGCCCGCCGCGGTATACCGACATTTCGAGGGTCGCGAGGACCTGATCGCCGAGGCCGCCAAGCAGGGCTATGCGATCTTCGGCGACCTGATGGAGCACGCCTATTCCGACGGACAGCCCTCGGCACTCGCCGCCTTCGAGGCCACGGGCCGGGCCTATCTCGCCTTCGCCAGGCGATTTCCGGGGCACTATGTGGCGATGTTCGAGAGCGGCATCTCGATCCAGCGCACGCCCGAGCTCCATGCCGCAGCGACCCGCGCCATGGCGGTCCTCGAGAAGGCGGCGACCGATCTCGCCAGCCATATCCCCCCCGAAAAGCGCCCGCCGGCGCAGATGTTCTCCGCCCACATCTGGGCCATGAGCCACGGGGTGGTGGAGCTCTTCGCGCGGGGCTCTCCCGGCACCCGCTCCCCGTTTCCGCCCGAGGACCTGCTGGAGACCGGGATCGGCGTCTACCTACGGGGCCTTGGCCTCTTGCCGCCCGATGCCGATGCGCCGCCGGCGCGGTCCTCGGGCGCGGGCGCAAAGGACGACTGAGGCGGCTGGCGGCTGCAGGCAGGCTGCTCTAGGATCTCTTGGCTGGCAGGCAACGGAGGGTCCCTTGGACGGCACATTGGCGGTCATCTACCTGATCACGGCGCTCACCGAGATGGGATATGCCCACTGCCCGAGGGGCTGCCTCGCCGCGCGCGACGCGACGGCCCGCCTGTCCTTCCAGGCGGGCGCAGTGGAGTTCCAGGAAAGCCCGGCGGGCGAGGAAATCTACCTCGAGTATGCCCTGCCTGCCGCCCGCGGCCCGTTCCAGCCCGTGGCCGCGGTCTCCGTCACCTCCGACGAGAGCACCTGGGCCGGCTTCGGCCTGCGCAGCGAGGTGCCGCTGTGGGACACGGGCCTCTACTACGAGGGCAGCCTGATCCCGGGGTACTACGATCCGGGCAAGGGCGCCGATCTGGGTGGTCACCTTCAGTTCCGGGGCTCGTTCGGCCTCGCTTATGCCTTCGAGAACGACATCCGGGTCGGCGTCTACTACGACCACCGGTCCAACTCAGATACCCAGCACATCAACCCCGGGCTGGAAACCTATGGCCTGCGGGTGTCGATCCCGATCGACTGAGACCTAGTCCGATCCTGGGGCGCGGGGCGCGCGCCAGCCGAAGACGACGCTGAGGACGCGAATGGCAAAGACCGCCGCGACGCTCGCCGCAGCGGACCGGAGCGGATCGAATGCAAGGGCCTCTGCCGCCCAGACCATCGTCGCACCCACGAGAGCGGCCAGCGCATAGACCTCTTCGCGCAGGACGCGCGGAACATCGGCCACCAGCATGTCACGCACGACACCGCCGCCCACGGCCGTCAGAACCCCGAGCAGGATCGCGGGCAGCGGTCCCAGCCCGAAGTCGAGCGCCTTGCCGCATCCGGACACGGCAAAGAGCCCCAGACCGAGCGCATCGAGGAGCATGACGGGCCGGTTCAACCGGTCGATCACCCGGTGAAAGAGAAATCCGGCCAGGGCCGCCGCCAGCGCCGCCGCGAGGTAGCGCGGATCGGCAAAGGCCGCGGGCGGCGCGGCGCCCAGCAACAGGTCCCTGACGATCCCGCCCGCAAGCCCCGCGGCCACCGACAGCACCGCGATACCGAAGATGTCGAGCCCCCGGCGCACCGCCAGCATCGCGCCACTGATCGCGAAGACGAACGTGCCGAGCAGGTCCAGCCAGAGGACGATGGCGAGATCCGTCATGCCGGAGCCCGGACGCACAGCTCCTGTCCGGCAGAGACAACCCGGCCCCGCGTCGTCATGCCGCCAGAAGCACCAGCGAGCGCGCGTCCCACACGACCCTCGTTGCCGTGCCGACCTCCAGCACCGGCCGACCGATCAAGTTCTTCATCGAGATGGTAAGAGGTTTTTCCACCCCGTCGACCCGGACATCGTAATAGGTCATGTCGCCGTAATAGACGACCTCGTCCACGACACCGTCCACCACCCGACGGTCGGTACTCTCGCCCTCGTAGAGGATCGCCAGCGTTTCCGGCCGGATACCGACAGTGATCGCGCCCATATCGACGCCGCCGGGCGCCTGTTCGGCCGGCACATCGCAGTGGCCCAGCCCCGCCACCTCCACGGCAATCGACGGGCCGTCTGCCGTCACCCGGCCGTCGAGGAAGTTCATCATCCCGATGAAGCTCGCCACCTTTTTCGAGACCGGCCGCCGGTACAGCGTCTCAGGATCCGCGAGCTGGCCGATCTCGCCGTCGAACATCACCGCGATCCGGTCCGACATCACGAGGGCCTCCTCCTGATCGTGGGTGACGAGGATGAACGTTATTCCGACGTGCCGCTGCAGGCGGATCAGCTCCACCTGCATCTGCTCGCGCATCTTCTTGTCGAGCGCCGACAGCGGTTCGTCGAGCAGCAGCACCTTGGGCTCGAGGATCAGTGCGCGCGCCAGCGCCACGCGCTGGCGCTGGCCGCCCGAGAGCGCCGTCGCGCGCCGCGTGCCATAGCCCGCGAGGCCCACCATCTCCAGCGCGCGGCCCACCGCATGGGTCTTCTCCTCTTTCGACCGCGGATCCTTTCGAAGGCCGAAGCCCACGTTCTCGGCCACGCTCAGGTGAGGGAAGATCGCGTAGGACTGGAACACCATGTTGGTCGGCCGCTCGTTCGCCGGCACCCGCCGCATGTCGCGCCCGTCGATCGACAGCGCGCCTTCCGTCGGATCCTCGAACCCCGCGATGGTGCGCAGAAGCGTGGTCTTGCCGCAGCCGGAGGGCCCCAGAAGCGAAAAGAACTCGCCCTGCCGGATCGACAGGTCGATCCCCTTCAGGGCGTGGAAATCGCCGTAGAACTTGTGGATGCCGCGCAGGCGGATCAGCTCGGTCACAGGAACCCTCCGGTATCCCTCAGGCCCGCCCGGCGCAGGCCGCGGCGGCGCATCACTTCGGCGAATGTCAGAAGCAGGATCGACAGCGCCACGAGGATCGTCCCCAACGCCATCACCACCGGCAGTTTCTCGGGGAACCGCAGCAGGCCCCAGATATAGACCGGCATCGTCGGCGAATTGCCCGACAGGAAGAAGGCGATGATGAACTCATCGAGGCTGATGGTGAAGGAGATCAGCAGCGACGACACGATCCCCGGTGCGATCAGCGGCAGCGTCACCAGTCGGAACGCGCCCCAGCGCGATTGCCCGAGATCCATCGCCGCCTCCTCCATGGACTTGTCGAGCCCGGCGAAGGCGCCGTTCAGCACCGCGATGCAGAAGGGCATGCAGATCAGGACATGGGCAAGGATGATGGTCCAGTTGCCCAAGGGCAGCCCCATCACCCGCACGATCACCACCAGCAGCGAGACCGCGACGATGATCTCGGGCAGCACCAGCGGCAGCATGATGAACCCCACGACGCCGCCCTTGCCCGGGAAACTCTCCATCTGGCCCGCCCGCGCGGCGCAGATGCCCAGCAGCGTGGCGATGATGGCACTGGTGACCGCGATGATCAGGGAATTCTTTACCGCCTCGTGCAGCGCGGGCGTGGTGCGCAGTTCTCCGAACCACTGGGTGGTGAACCCCTGCAGCGGGAAGGCGATGATCGTGCCGTCATTGAAAGCGAATATCGGCAGCAGCGCGATCGGCGCATAGAGAAAGATCAGATAGGCGATGGCATAGAAACGGAGTGTCATCGGGTCCTCAGCCACTTGCGATTGAGCCAGATGAACAGCAGCGCGATCACTGTCACCGAGAGCATTGCGAGAATGGCGAGCGTGGCGCCCAGGGGCGCGTTGTTCAGGCGCAGGAACTGGGTCTGGATCATGTTGGCGATCATCAGGCCGTCCGGCCCCCCAACGAGCCGTGGTGTAACGTAATCTCCGATCGTGGGGATGAATACGATGAGCGTTGCCGCTACGACGCCCGGCATCGCGAGCGGCAACGTCACCCTCAGAAAGGTCGTCACCTTGTTCTCGCCGAGGTCCTGCGAAGCCTCAAGAAGCGACCGGTCGATCCTCTCCAGCGCCACGAAGATCGGCAGGATCGCGAAAGGGGCAAAGGCATGGGCGAGCGTGATCACCACGGCGTTCGCGTTGTAGAGGATGAAGGTCAGCGGTTCCTCGATGAACCCGAGCCCCTGCAGCGAGGTGTTCAGCACGCCGTTGAACCCGAGGATCACCTTCCACAGGAAGACGCGGATCAGATAGCTGGTCCAGAACGGGATGGTGATGAGGAAAAGCCACAGCGACTTGCGGCTCGGCGCCACGTAGAAGCTCACGAAATAGGCGATCGGGAAAGCCAGGACGACCGTTACCAATGTCACCGCCCCCGCGATCCACAGCGACCGCGCGAGAAGCATCCGGTAGATAGGCTGGCTAAGCGCTTCCTCGTAATTCGCCAGCGTGAAGGTCGTGTCGATGTCGAGGAAGTCCTGCGTCCAGAAAGAAAACAGGACCACGGCGCCGAGCGGCATCGCCAGGAGCAGGATCGCATAGGAAAAGGGTGCAGCCAGCAAGGCGATGCTTCGCCGTGCCTCCTGTCCAAGCCCGCCCCGTGTCGCCATTCCGCCCCCGCCGCCGCGCGTTCCGCAACCCTTCACCACGATGGGCTCCGAGTGCAACGGCAATTCCGCGTGACACTACCGGTGATCAGCAGCGCACAAGGGCGGTGGGTCAGCCCGGCTTTAGGTCTTCGAGGGGAAATCGTCGGAACTTCGGGTGATCGGGACTTCGGAGGTCGTCAGCCGAAGGGTGCCGCCCGCCTGCAGCCGCGGGGACGACAGGTAGCAGGCGTTGCCACCGGTCAGGAAGCAACTTCTGCATGTCCGGAACGGCCCATAGACCGGCCGACGAAGGCGGGGTCTCAGGCGATGGCGGTGCAGACAAACCCGTCGTCGGCCCGACAGAGCCCGTCAGGCCCCTGCGCCGCGACGGGAGAAGCGCACCCCAAGTCCGCCGTCACGACAGAGCCTGTCGGTCGCCCCGTGACCTGCGTCCACGCTCCCTTGACCGGGATAGGCTCCCGGTGCCGAATGATGGCAGGACGGGCGTCCATGACGGGACGCGGCACCGCGATCGTGGCGCGGCGTCGCTTGTCTTGGGGCGTCCTCGGGGATCGGGGGTGTCGGGTCCCGGGAGCTCTGGCGATCAGAAGTTCAAGCTGACACGCGCGGATACTGTGGTGGCGTCGAAATCGATGTCCGTGTCGTCGAAATCCTCGAACCGGTGCCGCAGCACCTCGGCACCCACGCGCATGCGATCCGTCGCCTGATAATCGACGCCAAAGCCGGCAAAGCCGCCCGTGTCCTCGAGATCGGCAAACCCACTTGTCGTCGCCTGCACCACGCCGCCCGTCAGGTAGGGCAGCACGCGACCCGCGTCGAAGCCCAGCCGCAACTTCGCGCGCGCCAGCCCGTCGACCTTCAGGCCGGTCGCATCGTCCTCAAGGTTCGTGCCTTCCAGATCCAGCTCGGCCCCGGCGACAACGCTGCCCAGATCGTAGAGATAGCCCACATGGGCGCCGTAGGTCGCGCCGGCGAAGTCGTCGTCGAATACCCCGGGCTCGGTCCGATCGTCGATGCGGCCATAGCCGAGTTGCACACCGCCGTAGAAGCCGGTCCAGTCGTTCTCAGGTGCGTAGGTCGCCGCCTCCGGAGGCGGTCCGGGGTCAACGAAATCGGGTGCGGTGTCGCCGAGACCGGCAGCGAGCGCCGGGCCGGCAAGCGCCGCCAGCAGCGCGGAAAGGACAAGGGGTCTGTGCGGTG
>Ga0008835_100612_pt1 | contig 29476 bp, 30 predicted proteins | sample HotLakConsoUCCRE_FD_62215 | JGI IMG/M metagenome (GOLD analysis project Ga0008835, IMG submission 62215) | Hypersaline microbial mat communities from Hot Lake, Washington, USA - Hot Lake Consortium UCC-RE (Hybrid Assembly) ... | reverse complement strand
TTTTTGTTAATGCTATTCGATAATCTGAAGTTGTTGTTTTAGTATTAGAGTTACCCCCTATATACCCTTACAATATACAGATTATTTCTTTAAGTTTGCTTAACTAAACGACATTGGAATATTTATATAAAACTGAAAAATATAATTCGCTTTTAATCTATAAAGATCACCTTGAGAAAATTGATACCTTGAATTATGATATTAGTTTGATGAACTATTTTATAGGTAAATCTTACTATCATCAACAATCCTATGATAGTTCTATTGCTTATTTAAAAAAGGTAAATTCCAGCAGTAAAATTCCAGAAAGTACATTTTTAATAGGTATTAATGCAATTTTTAATCATGATTTAGAAACGGCAAAAAATGTGTTGGATAGCACTAGTTTCAATTCTGACGAATTCATGAACTTAAAATACTTTCAACTTTCGGGCATATCTCTTCTAGCGCGAGATTATACTTCTTATAATCAGTTTAATAGTCAGATTTATAAAGAATATTATTTTTTTGAAAATGAAAGAAATTCATTGAGTCAAATTGAAAAGGATCTAAAATCATATAACGAAAAATCTCCATTTTTAGCAGGCCTATATTCTGCTATTTTACCAGGTGCCGGGAAATTCTATGCAGGTAAAAAAGGTCAAGGAATTTATTCTTTTGTAATAAGCTCTTTGTTAGCATTGCAAGCTATAGAAAGTTATCAAAAGGCGGGTCCCCAAAGTGCAAGATTTATTATTTATGGTGGTTTATTTTCACTTTTTCATGTAGGAAATGTTTGGAGTAGTGCCCTTTCAGTTAAAAAATATAATGAAGAATTTTATGAAGCAGTTGATTATCGTATTAGGCTTGATCTGCATCTCCCTATCAGGAGCTTTTTCGACTAAAGCACAGGAAATTGAAATAGCTGACAGTTTGGTTGACGTGGGTCAAGTTGATCTGGCTGTCGTTTACTACGAAAAGGCTATATTTTCAACAAAAAAGCCTGAAACTTATAATACTCGGCTTTTTCAATTGGCCGGTTTATATAAAAAAAGAGCGCTTTTTACTGATTACGCATCAACATTGGATCGTATCAACAAATCAGTTTTAGCAGTCGGTCAGAAAAGAGATTTATTCTATGAATTGACTTTAGCTTATTATATGAGTCAAGATTATGCTAAAGCCTATTTCAATTGGTTACAATATGAAAGAATTAAACCGGAGTTAAATGAGGATGCTTTATTATTAAAAACATTATTATTTGCCAAACTAGAGAAATGGGAGGAATCACAACAAGCATATATTGCATATTCCAATGATTCTAGTGAGCATTCCTCTGAGATCTTTGCAGAAATAAAATCCATGAAAAAGAAAAGTCCGGCAAAGGCTGAAAATTTATCTTATTATTTACCGGGTGTTGGTCAGATGTATGCAGGAAAACCTTTAAGAGGGATCACTTCACTAACTTTACAAAGCGGTATGTTAGCTTTTGCAGCTTTTAATTTCCTTAGTGGCTATTATATATCAGGTACTTTTACTGGTGTTAGTTTGTTTTATGTTTTTTATATGGGAGGAGCAAGACATGCTGGATATTTAGCTGAGGAATACAATAAATCGCAAAAGGAGAAAGCGTTTGAAAAATTAAAAATGCTTATTTCAGAAACAAAAAAAGGGTAGAAAAACTACCCTTTTAAATATTGTTTTTGTTGGATTTTACCACATGACGAATTTGTCGTTACCAACGTATGCGCTGATATCATCATAATTAACAGCTAATACAATTAAATCCCCAATTGGAAGAATACCAAAAATACCATAGCAGGTAATAAAATATAAAAGGATCAATGTTGGCTTACCACCTAGATACACTCTGTGAATAGCTAAACCACCCACAAAAATATCTAATAATATAGCTACTAATGGATCTTTCTCGTTTAAGCTTGCACTTTGGCTGAACAGTTCTGCGGTTGAATTTACATCTAAACTGAAATTGGAATTAACCTCAACACCTTTTGAAAGTACTTCTTCCACGGCTGAATCATCTACATAGTATGATGAGGCTTGTGCGTTTGATAATCCGATGATTAAAAATAGACTAAATGCTGCTAATAGTTTTTTCATAGTTTTATAAATTTAAATTTTGTAGATACTCCAAAACTACATTTTTTATGCAAAATTTTAAATCATTTTAGAAATAAATTTACTTTAGACTTTTTATTTATTTATCTGATCCTTTTAAAATGGTAGTTTCAGCGTAAAATACGCACTTATTTGCAACTTTATATAATTCCAAAGAAAAAAATATTAAGTTAAAAGCTATTAGTATGAATATATTCAGACTTAAAACGGGTTTAATTGAATAGTAAAAGTCTAGATTCTGTGTAAAAATTGATTTTAACCGCGTTTAGAAGTATTTAGATAATTTTAACTTTATTAGTCTTATTATAAATCTTTACCGCTTATATGAATTATTAAATATTATTTTGCAAATATGTCACATTAGTTGTTAATTAGCGGTACAAAGATATTTGAACCTTTAAATCATTGAACATGAAAAGATTACTACTTTCTATTGCAGCATGTTTTGTAATAGCTTTTTCAAGCTATGCAACAAACGCTGATTTATTTGAATTGCATGAAGAAAAAATAAATGCGGAATTCGCAGAATTGAATGAATTAGAGGCTTTTGTTTCTATGAATGAAAATGTTACTATTCATAATATTTATCAGGAGAATTCGGGATTAATCGCAGGGACTAACTTGTCTTATGGTCCAGAAGGAATGATGGGACAAAACGCCCTCTTAATGAGTAATTTCGAATGGGGGTCATTTGCATGGGGTTTCTGTTGTTTCCCAATTGGGGCAGCCATCGGTGTGTTTACCGTTTTATTAAATGATGAAAAAGGAAGCGATCATAGAACATCCTATTTGATTGGTGCTGGGGTTGGATTTTTACTTAGTGGAGGCGCCTTCAGATATGCTCCTGGTCTTTTTTAGTACTATTTACAATAATCTTTTATTTTTGGCCTAGTCTTTAAAGATTAGGCTTTTTAGTTATGTGGAAAGTTGTAGTTATTTTATTTTTTGGAATTTTTATATCCTTGCCAAATTCTAATGGGCAAGCATATTTTAGAATTTCGGCTGACTTTACAATAAAGGAAAGTACCGTCAACGGGAAAGAGTTTTATAAAGGCAAAGTCTTTTTTGATAAAAATGTCAATAAAATAATTTATAAAATATCATTTCCTGACAGTAAGAAGCTTGTCATGGCAGATACTCAAATGTATGTATTGCAGAATGACAAGATTATTAATCAAGGGTTTACTCCAAATACTAATAGATTTTCGATTTTTAATTTAACCTTAAGTGGCCACTTAAAGAATTACGGGCTTGATAAGACAGGGTACTTCATTAACAGTATTGAAGAATCAGAAGACCAAACTATTATAGAGTGGCTTCCTCCTCAAGCTTTAGAAGATAAGTTGGGTAAGGCTGTTTTATCATTAAAAAATGATCAACTTTTTGGCATTGTTTTATTCAAACCCAATGGTGAAATAATGGGTAAAAGATTTTACCAGGAATACGAAAGTGTAAATGGTCTTCCCTTTCCCAAAAAAGTTATCCAAGTGTCCTATTTGTATGGAGAGGAATATTATAAAATTACTACATTTGAGAATATAAAAATTGATGAGTTGGAAAATGAAGAGATGTATCGTATTGATCTTAATGCTAAGTAGCTTTAGTTTTCAGTCATGGTCACAGCTTGATTCAGAATTAGAGATATTGAGTACAATTAAATATGACAATTCCCCTGAAGAAACGGTAAAAATCCGAGATCAATACGAACATATTCATGTGAATACCAATGAAGTTCAATTTGTATTTTCTGGTCTTTTTCTTTTTTATAAATCATTTATTTCTTCTCAGGATGGTCAATCTTGTTCTTTTACGCCTTCTTGTTCAGTTTATGCCTTAGAGGCTGTTCAAAAACAAGGAGTTTTGAAAGGCATGTTGAATGGATTTGATCGATTGTCAAGATGTAATTCTCTGTCTCCCGAAAAATATGAAATTCATCCTGAAACCAGACTTTTATTCGATCCTGTGGTAGTTCAATGAGATTATATATTTTGATTTTCTTGTTGGTGATGGGTATACATGAATCTCATGCACAGGATATTTATACCTTCGAAAAGAGTAGAGAATTTGCATCCTATTTGTTTAAAAGCGGACAATATGAATTATCTGCTGTTGAATATGAAAGGTTATTATTTGCAGATAAAAATAATGACTCATTGAAGCTGGCATTAATCAATAGTTATTTTAAGAATAATGAGGTGGAAAAAGCAGTCAGGAGAACAGAGTCATTGTATCCGTCAATTTCTGATTTTTCTCAGCCCATGTCAGAGTTATACCTTCAAATGCTAATCCTTGGAAAGTATTTTGAAAAGTTTGACCAAAATTCTGAAAGATTACCAATTAGAGAGGAAAAAAAGTCGATTTATCAATTGCATAGAGAGGTAATGGCTGGGAACTGGGAAAAAGTAGAAACCAAAATACCACAGCTTTCATCGATTGATCATCCTTCCGTATCAGGTTTAAAGAACTTATCCTTGCAAGCAAAAGCTTTCAAACCTAAGAAACCCTGGCTAGCAGTTATGATGTCAGCAATATTGCCAGGTAGTGGTAAATTTTATACTGGGAATTATAAAGATGGAATATTTAGTTTTTTGGTGGTAGGCGGCACTGCTTTTCAAGCTTATAGAGGCTTTAATAATGAGGGCCTTTCATCCACATCAGGATGGATATTTACTGCGCTCTCTTCAGGTTTTTACGCTGGTAATATTTATGGATCCGCTAAATCAGCACAGGTGTATAATCAAAATTTTTGGTTGGAAATTGATAAAGATGCAGAAGATATTATACGCTCTACTTACTAGCTTTGTCTTTACTGTCCATTTTGGTTTCTCTCAAACTGTTGATGAGACAATTCAATTTGCTGAAGAGCAATTCCTGCTGGGTAATTATACCAATAGCGTATTGGCTTATGAGCGAGCAATTTATTTTCAAGAGAATACTTCTTCGGAAACTTATTTTAAGTTGGCTAATGCCTATTTCAAAAAGGGAGATGTAGAAAGAGCCATTAGATTTTATGATAATGCCACATTTTTAGAAAAAGATAATAACAATAGGAATGATATAATTTTTAAGAAAAGTTTAGCTTATTTAAGCATAAGTCAATACAATCAGGCCATAATTGCTTTGGCTTCAGTTAATGATTTCAATAATCCTGAAGCAAGATTCAAAAAACAATACTTTAAATCCATAGCCTATTTTTTAAAGGAAGATTTTATTCAATTTGAGAAATTATTCACTGATTATGTAGAAAGCATGGATTTGGCTTCCAATCAACATTATATCGATCTTGAGTTATATAACAAAAAGGCTGAAAAAGTAAAGCCAAACTTAGCGATGTGGATGAGTGTAGTGATACCTGGAAGTGGGCAGATGTTATATGGAAATTGGCGAGATGGATTAAATTCTTTGGCTTTGACTACAGCTTTGGTGGGGTTGTATTTTAATTATGTAGTAGAATTTTCCTTAGTAGAAGGATATCTGGTTGTTTTACCTTGGTTTCAGCGCTACCATAAAGGAGGATACATGAAAGCGAAAGAAACTGCTTTAAATAAAGAAGAAGAATATAGAGCACGAGCCTATTCTGAAATTCTTAAATTGCACCCTAGCTTGTTCTAAGCATTTCTATAATGGTACAAAATTGGGCAATGAGGTTATTCGTTTTATTTTTATTAGTGCATTTGAGTACAAATTGTTTTTCTCAATTCCAAAATGAAAAAAGTATCCAGTTTTTCAATCACCTGTATAATTTCGAATTCACAACAGCAGATAGCATAATTTCTACAATTGATAGTGCAGAGCAGTCCTCTAACTATAACTTCCTTACATCACATTACTTGCGATGGTATTATTTGCCTATCCATCAGCAAAATGAGGAGATTTTGTCGAAATACGCTACTTATTTGGAAGCAACTGCTGATTTAAGTATAGTTGATGATAAAGATTATATTTCCATAAACCGCGCCCTACTAACTTCAGAATACAATTATAATCAAGGGAATTATTACAAAGCATTTCAAAATGGTTCTATAATTTATGATTTGCTAAAGCAGAATTTAGAAAGCGAGCCTGAAAAAGCTGAGATTAAGTTTTTGGCCTCCTTATATCATTATTACTATCAATATTATAAAGAAGTAAATCCAGCTATTGGTGCTATGATTTGGTTTTTTAAAGAGGGAGAAAAAGAAATCGGTTTAAAATGGTTAGAAGAAGTTGCAGACCAAAAAAGTGTCGTAAAAACAGAAGCATTGATTTACCTTTCGCATATTTATTTGCGTTTGGAAAATAATCCTAAAAAGGCATTTCAATACGCAGAAAAACTACATCAGCTATATCCTAATAATTTAAAGTTCTATGAATTATTGATCGAATGCAGCTTTGCAAAGAATATTGAGAATGATTTAATAGAAGTGCTAATTCATAAATTGAGCGACTCTAATAATATTTATTTTAAAAAGTATGGGGAATGCTATAATGCAATTTATACGGCAAAATATGGAGGAGAAAGTCAATACGAAAAAAAAGATCGTTTAGAGGATGCTTTAAGCTACATTAAAAATAATGGAGGCGGCAATCATTTATCATCTTTGTTATATCAAAACTTATATCTATTAACAGGAGATGCTGAGTATTTAAAGCAAAAAAACAAGGTAGAACCGTATAAAAATGTGCTAACTGGATATCCTGAAGTGCACAACAATTAATATTGAAACTAGAATTTATAAAAACTGACACGCAGCACCCACAATGCCAGCATGATTTTTTAATTCGGCTGGAATAATGGTCAATTTTTTATCAATATATTTCTCATACTTTTTGAATTTCTTGCTCACCCCTCCACCAATAATAATAAGGTCTGGCCAAAATAATTTATGAACTTCCACCAAATATTGATTGAGTCGTTTTCCCCAAACCTCCCAGCTTAAGTCTTCATTTTCACGAATAGAATTTGCGGCATATTTTTCTGCTATATCGCCTTTGAATTGTATATGCCCTAGTTCTGTATTGGGCATAAGTTGCTGATTGTGAAATAAAGCCGAACCAATACCAGTGCCTAAAGCTAATACCAGAACAGTTCCATTGTGACCTTTTCCAGCCCCAAATCGCATCTCAGCCAGGCCTGCTACATCCACATCATTCATTATGCGTGTTGCGCAACCCGTAGCTTTCCTTATCATATTGGATAAAGGCTTCTCAATCCAGCTTTTGTCAATGTTAGAGGCAGTTTTTACAGTTCCATTGATGATGGCAGCAGGGAAACCACAACCTATTGAGCCATTCCATTCAAAGTGTTTTTGCAGTTTGACTACTGTTTTCATCATGGCTTCTGGAGTAGCGGGCTGAGGAGTTTTGAAGCGCTTCCTTTTACTGGTAAATTCCCCAGTTTTTAAATCTACTATGGCGGCCTTCATGCCCGTGCCTCCGATGTCAATGCCTAATACTTCCAAATGATATGATTTTATTTTGAAAACAAGATAGGGTATTAATTGAAGTTGTGAAAGTTTATGTATGCTTCTGCATAAAATTATAATGCATTTTATTTTAATTGCATATAATAGATAATGAAGAGGGAAGTACAAGAGCATTCCAAAGTTTAAATAGTTCATTGAATGAAATATTTCTGATTTTAAACTGTTTTTACAATTGAATTTAACCTATCTATTGAATTTTTGAAGAGGAATAATATTTTTATCGGATGATTTTTTTAAACAATTTTTAATTCTAGAACCCCATTTATGATTAGACTTTATCTTTCAATTTTAATTTATTCTGTATCACTGATTTTCGGAATGTCCTCTTGCACTACTTTAATGAGTAAAATGTATGGTATAAATCAGATAGAAGGAGTAAATGAAAAGAAGATAAATGAATTCTATTCGACTATAGATTTCCATGGTATTCAAACTGATAAAGTCATCATTGATTCATTGGAATTTCAAATGTTTAGAGAACATGAAAATGATTCTGTCAAAAAGGATTTAAGTCAGCCACTACAAATTCACTATTTTGAAAATTCTGATTTAGCCTCTTTTCATGCCAATTGTTATGCAAAAGGAAGGTTAAAAAATTTAGATTGGAATTATCAAAAAAGATTTGAAACCTATATTCCACGTTCAGCTGTGGAAGATTTGACACCTTATCCTAATTTGCATAGACTGAGTAAAGCAATTCCTGATATTGATTTATCGAAAGAAGGTGAAATAGTGATCGCCATATTTTGGACAAGAATGTTAGAGGATATTTCGAAGAGTGCAATCAATACTGTTTTAGGGAATATCAGTGAGTTTAATGAAGAAGATGATGTGCGCTTAGTTTTAATTAATACTGATTAATTTTTTAGCAAAATTTGATTTTTAATTCTGATAATACACCCACCATCCCCAACATCCACCGCTTTTATAATTCTCCTGATTTTCTCCCGAAAAGCCCTTATTTTAGATGAAATTTCAATTCTACAACTATGAAAAATATATGGGCTTTTCCACTTGCGTTAGCAATATTTGCCTGCAATAGTGGTGAAAAAAATCAGAAAATGGAGATAAAGGATTATCCGGAAACAGCGAAGGTAGATACAGTAGATAACTATTTCGGGACTGAAGTTCCTGATCCGTATCGATGGCTGGAAGATGACCGCTCCGAGCAAACTGCCGAATGGGTAAAGGCACAAAATGAAGTAACTTTTGGCTATTTGAATAATATTCCATTCCGAGATAAAATTGAAGCAAGACTAACTGAACTTTGGAATTATGCAAAGGAAGGTTCTCCAAGAAAACATGGGGATTATTACTACACCTATAAAAATGACGGTTTACAGAATCAGTGGGTAGTGTATCGTAAAAAGGGATTAGATGGCGAGGAAAGTGTATTCCTTGATCCTAATACCTTTTCGGATGACGCCACTACTTCTCTTGCGGGAACTTCATTTACTCAAGATGGAAGCCTTTTGGCTTATTCTATTTCTGAAGGCGGTTCTGACTGGAGAAAAGTTATTATCATGAATACTGAAGACAAATCCATAGTGGAGGATACTATCCAAAATGTGAAATTTAGTGGAGTATCATGGAAAGGAAATGAAGGCTTTTTCTACAGCAGTTATGACAAACCAAAAGGAAGCGAGCTTTCTGCTAAAACACAGGAACATAAATTATTCTATCACAAATTGAATACTCCTCAATCGGAAGATGAATTGATATTTGGCGGAAGCGAAACTCCAAGAAGATATATTGGTGGATACGTAAGTGATGATGAGAAATTCTTATTTATTTCAGCCTCTGAAAGTACTAGTGGCAATGAATTGTATGTGAAAGATTTATCGGATTGGAGCAATCCAATTGTTCCTATAGCGGAAGGTTTTGATAGCGAACATTCAGTTTTGGATAATGATGGGGATAGATTATTAATTGTAACCAATTTGGATGCACCTAACCAAAGATTGGCAGAAGTGGATGCAAAAAATCCTTCTACCGACAATTATAAAGACGTAATCCCAGAAACTGAAAATGTGTTGAATGTCAGCACTGCAGGAGGTTATATTTTTGCCAATTATATGGTAGATGTAAAAACGGAAATCCATCAGTTTGACTATGATGGGAAGAAAGTTCGTCAGGTAGAATTACCAGGAATCGGAACTGCCAGTGGTTTTGGCGCTGAAAAAGAAGATGAGAAATTGTTTTATAGTTTTACTTCTTTCACTTATCCTTCCGCCATTTTTGAATATAATATTGAAGAAGGAACTTCTGAACTGTACTGGAAACCGGAAATAGATTTTAATCCAGAAGATTTTGAAACGGAACAAGTATTTTACGAAAGCAAGGACGGAACTAAAATCCCGATGTTTATCACTTACAAAAAAGGAATGGAGAGAAACGGCAAAAACCCAACAGAGCTTTATGCTTATGGTGGTTTTAACGTGAGCTTACGTCCAAGCTTTAGTGTTGCTCGATTGGTTTGGCTAGAAGAAGGAGGTATTTTTGCTCAGCCTAACTTAAGAGGAGGAGGTGAATATGGAGAAGGATGGCACAAAGCCGGTACTAAAATGCAAAAGCAAAATGTATTTGATGACTTCATAGCCGCAGCAGAATATTTAATTGAGGAAGGGTATACAAGTTCTGATAAATTGGCCATTTCAGGTGGCTCTAATGGTGGATTGCTTGTAGGAGCAACTATGACCCAAAGACCGGATTTAGTGCAAGTTGCTTTCCCTGCGGTAGGTGTGATGGATATGTTAAGATATCATACTTTCACAGCAGGTGCTGGCTGGGCGTACGATTATGGAACTTCAGAAGACAACAAAGAGATGTTTGAATATCTAAAAGGCTATTCTCCGGTTCATAATGTGAAAGAAGGCGTGAAATACCCGGCCACCATGGTCACTACGGCTGATCATGACGATAGGGTAGTGCCAGCACATTCATTCAAATTTGCAGCTGAATTGCAAGCCAAACATGCAGGTGAAAGTCCTGTATTAATAAGAATTGAAACCAATGCTGGACACGGAGCAGGAAAGCCAACCGATAAAATTATTGACGAAATAGCCGATAAGTACGCTTTTTCTTGGTATAATATGGGTGTGGTTCCTATGAATGAGGAAATGTGATTTTTGAGATTTTAGAATCTAGATATAAAAATTTAAAGACTCTGGCTGCCTATAAAAGGGAGGTCAGAGTTTTTTTTAAAGCCTTAATCCAACAAATAGTCTTGAACAGGATTTTTTTGATTTCGGGATGGACAGGATTTAAATTCCAAATCAACTATGAACCTCCATGGCACATTCAATAATCTTATGAATCAGTAGATATATTTCATTTCTGTAATTCGTGTAGATTTTTGAATCTGCAGTAAATGTCTTAAACAGGATTTATTTGATTTTGGGATGTACAAGATTATTAGTGAATCTCATATTATTTCATTTTCCTATTATATACACGATGAAATTGTAAGGATTGACTACCAAAATTAATTAGCAGGCCATCTGCTATATTATAGGCTTCACAGTAGTTTATTGCCTGTGCTTTATGCACTCCTTCTAATTTTTCAAGCGCTTTAATTTCAAGCATGACTTTGTTTTCGATAAAAAAATCAACTCGTCTTAAACAGGATTTATTTGATTTTGGGATGTTCAAGATTTACTATTGCTTTAATTTCCTATTATAGACACGATGAAATTGTAAGGATTGACTTCCAAAATTAATTAGCAGTCCATCTGCTATATTGTAGGCTTCACAGTAGTTTATTGCCTGTGCTTTATGCACTCCTTCTAATTTTTCAAGAGCTTTAATCTCAACCATAACTTTATTTTCTACAAAAAAATCTAATCTTCTGGTGCCAATATTTCCCCCTTTGTAATGTAATAGCATCTCGAGTTCCCTTTGGAAATCAATTTTCTGTAATGAAAATTCTATCGCCAACGCTCTCTGGTATATGACCTCTTGAAAGCCATTACCCAAAGAGTTATGAACCTCCATCGCACATCCAATAATTTTATGCGTCAGTAAATCTATTTCATTCTTAAAATTCCTGTCCATCCTTTAATCTATTTAAATACTATTCTAGACTATTTTTCTATTTAGCTTAATGCATTAATATATCTATCTAATTTTTAAAAATCCTGTCCATCTTTTCATCTACTTAAATCCTGTTCAAGACTATTTGTGTAATCCGTTAGTAAATCAGATTCAATTTTTCAAATCCTGTCCATCTTTTAATCTATTAAAATCCTGTTCAAGACTTTATGGTATAATCCGTCAGTAAATCTATCTCATTTTTAAAAATCCTGTCCATTTTTTCATCTACTTAAATCCTGTTCAAGACTATTTGTGTAATCCGTTAGTAAATCGAATTCAATTTTTTAAATCTTGTCCATCCTATAATCCTTTTAAATCTTGTTCAAGACTATTTGAAGTAATTACTTATGTATGGCGATTCCTTTGGTTTCCTTATTTTTCCACAAGCCTTTTTGCTAAACCAACCCAAAGATTGCAGTTTTGCATTCATAATCTAATCTCTAAAGCATAAAGCCCATGAATTCAGAAAAATATGCTGTCATCTGGAAGCATTTTGATCAGAAATCTGAAATAGGAAAACGCTTAAAAGCTACTCAAGATTTCAGTCTTCCGTATTTTCTAACTGAAGAAGAAAAGGCTAATTTCGACAAGAAAGAGCAAGTCAGTCTGAATCCTTTTCACTTGGTCATGGGTTTATTAGTGGGCTATTTTGATAAACCGCCCAGCATTGATATTGGTTTTGCCAAGCAAAAGGCTTTCACCATTATTCAAGAAAACCTGACTAGTTTTAAGACGGCCTCACTTGAAAACCTTATCCTCGATTTATCCAACTTTTTGCGTGATAGTCATGGACAAAAAGTGAGTTTACAATCTTTAATGGCAGGAGTGGAGCTTGTACCTGAAAGCAGTGCTATTAAATATGATGCTTGTATTGATTTAATCAATTGCATAGATGATGATGAATTGGATGATCGTATTGCAGCAGTGCAGCAATTGAAATTGTTTCTGAGTAAAATCGATGCTAAAAAACTGAATCAAAATCTCGGGCAAGATTATATGAAGATGATTCAGATTGCGAATGAGTTTTAAGCGAAGCTAAGTTCTTTAATGCTGAGACCTGTCAGGTTTTCAAAACCTGACAGGTCTTGTTTGCTAGCAATTTTAGTTGTTTTTCGGACTACAGTTCTGCAAAATCTACTTTTATTTTAATGCTATATTTTTCATCAACAGCTATTTACGAACTTTATTTAACTACCTTTGCGCTCCAATTGAGAAATTACCTTTATGAAGCGTATTAACGAATACAAAAAATTATTTAATGTACAAGGTCCTATTGACCTTAAGCAGCTTAAATCAACCTACAGAAATTTAGTAAAAGAATGGCATCCTGATAAATTTCAAGCTGGTGATCCTAAAGCGGAAGAAGCAGAAATCAAAAGTCAGCAAATCATTGATGGTTATCATTTCCTGATTAGCATAGCGCCTGAAACCAAGGAAGCTAACATGGCTGAATATACCAAAACCACTACTGAATCAAATATTCTGGATTTCAGACATAAAGGCTTATTGTTGGAAGTTACCTTTTTGGATGGGACTACTTATGAATATTTTGGGGTGAATAAGAATGTTTATTCTAAACTGCTCAATTCTGATAAACCTTATCGTTTCGCCAAACGAAATATCTTCCACAACTTCTTATACAGAAAATCCAAGAAGGCGATGGAGATGGCTGAATAATTTTAAAACAACCAAGTAACTCATTTTTATTATTCCAAACCTAACTTCGAACTTAAAGGAGTTAGGTTTTTGATTTTCGTCAACTGATTATTGTCAACTGTCAATTTATTTCCATCATTTCTTTGCGCCTTAGCGACTTTGCGGTTAATTTTAACCTTATGAGCATAAAAATCAGAAGAGCAACCGAAAAAGATATTCCTAGAACTTTAGAGTTAATCCAAGAACTGGCGGTTTACGAGCGTGAGCCGGATGCAGTGGTGGTGGATGTAGAGGAGCTGACAAGAGATGGTTTTGGTGAAAATCCCGCCTATGGATTATTTGTAGCTGAAACAGAAAAAGAAATTGTGGGCATTGCCTTATATTATTTTAGATATTCCACATGGAATGGAAAAGTATTGTATTTGGAAGATTTAATCATAACAGAATCAGAAAGAGGAAATGGCTATGGTAGGAAATTACTAAATGCCATTTTGAAAGAAGCGGATGAACAAAACTGCAGGCTATGCACTTGGCAAGTTCTGGATTGGAATGAACCTTCCATTGAATTTTATAAGAGCATAGGGGCAGATTTAGATGAAGGCTGGATCAACTGTACAGTAAAAAGAGATCAGTATAAAGGAATTTACCAATAGGTGATGGTAACTTTTCAAAGCTCTAAACTCTGGAAAAGTTAATAATATTCAGATATGTTCTTCATCCTTTCCAAAACCATCAGTTATTTATTAATGCCGGCCACCTTAATTGGTCTAGCTTGGTTGTTATTCTTCATTTTCCGAAAATGGAAACACAGGAAATATCTAGCCATTTTAGGATTTACCTTATTCCTCATTTTCACCAATGATTTCTTAGCCAATTCATTTTTAAAAGCATGGCAAACTGAACCTGCTAATCTAGCACAAATTAAAACTCAAAAATATACTTATGGTGTTTTGTTGACCGGCATGACTAATACCCTCAAAGAGCCAAAAGACAGAGTATATTTCAATCAAAATGCCGATAGATTATTACAAGCTATTATGCTCCATCAACAAGGAATCATTGACACTTTATATATTTCGGGAGGAGGGGCTACGGCCTTAAGGAAAGATTTGCAAGAAGCTATGGTATTATCTTCTTACTTAGAATCCATTCAATTTCCAATGGAGAAAGTCATCATTGAAGATCAATCTAGAAATACGGTGGAAAGTGCTCGCTTTGCAACTGATTTTATTGGAAATCAGGAACAAATACTTTTAATCACCAGCGCTTCTCATATGCCTCGGGCAATGGGATGCTTTGAAAAAGAAGGTTTTAAGGCGCAATCCTATCCAACTGTATATCATACTAATGATGAAATGGTTAGCCCTTCTATGTTTTTGCCTTCTTACGAAGCTTTAATGAAGTGGCATATTTTATTTAAAGAATGGATGGGCTATAGTGCGTATTGGATTGCAGGGTATTTGTAGTAGTAGTAAAGATTCTAAATAAAATGGTTTACCTTCAAGCAAGTAATTAGATATGAGTAAAAAAAATCTTGTCCTTTTACATGGAGCATTAGGAAGTTCTAAATCATTTGATGCTCTAATCCCACATTTACCTAAGGATTATAATTTGATTGTGCCTGACTTGAACTGGCACGGAAGTAGAGCAAAAGCTGATGCAAGCTTTACTATGCATGATTTGGCCAATGATTTAGAAATGATCTTTGAAAAGCACAAAACCGAATCGGTAAATGTTTTTGGATTTAGTATGGGCGGATATGTAGCGCTTACTTTGGCACAAAAGAAGCCTAAATATTTCAATAGCATCATGACTTTGGGCACAAAGTTAGACTGGAATCCACAGCAAGCTGAAAAGGAAAGCAAGATGTTGAATCCCGAAAAGATACAGGAAAAAGTTCCTCAATTTGCAAAACAATTGGAAGCCTTGCATGGAAAAAGCTGGAATCATTTATGTGTGCAAACTGCAGAAATGATGATTGATTTAGGGATAAATCCGATTTTAACTATTGAGAATGGTTCAACTATCAATTTGCCTGTCCGATTAGGATTGGGTGATAAGGATAATATGGTAAGCCTAGAAGAAACAGTGGCTTTTTATAAAGCTTTATCCGATGGGCAGTTGCAGGTCTTCCCAAATTGTCAACATCCTATTGACAAGCTAAAGGTAAATCAAATAGCCGCTGCAATAAAAGAGTTTTTGGATTAATTTAATGGTTAAATGGTAAAGTTTTGATTCGCTCTAATTTTTCTAAAAATCGAATTGACTACTCTGTAGACGAAGTGCTTCTGAGGTTCTTTCATACTACTCGCAAATTTCACTCGCTTTTTCCCTTCAATTTGAATAAATCCACTTCTATTGTGCTTGTGATCCCGAATTTCATTTTCTTCAATAATTTCTGAGATTTCATTCCATCTAAATTGTCTATTTCTACCAATTCCCAAAGCGCCAGTATAACTCGTGCCTCCATTTTTATCTATTCGAACGATTGTTTTTCCAACCAAGGAAAATACGAAAAGACTAAATAGGATTATGGTTACAAAGTAGAATGGTATTCCCATAAGCGTTTGCAATAAATCAAATTCACCGGTTTCAATTTGAGGAGCATAAATGGCTAAAAAAGGTAAAATGGAGAAGGGAACTAAAATTACAAATGAAACTATAGCAACCACTATGGATCGATGCTTAACAATTATTACAAGATCTCCTGATTTTTTATCAACCTTTATTCCTTCTGGTGGATTATCTAATTCTGAAGGCTTAAAATTATCTCGTATAATACTTGCTGAAATACTAAAAACATTATTGCAAACATCACATTGGCCCATGTCAGTTTGAATGTTAATGTTTTCTTTGGGAAGCTCAGCGGTGCACATTGGGCATTTCATATTATCTGATTTTAAGAGTGAAAAAGAGGCAGCTGTCTTTTCTAGCTGCCCCTTTTAAAAATTAGTCGGCTAGCGTTAATTTCTTAAAAGTTGTTCCTTCTGCAAGATAAATATTATTACCATCCTCAGTCACGTAATAATGAACATCTGGCATTGTTGGATTTGATTGCCCATTTGTTGTAGTTTGAACTTTACCACTACCGTCAATTTTGAAAAATCCTCTGGTTTTGGCATTATTAAAATCTACTGCTAATAATGATTTGTAAGCATCAGAATCACTATATAAATATAAGTAATCACCTTTCACCATCTTTTTTGAAGGATTAAAAGGTACTTCGACTTTTCTTTCCACTTCAAATGTTTTAGCATTCACAAATGCGACCATGGTACTACTGCCAAAAGCAGAACCAAATCTTCCGAAAAGTTTGTCTCCTACAGGTTCTAGTGAGTAAGTTAATGGCATCGGTGTTTTGATATTTACTTTTTCGCCTGTATTAATATCGAAAGAGGATAACGTCATACCGATGTCTTTCAAATGAATATGGTAATCTGTTATATAAGAGCCAATAACAGACGCTCTATTTTCAATTTCATAAAGCATTGTTCCACTTCCTGCATCTAATGCTCTAATTTCACCATTTTCAAAAAGTCTTCTATTTGAAGTTTGAATGAATAATTTACCATTTTGAAAGAAGAAGTTGTTGACTGTTATTCTTTCAGGTTCTGAAACCCAAATTTCTTCACCAGTTCTAATATTAAGCCTTTTAAAAGAAACAGCTTGTTTATCACCGCCATCATCAAAAATAGTAGAGTGAACAACAAAGATGTTATCATCCACTATTATGTTATCATTTGCGTTTCTGTTTGATGCATCTAATTTAAAAGGTGTAAATTCAGAAACTAACCTTCTGTTTTCCTCCTTATCCAATCGCTCCTCACTTACGGTTTGCCATAAAACTTCACCTGTTTTTTCGTCAAGTGCATAAGTCATTAAATCTGATAAAATTATGATGTCTTCATAGTAAATAGGGTAGGTCTGACCAGAAGATTTATAAGTGGTTTCCCATAACAATTCACCATTATTTAAGTCTATATAGTATAATGGATTGTCTTGAATTCCTGATTCTGAAGCAACAATTGCTCTTCCTGCCATTCTGCTCAAACCAGTTGAATTTTGCATCATTTCCTCACCTATTTGCTTTGTAGTAGAAGCACCTTGCGGCCCGAAAAACAACCCTTTATTTTTGTCGAGAAGGATATCAGATTCCTGGAAGTTTCCAAATTCACCCTCCAAAATCCAGCTGATGTCTCCTTTCTTCAAGTCAAAAGAAGCTAATTTATTATTGTTTGAAAGTAAAATTCGTTGTTCTTCTTCTATTAGAATGAAATTTTCATTTCCGCTTTCAATAGTTTTAAGTACATCAAACTTATTATTATCAAATTCCCACATGACTTCACCAGTTCGAGCATTATGCATTATGAATTTATTATCTATTTCAAGTGCGAATCCACCCATCCAATTGAAATCAATCCCATGAATTGTTTTGTATTTTTCATCAGATCTGGAAATGCTCCATAACTCTTCTTGTGTTTCTATATCAAATGCATTAATTGATCTGTTAGCTAAGCCTCCAGATATGAATATTATTACGCTTTGATCGTGATTGAATTGATAAGCCGGAACAGCTTTTACATCTCCAAATTCTTTGGCTGATTTGCTATATATGATTTCACCACTTTCCATATCCAGCAAAGTAAACTTTCGGTCACTTACTGAGCCTAGCACTTTTGAATCTTCAACACCTAGAAATCGATTGTCATGTTCGCTAAAAAATGCATTGCTATTTTGTTTTCCAGATAGTTCTGTTGTGTAAACTTCTTTAAAAGTAATATTGCTTGTTGCACAAGAACTAGCTAAAAATAATAAGCTAATTAAAATTAGGTATTGATGTAGGTAAAGTTTTTTCATGATATTTTGATTTTTGATCTATTTTTCATTTTTACTTATCACACATAAATTCTATTTAATAGGTCATATTTTTAAAATAAATATACATATAATCTGTTACGATATACTTATTTATCTTTAATTATTTTGGCTAAAGCGAATGGAAAGTTTCTAAAGAAATAGTAATCCATAGTATTGCCATTGTTCAGAAACTTAGCTTTGATTGCTTAAGGTTAAATTATTTTTGGTAACTTTTAAAAGTTTTTTCAATTGGTTAAATAAGTAGTTTAAAGAAACAGCTTGAATAAAATTAAATGCATGACTAACCAAGAAAACATCCCGGGAATTCATAATTGGTGCGATAGATGGTGTGAAAAATGTCCATTTATAGCACGTTGTGCGGTAGGTGAGCAAGAACTAGATTTAATTGAACAAGAGCAGAAAGGCATTAAGCTTGATTTCTGGGAAGGAATAAAAGAACAATTCACCAAATCTATTCAATTAATAGATGAATTGGCCAAAGAAAAAGGCATTGATTTAGATGATATATCTGATGAGGAATGGAATAAAATAAATAGAGAAAGGGAAGAGCAGGAGCTGGTAGGAGAAAACCATCAGATTTCCAAAATCGCTATGCATTATCTGAAAACTTGCCAGCAAATATTAGATTCGGAATTCATCAAAAATAAGTATGATTCAGAATTGGCGAAATTTGAATTAGGTCTTGAACAGCAGGCTCATCAAAATCTTCATCAATTTAAAGAAGCGGTAGATATCATCAGATGGTATATGTTCTTTATTCCGGCCAAATCTCAAAGATTGATAATGGAAAATTTAGACAGGGATTTTGAAGATGCTGAATTCCCTCCCGAAGAACGTTCCTATAATGGCACAGCAAAAATCACGCTTATCGCCATCGAACGCTCCATTTCTTCTTGGGGTGTTTTATTAAAAACCTATCCTGAACATCAAGATGAAATCCTTGCCGTTTTAGCACTTTTACAAAAATTACAAAGAATGATCAAAAATGAATTTCCTGATGCTATGAGGTTTATTCGACCTGGTTTTGATGAGAAATAATATGATAAAGTAATTTACCTAACAAAAAGTAGATCAGCATAGAGATTTAATCAATTGAATTCAAAAATTAGAGAAAATTCGATCTGCTTTATTTCGTTTAAACCATCTTTCATTATATTCATTGAATGAAAACGCTTACCATCATTTTTTTAGCAGCATTTTCCCTATTTAGTTGTGAGTCAGACGATGCGGAACAAGAACCCCAACTTCAATGGGAACAACTGAAAGCTGATGTCAGTCCCCAAATGGCGAGTGATTTTTCCAATTCTTATGAAACACCTTTCAGACAACCACTAGCCGCATTTGGTTGGGAAGATGGTCTTCACATCTCACGCGATGGACTTCATTTATATGCGCTCTATTATCCCGGTGATTTACTGGCTTGGACTCAGTTTTTTATAACCAATATTGATGAATTGGAACTTTGCGAACTCCTAGGAAATACAGATTATATCCGACCCTATGCCGAAACTTTTGGGATGGATATGAAAAGCAATCCGTTGGGCTGCGAAGATTTTATTAATGTAGACATACTCTATGCCAATAGATCATCTGAAAATTTATCATTTACCGAATGGCGGTTGTCCAATATAGCACGACCAGCAGCTGTGGAGGGTAGCCCTTTTCCATTGTTTGATGAAGAGGATGCTGCTAAAGCGAATATTTTCTTATTTACCGGTGATAATGAGATTTGGATGATTCGCAATACAACTGCTAATCCTTCAGCTATAGAAAGTGCCATCCGTTTGCCCCCACCAATCAATTTTGAAACGGATGAATTCAATGCGGACAATCCACATTTGGAACGATTGGAAGACGATCGATTACTATTGGTATTTGAAAAGTATACCAATTCAGATACACGTGATTTTTATTATAGTCATAGTCAAGACAATGGTGAAAGCTGGGATCAGCCCATCAAAATGAACACGGTTTCTTCTGCTTTAGGCAAAATTGAGCATCCGCATTTGTATAAAGATCAAGATGGACTTTGGTGGATGTATTTTTCCCTCAATTGTAATATTTATAGGGCAAAGCAAACGGTGCCAAATGATTGGGATTCCTGGGCTGAGGCAGAAAAAGTAATAGAAAAAGGTAATTCACCATGTATAGGTGAACCAACGCTGACGGATAGTGGTGATATCTCTTTTGTGGTAGTTTATGAGAATAGAGCTAACGGCAATGACAATGACACACATGATATTGATCCTTGGTATGTGTGTAAAGTTGAATGATGAACTATTCATATGGAAAGAACTGAGTTCAAGAAAACCAGTTTAATACCTTAATTTAGGATATTGGACTCATCGAAGTTATGATATTTTTTTATTAGGCGTTTAATTTTTTCTCTAGGCGCAAAGAAAAATAGTTAAAAATGAATGCTTTAAAACTGATATTATTCTTCATTTTATTCAGTGCTTGTAAGGCTGAGGAAACCAGTTCCGATGAAAATTACCAATGTGATGTACTACCACTGGAGAATGATATTGAGAGAATTGAAATCATTCAATTGCATGATGAGGTAATTGTGCAAGGTTTAGCATCTGCCAGTGCACCCAATGCTGAAGGCGCAATGGGGAGAAATAAGGAAGCTTATTTCCATGTTCGGTTTCAAATTGGAATTGCGGCAGTGGCTGATTATGCAGTCTTTAGTGAGAATCTTGAAGTATTGGAATTAACTTTTAAAGCAATAGAATATTCCTTTGATTACCAATTGGAGGAAGGTGATTTTGAGCTACAAATTCCTGAAAACCTAGAGGGCTCCACCCTGAACCCACAAGATCTGGCTAGTGGTACCGCTTTTTTCCTTTCCTCACTGGGTTTAGCTTTAAATACTTTGGATCAAAGTAATTGGTTTAATTCATCCGGTCTTATTGCTTATCATCAGCGACTAGAATTGCTTAAACCCAAAATTCAATTAGCTGCGGATTGGTTGCTTACTCAGGAATCAATACTGGAAGTAGCTGATCAAAATGCTCCCAATCGTTTATTTTATGATGCTTTAGCTTTTTATAGTTTAGGCAAATGGCTGGAAGATGAGAATCTAAAAGAAGTAGGTTTGGAATTTGCCCAGATGGCTATCAATAAAAAAGAACCAGAGGGTTATTTTCTTGAGGGAGATGGATGGGACGGTAGCTATCAGGGAGTAGCTAATCAGGTAGGGTTTAATCTTTTTTCAATTTTGGATTCTGATGAAGCTTTGAAGCAAGCATTATGGGATTGCCTAAGTTGCAGTACCGATTGGCAAAAAAGCAGAATATTGGAAAACGGTGAAATCTCCACAGAAGATAACACTCGTGTTTATCCCGGTGGGGAATCTTTTTTAGGGAATGAAAAATTTGTGGATTGGAAACAAACGATGGGCAGTTTTTTGATGATGCATTATTATTCGGAAAATGATGAGTATTATGACTTGGCTATAACTGTTAAAAACTTCTATCAATAATGCACTGAAAATTCATATTATTCAAGCTTAATATTACTTTTTTATGATTAGCCTCAATTCTTCCAAACATCCTAGTCCTAATTCAGTATATTTAGTTAATGATTTCTAATAATTGAGGATTTCCGCCCTCATTTTTCACCCTAAATAACTGATATAGATGAAAAAATTGAATTATAAAGATGAAGTAGCTACCCGTTTTACCGTTTACAACAGTCTTTTTTTAGATCTTCCTTTTGATCATATATATCGAACAGGGACTTTATTGCCCCTCCTTCAACAGATGAGTGCTAAAGGCTATGAAGAGGGGAAAGAGCCAACAGACATTATCAATCAATTCAAAAAAGAAATTTTAGGGGAAAAAGAAGAAAAGCAGCTTCATCAATTATTATTTCAATTGATTCAATATGTGGAAAGACAAGTTTTGCTTTTTGATTCCATAGAAGATGCTGCTTTTGAAAAAATATTCAATGTAGAAGGGAAAGGTTCTGTGAAAGAACTTATGGGAAGGGTGAGACATGCCAACAAAATGGAGCAATTGAAGGAAAAGCTTAAGACTTTTTCCGTAAGAATTGTTCTAACTGCTCACCCCACGCAGTTCTATCCGGGCAATGTTTTGGCTATCAATACCGATTTGGAAGATGCCATCAGAAAAGATGATTTAGCGGGCATTAATTCTCTGATGTTGCAATTAGGCAAAACTCCTTTTATCAATAAAGAAAAGCCTAGTCCTTATGATGAGGCAGTCAGTTTATGTTGGTATTTGGAAAATGTATTTTATAAAAGTATTCCCGCAGCACTTTATGATTTGGTAGAGGAATTGGATGAGCCATGGGAGGATTGGGCAAATCCTGATCTGTTAAGTGTTGGCTTTTGGCCGGGCGGTGATAGAGACGGAAACCCTTTTGTAACGCATGACATCACGGTAAAAGTAGCCGACAGATTAAGAGAAACTATTCTTAAATGCTATTTCAGAGATTTACGTGCTATCAGACGTAGGCTAACCTTTAAAGGAGTAGAAGGCAAAATTCAGGAAGCAGAGCAAAAAGTATATAATGCCCTATATGGAGATAAAACCAAAGGATTTAAGCAGCCTGAGGAATTGATTCAAGTGTTAAAAGAAGCACTCCAAAACCTCAAAAAAGACCATAACGGTATATTTTCTGAATTATTAGAGAAATTTATTTTGAAAGTAAGGGTGTTTGGTTTTCACTTCTCCATCATGGACATCAGGCAAGATAGTCGTAAGCATGATGCTTTATGGGAAGATATTTTAGCGCATGAAGATGATACAAGTAGTGTGGCTCAGTATGAAAAAATGCAAGAGGAAGATAAAATCAATCATTTGCTAAACTTCAAAAATCTTCCTCAGGATATCAGCATTTATGATGATTTTCATCAAGAGATGTTGAAAAGCTTTGATGCGCTGGAAGAGGTGAAGAAAAGAAATGGAAATAGGGCTTGTCACCGATATATTATCAGTAACTGCCAGTCAATATTGCATATCATAGAAGTTTTCAAATTAGCCCATCTCAAACTGAGTAAAAAAGCTTTTGATACATTGGATATAGTGCCATTGTTTGAAACCATCGATGATTTGGCACATGCAGCGGATGTCATGCAACAATTATATGAAATCCCTGCCTATAGGGAACATGTTAAGAAAAGGGAAGACAAACAGACTATTATGGTTGGATTCTCTGACGGAACGAAGGATGGTGGTTATTTACGGGCAAATTGGTCAATTTTTCAAGCCAAAGAGGCGCTGACGGAAATTTCCAGAAAATACGGAATTAAAGTGATCTTCTTTGATGGTAGGGGAGGGCCACCTGCTAGAGGAGGCGGAAATATGCATGATTTCTATGCTTCATTAGGTTCCAAAATTGAAGATGAGGAAGTTCAAGTCACCATACAGGGACAAACGATCAGCTCCAATTATGGAAAGGTTGGCTCTTGCCGCTATAATATCGAACAACTGCTTTCCGCTGGACTAGAAAATCATTTGTTTGCAGATGACAATAGAATATTGAATGAAACGGAGCGTGAATTATTGGATCAGTTGGCGGAAACCGCTTACCAATTGTATAAGGATTTTAAAAATCACCCTAAGTTTACCAGCTATTTAGGTGATGTTACGCCTTTAAAATATTTTGGTGATACCAATATCGGGAGTAGACCTACCAGCAGAGGGAAAAAAGGTGAATTGAAATTTGAAGACTTACGTGCCATACCATTTGTGGGAGCATGGGCACAAATGAAGCAGAACATACCCGGCTTTTATGGTGTGGGTGCTGCACTTAAAAGTTTAAAAAAAGAAGGCAAAGCAAAAGAAGTTAAAGATTTATATACTGATTCCTTATTTTTCAGAACGCTTTTAGGAAATTCCATGCAATCCATTGCAAAATCATTTTATCCGGCAACGGCATATTTGAAGAAGGATAAGGATTATGGCGATTTCTGGCAATTGATGAAACAGGAGTTTGATCTAAGCAAAGAAGAATTGGATGAGATCAGTGGTAAAAAAGGAATTTTGCATGAAGCTCCGGTTTCTCAAGCTTCAATAGCCATTCGTGAGAAAATTGTATTGCCTTTGATTACCATTCAGCAATACGCTATACAAAAACTCATAGCAGGAGTGGAGGATGAAGAGGTATTCAAGAAACTCATTTTACGCAGTATGTTCGGAATTGTGAATGCGGCTAGGAATGCGGCCTAAAGAACTATTGAAAATCGTAATAAAAGGAGGTGATAAGGAAAATGATGAAATGGAATTAATTGATGTTACTCATTCCACTGGCATTTCATCACTTTCATTATCATTTCTCCTCTTACCTTCTTCTATAGATAACACTTCGATGACCACATATTTTGAAGCACCTCTCCACATTACCGGAGCGAAATATTCTTTATAACGGAGTTCTACAAATTTACCACTAGCTCGTTCTAGTTTTTTGGCTATATCTTCATTTTCAGCACTAAATCTAAATTCATTGCTTTGCAGGGCACCTGAAGTTGGACTTTGAAATCCAGCTTGAACTAATCTTCCCTCATAGGTTTTAAAAACAAAGCCCTTCTTTTCAAAGTAATTTAAGTCACCGGCTTTTACCCCCTCAGAAAAAACGAAAAAGAATCGCCACCATATAATGGCCGCCAAAACAATTATTACAACTGGAATGCCAATTTTCAAGATTTTCTTCATTTCATGATTATTTTAAAAAGACATTGAATTTGATCATTAATTTGAATATATCCTAGGTAAAAAAACAAAAAGCCCGAATAATGCTATGTTTATTCGGGCTTAATATTTGAAAATCTAAATTAGGATACTACTGAAAAGTATCCTCTTTAATTTCTACATTAATTTCAGCAGATTCTAAATCAGCATTCATTTGAAAACCTTGAGAGATGGATCTACTGTCAGGAATCTTTATTCCATCTACTTCTTTATAGCTTTTGATTTCTTCTGAACCTTGAGCTGATGATGATTTCACCTTTAAACCTGATTCTGCATCAAAAAATGAAGTGGAAGTTTGACCTGAAGGCATGGTAACCGCTACTCCATAAGCTGTCTTTCCATTAATTTCTTCAACATTCTTCAGTTCAAGTTTTGCTCCCATCTCAGAATAGTAAAGCTCAGGAAAAATTTTTGCACCAGCTTTAATACCTGCTTTAGCTTCCTCTGGCAGAGGAACTTCCTGGCCTTGTTGAAATACTTTTACATCCTCCTCATTCACTAGCACTTTACTTACAACCATCGGCCCCATTGCTACTTCTTGCTTATAGTTGCTGTTGTCTTTGGTTTCAGTGATACTGAGGTTTTGGCCCTGAACGCTGGCGTTATAAACTGTTTTAATTGATTTTACAGTTTTAATTTTGTCCTTTCCACCTAATGCTTCAAAGTATTTTTCAATAACTTTATCAGCAGTTAAATCAGCTGGCATCGCACTCTTGTGATTTGGATCATATTCATTTCCTTTTCTGTCGAAATACTTTACTTGACCATATTTCTCTAATTTTTCAGCTATTTCTTCACCTTTACCCACTACCAATATATTTGCATTATTAGGTAGAATATATTTTTGAGCTGCTGCTTTTACATCCTCTAAAGTAACCGCTTCCAGATTTTTAAGGTAGTTTGCATAATAGTCTTTAGGTAAATTGTATCGAGCAGTATTGATAGCAAATGAGGCTACAGTTTGAGGGCTTTCCAATGAACGAGCAAAACTTCCTGATATAGAAGCTTTAGCAGCATCTAATTCGTCCTGAGTAACGCCTTCCTCATTAATTTTCATTAATTCAGCCATAAATTCATTTACCGCACTATCAGTCACTTCATTTCTTACACTGGCACTAGCATTAAAGTCCCCAACTAATTTGTCAGCATTTAATGATGATCTAGCGCCATATGTGAAAGCTTTGTCCTCTCTTAGGTTTTGCATCAATCTTGATGAGAATCCACCGCCTAATATTTGGTTCAAAACTCTTGCAGTAATAACTTCTTCACTTCCAATTGGAAGATTTACTGGATAAGTCACGTTAACAACAGACTGAACTGATGCCTCTCTATCTACTAAAGCAACATAAGTTTCTGCAGGTGGAGTTGGCATTTCGTATTCAGCAGTAGGTACTTCACCTTTTTCCCAGTCAGAGAAATTCTTCGAGATTAATTTTTTAGCTTCTTTAGGAGTGATGTCACCTACGATTGCCAAATAACCAATATTCGGTCTAAAATAACTGTTGTAATAGTTCTTAATTTCTTCTAATGTGATGTTTTCTACCGATTCTTCCGTTTCAAATTCACCATAAGGATGCTCGTCTCCATATACCAATTTACCTCTTACATTAGATGCAATCGCATTCGGATCATCCTTAGAAGCAGCTAAACCAGATAAAGTCTGTTTTTTCAGTTTATCTAATTCTTCCTCAGGGAAGGAAGGATTGAATAAAACATCTTTCATTAATTCAAGCAATTTATCTTGATGCTTTGTCAATGAAGTAGCATACATTCCTGTAGAAGAAGTATTGATATTGGCGCCAATGAAATCAATATCTTCATCTAACTCCGCTTTAGTGCGGTTTTCAGTTCCTTTCATTAACATCTGACCTGCCATGCTTACATAGCCTGCTTTATCTCCTTCTAAAACAGGATCACGATCAAAAGTTAAAGAAAATGCTACTCTAGGTAGTTTGTGATTTTCTACCACAAATACTTTCAATCCATTTTTTAAAGTGAAAGTAGTGGGTTCACCTATGTTGATTTCCTTAGCCGGTGTAGGTTCCGGAGCTGTTGTCCTATCAACCTGAGCAAATCCAACACTTGCAGCAAGGACGAAAATGAAACTTATATATATCTTTTTAATCATCTTTTTTCAATTATTAAGTGAAATAACTTATTGGTTTTGTTGAGATTTAGGAAGGTAATACAATACCACTCTGTTTTCCTCAGTAAGATATTCATTAGCTACGCGCTTGATATCTTCCTTGGTCACTTTCATGTATCGGTCAATCTCTTTGTTAATTAAATTAGCATCACCATAATAGACATGGTAATTGGCTAAACTTTCAGCAATACCCGCCATTTGACTATTTCCAGAAATAAAGTCATTCTCCTTTTGATTTCTGATTTTTTCAAATTCCTTATCAGAAATTAATTCTTCTTGAACTTTCTTGATTTCAGCATCCATTGCATTTTCTAATTCTTTCAAATCACCACCAATTGTTGGTAACCCGAAAAGTAAATACAAACCTGGATCTTCAGAAGAAAATGGGATTGCAGCAACTTGCAATGCTTTTTGCTGTTCATCTACTAATGATTTGTACATTCTAGCGGACTGTCCGCCTGAAAGTGCTGTACTTAACATTTCCAAAGCATAAGAATCTTCAGTTCCTTGAGCCGGCATGTGGTAAGCCTGAATTACGGCAGGTAATTGAATATTATCATAAATAGTATCACGAACCTCTTCTTTTTGCTTAGGTTCAACGATATCTGGTCTTGGAATTTCTTTTCCACCTCTAGGGATTGGACCAAAATAATCCTCTACTAATTTTTTAGCTTCCTCTATTTCAATGTCACCTGCAATAGATATTGTTGCATTTTCAGGAACATAAAATGTCTCGTAAAAATCAACAAATTCATCCAATGAAGCAGCATTTAAATGCTCTAAAGAACCAATTGGCGTCCATCTGTAAGGATGCTCTGTATAAGCTCTTTTCATGATCTCAGGTAAGATGGTGCCATAAGGCTGATTATCATACCGTTGTCTTTTCTCTTCTTTTACTACTTCACGCTGGGTTTCAACCCCAATTTCTTGGATTTGAGCATGCATTAATCTTTCAGACTCTAACCATAACCCCAATTTCAATTGATTTGAAGGTAAAAGTTCATAATAATAAGTTCTATCACTTGAAGTATTTGCATTATTTACTCCACCGGCATTGGTAATGTATTTGTCAAATTGCCCTCTTTCGATATTTTTTGAACCTTCGAATAGCAAATGCTCGAAGAAATGAGCAAAACCAGTACGTTCAGGATTTTCGTTTTTTGAACCCACATGGTACATTACAGAAACTACTACTATTGGAGTAGTATTATCCTGATGTAAGATCACGTGCATTCCATTGTCTAAATCGAATTCGGTAAACTCGATTTCTTTTTTTTGCGCTATTGAGCCAAAAGACATCAATAAACACAAAGACCCGATTATAAGTCTTTTCATCATGAGTTGATTGTTTTAAATTGAACTATGTTTATAAATTATGTGCGAATATAATACAAATATTACATCTGTAAAGTCGGATTAGATTAAATTTTGGAGATGGTTTTTGTGGGGGATAAAAGGGGATATATTGGTTTTTGAAATTATTGTCTCTTATATTTTAAAAGGGTGTAAATTTGGGGTTGTTTTATTTTTAAAATTTTATTGTCAATCTAAGTGTTGATGGTTATTGATGGGGATTAATGACTTCTAGCTCTTCAATATTTTGAAAATCTTTTAAATTTCTTGTTATTAAAGTTAGATTCTTATTCAATGCAGTTGCTGCAATAATTGCATCAGGAAGTTTGATTTTATTTGCTTTAAAATAGTAATTTGATCTTCACTTCCGTTTGGCCAACCTAAGAGTTCCATCCGTGTGATTACTGAAATTTGTGGGGAAATATTATCAATTATTTTAGCATTTTCTTCAGGTAGCTTATTACTCAAATAATCAATTTCAACATTGGTATCCATTAAATATCCCTTTGCCATTTTTCTCTTCTATTTTCTACATGCTTTTGAAAATCATTTAGTTGATTATTGTTTATTTTCAATTTTCCCCGCAGGGAGGATGCAGTTTTGTTATTGTTACCTCCTTCTTTAGCAGAGGCTTTTTTAGGTGATAATTCATTATTTACTACACTATGCAAACCTAAGTTTTCTACTAATTCAATAAAGAATTGGTATTTGTCATCTGGAATATTAAGAGTTATTTGTTTCATAATCAAATTAAATAGTCCTATACAAATATAAGGATTCTTATAACATTTTAGTTCCTCTTGGCGAGATAACAAAAAAGCCTCTGGAATTCCTTCCAAAGGCTTTTAGAACAGATTCAAGAGTTAAGAATCAAGAGCCAAGATAGATTTTTAATCCACTGATTAACTTATTGCCCTCAATTCCTAATTATTAATCAATGTCGTTTAGTTAAGGTTATAATCTCTTGTAATTCATTGAATAAGGCTTTTTTGGTTTTTTTGGTCTAGGTTCAGACCTATCTGGCCTGACTATTTCTCTTGTTTTGTAAACAA
>Ga0008835_100603_pt1 | contig 29736 bp, 22 predicted proteins | sample HotLakConsoUCCRE_FD_62215 | JGI IMG/M metagenome (GOLD analysis project Ga0008835, IMG submission 62215) | Hypersaline microbial mat communities from Hot Lake, Washington, USA - Hot Lake Consortium UCC-RE (Hybrid Assembly) ... | reverse complement strand
CGCGTCGACGTTTGACCGAATGCTTGCCGAATCCAACCCGCCGCGATCATCGTCTTGCGACGTGAAGAGCGTTCGACCCACGCTGAAGCCGTTGGCTTCGTACCACGCCTTCTTCCACTGCCAACCCTTTCGGTAGTCCTCGCGAGCCATCATGCCGAGGTGCTCCCAAAGGATCAGATCGCCGTCAGCCGTGACGAATGAGAAATCCGGGCGAAGACGGCCAGGCTCGACCTCTCCGTCTAGCACCCGCTCGTATTCGTACTCGACGCCGGATTGAAACAGCATATTCGCGATAACGAGCTCCGACTTGCTCCGAACCAAGTGACCCTTCTCGGTTCGATGTATCAGGTTCTCGGCATATGGAACCTCGGACTCGACTCGTCGGAGGACGCCCTGGAACAAGTTTGTGTTTCGTCGTGCGGTCTCCGACCTCTCAGGACGAGTGTAGTCGAAGAGGACCGAAGGATTATCGCCTTCGATGAGCAAGACGAGCTGGCGGCGCGAACGGGTGAGTGCCGTGTAGAGCAACTCGCGCGAAAGCGGCCGGCAGTTCTTGGGCAGCACGACGAACACCTTCTGAAACTCGCTGCCCTGCGATTTATGTACAGTGATTGCGTAGGCGAGTTCCAGCGGCCCTGATCCGCCCGGAAAGTCGCGGCCGCTGTAGCCAAACCGAAGGTTGGGACGGCCTGCAAAGATCACGTTCAGCCAAGGAGACTTGCCGCTGCCGACGAGCCCGACCTCCCCATTGGCGACATAGTGGTCACCCGACTGCTGCCCGTCAAAAGCATTACGCCATTGGTTCGAAGCCTGGATAACCTTGTCACGAATGACGATGTTCTCATCACCGAGGCTTACCACCCATGGGTCAGTCGCCGCCTTGAGCTCGCGCGCACGATAGCGACGTTGGGTCCAGCGGTTGAGGTCGCGCACCCCATGTGGATGCATGCGGACCGGTGAGAGGATCTGCCAATGTTCGGAGCCGCCGGGCAGGTCGAAAGAGACCCAGCCTCGCTCGTCGATGCCGAGCGAGGCATTGAAACCGGAAACATCACCCGCTTGCGTAAGTCCAAGATGCTTATGAAATGCCTCGCTAAGACGGCTCCGCAACTCGTCGGGCGTTGTCCAGAAAAAGAGGTCGAGGTCGTTGAAGGGCCGCCCCGTTTCCAAATCGCTTAGCACTCGATCGGCATCGACGGGTTGAGTCTCCATTGTAAACCAGGAGGCGAGCCGGAGCGTGTCCGACGCTTGTTCTGCGCCTGCAACGGCGCGGACCTCGACCGACAGCCTCGCCAGCGCCTCACCGAGCGGCAGGCCGGCGTCGCTCTGCGCCTCCGTAGTCTGTAGATATGACGTAAGGTCGGCAAATGGACGTCCGACTCCGATGGGCGGCAGCTGGTTCGGGTCGCCGACCAAGATCAGCCGTTGAACATGTGCGAGGTCGAGCGCTTCGAGCACCGCCGCAAGGTCATCCATTGTGAGCATCGAACATTCGTCAATGACGACTGTCTTCTCTTTGCGGTACTTCTCCCGACCTTGGAACCGTGGACGCTGGCGGACGCCGTCGTATCTTCCGAGTTCATTCAAGAACTGAGCAACCGTCATCGCCTCGGCATTGGCGGCCTTCCCTAGCCGGACCCGCGCCTTGCCTGTTGGTGCAAGGAGCAGGATGCCGTCGCGAGCGAGCGCCGAATTCAGCAAGAGCGCTCCCATCACCGACGTCTTGCCGGTGCCGGCGCGCCCAACGAGCGCAGTCAGGCGCCGGGAGGTCACACGCGCGAGTGCGGCAGCCTGTTCGTCGATGGCGAGGACGTGACGGGCATTGTTTGGATCGTACGCGCCCCCTGCTGCCTTGATCGCTTCCACCAGAAGCTTCTTCCAATCGGAAGAGACCTCAGGGGCCGCCTTGCCTGCCCGTTTCGACAGGACGCTCCGAAGCCGTTCCTCACGCAACTTCAGCTCGGTGAGTTGCAGCGCGGAGATCCCGGCGTGCTGACCCTGCGGCGCGGGCAGGTCGATGAGTTCGACAACACCAATCAGTGCCGCCGCGTTAGTGGCTGGCCAATCAACCCCGATCAGACAGGGATGGGCTAGCTGGAGCGCGGCCACTTTTTCCACAGCTTCGGTAACGCTGAGTAACGAGTCACCGTTTTCCGACGCGCGGCGCAGCACACTAACAAGCGCAGCACGTAGGCGGCGCGGGTCCGCTGCGGACTGAACAAGTGATGGACTGGGCACCGGGTGTAAGGCGGCGATTGTCGCGTCCGGCAGGAGGCCGCGGTCGATCGTTCCAACCGAGACTGCCGACTCTTTCGCGTCGCCGAGGTCGACCTCGCTGATCCGATAGGGGTTTTCGATGATTTCGGCGTCGGTAGTGAGAGCCGTGCAGGCCGCGGCGCGCTTGGTGGGATCAAACCAGCGGCTCGCTTGGGCCGGGGTGAGCGCGAAACGCGAGAGCAGCTTCAGGAGCGCTCGACGCTCGTCCGCCAAGTTGAGCCAGGTGTCGCGTACGGCCTTGAGATCAGCGTCATAGGTGGGCTGCGGCGGCCTTGTCTGGCCACGCAGCAAAGCATCAATGTGAGGCCACGGGTCCTCATCCCTCCCGACCGCGCCCGACGCGAGCAGTTCGAGTGTGAGCGCCGTGCCCAGTCGCATGCCCAACGCCTCCAGGGCCGAACCGAGCCCTGGGAACGCGCCCCGATCCTTCCAAGCTAGGCCAATCTGCGTGTTGAGCCATTCCTCACGACGCTCCCATGGTCCCGCAGCGATCCCATGGGAGCGGATCTTCCGCACTGACTCTAGGCATCGGATCAGCGTCGAAAGCGCAATATCCGCAGGAGCCAACTCTGCGGCATAAGAAAAAACCCGCATGTGGGCCGGATCGGCTGGGACGGCGATCTCTGCAAGAAGCTCAGCTCGACGGGCGTCCTCGGCCGTGTCGCCGGTTGGCTCGAGATAGTCGTGATATGGCAGCAGGAACCCGTCGAAGCCGTCCGGCCGGATCGAGTGTCGAAGAAGACGATCCCACATCGGATAAGCGCTCTTGCCCGCAGGGGCGTCGTAGTACTTCACCGGGGCGATAGATTGGATGCGACCGACACCGACAACCAGACGTGGCACCGTGTCTCCGAGTGGCTGGCCCTCCTTACAATAAAAGAAGACGAGCGAGCGCTCGGGGGTAAGGTGATTGAATACATGGTCAACTATCGCCGTCTGTCGGGCGCGGCCAAACACCCAGGGGCTCGCAAACGGCGACTCCTCGTCAGATGGCAACGGGCTAGGCAGCTTTGCGTCGATGGCGGCTTGCTCACTCCGCAACATCCAGCCGAACGGGACCGCGAATGTTGCGAAGGGCGGCACCTTCACATCTGTTGGCTCCAAGTGTCCGTGTGTCGCCGCCGCTTTCTTGATGGTCGCATAGGGGTGATTGAACCGACGTGTCCACTCCGTCTCGTTCATGAAGGCGCCGGATTCAGCTTTGCAGGGCGGCAGCTCGCCCTGAGTCAGTTCATGCCACGCCCTGCCAGCGAGGGCATCTTCCGCAACGTCGTCCTTCTCTTCCCGGATACGATCGAGCGCCACACAGAACGCGTTGGACGAAGGAGCCGGGCACACCCGCCCATTCCAGCGCGAACCATGCCAGGCGACCCGCATTGTGAGATGAAACATACTCCCCCTCGGTCAACTTAATCTGCGCAGTCTTTCCTCAAACTACCGAGTTCATGGACGCGAGGATTGTCATCCCAACGATGTGCCATGTCGGTCGCAACAGCGCAAGAAAACCGTGATAGCGATCAAGGGTCGAACACATGGGCAAATTCCTGTTTCGCTCCGCTGCGGTGTGGTCAATGTTAAGCGCCGGACTGATCTAGGAGCAACAGATGCGCAGCCGCGGTTACGTTGACATCGGAGCCCCAAGCTGGGGGCGTGCGCGCCCTCCGACAGGATCGTACGGACCTGACGCCAGCCGCTATGTACGGACCGGCGAAGGGGATCTGATTGATATATGTGAGGTCAACTCGGATGACCGCTATGCACAAGGACCTTATACCTGCCTAGCCTGTGGCCATCTGATGGTCCCTGCCCTGGGGCGCACCCGGAAGCATCATTTCAAACACAAAGCGGGCCGTCCGGCTGACTGCCACAACGAGACTTACCTGCATCAACTTGCCAAGATGACGCTTTTTTCGGTCCTGAGCGAGGCCATCCGGACCGGTCAGCCATACTGGTTAACTCGGGACCGACCGGTCGTCTGTTCCTACTATGCGGAAGCCTTTGGATTTTCATGCACGGCGAAACGCGCGCCCTATGGGACAGACCTTACGACGATGTTTGATCAGGTCGCTGTGGAGGCAGGGGTGGATGGCTTCATAGCCGACATTCTGCTGTCCTCGAGCAAGTCCGACGCTCGCATGCTCCTTGAGATCGCCGTGACCCATCCCTGCGATGAGACCAAAATATCAAGCGGCCTTCCGATCATCGAAATTGATATTCAAAACGAGGATGCGGCCAACCGCTTGCGGAATGGCATCGATACTGGATTTAGATATACTCGGTGCCACAATCTTCCAAACCCAGATACAGCGCCGCATCTGTGCACGACTCCCTGCTCGGCGAATGGACTTGCGCTTCTGCTCTATAAAAGCGGGAAAGTCTGGTATTCGGAATTGGGGATAGGAACCCGGGACGAGGAGCAGATCCTCTCTGATCCGCACCTCCTCGCTCATGCTATTGTCGATGTTAAGCTTGGGCATCCAACAAGGTCGTGGAACACGGTTCGGGATCATCTGCGCACTTTCATAATCCAGCAAGCTTTTGAGAATAGTCGGACTATCAGGTCCTGCTTGGTTTGCCGGAACAACGGTGGGCGAGTGAACAATCACGACGCCTTTTGCGTGGCCAAAGACCGCAAGGTCTGGATGTCGTCCAGTGCGATAGGGTGTACAGATTATGATCCGGCAGGGGATCGCGACGAAGCAATACACATACTTGGCAGCTTGGGCGGTCCTTGATTGGGCTAGAGTCAGGACCTATAAATCCGCTTGAGCGATGCCAAGCGGCATGATTCAAGCTCCCAAATTGGGGAGGGATCATGAGCGAGCTTTATTGGCTGACGGACGAGCAGATGGAGCGGCTTCGGGCGTTCTTTCCGAAGTCCCGTGGCAAGCCTCGGGTCGATGACCGGCGGGTGCTGAGCGGGATTATCTTCATTCAGCGCAATGGGTTGATGTGGAAGCATGCGCCTGCGGCTTACGGTCCGCCGAAGACACTCTACAACCGCTGGAAGCGGTGGAGCCGGATGGGCGTGTTCGCCACGATCATGACCGAACTGGCCGCGCGTGCCCAGGAAACCGGGATTGTGATAATCGACGCGACCCATGCGAAGGCACACCGGACCGCATCGAGCCTCGCGGTTCAAAAGGGGGGCGCGGACGGCTGATCGGCCGTACGAAGGGTGGGCTCAACTCGAAACTCCATGTCTTGGCCGACGCGAAGGGCCGCCCGATCCGGATGTTCCTGTCGGCGGGCCAGACCTCGGACTACATGGGGGCGCGGGCGCTGCTGCCTTCCATCCCGAAAGTGGCAATACTGCTCGGGGACCGGGGCTACGACGCCGACTGGTTCCGCAACGCCCTGATCGAGATGGGCATTTCGCCCTGCATCCCGTCCCGCGCGGGTCGAAAGGTTCCGATCCAACATGACGCAGACCTCTATCGCCTGCGCCACAAGATCGAGAACATGTTCGCCCGCCTCAAAGACTGGCGCCGCATCGCAACCCGCTATGATCGATGCCCGATCCTGTTCCTCTCGGCCTGCGCCCTCGCTGCGACCGTCATCTATTGGTTGTGAGTCCTGACTCTAGCATGTGGGTGTCCAGAACAAACGCTACATGGCATGTGTCTTGATGCAGGCAATCGTGCCTTTCAGGGCAAAAATTGCTGCCGCCTGCGACTTGGAAAAAACCTCCTTTGGTTTCTTGTAACAATAGCCAGTGTTGAACTTGTCTGACGACTGCCCCGACAGGCACAAAGCTGCAGCCACCCCGACGAGAGGGAGAGGGGGGGGGCCGGTTCCGTGACGGGTTGGAGGCCGGAGAGAGAGGCTCCCCGGCGCCCGTCATGGAGTTGCGACCATGGCCTCTGCCATTCACAAGATCACGCTGTCGTCCTCGCGCGACATTCCCTTCAACAAGCTGGTGCTGAGCCAGGCAAACGTCCGGCGCGTCAAGGCCGGGGTCTCGGTCGAGGAGCTGGCCGAGTCGATCGCCCGACGCGGGCTGATCCAGTCCCTGCATGTCCGGCCCGTCCTTGACGCCGACGGTCAGGAAACCGGCCTCTTCGAGGTGCCGGCGGGCGGGCGCCGGTTCCGGGCACTGGAGCTGCTGGTCAAGCAGAAGCGCCTGGCCAAGACCGTGCCCGTGCCCTGCATCCTGTCCGAAGCGCAGACCGGCATCCTGATCGACGAGCTGTCGCTCGCCGAGAACATCGAGCGCGCGCCGCTGCATCCGCTCGATCAGTTCCGCGCCTTCCAGGCCATGCGCGACAAGGGCATGACCGAGGACGTGATCGCCGCGGCCTTTTTCGTGGACGCGAAGGTCGTCAAGCAGCGCCTGCGCCTCGCGTCGGTTTCGCCCGTGCTGCTGGAGGTCTATGCCGAGGACGGCATGACGCTCGAGCAGCTGATGGCCTTCACGGTCTCGGAAGACCACACCCGGCAGGAACAGGTCTGGGAGGCGATCCGGAACGGCTGGCAGAAGGAGCCCTACCATATCCGCCGCCTTCTGACCGAAACCACGGTGCGCGCCTCGGACAAGCGGGCCTTGTTCGTCGGCATCGACACCTATGAGACTGCGGGCGGCTCTGTCCTGCGCGATCTCTTTCAGCAGGACGACGGCGGCTGGGTGCAGGACCCGGTCCTGCTCGACCGTCTGGTCGGCGAGAAGCTGAAGGCCGAGGCCGAGACCATCGCCGCCGAGGGCTGGAAATGGATCGAGCTCGCCGTGAACTTTCCCTACGGCCATCTGCAGGGGCTGCGGCAACTGGCGGGCACGACTGTCGACCTGACCGACGACGAGCGCGCGACGCGCGAAGCGCTGCGCGACGAATACGACCGGCTGGAAGCCGAGTATGCTGAGGCGGAGGAACTGCCCGATGAGGTCGACCAGCGGCTCGGCGAGATGGAGGCGGCGCTCGAGGCCTTCGACAGCCGCCCGATGGTCTATGCCCCCGGTCAGATGGCAAAGGCCGGTGCCTTCGTCAGCATCGACTCCGACGGTCGGCTGCGCGTCGAGCGGGGGTATGTCCGGCCCGAGGACGAGGCGGTCGCGGAACCCGATGGTGAGGGTGCTGATGGTGCAGATGGGTGCCTGCCCGCAGGGGCTGAACCGGGCCAGCCGCAGCGGGCTGTCATCACCATCGGCGGCGCGGTCGTGGATGGCGACGACGAAGAGGATGCGGCGGCCGCGATCCGGCCCCTGCCGGACCGGCTTGTCACCGAACTGACCGCCCATCGTACGCTGGCCCTGCGGGATGCCGTGGCGAAATCCCCGCATGTCGCCCTGACCGCGCTTCTGCATCGGCTGCTGTCGGACACCTTCCTGCGGCAGTCGCGAATGGGCTGCCTCGAGGCGCAGGTCCGGGAGGTGCACTTCCCGGCGCAAGCCGAGGATCTGCGCGACAGCGCCTCGGCCCTCTCGATCGCCGAGCGGCATGAACGCTGGGGCGATCATGTGCCGGCCGATGACGCGGCGCTGTGGGACTGGCTCGACGCCCTCGACGACGCATCGCGTCTGGAACTTCTGGCACATTGCGTGAGCTTCGGGGTCAACGCGCTCTACGAGAAGCCGAACCCCTATGGCGGCATGGGGGTGAGCCAGCAGGGACTGGCGCAGCGCCTTGCGCAGGCTGATCGTCTGGCGCAGGCGACGGGCCTCGACATGGTCGCGGCGGGCTGGCGGCCGACGGTCGAGAACTACCTCGGCCGGGTGACCAAGCCGCGCATCATCGAGGCGGTGCGGGAGGGTGCTGGGGATCGGGCCGCCGATCTGATCGGGCACCTGAAGAAGGGCGAGATGGCCAAGGAGGCCGAGCGCCTGCTGGCGGATACCGGCTGGCTGCCGGAGCCGCTTCGCCAGGCCCTTCCGGATGCGGGCGCCGATGTCGACACGGAGTCTGGGTCCGAGAGCGACGACCTGCCCGACTTTCTCGCGGGTGAGGACGATGCACCGGCCGAAGACGAGGATGAGACGCAGCCCCCCGTTGCTGCCGAGTGATCACCCTGGGGCGGCGAAGGTCGCCCCATTTTGCCCGATCATCATTCCTGGGCCCGGCCACGTGCCGGGCCTTTCCGCTTTTGGAGACCCCATGCGCCCTGTCATCGATGTCGACGAGATTTTCCGCGAGGACCGCACCAACCCGGTGGCCGAGCGGTCGCTGCCCTGGGAAGAAACATGCGACGGGATCACCGTCGTCGTGGAACCGAAGCCGCACTGGGCCGAAGACCTGCGTGCCTTCCGTCTGGAAGCGCGTGAGTACTGCCGCTACGCCGACTGGCTGCTCCATGGCGCAAGGGCCGGGTTCTTCGGCCATGCCGACTTGTCCGGCGACGAGGTCGTGCTGAAGGCGCGTGCCATGGTCGCGCGCGAGATCGCGGAAGGGCTCTGGGACTGAAGCCCCAGCGCCTTCGGCCAATGCAGAGCTTGGCTGCATGCCCGTGCGCGGATCAACTGCCAGTTTCACCCAGCCTCTCGACGCACATTCTGGCGCAGGGTTCGGGTGCGAAATCACCGGCCCCGGTTCTGCTTGAAGAGTCACGCTGCGCGTCAAGGCTGGCGCGGCAGGGCATCTGCGACGGGTATCCGGCTGCGGGTCCGTGGCAGAGACCATCCCCGCTTCCATTCGCTGACCTTGGTCTGATCCGTCTCTTTGGCCTTCAACCCCAGAGGGGTCGGCTTACGCGCGCGTGCCGCCCTCGGCGTTCAGGGGCCTGACTGTGCGAGGGTGAGTGCCGATCCGGTCAGACACGTCGGGCGCCTGTCGCGCGGGGGATGGTCCCCCGCCTCCAAGACAGGAGCCGGAACCCATGTCCTATGCAGATGCCATCGCCTTCGCCGCCAGCCTCGCCGCCACATTGCTCGTGTCGATCGTCGTGTTCGAGGCCGGTGACGGCACCCATGGCGCCATGCCCGCCGATGAATTCGACGGCGAGGAGAGCATGGTGAAACTGGAGCTCGATCCCTGGGCCTGAGGCGCGGCAGCGCCTCAAGCCTGCAAGGCCCGGACCCGCGCGCGGGTTCCGGGCTTTTACGCCGCGGTTGCAGCGCGTCGGCACGCGCCAGGCCCGGGCCGCAGCCCCCGGCGGAGAGGAAGAGGGCGGGCCTTCGGGCCGTGACGGGTGCGAGGTGGAGGAGAGGCCTCCGCCGCCCGTCGCGGAGTGATCCCGATGACCCTTTCCCGACAGGGCGGCTTCCGCCCCATCGGCCAGATCCTGGCCCACGACGTCCGTCCCGCGCTGCAGAGCGCGCGGAGGTTGCCGCTGCGCGTCTCCTGCCTCGGCAGCATCAGCCCTGGCGATGCCGATGCGCCGCGGGGGCACTGTTTTGCCCTTGGCGAAGTCACCTGTCCCGAAGAGGCCATGCGCCTTGCCGCCCTGGTCGTGTCAAAGGACGACTATCCGGGCGCGGTCGCACTTCCCGGCTTTCGACCGCATCTGGCGGTCATCGAGGATCGCGCGCATGGCCTCGTCCTCGCCGGAGCGATCCGCGCCGGGGTCATTCTCTGGCAACCGCCGGTGTCCTCGGACGCCGAGGCGCGCCGGATCGTGACCGAGGCGAGCCGGCTGCGCGGCGAGGCCTTCGCCGCCGATGGGCGCGCGGATCGCAAGGTCGCCCAGCACCTGCGGGACCGGGCCAGCCTCCTCGAGGCGAGACTGGTCGATCCCGTCTGGCGGGAAGAAGCAGCGGCGCTGCTCAGCCTGCCGCAGGCCGCCTGATTTCCTCGCCCTTTTCCCGAAACCGGCCCGGTCGCGCACCGGGCCTTCGCCTGTCCGGAGGCTGTCATGGCTGATTACTACACGCAGTTTTCCTGCCTGCTTGACGTGGGCACGCCCGAGAACGCCGCCCGCGCACTCGAGCTCTATACCGCCTTGTCGCAGTGGAACGCGACCGAGGACCCGCCCTCGGACGGGTTCGTGGTGTCCATCCAGCCCGAGCATGGCGGCACGGTGCTTTGGATGCGCGACGAGGGCACCGGCGATCCCGCTCATGTCCTCCAGTTCGTCAGACGCTGCGCCGCCGCCTTCGGCCTGACAGGCCGGTGGGGCCTGCAATATGCCTTATGCCGAATTCGGCATAAGGCGTATTATGCCGGGATCAGGATTATGCCGCATGGCCCTCCAGTCGACGAGAAGCATCGACTTGCCATATGGCCAGACCAGCCAAAGATAATTGGGTGCGGCTGACCGACTTCATGGTCCTGAACCCTCAGTTTCGTGCCAAGGCGTTCGGCATAATCCTTGTTGCGCCAGCAACATGGAGAAAGCCAATGGCCAAGAAAATCCACCCAACCTGCCTCGACACTTACTTCAGTTCGTTCGAGGAGAGCCTCGCGCCGACGCACATGCAGCGTCGGGCGCTGTCCAACTATCGCTTCCAGCTTCGCCGGTTTGGCCGGGTTCTGGATGCCGAAGGCGTGGAGCCCACGTCATTGACGCTGGAACTCGCCGATCGCCTTGCCCGGCAGGTTCCATTCGATCGAATGAATGCTGTCAGGATCCCGAACTTGGTCAGACGGTTCGTCCTCCACCTCATCAGCATCGGTGTTGCGATCCCGCCACCTGTATCTGCTGCCCAAATTGCAAAGGACAAGCTGCTGGATGACCTGGAAGGATTCCTGCTCGGGCAACGCGGCCTGAGTCCGAGTTCAGTTTATCATGTCAAGCGATATGCCGTCCGTTTCTTGGACCACCGGTTCGGCGAAACGGTGCCTGACCCTTCGGCGATCAGGCACCATGACATCGTTGCGTTCCTCGAACACATCCAGAAGGGGAAGAGTCTGTCGATGGCGCGGACGCCGGCATCCCATCTGCGCTGCTTCTTCCAGTACCTGTTTGCCCGGGGCCTGACCTCAACCAATCTGTCGTCGACTGTGCCGAAGGTACATCGCATCCAGAACAGCCGACTTCCCAGGTATCTGCCGCCGACAGACATCGAGGCCATCCTCGAGTGGGTCCGGCGAGAATCCAGCTATGGCGTTCGTGACTATGCCATGTTCGTGCTGATGGCCCGGCTCGGCCTGCGTGTGCCCGAAGTCATGGCGATAGAGATCGATGACATCGACTGGCGAGCGGGAGAGCTGCTCGTCCGAGGAAAGGGCAAACGGCGTGACCGTCTCCCGCTTCCAGAAGATGTCGGCGCCGCAATCAGCGCTTACCTGCGCGATGCTCGACCATCGACCGTAACGCGCGTTCTTTTTGTCAGGTCCTATGCCCCCTATCTCGGGTTCAAGGACAGCCGTATCGTCAGCAAAATCCTTGCCCGGGCCTGCGCAGCACTGAAGATCGAGATGCCTGCCCGGTATCTCGGATCGCATGTGCTTCGCCACAGCCTCGCAACTCGGATGGTTCGCTCTGGCGTAGCCTTGCACGAGGTGGGCGATGTTCTGCGCCACAAGTCGCGCGCGACGACGATGATCTATGCGAAGCTCGACATCGCAAACCTTCGTTCTGTTGCCCAACCTTGGCCCGCAGGGGAGGCACAGCAATGACCCTGCACGCCGAGCTTGATCGATATCTCAATCTCCGCCGGATGTTTGGCGCCAAACTGAAAGCAGACGAGTTGCGCCTGCGCAGCTTTGCCACCTTCGTGGACAAAGCCGGAAAAGTCTTCGTCACAAAAGAGCTGCTGCTCGAATGGATGGATGGACTGCGACCTGCCAGTAGCGGGACCAAGGCCAGTAGGTTCAGCGCGGTCCGTCAATTTGCTCTATGGCTGCACGGTATGGATGATCGGCACGACGATCCTCCCCCGAAAGGGTTCGTGCCAGGACGAGTCAGTCGGTCCGCGCCGTACATCTACAGCGATACCGAACTCGCCCAGATCATTGGGGCGGCGCGGGAATTGCCGTCGATCTACGGGCTGCGCGGGCTGACCTGTGCGATGCTCTATGGTCTGATCGCTGTCACGGGCATGCGCGTTGCAGAGGCCTTGGCGCTCGACACGGCAGACTTCGATGCCGACAGGCAGTTGCTCCACATAAGGAACGGCAAGAATGGCAAGGAACGAATCCTTCCAATCGATCCGGATGTCGCGGTGAGACTGAAGAACTACTGTACCGAACGGGATCGACTGCTTGAACTACACTCGGAACCGCTCTTCGTGAATTGCAAAGGCGAACGACCCGAATATTGCTGGGCGCGGGCAAACTTTGTTCGTGTCTGTCAGAGCATCGGCATGCGGGGTACATGGGCCAAGCCCATGCCCGGAAGGCCACCGCGCATCCACGATCTTCGGCACACCTTTGCCGTCCGGACGATCATAGGTTGGTATCGCGCCGGACATGATGCTGCGCGCGAAATGCACAAGCTGACGACCTACCTCGGGCATGATGGGCCAAGGGACACCTACTGGTACCTTCAGGCCGTGCCCGAGCTTCTCGAACTGGCCTCGGCACGGATCGGCGAGAGTTCTGCGGCGGAGGAGTCGCAATGAGGACCGCGACATTCCCAGCCTTGCTGCAGCGCTTCTTCACAGATCGCTTGTGCGTCCAGATGGAAGCAAGCCGTCATACCATCGCATCGTATCGCGACACCTTCCGCCTGCTGATCCGCTATGCCGGAGCCCGCAGCGGCAAAGCCCCAACGAAGCTGGAAGTTGGCGATATCGATGCCGACATGGTGGCGAACTTCCTCATCCATGTCGAAGGGTCCCGCGGCAACGCTGTCCGGTCCCGAAATGCCCGGCTCGAGGCGATCCGGTCTTTCTTCCGGTATGTCGCGATGACGGAGCCGGTGTTTTTGCATCACTGCCAACGCATTCTGGCCATGCCGAACAAACGCCAAGAAAGAAGGGCGGTGACGTTCCTCGATGCCGACGAAATCGCCGCATTGCTCGGCTCGCCCGACCGCGCCACTTGGGTGGGGCGCAGGGATCATGCTTTGCTGCTGCTCGCCCTCCAAACTGGGTTGCGGGCTTCAGAGTTGGTCAATCTGAACTGCAACGACGTGGTCATCGGGACCAGTGCCCATGTCAAGTGTCTTGGGAAAGGCCGAAAAGACCGGCGGACACCCTTGCGCCGCGATACGACCAGATTGATCGCGGGCTGGATCCGTGATCGCAAGGATAGCGAAGGTCCGCTGTTCCCCTCGATCCGCGGAGACCGTCTCAGTCGCGACGCACTTGAGCATCTGGTCCGAAAATACTGTGCCAAGGCGGCGCAAACCTGTCCAAGCCTTGAGGGGAAGCGCGTTACACCGCACACGCTCCGCCACAGCACCGCGATGGAACTATTGCATAGCGGTGTCGACCAAGCGGTCATCGCGCTTTGGCTCGGCCATGAATCCGTGGAAACCACCCAGATCTACATCCACGCGGATATGCGTCTAAAGGAAAATGCGCTCCGACAAGTGACTGCACCAGGGGTCAAATCTAACCGATACCGACCAGACGATCAGCTGCTGGCCTTCCTCGAGTCGCTCTGAATATGCCGAATAGCCGCATGGCCAAGGCCAACGTTCTCAAGCCTCGGCACTGGCCATGCGGCATAATCCTGATCCCGGCATAATACGCCGCGACCTGCTCGAGGCCCCGGGTCGACGGGTTCGGCGGCGGGGCGCATGTGATTGACCTCGCGACCGGCGAGACGGTCGACTGGATTTCCACCGACGGCTGGTTGTCGGCCCTGCTGAAGGGAGGGGCCCGCCATGCCTGAAGTGATCGAAACCACAGTCTACCGCCTTGATGAACTGTCCGAGGCGGCGAAGGAAAAAGCCCGCGCCTGGTATCGCGAGGGCGGCTTCGATTACGACTGGTACGATGCCGTCTATGAGGATTTCCAGAGCATCGCCGAGATCCTCGGCATCCGCTTCCGGACCCGGACCGTCCGTCTGATGGGCGGCACGCGGCAGGACCCCTGCATCTGGTTCCGGGGCTTCTGGTCGCAAGGCGACGGCGCCTGCTACGAAGGGGTCTGGCGACACGGCATAGGGGCAGCGGCCGGTCTTCGTGCCTATGCCCCGCAGGACGCCGTGCTGCACAGGATCGCGGACCGCCTGCAGGGGATCCAGCGGCGCAACTTCTACCAGCTGCGCGCCGAGATCACCCATCACGGGCATTATTCCCACGAATACAGCATGCGCATCAGCGTCGAACGCGAAAGTCCGGTCGGGCAGGACATGACCCCCGATGCCGAGGACATCGTCACCGAGGCGCTGCGCGACCTCGCCCGGTGGCTCTACCGCCAGCTCGAGCGGGAATACGATTATCTGACCTCCGACGAGGCGGTCGACGAGAGCCTTCGCGCCAATGACTACACCTTCACCGAAGCCGGTCGCCGCTTCGGGTGACCTGAAGCGCCCCACCACGAGGTCGGGGCGCTTCTTCTTTGTGGTCTTTGCGAGAGGGAGAGGGGGGCCGCGACAGGGCGGGTCAGGGCAGGCGAGAGAGCGCTGTCCGGAACCTTGCCCATCCCGCTCTCCCGAGGTCATCCGACATGAACAGCCTTTCCCCCGCGGCCGGTCCGGCCGCACCGATTTCGCCTGCCACGGCCATCCTGGCCGCGGCGCGGCTTCTGCTTCCCCATCTCGAGCGGGGCGCGCGGATCGATGCCGCGATCCTGCGCGCGGCCATGGAAACCGCTTTCGGGGCCTCGGACGCTGCCGGTGTCTGGGACTGGAAATCCGCCTATGAGGCCTGCGAGGTCGCCACGGTCCTCTTCCTGCGCAAGTATGGCCCTGCGCTGTTCCGCAAGGCCGTGAGCATGGACGCCCGCGTCGCGCAGCTCACGAAAATCGCGGCCCTGATGCCCACCCAGACCCGCCGCTCGGAGGACAGCCAGAGTTTTCAGCAGTTCAGCACACCGATCCCGCTCGGCCTTGCGGCGCTGGCTGCGGCTCGCATCACCCCGGCGGATGTCGTGCTTGAACCCTCGGCAGGAACCGGCCTGATGGCCATACTCGCCGAAACACTGGGCGGTAGACTGATCCTCAACGAACTCGCGGCGACGCGCGCCGATCTCCTCTCCGCCCTCTTTCCGGCCGCGATCCTCTCGCGCGTCGATGCGGCACAGGTCGATGACCATCTGGATGCGGGGCTTGTGCCCTCCGTCGTCGTGATGAACCCGCCGTTCTCGGCCTTGGCCTATGTCGCCGGGCGCAACACGGAGGCCGCCTTCCGACACGTCGCCTCGGCGCTGGCGCGTCTTGCGCCCGGCGGGCGGCTGGTCGCCATCACCGGGGCGGGTTTCGGGCCCGAGGCTCCGAACTGGCGCGAGGCCTTCATCCGGCTGCAGGCGAGCGGTCGGGTGGTCTTCTCCGCCGCGATCGACGGGTCGGTCTATGCGCGGCATGGCACGACGATCGAGACGCGGCTGACCGTGATCGACAAGCAGCCCGCCGGGGATCCCGCCGCCTTTCCGGCCTCGCCGGGTATTGCGCCGGATGTGGCAACGCTTCTCCATTGGATCGCGGCGCAAGTGCCCGAGCGCCTGCCGGTGTCTTTGCCGCAGGTGAGCACCCCGGTCGGCCGCCCCTTGTCGCCGCTAGGCCGCGGGGCGCGTGGTCGGCCAATCCGCCCGGCACGTCCCGTGCCGACGCAAGGCAGGGACCCCGAAGCTGTCGAGCTTGCCTATGACGCCATCGACTGGACGCCGCCCGAAGGCGGACGCCTGTCCGATGCCATCTACGAGCCCTATGCGCTGCAAGCGATCCGGATCCCCGACGCTGAACCGCATCCGACGCGGCTGGTGCAATCCGCCGCCATGGCCTCTGTCGCGCCGCCGCCTCCGACCTATCGGCCCCTGTTGCCGTCGGACATCCGCACCCGTCTGTCCGAGGCTCAGCTCGAGACCGTGATCTATGCGGGCGAGGCGCATGCGGGTCATCTGGCTGGGTCTTGGATCGTCGACGCCACCTTCGACACGATGAGCGCGGCAGCCGATGATGCCGAGGGGACCGTCCGCTTCCGGCGCGGCTTCATGCTGGGTGACGGCACCGGGGCGGGGAAGGGGCGGCAATCGGCCGGGATCCTCCTCGACAATTGGCTGCGCGGGCGGCGCAAGGCCGTCTGGATCAGCAAATCCGACAAGCTGATCGAGGATGCGCAGCGCGACTGGCAAGCGCTCGGGCAGGAGCGGCTTCTGATCACCCCGCTCGCGCGCTTTGCGCAAGGCAAGCCGATCACGCTGGCCGAAGGCATCCTGTTCACAACCTATGCCACGCTGCGCTCCGACGACCGCGGCGAGAAGGTTTCGCGGGTCCGCCAGATCGTCGATTGGTTGGACCGCGACTTCGACGGGGTCATCATCTTCGACGAGAGCCATGCCATGCAGAATGCCGGGGGCGGGAAAGGCGAACGCGGCGATGTCGCCGCCTCACAGCAAGGTCGGGCCGGGCTGCGGCTCCAGCACGCGCTGCCTGAGGCGCGCATCGTCTACGTCTCGGCCACCGGGGCGACCACCGTGCACAATCTGGCCTATGCGCAGCGCCTCGGGCTCTGGGGCGGCGAGGATTTCCCCTTCGCCACACGCGCCGAATTCGTCGCGGCCATCGAGGCGGGCGGCGTGGCTGCCATGGAGGTGTTGGCCCGCGACCTTCGGGCACTCGGCCTCTATACCGCCCGGTCACTTTCCTACGAGGGCGTGGAATACGACTTTCTGGAACACCCGCTCAGCCCGGAGCAGCGCCGCATCTACGATGCCTATGCCGGGGCCTTTGCCGTGATCCACAACAACCTCGACGCGGCGATGGAGGCGGCTAACATCACCGGGCGCGAGGGCACGCTGAACCGCCAGGCGAAGTCCGCCGCGCGCTCGGCCTTCGAAAGCACCAAGCAGCGGTTCTTCGGCCATCTCCTGACCTCGATGAAGACCCCGACGCTCCTGCGGGCGATCGAAGGCGACCTTGCGGCGGGCCATGCCAGCGTTGTGCAGATCGTCTCCACCGGCGAGGCGCTGATGGAACGGCGGCTCGCGGAGATCCCGACCGAGGACTGGGATGACCTGAATACGGACTTGTCACCCCGTGAGTACGTCCTGTCCTACCTGCAGCATTCCTTCCCGGTTCAGCTGCATGAGCCCTATACCGACGGGGAGGGCAACCTGTCTTCGCGCCCCGTGTTTCGCGATGGTCAGCCCGTGGAATGCCGCGAGGCGGTCGCGCGGCGCGAGGCGCTGATCGAACATCTTGCCGGTCTTCCGGCGGTGCCCGGCGCGCTCGACCAGATCGTCCAGCATTTCGGGACGGATCAGGTCGCCGAGGTGACAGGCCGGTCGCGCCGGATCATTCGCAAGGGCGAGGGGCGCGAGGCGCGTCTTGCCGTCGAAAACCGCGCTGCCTCGGCGAACCTTGCCGAGACTTCCGCCTTCATGGACGACCGCAAGCGGATCCTCGTCTTCAGCGATGCGGGCGGCACCGGGCGGAGCTACCACGCCGATCTTGGCGCAAGGAACCAGCGTCTTCGGGTCCATTACCTGCTGGAACCGGGCTGGAAGGCCGACGCCGCGATCCAGGGCCTTGGCCGCACGAACCGGACCAATCAGGCCCAGCCGCCGCTCTTCCGGCCCATCGCCACCGATGTGAAGGCCGAGAAACGCTTCCTCTCGACCATCGCCCGCCGCCTCGACACGCTGGGCGCGATCACCCGCGGCCAGCGCCAGACCGGCGGACAGGGGCTGTTCCGGCCCGAGGACAATCTGGAATCGGCCTATGCCCGCGATGCGCTGCGCCAGCTCTATCAGTTGATCGCAAAGGGCAAGGTGGAGGGCTGCACGCTCGAGGCTTTTGAAGCAGCGACCGGTCTGAAGCTGATGGATGCGACGGGCCTGAAGGACGATCTGCCGCCCATCACCACCTTCCTCAACCGTCTGCTGGCCATGCCCATCGCGTTGCAGGGCATTCTCTTCGCCGCTTTCGAGCAGCTCCTCGAGGCGCGGATTGCCGGGGCCATGGCCTCTGGCAGCTATGACATGGGGCTCGAGACCTTGCGCGCGGAAAGTTTCCGGGTCACCGACCGCCAGGTGATCCACACCCATCCCGGCACCGGTGCCGAAACCCGGCTTCTGACCATCGCGGAGCGCCGTCGGAACCAGCCTGTCACCCGCGAAGCGGCGCTGGCCGAACTCTCCGATCCCCGCGCGAAGCTTCTCATCAACGAACGCTCGGGCCGGGCCGCGGTACAGATCCCCACGACCAGCATCATGCTCGACGATGGCGAGATCGAGCGGCGCGTGCGGCTGATCCGGCCCATGGAGGCGCAGGCGGTGCCGCTGCGGCTGATGAGCGAGACCCATTGGGTCGAGGCCGATGTCGCCCGCTTTGGCGCGGTCTGGGATGCGGAATGTGCGGGTGTGCCGGAGTTCACCGAGAGCACGCTCCATATGGTGACGGGGCTTCTCTTGCCGATCTGGAAGCGCCTGCCACCGGACTCGACCCGCGTCTATCGCCTGCAGGCCGACGATGGCGAACGGATCATCGGCCGCCGCGTCTCGCCCGCCTGGGCCGCGACGGCCTCCGTCACCGGGACGGTGGCGAGCCAGACCCCGGAGGCCGCCCATGCCGCGCTGATGGAGGGGCGCACGATCCTTGATCTGGCCGAGGGGCTGCAACTCCGCCGCGCGCGGGTCATCGGCGTGCAGCGGATCGAGCTGACGGGCTTCAACGAGGCGATGCGCGAGCGGCTGCGGGCCTATGGTCTCTTCACCGAGATCATCGCTTGGAAGCTCCGCTTCTTCGTGCCGGTCGATGCGACCGGCATCGAGGTCCTCGGCAAGCTCTTCGCACGGTTCCCGATCGAGCGGATCAGGGAGGCGGCCTGATGACCCGGCTCACCGCCACCGATCTGGCGGAACGTCTCGGCCTACAGGCCGAGGCGGTCTGTCGTCATTACCTGTCGAACGGGCGCAAGCAGGGCAACTACTGGCTGGTCGGCGATGTGCGCAACACACCGGGCCGGTCGATGTTCGTCCGGCTGACCGGCCGCGCATCGGGCAAGGGGGCGGCCGGGAAATGGGTCGATGCGGCCAGTGCCGAACATGGCGATCTCCTGGACGTCATCCGCGAAAGCCTCGGGCTGGTGGAGTTCGCCGAGATCGCCGAGGAGGCCCGCCGGTTTCTCAGCCTGCCGCAGGCGGCCTCGGCCGCACCGTGCCACCCTTCGCGGCACATCGCGGGACCATCCGGGTCGACCGGCGCGGCGCAACGGCTCTGGCGCATGGCCCGGCCCGTCGCGGGCAGCCTCGCCGAAACCTATCTGTGCGGGCGTGGTGTCGCGGATCTGCAGAACGCCGATCCGTTGCGGTTTCTTCCCGATTGCTACTGGCGGCCCGAGGGCGCGGGGGCGACCGAGACCTGGCCCGCGCTGATTGCCGCCGTCACCGACCTCGAAGGGACTATCACCGGCGCGCATCGTACCTGGCTTGCACGGGATGGCGGGCAGAAGGCACCTCTCGATCCGCCGCGAAAGGCGATGGGCGCGCTTCTTGGGCACGGCGTCCGGTTCGGCCGCGCGCAGGATGTCCTGGCAGCGGGCGAGGGCATCGAGACGATCCTGTCGCTGCGCCAGATCTTGCCCGGAATGCCGATGGTCGCCGCCCTGTCCGCAGGTCACCTGGCAGCCATCCTGTTCCCGGCGCAGCTGCGCAGGCTCTACGTCGTCTGCGACAACGATCCGGCAGGACGGATCGCGCGAGAGGCGCTGGTCGCCCGGGCCAGCGAGGCCGGGGACGAGGCGCTGGCACTCTCGCCGATGCTGGGGGATTTCAACGACGATCTCGTCGCGCGCGGGCGGGATGCGCTGCGGGCCTGGGTCCGGCCACAACTCGCCCCGGAGGACGTAAGCCGTTTCATGGGTCCGATGCAGGTGCCGTGACGGGGCGGGTGATCAGCCTGTGGCGAAAGGATCATGGGCGCGGGAGTACAGCGTCATCGGGCAGGAGGACCGCGCCTCGGCCTTCGAGAGGGCGAGCGGCCCACAAGCGGCCCGGCCAGGCAATGGCGGCGCCCGACTGATTTCCGTCGGCGGGCATCCACCCCACGCGACAGGTCGCGCGGGGACCCCGGAAGGCCCGCCTTTACAGCGCGATCCAAATCAGCCTGGCTTGGCCATCAAGGCCCTCGCAAGGGGCTCGGGCTGCCGGACCGGTCCGCCCGTGGGCTTTCGTCGCCACGAAGGCCGCGACGGTCGCGGTCCAGCCCAAGGACGCCTCCCATGTACGCCCATGACGATTTCGACGCCGATCACAGCACATCACCTACCGGCCATGTCATCGAAGCCCTTGAACTCTATGGCTACCGTCCCGCCGAGGACGAGGCCGACCCCCGGATCACGCCCGAGGATGACGTCATCCGCAGCGCGGTCGCCGACATCTTCGACGCCCTGATCTCCACCATGGCCGACACCAGCCTCGACTTCGACCTCGACGAGGTCCTCTGGTCGACCGTCAACACCTTCCACCGCGCGGTCCTGCGGATCGAGGGCAAGCTCGACGACAACGAGCAGGCCCAGAAGCGGCTGCAGCGCGAACAGGACGGCTCCGAGGTCAAATCCGTCCAGCTCGAGACGCTGATCGCCATCGGGCAAGGCCTGCTCGATCGCCGGGACAGCCTCGAGCTCTTCTGCGAAACCGCCGCCGACATCTATCTGCGCACGCTCGGCACCCCCTGGTCGCCGCGCACCGGCTCCCGCGTCAATCATCGCCAGATGACGGCGGCCATGATCGACAGCCGCGACTTTCTGGCCGCCAAACGCCGGGCCGATGCCGAGGTGCTCTTGCCCGCCGGGCCGAAGATCGCCTTCTCGGGCGGCGAGACCACCGATCACCGCCTGATCTGGGACAAGCTCGATCAGGTCCATGCCAAGCACCCGGACATGGTCCTGCTGCATGGCGGATCGCCGAAAGGCGCCGAACGGATCGCCGCCACCTGGGCCAGCAACCGCAAGGTCCCGCAGGTCGCCTTCAAGCCCGACTGGACGAAGCACGCCAAGGCCGCGCCCTTCAAGCGCAACGACCAGATGCTCGCGACGCTGCCGATCGGCGTCATCGTCTTCCCAGGCACCGGCATCCAGGACAACCTCGCCGACAAGGCCCGCAAGATGGGTATCCCGGTCATCCGCATCGGAGCGGGCAGCGCGTAAGCGCTGCCAACCCCTTGACGTCCGACACTGCGGTTCGATTGAACCGCATCGGTGGGGCGCTCTCGCCGATGCTCCGGCCTGCCGGACTTAAACCCCGGTATTCGGCTTCATGGCAAAGGTTGAGGTGATCAGCTCGGATGCCACCGCTGCATGGGGCGGCTGTCGCCGATGCAAGATACCTGAGGCTCGCGGCCGACCCAGAACAATGCTATCGTTCTAATTGCGCCATGGTGGTGGAGGAGGCGCGACCGTCCAACCATTTGTGCGGAGCCACCACCATGATCTTTCTTGGAATCCTCGTCTCTCTCGCGGCCATTGGCACGATGTGCTGGCTGCTGTTCAATCTCGCCGTCTTCGCGCTGCCGTTCTTTGCAGGCGTCACCCTCGGCACCTGGGACTATGGGACCGGTGCCGGGTGGCTGGGCGCTGCCGCCATCGGCTTGGCAGGCGCCGGGCTCGTGCTGGCCCTTGGTCAGGGCCTCCTGATGGTCGTCCGTCCGCTCTGGGCGCGGCTTCTGATCGCGCTGGCCTTCGTCGCTCCGGCTGGCGTGGCGGGGTTCCACGCCACGTTGGGGATCACCCGGCTGATGATGCCGTCGGAAGCCTGGCAGGTTGTCTTTGCCATCATCGGCGCGGTCGCGGTGGGCATCTCGGCCTTTCTGCGGGTCGCAGGCATGGCGGCCCCCGGCGATGCGGGCGGGAGCCTGGTCCGCGGCTAAAGGCCGGGCAGGCAGGTGGGGCGACCAGAGCAAGGAGGCCCTGTCTGCCTGTCTTGTCGGGTTGCGGGGCTGAATCGGTTGCGTTGCTTCGGATCGTCGCCAGGCCCTGTTCTGGCCTTGCCCAGAGCGCAGGACGGGCAAGGCCCCATCGGCGGGCGTTTGCCGAACCCGTCAGGGGGGACGGCGCCGGTGGCATGATTCGGGTTGGACTTTGCGCAAGGCCTGGAAGGGGAAGGACGGGTTGCCGGTGTGGTCCCGTCCTGTCTGTCTTGGTGGGGGCCTGTCGCCAGTGTCTCCGTCTGCTCCCCGTGTCCAGACCGCTCCATACGGCCTCTTCAATGGCCTGATCTGGCCGAAGACCGGCTACGCCTCGACCGCTTCGGCGCAACAGCGTCGTCGCAACTTTCTTCCCCTGTCGGCCTGAAGGCCGCCATTCTTCGCGGAACCAAGAAAGTTCCTCCTGTGCTGTCAGGCCCCCGCTAGGCGGGGGTGCGCCAGCGGTCGTCTCCGTCCTGTCGATCGCCATCGAGGCCGCAATGGTGCGGGCTCGGAAACGGAAAACGGAGACTTACCATGGCAACCATCGGCACCTTCAAGAAGACCGGCACGAACGAATTCACCGGCGACATCGTCACCCTCAGCGTCCAGGCCAAGGGCGTGCGCATCGTCCCCGACCAGCGCGCCACCGGCGAGAACGCCCCCAGCCACCGGGTTCTGGTCGGCCGCGCCGAGATCGGCGCCGCCTGGTCCAAGCGCTCGAACGAGGGCCGCGACTATCTGGGCCTCAAGCTCGACGATCCGAGCTTCACCGCCCCGATCTACGCCAACCTCTTCGACGACGAGGACGGCGAGGGCTTCTCGCTGATCTGGTCCCGCCCCAACGGCCGCCGCGCCGACTGACGCGGACCACAAGGCCCCGGTCGCAAGACCGGGGCCTTTTCCATGCCTGCCTCGAAAGGCGATGCCCACCGCGACCGCGCCGGGAGCAGCGCGTGACCTGCAGAGGTCGGCGCTGGCGGCGAATCGCGGGATTTCACAACGGCATAGGCCACGCTGCGAAACCGCAGTTTCCAGTGGCGGATTGGACGAGAGCGACTAAAATAGTCGTAGTTCTGGAATGCGCGCCGGTCGCGATGGGAGGTGATCATGCATGATCACCGCTCGACAGTCGCGGGCCGCACGCGCGTTGCTGGGTTGGACGCAGGAGACGCTCGCTGACAAGGCCCGAATATCCCTGACTGCCCTGAAACGCCTCGAGTCCGAGAACCGGCTTGAGGTGTATGAGTCAACACGGGATCAGGTTCGCCGGGCACTCGAGGCCGCAGGGATCGTCATCCTGTCTGACAAGCGCGGGCAGGGAGTGATGCTGGAGCATGGCCGAGACGAGAAGACCCACTGACACTATAGGGCGGTGTGACAGGCGGCTCACCGTGCCGATGCTCCCGGGGACCGCGCCATGAAGCCCACGATCCCGGCCTTCGACGAGCTTGCCCCCACCAGCGCGGACATCACCGATTACGACCGCAGGCACATCAAGCTCTACATGCGGCTTCTCGATGCGACAGCCGATGGTGCGGACTGGACGGAGGCCGTCGAGGTCCTGTTCGGAATCGACCCTGCCCGCGAACCCGATCGCGCGCGGCGGGTCCATGACAGCCATCTGGCGCGGGCGCGCTGGATGACGCAAAGTGGCTATCGGCAGCTATTGGGTCCGCGTTCCGGCACGCCGTGACCCCTGCGCGAGGCGATGCCGCAACGGCATCATGTGCTGCATCCTTCCGTGCCTTTTCCCGACTTCCCTGTGCTGGAATCTTTTCACCCCATGCGTGTGTTGACTCTTTCGGGGGTTGAGAGATGGGGCCGAATACATCGAAGTGGCGGAACCAGGACACCTATGACTTCTACGATGAGCTTTCGGTTGAAGGCATCGCCTGGGAATGCCTGCGCCGCGATCTCGACTATCAGGCGCGCTTCGCGGATATCGTGGCGCAAAAGGCGGAGCGCGCCCCGTTAGAGGAGGAAGCCCAGCATCGCTGGGGCCTGCGATTTTCCGGCCGACCCAAGGCTCTCCATTCTCGACCAGCCGGTGATATGGTCTCCGCACGCCAATCCGGGCACCGTGCTTATGGGCGAGGGCCCCGTCTTCCGGCCGCCTTTGCGGCGGTCCATTGCGCTTGATCTGCCGTCGCAGGCGGAGGCAGAGGAGGGGCGATACGGCGCCGTGGGCACGAATGGTCCGGTTCCTTTTCTGAACATCGCGGGGCGCATCGGTCCCGGGTCCATGGCCATCCTTCTGCCCCTTGATGACGACCTGCCGGGCCGGATCGAAGCGATCCAGCGGTTCTGGCAGACGCTGAAGGCGCGCCCGGTCCCGCGCGACACCCGGATGACCCCGTATCAGCGTCAGCGGTTCCGCATGATGATGCAGGCCGCCGATGGGCGCGCCTCGGGCGCAAGCTACCGAGAGATCGGCATCGCGCTGTTCGGTGAACGGCGCGTCCTAGGTGAACCCTGGAAGACATCCCCGCTGCGGGCCGCCGTCATCGCGCTCGCCCGCAATGCCTCCTCGCTGATCGGTGGCGGGTATCTCGGCCTCTTACGGCACCGCCGTAAGCCGTAGGGTGCGCCTTGCCCAGTCTAGGGGTGCCTACGACCGTAGGGAGCCCAAACCGACCGAGACCGAACAGACGGAATTCGCGCGTGCAGCGAGAAGCGCCTTGTCAAGGACGGCCCAAAGCGGCCGATCGGCCGTGGCCGAGTGCTGCGATGCGGCTATGCAAGTCCGGTCGCTCATCTCTGCTGCAGCAAGCCGGTCCGATCGTCGTGGCGAGCGTAGGGCTGCGCACGAAAGAAAGCATGACTGGTGAGGAACAAAGATTGTTCCCAACACGCAAGATTCCTGTAACATTCGCTTAGCATCGTAACCTTGGAGTGGTTCCTCGCCGGGCACAAAAATCTTGAGCTCAAGCATTGGTTGAGTAACCCAATTGCGTTTTGCACAAGGTGTTCATTTGCAACTGACACGTGGGGGCATTATGGAATTTATCCGAGGTTTGTTTTCTTCGCTAAACGAGTACCTGAACCTAGGTCTCGACCTCACACTTCCATTCTTTCCTACATTTACAGTCGTCGGGTGGCTTATAGGTGTGTCAATTCTGGTTATCCGATACATTACCGAAAGAGACAGCCGGCCGGCCGTGGAAGGTATAGAAGATCAAGCTACTTATCCTGGGAGAAAGTGGCCACCGCGCCTTGTGCTGATGTATGACATCATAACAATGACTTTTCTCGCAATAGGTGTTGGAATTTCCATAACGATACTTGAGCGTATCAATCGCCAGTCGGCGTCGGATTGTGGGGAATGGACTTGCAAAGAACTTATGCAAGGAGTTGCTGCATTGCAGCGAGAAAATGAAGTTCTTGAGAACTCCCTTGATGAGCAAGAGGAACGAAATGATCTACTACAGGGACGGCTTGTAGACATTGCAACAAGACAATCAGCTGACTGGATGAGAAATGCCGCAGAAAGAATACTAGAGCGACGCAATGACGACACCATGACCGAGCCAGTGGCGTCAAACGTGATTCGTGAAGAGTTTTTTCGATACTTTGACGTTCAGTAGCGAAGAGTTTGTCGGATAGACGCAGTGATTTCTTCAGTCAAGAATTCGGCATACTAAGAAACTAGTCGGCCGGAGCTACCTTAGTAAGTTCGACTGAAATGAGTTCAAAAAAGTCACTTGAATTGGACATCGAATGTTGCAGGGTACTTACGAATCAGATCAGCTATCCAGGAGGTTAAATTGCGCATAGATGATGAAGATTATTATAGACGCTTCAATGAGCTTTCTCCCGAGCAAAAGGTATTTGCTAGAGACCTGCTTCGAAAGGCTGTTTGGGCAGATGACGCGAGAGTAATGCTTTCTGCTCTTAATATGACTATAATATCAAGCTATTAAAATGAAGATCGGACTGAAAAAAAGCATCAGGCTTGGCTGGATATCATGCGCCTTACCGGCGATTGGATGCCGGTAGGTGACTACCCGGATTTTGGGAAGTCCATGCAAGGCATCATGGATGAGAGCCCCTACAGTTACGATGGTCTGCTGAGAATGGCCTTTGACCAAGCATTGAACGCAAGTGACGCGAGTTCGCTCATAACGCCGTCCATAGTCGTGGATGCTGCTGCTGATCTGCTTCCACCGGGTTTCAGCACTGCAGCCAAATTGCTGGCCAACTCAATTGACCTTATTGAAACCGACGATGGGCGGATTTCAATGGGCCCTCCGGGCGAGGGTGTTTCGATCTGGAACCAGATGGCGCTTGCAATCGCGACACAGGCAACGCGCGACCCGAAGTTCAAAGAAACGCTCCTTGATAAGCTAGATAACGAGCTGGATTTTTCAGCACTTCGCCTCCTGCCGGACGACGAAGGCACGATATTGAACAACAACAGGATACTGGAACTCCAGGAGCGCTTCGCAGACATCTCCACAAAGATCGACACCAACGCTTCCGACGTGAAAGATGTTCAAGACGATGTACGGGCGCTTGTTGAAAGCTTCCAGGAGATCGTCACGGAACTGGCCAAAAGACAGGAAGCCGAGAAAGTCCAGCAGGCCGAACTGAAAAACTTCCAGTATCTGCGCGGCGAGGTCGCGGGCCTGATGTCGCTTGTCGGGTTGTTCATAAAGAATCCGGAGCAGAAAAGAAAATTCACGACTTTTTCCAATGCCTTGATCACTTCGATCGATCTGGTGCGCGCAACGAAACTCTACATGGCGGGCACGGGAACGATGGGTCCGCTGGCGCTGGCGTCAGGCTGGGTCGGGGTCGGCATGGCCGTCGTATCGATCTTTTCCGCGGCTCAGGAACCTCAAGACATCAAGCTGCTGAAGGCAATCTACGAAGAGATTGTAGCACTGCGCAAGGAAGTGAAAGAGGGTTTCGACCTCATCGACAAGCAGCTGGACATGCTGAGTGCCGAAATGAATCTTCTGTCGACACAGAACCAACTAAACTTCCAAGTTCTGAACGATCGCCTGAAAGACCTGCAAAACCGCTTGGACAAGGTCTTTCAGGAGTTCCAGTTTATTCAGCTCAATATGGATCAGGACAACCTTGACGATCACGTCGAGTCTCTCAATCGAGAAATCTCCGATATCGACAGGCGCGCGAAGGAAAGACTCAGGCTTTCCACATCCACATCAGAATACGACCAATCCATGGATCTCTACTTCACCGAGCTCAGCGATCACGCATCAGGCTATCTTGTCAGACTCAAGGATGCGAGCGTGGTCTTGCCGGCCTCAGCTAGAACTGCGATCGACAAATACGACATCCGCCCCGGGGACAGAAGGCTGCTCGATTTTTTGGGTCCAAACATGCTATGGAACTTCAGCATACTGCTCTACACAGAGAATAGGGACATCAAACACGACACAAGTACAGGGCGAACGATTATCACCTTTCCCGTCTGCAATCCCTATCTCTGGGCAACATATACGCGGGAACTGTGCGACCGGCTGAGTTCTGATCCTGCTCGCGCACGAACTTTCGCCGACATCCTGTCAAAGCTCCATGGCGCCGGCGAAGAGGCCAATGCGCATTTGATGTCCTTGTGCGACCGAAAAGCCACTTATGCCTGTTTCCAGCGCTTTGGAAGCGCGACTGCCGCGGCCTACCGCGCAACAGTCAGCCTGGTTGACTACTACGATGCAAACATTATCGGCCCCGGTGGGAGCACGGTAGACGCCTGGCATGCGGTTCGCGGTCGATGGACGAGCAGGGTCACTTCTGGTCTTGGCCGCCCGATGCGCCGCGAGAACGCTCGCGGGCACGTAAGCTTTTTCAACACAGAGCGGACCTGCCGGCGCGATGTAGATCCCAGAGTGATTTCGCCGCCGAGAACCATAAAGGGAGTCTACTATTTTTCGGTGTCTCAGTTTGAAGACCTTGTCGACCCAAAGATAAGGGATCTCAACCAAGACCTGAAGATTTCAGGCTACGGCGAGCTCTATATTGTTGTGAATGATTTAAGCATCCCGAAAAATATAGCAACCGCCGTTCGAGAGGCAAAGGATAAGAAAAAAACGGACGGCATACTAGGTGAAGGTCTGTCGTATTATCGACAGCGTTACAGCTTCACCCATCGCATACTTCTTGGCAGGCCCCTGCCGATTTATGTTGGTCAAATAGGCGAGTTGATAGACCCCAGCATGGTCGAGCGTTACAAATTCATGAAACAAGATGGGCTCGACCAGGATCCGATCGCAATCACGGTCGAGGAAACTGCGGAGGAGCACGTTGATCTTCCAATCATATCTGACAGACCGGGTTTTGTCGGGGTGAAGTCCATAGATGCCGACGACGCTGCAAGCATGATCTTTTTTGCGCTCAGAAAGCTAAAGGGCCAATTCAACCTTGGTGAAGGGATGGATGGTGTCCTGGAGATGCAGGCCAGAATTCTCTCCGGCCAGGAAGCCTTCTATGGCAAGCTACCCGACCTTGTCACTGCCGGGCTTGGATCGCCGGCGACACCATCCGCCCCGGCGATGATGGATGACGAAGCGACCAGACTTGCGCAGGATCTGCTTCAGAAAATCATCGAAAGCAGACGAACATTCGACGAGTTTCGGGCCCGCGCCATGCCCGAGATGGAGCGAGGCGGAGCGGCATCAGAGCAGCTCATAGCTGTTTCGAGCACGTTTTCCGAGAAGAACATCATTCCAACGGACCTGACAAAACTCGACGACGAAGCGATGCGAATTCTCGCCCTGGACTACGGCTACATCATGGCTTTTGGAGGCATTTCTGAAGACTTTCTGACTAAACTCGAAAACAAGTATCTCTCACAAGAGGATCTCTCATTCTGGTTCAAGACCTATTTTCAGGCCTATCCAGCTCGGTTTGGGCACGTACCACACGTATTGACATCCCTGAAGCGGCTCAAGAATACGCTTACGCCCCGGGGCTACGGATCGTAAACCTTTCTTCAACGAGGTCTTGGCACCGGAAGTGCTTGCGCCGGCAATCCCAGATTGAACGTGGCTACGGATTACGCAACCAGCATGGCAGCTCTGGGACAGTTCATCAGCGACAACACTCACGGCGCGTTTTCCTGTTCTCTCGTCGTTGACGTCGTCAGCACAGGGGTTCCGCCAAGCAGAGCGACGGTTCCAAATGCGATGGGTACAAACAAGTACACGACCGCCTGTTCTTGCGAGACTCAGTTAGGAATGGAAGCCCCTTTATCGTTCAGAGGGTTGGACGTCAGACCCATCCCTTCGCGCCACCTAATTAAACGCGGCGGCACGCCAGATTGCCTCATGGAGGATCGGAGCAAGGCAGCCGCATTGTCAAAGGAATAGGGGCAATGAGTGTGCAGACCACGTGCAGCCTTCGGTGGAAGCCGCCCTTTCTACTGGCGCGATCCGTCGGTGCCGCGATCTCACAGCGTGCCCTGCCCACTACCATCGTTCTCAAAGTTCGTGGCGACCGTCCGCTTCCGCCGGATCGTTCTTCTGCTACGCTGCGTCGCCGCAAGGCGGCTATCCGCCGAGGCTGTGTAAAAACCCCGATTTATGCTATGCTTACGCATGGTTGGGAGGCTTTGCATGGCAGGTTTCATTGAGGGTGTCAGCCGAGATCAAACGACGCTTTTCCCGGAGCGAT
>Ga0008835_100592_pt1 | contig 30185 bp, 24 predicted proteins | sample HotLakConsoUCCRE_FD_62215 | JGI IMG/M metagenome (GOLD analysis project Ga0008835, IMG submission 62215) | Hypersaline microbial mat communities from Hot Lake, Washington, USA - Hot Lake Consortium UCC-RE (Hybrid Assembly) ... | reverse complement strand
CGACCGGATCCGGCGCGACCTTCTCGGCCACCGGCTGACGCGCGAGCGCTACGGCAAGGGGGCCTCCCTCGGTCAGGTGCAGGCACTGCTTCAGCCGCTGGCCTTCTGACGGGCCGCCACGGCGCGGGCGCGGGCCACGACGTCGAGGGTCCTCTCGGCCGCGAGGAGCTCCGCCTCGAGCCGCTCGAAGATCGCCAGGTAGACCGGGTCGAGGACCACTAGCCGCGCCACCGTCTCGTGGGCCTTTCTGATCCGATCGAGATCTGACGTCGCCATGGGGAGCCTGCTGCGTGTTGTTCAGCTGCTCTATTGCGAGGTGGCAGGTGGGATGCGCACGATGGCGCGAACTATATCGCCTCCGGCGTCCGTAAGATGCCCTGAGGATAGGTCGGTGCCGGCTTCTTCTCGGGGTGCTGCAGCGCCAGCCACCTCGCGATGGCACTGCATTCCGTCAAAATGCTGCCGTCGTCGCGCACCAGGGCTGCGACCTGGCCCTGTGGATTCAGCGCCAGTTCTTTTGGCGTCTTCTGACCTGCGTCACCGACGCAGCGGTGGACGCCATCTGGAACAGGACGGGCGGATTCCGGCCATTCGCTGCGTGGGCTGCGAACGGCAGCACAGCGAAATTGTAGGTATCATGCGAAGTGACTTGAGCGAATTGAACCGGACTGTTCTTTTTTAAGAGCTACGCCCGTGGCCATAGAGTTCTGCGTCATGGTGCGCGCGGTCTTCATGCTCGAATTCAAGGCTTGAGTGGGTGATGCTGAAACTGTCGTTCAAGCGGGCCTTGATCTCTTGTTTGATCGCCTCGAGGTCCGGCCATGCTTGCGCTGAGAGAACGACATGGCAGTCGATCGCCACCTTATGCTCCTCCATCTGCCAAAGATGAACGTGGTGCACATCGCGCACCCCGCAGACGTCGCTTATGGTCTTCAATACTTCGCCGCCGTCCAAGTTGGGCGGGCTGCCCAGCATCAGCGTCCGGATGGGCGTCCCAATCTCAGTCAGTGCCAAGTAGAGAATATAGAGCGCGATGGCGATGGTGATAGACGGGTCGACCCAGCGGAGGTCGTAGAGGATGATGAGCGTGCCGCCGACAATGACGGCGACCGAGGCGAGTGCGTCGGACAGGTTGTGCAGGAAGAGCGCGCGGATGTTGACGCTGCCTTTCTGCACCGACCAAGTGAGCCATGCCGTCAGGCTGTCCACGGCCAGCGCCACGCCGCCGAGGATCACGACTGTCCATCCCTGCACCTCGGATGGGTCGATCATTCGCATGACGCCCTCGTAGATCAAATAGACGCCGACGAGGATCAGCGTCGTGTAGTTGATGAGAGCAGCGACGATTTCGATCCGGCCGTAACCGAACGTCATCCGCTCATCCGCAGGACGCCGGGCGATCTTGCGCGCGACGAATGCGATCACGAGTGACGCCATGTCAGAGAAGTTGTGGAGCGCGTCGGCGATCAATGCCAAGCTGCCGGAGAGAATGCCGCCGACGATCTGGGCGATGGTCAGGAGCGCGTTCGCCCAGATAGCGATCTGGACGCGGCGGTCGCCTAACTGCGGATCGATATGAACGTGTCCGGGATCATGCGGCATTCGTGATCACCCCTAAGAACCGCCGTATTTTCTCCTCTTGCGGCGAGTTCTGCTCAGGGCACGCTGTCGTCGTGATCCCCACCGACTGAGGAGACCTGCCGCGCGACGTATAGCTGTTCGCCCATCATCTCCATCAGGTCGAACTGTTTCTCGACGAAGTCGATGTGGTCTTCCTCGTCCTTCAGGATGCGCATGAAGAGCTCGAAAGAGCCGAGGTCGCCCGCCTCGTGGCACTCACGGGCCGCCTTGTCGTAATATTCGCGCGCCTCGAGTTCCATTCGGTGCTGGGTCTCGAAAATTTTGCGGACGCTCTCGGGCTTGTCGACCTTGTCGAGGGTCTGCATGTCAGCCTCGCCCTCGAGGAACAGTAGCCGCGTCAGCAAGGCTTCGGCATGGCCGCGCTCCTCGTCGGTCTCCTCGCGCATTCGGTCAGCGAGGCGGTCGATGCCCCAGTCATCGAGTTGGCGTTCCTGAAAGAGGTAGGTGTTGATCGTCGTCAACTCCATCGTCAGCGCGCGCTGGAGGTGCTTGAGAGATACTTCGGGCCCTTTCATCGTGATACTCCTATGGTCGGTGATGTCGTTCGCAGTTGGCGCAACGTTCCAAAACCTTTGCCGTTCCTTAGTCGGTCGCGCGGAACCCTTCGTGTGCCGATTTGTCTTGTAAATTTCACTTTCTGCGCATCTCGGACGTCCATGATTGATGCAGCGAAGGTCCGTTCTGGGCCGGAAGCGACGTCCGTGCGTGCCTCGCCATGACAGAAAGTCCACTTAGTGCCGTCGCTGTGCTGTGGAGGGGTCCCTGCCAGGAGACCGCTCCGAGGCTCGATTCTTTTGGCCCCCGGCCCGGCTTCAGCCGTCATTTCCCGCCTGGAAACTGTCACGCCGCGACAAGAATCAGTTGAACTCGCGATATGACCGACGGTCCTCTTCGCAGTTCGGCTTGAACCTCGGGGGCTTTCGGGAGATCGCACAGGGCGAAGCTTGATTGCATTGAAATCGGTGCCTATCCTCTCCCGGTGTCGATGGAGGCATCATGGCGAGCATAACGATCCGCAACCTCGACGACGGCCTGAAGCACCGTCTGCGCGTCCGCGCTGCGGAGCATGGCCGGTCGATGGAAGAGGAGGTCCGGGAGATCCTCCGCCAGACCGTTGGACAACCGGCCACTCCCGAGAACCTGGGCGAGGCTATCCGCCGCCGCTTCGCTGCCGTTGGCGGCGTGGACCTCGATCTGCCAGCGCGCGAGCCGATGCCCGAGCCGCCGCGGTTCGAGTGAGGCGGCAGCGGCGATGATCCTGATCGACACGAACGTCATCTCGGAACTGATGCGACCCGATCCCGCCCCGGCGGTGCTGGTGTGGTTCGGCGGTGAGGACGCCTCGGCGCTTTACCTGAGCGCCGTTGGAGAGGCCGAGCTGCGGCGCGGGGCCGCGATCCTGCCCGATGGAGAGCGCCGGGAGCGCCTGATCGCGGAGATAGACGCGATGATCACGGAGGATTTCGCGGGCCGTGTCCTGCCGTTCGACAGCTCGGCGGCCGTTGCCTTCGCCGCCATCTTCCTCGACCGGCGCGCTGCTGGTCGGCCGATCAGCTTCCCGGACTGCCAGATCGCCGCGACGGCTAGGGCCCACGGCGCCGCCATGGCGACCCGGAACGTGGCCGATTTCGAAGGCTGCGGTGTCGAGGTGATCGATCCTTGGACACACGGGGGGAGCACCTGACAGCCCATGGACAAGCGCAGCCTTTCCGAACGCGACATCTGCACCAAGTTCATCACGCCGGCCCTCCGCACGGCCGGCTGGGACGAGATGCTGCAGATCCGGGAGGAGGTGAGCTTCACCAAGGGCCGGATCATCGTGCGAGGCAAACTGGTCACGCGCGGACAGGGCAAGCGGGCCGACTACATCCTCTACCACAAGCCCAACATCCCGATCGCGTTGATCGAGGCGAAGGACAATACCCACTGCGTCGGTGACGGCATCCAGCAGGCGCTCGATTACGCGGAGACGCTGAACATCCCGTTTGTCTTCTCCTCGAACGGCGACGGGTTCGTATTTCACGACCGGACTGGCGCGAGTGATCCGCTTGAATCGACGTTCCCACTCGGCGACTTCCCTTCGCCCGCTGACCTCTGGGCCCGCTTCCGTGCGTGGAAGGGTCTCGACGGCGAAGCGGAGCAGGTCGTTCTCCAGGATTACTACGACGACGGCAGCGGGAAGACCCCGCGCTACTACCAGGTCAATGCGGTCAATGGTGCGATCGAGGCCATAGCCAAGGGCCAGGACCGCGTTCTTCTGGTCATGGCGACGGGCACGGGCAAGACCTACACGGCGTTTCAGATCATCTGGCGCCTATGGAAGTCCGGCCGGAAGAAGCGGATCCTCTTCCTCGCCGACCGGAACATCCTCATCGACCAGACCATGGTGAACGACTTCCGGCCGTTTGGCGGGGCGATGGCCAAGCTCTCGACCAACGCCAAGACGATCGAGCGTCAGGACGGCAGCACAGAGGACCTGACGCTTGCACTCGATCGGAAGCGCCGCATCGACACGGCCTATGAGGTCTATCTCGGGCTCTACCAGGCCATCACCGGGCCGAAGGAGCGGCAGAAGCTGTTTCGGGAGTTCTCTCCCGGCTTCTTCGATCTGATCGTGATCGACGAATGCCACCGTGGCAGTGCTGCCGAGGACTCGGCTTGGCGCGAGATCCTCGAATACTTCTCGAGCGCCACCCAGATCGGTCTGACCGCGACTCCGAAGGAGACGAAATACGTCTCCAATATCGCCTACTTCGGCGATCCTGTTTTCACCTACTCACTCAAGGAGGGCATTCGAGACGGCTTCCTCGCACCCTACAAGGTGGTGAAGGTCCATATTGACCGGGACGTGGAGGGATACCGACCAGAGAAGGGTCAACTCGATCGCGACGGCGAGGAGGTCGAGGACCGGATCTACAACACCAAGGACTTCGACCGGACCCTCGTGATCGACGACCGCACGGAGATCGTGGCCCGAAAGGTGACGCAGTTTCTGAAGGAGAGCGGCGACCGCTACCAAAAGACCATCGTCTTCTGCGTGGATCAGGAACACGCAGCCCGCATGCGGCAGGCCCTGATCAACGAAAATGCCGACCTTGTCGCAGAGAACCCGCGCTACGTCATGCGGATCACCGGGAGCGACACCGAGGGCCAGGCACAGCTTGGCAACTTCATCGACCCGGAGTCCAGGTGGCCGGTCATCGTCACGACCTCGCGGCTCCTCTCGACCGGCGTGGATGCGCAGACCTGCCGGCTTATCGTGCTCGATCGCGAGGTGGGCTCGATGACCGAGTTCAAGCAGATCGTAGGCCGCGGCACCCGCGTCCATGAAGACACCCGGAAATACTACTTCACGCTGATCGACTTCCGTGGAGCGACGAGCCATTTCGCCGATCCTGACTTCGACGGAGAACCGGTCCAGATATATGAGCCGGACGAGGGTCAGCCCATCGACCCACCAGACGCGCCACCCACGGACGAGGAAGGTGCGCCGCTGCCCGACGACCCCGGTGAGGACGAGACCATCGTGGATCAACCGGATGTCTCGATCCCTCCCGCCCGCGGGCGGCAGACAAAGGTCTACGTCGATGGCGTCGGCGCCACCATAATGGCCGAGCGGGTGGAATACCTCGACGAGAACGGCAAGCTCGTCACGGAGTCCCTGCGCGACTTCACCAAGCGCGCGCTCCGCAAACGCTTCTCCAGCCTCGACGATTTCCTGAAGCGCTGGAACGCGGCCGAACGCAAGCAGGCCATCATCGAGGAGCTGGAGGCAGAGGGCCTGCCGCTCGATCCCATCGTCGAAGAACTCGGCCGGGACCTCGACCCCTTCGACCTGATCTGCCATGTCGCGTTCGACGCCAAACCGCTGACCCGGCGCGAGCGCGCGGAGAACGTCATGAAGCGCGACGCCTTCACCAGATATGGCCCGCAGGCCCGCGCCGTCCTCGACGCGCTGCTCGCCAAATATGCCGACGAAGGCGTGCTGAACCTCGACGACACGAACGTGTTGCGCATCTCGCCCTTCTCCACCATCGGCACGCCCATCGAACTGATCCGCGCCTTCGGGGGCAAACCCGGCTTCGAGCAGGCCGTCCATGACCTGCAGTCCGAGATCTACAAGGATACCGCCTGACCCATGACTGTCCGAACCCTCGTCAAATCCATTCAGGACATCATGCGTCAGGACACCGGCGTCGATGGCGATGCGCAGCGCATCAGTCAGCTGTGCTGGATGTTCTTCCTCAAGATCATCGACGATCAGGACCAGGAGCTCGAGCTGCTGCAGGACGGCTACCGCTCGCCGATCCCCGACCGTCTGCAGTGGCGCGCCTGGGCCGCGGATCCGGAGGGGATCACCGGCGAAGACCTGCTGACCTTCGTAAACGGCGACCTCTTCCCGACTCTCAAGAACCTGGCACCCCTGACGCCACGCACCCGCACCGTCCGCGACGTGTTCGAGGACGCCTACAACTACATGAAATCCGGCCAGCTGATGCGGCAGGTGGTCAACCGCATCAACGGAATCGACTTCAACAACCTGACCGAGCGCCAGCACTTCGGGGACATCTACGAGCAGATCCTCAACGACCTGCAGTCGGCCGGCAATGCGGGCGAATACTACACGCCCCGCGCCGTCACCGCCTTCATGGTCCAGATGACCGATCCGAAACCGGGCGAGACCCTCTTCGACCCGGCCTGCGGCACCGGCGGATTTCTCACCTGCGCCATCCGCCACATGCGCGAGCATTACGTCAAACGCCCCGAGGACGAGGCCACGATGCAGGGCTCGCTCAGCGCCGTGGAGAAGAAGCAGCTCCCCCACATGCTCGCTGTCACCAACATGCTGCTGCACGGGATCGAGGATCCCTCGTTCCTGCGCCACGACAACACGCTGGCCCGCCCCTACATCTCCTGGGGCAAGGACGAGCGGGTGGACGTGGTCCTGACCAATCCGCCCTTCGGGGGACGCGAGGAGGACGGGATCGAGAGTAACTTCCCCCAGCACTTCCGCACCCGCGAGACTGCCGACCTCTTCCTCGCCCTGATCATCCGCCTGCTGAGGCCCGGCGGGCGCGCGGCGGTGGTCCTGCCCGACGGCTCGCTCTTCGGCGAGGGCGTCAAGACGCGGCTCAAGGAGCACCTGATGGAGGAATGCAACCTCCACACCATCGTGCGCCTGCCCAACTCGGTCTTCCGGCCCTATGCCTCGATCGGCACGAACCTGCTGTTCTTCGAGAAGGGCGCGCCGACGCAGGGCATCTGGTTCTGGGAGCATCAGGTGCCCGAGGGGCAGAAGGCCTATTCCATGACCCGGCCCATCCGGCTGGAGCATCTGGCGGACTGCGCCGCCTGGTGGGGCGGTCCGCGCCGGGAGGGGCGGGAGGAGACCGAGCGCGCCTGGAAGGTCAGCGCCGAGGAGGTGAAGGCCCGCGGCTACAACCTCGACATCAAGAACCCCCACACGGTGGCCGAGGATCACGGCGACCCCGAGACGCTGCTCGGGGACCTGACCGCCGCCGAGGCCGAGGTGGCCGCACTGCGCGACCAGGTGAAGGCGATCCTGTCCGAGGCGCTGGCCCGATGACCGCCGACCGCCTGCTCGCCCTCTACGAGAAGGTGGCCGAGGCGCCCGACGCCGTGCACCGTCTGCGCCGCTTCGTGCTTGACCTCGCCGTGCGGGGGAAGCTGGTGCCGCAGGACGCGGGCGACGAACCGGCGTCGGAGTTGGTCAAGGATGTCGAGAAGAAGCGGAAAGCGGACGGCGCCGGGCGGAAGAAAAAGTCTGCGGTTCTTGAGCCAACGCCATTTGACGGCGAGCTTTATGATCTGCCTCGCGGATGGGAATGGGTATCCCTCGCCGCGATCTCTGATGTCATCATGGGCCAAAGCCCTCCCGGAAGCACCTATAACACTGCGGGCGATGGTGTGCCCTTGATCAACGGCCCTGTCGAGTTCACCGAAGGCCCATTTGGCAAAACTGTCGTGAATCAGTTCACCACGGCGCCTACGAATTTCTGCGAAGAAGGTGATCTGCTCGTTTGCGTTCGTGGCTCGACCACAGGGCGCACGAACATCGCGGCATTCCGGGCATGTATTGGTCGGGGTGTAGCCGCCATCCGTTCAGCCTTCGACGATGAGTTCATCCGCCTTTTCCTGTGGAAATCGCGGGAAGACATCATCGCGATGGGACGAGGCATCGCCTTTCCCAGTGTGAGCAAGAAACAGATTGAAAACCTAGCTGTCCCCCTCCCACCCCTCACCGAGCAGCGGCGGATCGTGGCGAAGGTGGAGGAGCTGATGGCGCTGCTGGACCGGCTGGAGGCGGCCCGCACCGCGCGCGAGGCCACCCGCGACCGGCTGACCACCGCCAGCCTCGCCCGCCTGACCGCGCCCGACGCCGACGCAGCCGACTTCCCGGCCAACGCCCGCTTCGCCCTCGCTACGCTACCCGCCCTCACCACCCGCCCCGACCAGATCAAATCCTTCCGCCAGACCATCCTCAACCTCGCCGTCCGCGGCAAACTGGTTGAGCAGGACCCGGCGGAAAGCATTGCCAAGAGCTATTCGGGTCAAGCTGAGTTTGACTGGCTACCGCCGACGTGGCAAACTCTGAATTTCGGCAAGCACTGTGACATTGAAGGCGGCAACCAGCCGCCTAAGAGTCAGTTCGTAGACGAACCTCGTCCAGGCTATGTCCGCTTGCTTCAAATCCGTGATCTCGGCAACAAACCGGTTCCGGTCTACATTCCCGAAGGCTCGACAAACCGTTTTTGCCGCGAAGGGGAAATCCTCATTGGTCGCTATGGCGCCTCGGTGGGTAAGATCTTCTGGGCTCAGGATGGGGCATACAATGTTGCGCTGACAAAGTTCGTTTGGCCGATTGATGCCTTCATTGCGGACTTCGTTTTCATCCTGCTCAAATCAGACCTTTTCCAAGATCGCCTATCGGGCGCGTCACGGTCAGCGCAAGCAGGCTTCAATAAAGGGGACCTTCGAGACATCGACTTCCCCCTCCCACCCCTCGCCGAACAACACCGCATCGTGGCGAAGGTCGATGCCCTCATGGCCCTCTGCGACCGGCTGGAGGCCGCCCTCACCACCGCCGACACCACCCGCGCCCGCCTCCTCGAAGCCCTGCTCCACGAGGCGCTCGATCCTGCTGAATCCGTCATGGAGGCCGCCGAATGACACTGTCGCCAAGGGAGGCAGAGCGCGCGCTGCGCGCGCGCTACGGTGAGCCTGCCAAAGACCCCACCGACTACATCATCGGGTTTGGCACTCCGAGCGGGCGGCTTCTCGCGATCCACCGCACCACTCAGGAAACCCGGATCTGGTTCCAGCCGCCCGAGCCGCCGCAGATGGACGGGGTCACGGTTCTCGGCGAACCGAACAACGGCAATTCCAACCTCAACGGCCCCCTCGAACCGCTCAGACGTCCGGACACGAAGCGGATCGAGGTCGATGGCGCCGCCGCATTGACGCGTTTTCTTGACTGGTATGACGGGGGCTCCAGACCCGAGGTCGACCAACCCGACCCGCTCGATGGCATCGACTTCCGCGCAGCCTTCTCCCGTTTTCAGGACCTCGTCTCGCGCTACGACCGACCGTTCACGCGCTTCGATGAGGGACTGATAGCCGCTTGGGAGAGCTACAAGCCACGAGTCCGCGATGTCGCCCTGATGCGTCTGCAGGCGGAGGACTGGCTACCGGACCAGATCGGGTCCGGCGAGATTGTCGGCAAGGTCATCGATGCCATCGAGATCCAGGCGGCCTACGGCGATCTGACAAACAACATGGTATTCTGGCAGAACCGCCGCGGTCACGCAAACCGCGACCATCGCGCCCTGATCGAGGCCGCGGCGACCGGCACCGGTCTCGCGTCGCTCGAGCGGCTACTTTTCGACCTCTACCGGAGCGATCGAGCGGAAAGCGACGTCTTTGAGGACCTGAGTGCGGCCACGGGAGCAAAATACCCGTTGATGGCTTACTTGTTCTTTCTCAAGGACATGGACCGTTTCATGCCGATCCAGCCGACCGGATTTGACCGCGTATTCGCCGAGATTGGGTTGGACTTCCGGAGCTTGCGAAATTGCTCCTGGCAGAACTACGCTCAGTTTAACCGTATCTTGGGTGCTCTTCGCGAGCCCATTGCCCATGCGGCCAACTTGGACGATGTCCGCCTCGTTGATGCGCATTCGCTGTTGTGGTTGTTCTCGTCTCTCTTGAGAAAGGAAGCGAACGGAGAATTATCAGGCGGTGCGAAAGCTGGCGAGAGATACTTGGGGGCTCGTGAGAAATCCATTGCTGAGATCAAGTATTCCGTGGGGAGGACAATTTTCAACTCAAATGGACAGGTGATTGAAACAAAGGTCAAGAACAAGGAACTGCGTATGTCAGACGCGGAACTTGACCGGCTCCTGCATGAATTGCTGGAGGTTCAAGAGGACCGTTGCGCCATCACGGGCTTGCCGATGCAGTTCCGGGGGACTCACTCAGACGATAACATGTTGGCCTCCCTTGATCGCATCGACAGTGATGGGCATTACGAGCGGGGAAACCTTCAGATCGTCTGCCGCTTTATCAACTTCTGGAAGCAGGCGGCCGATGACGGAGAATTCCGGCGCCTTCTGAATGTAGTCCGCGGTTATGAAGCTTCCGAATCCTGAGAAATCCAAGATTGCATCGTGCATAACGATCATGCGATTTTAATCGAACAACATTGCATTCCGGCGAGGATTGATTCCCTAATAGTCGTCTGCGAACGACTGAAGGCCGGCGATCTCTTCGTCCGGGAGGGTCTGGCGATGAACAGCTACCTGAGAGACGTCGCGCCATGACCGACATCCGCTTCGAACGCCTCGTCGATCTGCCGGTGCGCCAGGCTTGGAAGCACGAGGCGCTGGAGTTCACCCCGTGGCTTGCCGAGAACATCGACCACCTCTCTGAGGCCATCGGTGTTCCGCTGGAGCTCACGGGCATCGAGGTCGCCGTCGAGAGCTTCTCGGCCGACATCCCTGCCCGGAACCCGATGGATGGCAGCGTGGTGCTGATCGAGAACCAGCTCGAGCAGACCGACCACACGCATCTCGGGCAGGTGATGACCTATCTCGCGGGGCTCGACGCGCAGAGCGTGATCTGGATCGCGCCGTCGTTCCGCGAGCCGCACCTCTCCGCGATCCGCTGGCTGAACCAGCACACCGCCGACGGGTTTTCCTTCTTCGCGGTCAAGGTCCGGGTTGTTCGCATCGGCGACAGCCCCTTCGCGCCGATCTTCGAGGTGATCGAGAAGCCTAACGACTGGGAGCGGGCGATCTCGCAAAGGGCCTCTTCCGAAGGCGCCGCTCATTACGATGTGAAGCAGCGGTTCTGGACCGAGTGCATCACCCGTCATCCCGAGTTAGCTGAGCTTGGCTTCCGCGCGTGGCGATACCCCAACAACTATGTGCGGCTCCATGATGTGCCGCGGATCGAGCTCTCGGTCTTCATCGGCAAGCACCAGAGCGGGGCTTTCGTGCGCTCCGCGCACAGCGCGCCCTTCGAGCCGGTTCTCGATCTCCTCCAGCCGCATGCCGCGGCTCTCGAAGCGCGCCTCGCAGTCCCCTTCGGACCGCTCGGCAAGCGCGATCACTGCCTGATGAGAATGATCGGCAAGGGCCAGGAAGAGACCGAGGCATGGCCGCAGATCATGGACGGGATGCCGGCGGCGGTCCGTGACTACCTCGCCGCCTTCGACGACATTCTGGCGGGGACGGCAGGACGGCCCTGAAAGACCGACCCGCGATCCTTGCCGCGAGCGGCGAGTGCGGGACTCAGCGCAAAACGTGAGCGATGGCCTGGCCGGCGCTGTCCGAGATCAACAGCCAGCGTGGGGCGCCTGATCACGGGCATGCGGTCGACCAAGTCAGGTTCAGAAATTTGTCGCGAGACGATGAGTATGGCGTCGATCTTCCTTGACGTCCGTGAACGTGATTTCTATATTCACGTTCACGGATAGGAGAATCATAATGGCGATGTCGGCACGAGAGCGGAAGCAGAAGCAGCTGGAGCGGGAACGCGAGGTCTTGGGCAGGCTGGATGACGCAACCTATCCCTTTCTGAAGAAACCTTTCTTCATGCATGTAGACGATGACCCTAACTGGACCGACATCGCCTTATCGCTGGAGCTGCTTGGGATCGAACCGCCGGTCTTCGAAGATGACCGGGGTCCCGAGCACTACGCCAGCGAGGGTGCGTTGCCACCCAATGAAGACCCCGCCGACTCCTTTTCCGGCTTCAAGAGGTCCATCGGCAGGGCAGAGGTGATGGTCGACTACTTTCTCGACGTTGCAACGGTGCTGTCGTCGATCGTGAACTACTACAAGCTCAAGGAGCTCGCCGAACGTCGGCGGGAGATCGAGGCCGCTGATCTTTCGGACCCGGCCGACCGAAAGGCGGCGCTCGCCGATATCGAGAAGATCGCCCGTCTCGAGGCCGAGCTGAACAAGAACGTTCGGCGCACATTCCCGACCTGGAAAGTCAAAGCCGCCTGAACGGCGTTCTCTCCTTCCGAGACCAGAAACCGAGACGTCCACGATTAAGAGCGCCACCCACCATCGGGTGGCGAGAGAATACTCTTGTCCACATTCCGTCGGCAGGAGCGACATCCGGGCATACAGCCCTTTACAGGACCAGGATCATGAAAGACCATCCGATCATGTCGGCAGAGACCTCGCGCCCGGCCGCGGAGTCCAGGCCGTGCTATCCCTTTCGGCTCACAACGGACGGGATCGAAGTGGATATCGAGACCAAGAAAGGAGAAGTCGAGAGTGCGCTGCTCTGCACCTCCCTGACCGTCATCGCGACGGCGAGCACGGCCGAAGGGAACGACTGGGGCCGCGTGGTAGAGATTCAGGATCCCGGCGGCAAACGACACCGCATCCTGATCAGGAATGGGGAAAGCCCGAGTGAGACGGCCAAGCTGCTCCGACGTCACGGCCTGGTCCTGAATATGAAGGTGAAGAAGTCGAAAGAGCTGCTCTCGGAACTGATCGAAAGTTGGATCACTGACGAGCATCACCTGCTGGTTCACAGGGCCGGTTGGACAGACGATTCCCACGAGACGTTCGTCATCAGTCCGGCGAGATCTGTCGGTTCGAAGCAGGTATTCTTTGACGCTCCGACGAGTGTTTCAGCATCGCAGTCCGAAACGCGTGGAACAGCAGCGGACTGGGCCAAGTCCACAGGTGCGCTCTGCTCCGGCAATGCGCTTCTGATCGCAGCCGTGTCCGCGGCGTTCGCCGGTCCGCTCCTTGCTCCATATGGAGTGCCGGGGTTTGGACTTCATCTGCGCGGTCAATCCTCCTGCGGGAAAAGCACCGCGCTGGCTGTGGCTAACTCCGTCTGGGGGCATCCCGATCGCATGCGGAGCTGGCGCGCGACGACGAATGGCCTTGAGGCTACAGCTTCGGAGATGAACGACAACATCCTGGTCCTTGACGAGTTCGGGGAGATTGCGGGTCGGGAGGCATCTCTCGCCGTATATATGCTCGCGAACGGGTGCGGTAAGTCGAGGGCGAATAGCACCGGCAAGGGTGCCCCCATGGCAAACTTTCGCGTCGTCTTTCTCTCGTCGGGCGAAATTTCCCTGTCTCAGAAGCTGGCAGAGGTTGGCAAGACTGCCATGGGAGGACAGGAAGCGCGCTTTGTCGACATCGAGGCGGACACTGGAAAGCATGGGATGTTTGATAATCTTCATGAACGTCCGTCGGGCGCCAGCTTCTCGAATGAACTCAAGGCTTATTCGAAGCAGTATTATGGATCCGTAGGTGCGGAATTCGTTCGGAGGCTTGTTCGACTATCTAGTTCCGACAGAGAAAAGATGATGAAACATCTCAAGCAAAGAGAAGAAGTCCTCCGTAGGTCGGTTCAGATAACACTTGATGGACCCGCCGAGCGAGTTTGCTACAACCTTGCCATAGTAGCCCTTGCGGGAGATCTAGCTACGAATTTTGGCCTTACGGGGTGGTCAAAGGCGGAAGCGCTTGATGCCTGTAAGCTGATCTTCGCCGAATGGACCAAAAACCGCAACAGTGAGGTCGCACGTCTGTCGCGCAATATCCTGAACTTCGTTGACAGCGGTGGCGGGCAGCACCTCGAGAGGATCGGCGGCCCGCCGCTGACCGATTGCATCGGGTATGAGGATGACGATTACTACTACTTCCGTCTCATCACTTGGGCGCGGATTCATGGAGATTTTAACCCCACTGCCGCTGCCAAGATTCTGAAGGAAAAAAAGATTGTCGTGGCGGGGGAAGACCGCCTGACGGAAAAGATCTCACGCAATGTCGAGGGACGGCCTCGCCACTACCGGGTCGACAAGAAGAGGCTCGCGGCGTTCGCTGCCGATGAAGAAGATCCGGCGCCGATCTGAATGTCCGAAGTAAGTGGGGCCGGTGGGGCCAGTGGGGCCAAGCTTGGTTCGACTGGCCCCACTGGCCCCACTGGCCCCACTTGGAAAGCACCCTGATCGCGCGCACGCGGTCTCTCCGTGCGTCTTGCCCAACAGCCCCCGCTGAAGGCGCCGCCTGCTTGCGGCGTGAGGAAAGGCTTCAGATCCATGGACCCTCCGACAGCGGGGGGTTAGTCCGGTCTGAACAAGTCCCAACGTGTTGATTTTGTTTCCTGAACGGCGTTTTTGGATCTCGCGGCACTGCAGGATTTGATAGGATTCGGGCCAGAACCCTGCAATTTCGGATCGAGTGATGAAGCCCAAATCCCGCGGCCCCGAGCAGGACGATCTCTTGCGTCCGCGCCTGACCGACATGATCGACATGCGCCACGAGCTGGTGAAGCTGGAAGCGTTGATCGACTGGGAGTTCTTCGAGGGGGAGTGGGCCGGTTTCTTCCCGTCGCACACCGGGCGCCCGGCGACGTCACCGCGGCTGGTGGCCGGCTTGCTCTACCTGCAGCATGCCTACCGGCTTTCGGACGAGGCCGTGGTCGCGCGATGGGCGGAGAACCCTTACTGGCAGCACTTTTGCGGCGAGACGTTCTTTCAGCACCGCTTCCCGCTTGATCCCTCGTCGCTCACCCGGTGGCGCAAGCGGATCGGGGAGGAGGGTGTGGAATGGCTGCTGACCAAGACGATCGAGGCAGGCCGCGAGGCCGGGGCAATCTCGGAAAGAAGCGTCGAGGCGGTGATCGTGGACACGACGGTGATGGAGAAGGCGATTGCCCACCCGACAGATGCGCGGCTCTACGAGAAGGCGCGTAGGCGCCTGGTGGCGCTCGCGCAGGAGGCCGGGCTGTCCTTGCGGCAGAGCTATGCGCGGCTCGCGCCGCGGCTGGCGGGCCAAGTCGGACGCTATGCCCATGCCCGGCAGTTCAAGCGGATGCGCAAGGCCCTGCGGCGACTGAAGGGCTATACCGGCCGTGTGATGCGGGACATCCAGCGCCAGCTTGGCCGGGTGGCGGACGACAGCCTCCGGCAGCGCCTCGGGGCGGAGATCGCCCTGGTGGATCGGCTGCTGCGGCAGAAGCCAAAGGACAAGGGCAAGCTCTACGCGCTGCACGAGCCGGAGGTGGATTGCATCTCGAAAGGCAAGGCGCGGGTGCGTTACGAGTTCGGCACCAAGGTCTCGGTGGCCACGACCCACAAGGAGGGCTTTGTCGTCGGCATGCGGTCGATGCCCGGCAATCCATATGACGGTCACACGCTGCGTGAGGCCCTGGAACAGGTGGAGATCCTGACCGACACCCGCCCGAAGCGGGCCTTCGTGGATCGCGGCTACCGGGGCCACGGCGTCCAGACCACGGCGGTCTACATCGCCGGCCAGAAGCGTGGGATGACCCCGGCGCTCAGGCGCGACCTGCGCCGTCGAAGTGCCATTGAACCGATGATCGGGCACATGAAAACGGACGGTCGTCTCTCCCGCTGCGCCCTCAAGGGCACGCTCGGTGATGCGCTCCATGCCGTCCTGTGCGGATGCGGGCACAACATCCGGATGATCCTAACCCACCTCCGGGCGCTTTGGGCCGAAATCCTGGCGATGCTGATGGTGATCTTCGGCACGACCAGCGCGCGCAAACCAACAGGAATTGCCCCCAGAGCGTTCGCAGCGTGATATTCAGTGCCGACGGGGTTAGACGCTGGACGGGCGGAGGCAGGCAGCAGGGGCCACTCCGGGTGTCGGCCGAGCTGGCGCCGACGACGACGCTGGAGGCGATGATCTGCCGGCTCCTCTGACGGCCTCCGCCCGGCTCCAGCATGTCCGGGCGATCCAGGCCTGCCCACCAACGTCGGACACGCCCGCGCTACACCACAAACGTCAGCCTCCCACGTCCCTCCCAACCTCTTGTAGTCCTTAAGGAATAGACCATGACTGACAAGAAGCCCGAGGACCACTTTCCGCACCTCCTCAAGCGCGCCTACGGGTATGTCCGCGTCAGCAGCAAGCGACAGGAACAGACGAACGACAGTCTCGACGTCCAGTCCGCCCGCATCCGCGACTACGCGTTTCGGCAGGGCTTTCATCTGGTGGGGATCTACGAAGACACCGCCTCTGCCTCGGACCCTGAGGAACGCCGGGACGGGCTTGCGCATGCTCTTCGTCTGGCGCGTGCCGGGAAGGCGGTCCTCGTTGTCGCGGATGCCAGCCGCCTGACCCGGCAGAGCGCCGAGGTCTCGGGCATCCTCTCCGCCGGTGTTCCCGTCCATTCAGTCAAGGAGGGGGGGCTTCTGGGTCGCCGGAAGCTTCGTGCCCTGGTCAAGCCCGCGCAGCTCGAGATCGTCCGGAAGTCGCGTGCTCAGCGCGCTGCCCATGCCCGGTCTCGCAAGACGCCTGGCACCTATCCCGGCCTCACGCCCGAGGGGCGTCGGCAGGGTCATCTCTCCGCGGGTGTCCGGCGCGACGATGTCATCCGGCGCATTGCCGCGCACGTGATGTCGATGCCGGACGTTCTGAAGATGACGATGGCTGGGCGCGCCGAGCATCTCAACACCCATGGCATCAAGAACGTCACCTCGCGCAGGGTGCCGGAGGGCAAGGACTGGACCGTGTATACCGTCTCGAAGAGGTGGCCGCTCGTCGTAGCCGAGATCGCGCTGCAGGAGCAGGACGATCCGTTCGTGCCGGGCAACCAGCCTCCGGTGGAGGGAGCCCCCTAGCGGACGACGTCCTAGAGAGTCCTGGTCGTCGTGATGGGGATGCAGTTCGGCGCCGCCGCTTCCGGGGGCGCAATCCTGCCCTTGTGCGCTCCCCGGGCGCCTATGATCCTACCTGTCTCCGGGGCCGGCGTCGTTGCCGGTGAGGGTGGACACCGACAGGACCTGCTCCCGGTCGTCGGGTGCTAGCAGTCCGACCGGTCGACTGTCCGTGTTCGGCGAAATCTGTTCATGCGCGTCCGCGCGAGATCCGAGTCTGTTGCCACAGACATGAACCACCCCGGCACAACCGAATCCAAGTCCGCAACCGCAGGCCGTCCAGGTTGCCCTACGGCGGCCCCGGGAGGCCCCTCCTGAGTCGATCACCTCTCGCCCACGGGGAAACACCCGCCGCGAAGACTTGCGCTCCTGTGGGCACTACAGGGGCTCTGAGGGAAGGCCGTCTGCGAGATTGCGGAGGCCCCGGGAAGTCCCTACGGATCCGCCATGGAGACAGGCCCACTCGCGGGGCGGTCTTGCACGTTCATCACCGGTCGATCGCCGCCGGAGCAGCACGGTGAGGGCCGGACATGCGGTGAACGGCGGAGATGACCGAAATCTGGCATAGATCCTTAGGACACCCGTAATGCCTTCTCCTCCTCCGCCTGTTCTTGCCCTGATTGCCACTCACAAGAGCAAGAATCTTCCGGATGCCGACGGACTCTTCGAGCATGGCGAGATTGACCGCGCCTCCGACGCCAACAGCTTCGTGAGGCGGCTGAACCGCCATCTGTTCGTGACGCGGATGCGGACGATCACTATCACGCGCCCGAAGACGTTCAAGGCGATCACGGCGAACGGACGCCTCGACCGATGTGCCGAGATGGTGGTCTTCGGCGACTGGCTGTTCACTGGGATGCCGAGCCGGAAGCGCCATAGAGGGCCTGCTCCTGATCCACGCAGGCTCCTCAAGGTGGTGGCTGCCGCTCTCGCGGCGCTGGATGCGCGAGGCCGAGCGAAGGACTCCGAGGATACTGCGGTCGACAGCCTCCGTCCGATCCAGATCGCAAAGATCTGGAACCTTTGCTTCGATGGCTCGACAAAATCGTCGGACCACTCTTCGGCCGTCCGCTCTCTACGCCAGATCCTGCCAGATTACATGGCGCTCCTCGCGGCCGGGCGGCTCTCGTTCGACGGGCTCACGGTCAAGACCTCGCCGCTGATGGCGAACCTCCGAGAGGCGCTGGCACCGACGGCACCTTCTGCGCCAGTGATGGCTGCATCCCTGTCAGCGTCAAGCGCTCCGGCGGTCGTGCCGGCGACGTTCGAGATCCCGCTGAGCTATTCGTCACCCGAGGTCGAGAAGGAGTATCGCAACCTCGGATCGGCATCGCCGGAGCTGCCCAGCCTCGGCTACAAGATCGAACCGGTGAGCTCCACCTCGTGCACTGGCGTTCTGCGTCCTGACCGGGAGGGGCGGCTGGTTCTGCGACCAGAGTTCGATGTCAGGCGGATGATGAAGGCAAAGTCGCTGATCGACAGGATCGCCTTCACGGTCAGCACCAAGGCCATGACATCCTACGGGGCGCTGCAGAAAGCGATCAAGACGGGAAGTGGCGCCACGGTGTTCGTGTCGGACCGGACACTGAGAGCAGAGGATTGGTGGGTCTGCCTGCCCGAAGTTGCGCTTCTGGAGCCGACAGGCCGCCACTTCGCCATCCTGCTGCAGGAGCCGACGCCCGATCTTCTGCGCAGGGTGCTGAAGGCTGTGGAGAATGCAGCGGGTATCGAAGGCGTGGTCCGTCCATTCCTGCTCGAGCTCGCCGTCGATTTCTATCCGGTCGGTGCTGCAGATCTGGTCGAGTCCGTGCTGATGCGTGAGCAGATCGTCGGGCTGCTGCAGCGGCACCACTGGGCGTCATCCACGCGCCTGCTTCCGAGCAACCCGGATGCGCCCCGCCATATCGACCCGCGACAGGTCTACGTCAGGGGGACCGAGACAAAGCTGCGCTACTTGTTCGCGGACGGGAAAGAACGCTGTCAGTCGGACAGCGCGTTCGCCGAGCCAAGTGTGCGCCGCCGGATCCTGAACGCCAAGGCCGGGAACGACCTCTACCTGAACGCGACGATCTACCGGGGTTCGAGGCTTGGGCCGCTGCGCACCAACGTGCAACACAAGGTCGCCGACGAACGCAACACCAAGAAAGGAACGCTGACGCCACTTCCGCATGAGGCGTGCCGGGGGCGAGTGGAAGTCACGCTGACCTCGCTGGAGACACATGAGGCGTTCGGCCTGAACAGCATCGAAGAGCTGGCCAACCTCCCCTTCAGAACCATCATCCGGAACCTGCTTCGCTTTCGTCTGCCAACTTGTGCGCCGAACGCCGAGGCCGTGCACGACGGGATCGCTCAGATGACGACCCGGGGCGTTTACGGCGTCGAGATGAAACAGCGTGCCGCCAACGAAGCGCTGAGAGAACAGACCCGGCCGAAGCCCCGCAATAGCGACCGCGAAGGATGGGGACTGGTAGACTGGCCGGAGATGAACGACACGGTCGGCGTGGCGCTGGACCGGCTGAAAGGAGCCTGGAGCCGCTTCTGAGTGCGCGCTGTCGTAAGGAGGCAGTCAGGGTGCAGGTGACGCCGACACAGGCGGACGCGCGGACGACTTGGCAGGTCTGGCTCTGTGCGTGTGTCTATGGGTCTGTCTCTGTCTCTGGGACAAGGCCTACATAGGATTGCATGTGGTATGAGTTCCTCTGTTGTTACGCCGTCGCGAAAGGTCGCGCGATGCCGCGGCGGGTCAGGATCGGTGGAACCCTTGGCCAGAAGGTGCACTTGCCGGTCGAGCGATCGGCGAAAGGCGAGTTCCACGAGGCGAGCACGACAGAAATCGACGTGAATTTCCGCAGCCCTGAGTCAGTTGATGGTTCGACCCGAACCCGGGCGGCGACCTCCTGCCCCTGGGCCCCACCTCGCGCCTATGGTCCGACCAGCTTCTGGTGCCGGCGTCGGTGCCGGCCTTGGCGGCCGCTCATGAGATCTGCTCCCGGTGTGGTGCTTGGCAGCCCGTCCGGCCGCCTGCGTTGTCGGGCGAAGAGCGTCCATCCTCGCTCGCGCGCCGAGACCGGGGCCTGCATATACGGCGCTGAAAAAAACCATCGCGGCGCCACGTGGGATCGCGTGCGAACGTCCCCCTCCAACTCGCTGGGCACCTCGCACTTCCCACCCACGGCGCGGGATGCCCCGCAGAGGCCCTGCGAGGCACCTCTGGAGTCGACGGCTTGGGTAGCCGCACCGGAACAGATCCGCGCTCAGGCGCTGCTGCCAGCCGTCTGCGGACTTGCGGGTGGACCCGACGTCTGCGGCACGCCGTCGGCGATCTGGCTCTTGGCCGGATGCGCACCCGGCTAGACCAAAGCGAACGCTCCGATGCCACACGCTTCGCTCCGGGTCCTATCGTGCGCGGCTGGGCGGAGCGCTGTGCTTCGAGAACGGCGCGCCGCTCGCACAGGACCGGGGCGAGGTGCCGCGGGGCCTCGTGGGGCTGGGCGCTCTCGCCGAAGGCGAGCTTCCCGGGGGACGTGCGCGTCCTTGTGCATGCCAGTCGTGCCCGTCCATGCGGTGATGCGGCACCCCCGGGACCCATGCGTCACTTCAGCCGACCGACAGCGCAAACCCGGCGCAGGGGTGGTCGAGCAGGTCCTGAAGCTCGTCGTCCAGCTTCATCATGGTGATGGACGCGCCCACCATGTCGAGAGACGTGCAATAATGGCCGACGAGATTGCGGACAGCCACAGCTTGGCGCGCGGCAAGCCGCTGGTGCACTCGGCGCGCCATGATCAGCAACTCCATCATGGGCGTGCCGCCCAGTGAGTTGACCAGGAGCGCGACCCGGTCGCCGGCAACGACATCCATCTCGGCGAAGAGACGGTCGCAGATCTGATCCACCGCGAGATCCGCCGCCGTGACACCGGTCCTGATCACTCCGGGCTCACCGTGAATGCCGATGCCGACTTCCATTTCGTCTGCGCCGATCTGGAAACTCGGACGCTGCGTCTCCGGCAGGGAACAGGACTCAAGCCCGATTCCCATCGTGTAGGTCGCGTCATTGGCCTTGCGCGCGAGGCGTTCGCACTCGTCGAGCCCATACATCCGGTCGCAGGCCGCGCCCGCCACCTTGAAAACGAAGACGTTGCCCGCCGTTCCCCGCCGCCCCTGCCGCTGATCAGGCGGCGAGGAGGCGACGTCGTCTGTCGTCAGGATCGTGCGGACGTCGATACCGTCGGCCGCGGCCATCTCGGCGGCCATCTCGAAATTCATGACGTCGCCGGTATAGTTGCCGTAGATATAAAGCACTCCTGCCCCGGCCGAAGCCGCCTTGGTGCAGGTAAGGACCCGGTCCGGAGGCGGCGAGGCGAACACATTGCCGACTGCCACCGCGTCCGCGAGGCCCCGCCCCACATAGCCAAGAAAGCACGGCTCATGGCCCGCGCCGCCGCCGACGACGAGGCCAACCTTGCCGTCGCGGGGGTTCGCGCGCGACCGGATCGCGCGTTCCGAGCCGTCAATCGACATGATGAATTCCGGAAAGGCCTTCAGCGCCCCGTCAAGCGACTCCGAGACTGCGTCGCGCGGCGCGTTGAGGAATTTCTTGATGACCGTGCGCGGCGCGATCTCCGGCCTCTCGGTCCTCGCGCGGCGGACTGCGGTGGGTGCCGAGGTCTCGACCCCGTCGGCCCGCAGGATGCCCTCGCCCGTCGCGGCGTCGGTCACGAGAATGCTGACGTAGCCGCCCCGAAGCGCGGCCAGCATCGCCGGCACCTTGTCATAGCCGCCAGCCACCGCAACCCGCGTCTTGACCTGGCGCAGGCGGTCGAGGCCTATCCCGATGGTCCGGTCCCCCACGGGCCCCTCGACCGGTGCGCCTTGAGCGTCAATGAAGCGGCCCGCGAGAGAGCCCACGGCGCTCCGGTAATGGTCATGCTGCTGGATCGAGCTTTCGAAGAAGCCGCTCTGGTGGATCGTTGAATCCGGCCGCAACGAGGAGATGCCGAAGACGATCCGGTTGACCGCGTCGAGCGCCGAGATCTGTTCCGCGACCACGGGTTCGGCCAGCAGGATGCGCCGCGCCTCGGCCGAGGACACGATCGCCGGGGCGGAGATCGAGATGCACCGCGCCCCCAGCGACTCGGCGAGCTGCGTGGCGCAGGCCTCCGGCGTATAGGGAATCGCTGCCGTGGTGCCGCCGGTGGCTTGGACCACCCGCAGATCGCTCAGCCCGCTGATCCGCACGGCTTTCGCCACAGCGAGCATCGTCCGGCCCCAGGTGATGCCGACGGTGTCGCCGGAATGGATCAGCCATTCCAACGCCTGCGCCCCCGCCGCGCCGAGGCGGTCGATCAGCGATCTCGCTCCGCCCTCGCCCGGAATGACAAGGCACTCCTCGAGGCCGAAATGCTCCTGCAACTGCCGGGCGACGGAGAGCGACTTGAAGCGCTCCGCCGCGATAGAGATATTGACGATGCCCGCGGCGCGGGCATCGGCAAGATAGCTGTTCACGGTGGGCCGCGAGACGTTCATCGCCTCGGCGATCTCGCCCTGGGTGAGCCCTTCCTCGTAGTAGAGCCAACTTGCCCAGAGAAGCGGATCGTCATGAAACCGCAGCGGCGCGCCGGCCTGCCCGGTCTTCTGCCGGCGCGTCACGGACCCCGCCATCAGGAATCTGTTCCGGCAGGCGGCGGCCCCACGGCGTCCGCGAAACCCTCGAGGATCAGTGCGGCGGAGACCGCCCCCGGATCGCGATGACCGAGGCTTCGCTCCTTCAGTCGCGCGGCCCGGCCTCGGGACGCGATCATCGTGGCCGTGGCCTCGGCGCCTGCGCGGGCGCTCGTGGCCGCACGCCAGGCGGCCTCCGTCACACCCGCTCCCTCGCGCAGCGCCAGTTCGGCGGCGTGGACGGCCGGCAGCCAAGCGTCCAGCATCGTCTTGTCACCCGGCCCAGCCTTGCCCCGCCGCGCGATTCCCCCCGCCATGGCGGCGAGGAACTCCGGTGCCCTGTCCAGCGGCAGCGGCCCCTTGTCGAGCGTCTTGGCCGCATCGAGCATGGCGGTCGCGTAGAGCGGCCCGACTGTAGCGCCCACATCCCCTAGAAAGGCCGCAGCGGCCTCGCGCATCAGCGCGGCCGGGTCCTCCGGTAGATGCCGTCCCCCCCGGACGAGGGCCGCCACGGCCGCGAAGCCGTTCGCCATGGACGAGCCATGGTCGCCGTCGCCGATTTCCCCGTCGAGATGGCAGAGCTCGTCGCGCTGTGCGTCGAGCCGAGCGGCGGCGTTCTGGAAGAAGCGCGCGAGAAAGCTGGTGTCGATCTGGGCCATGCCATTTTCATGAGCCAAATCCGGGCCTCCGGCAAGGCGCGCAGGCATCAGCCGAGTCGGCGCGAAACGCCGTCCGCAAGGGCCGTGAGGATCATGCAGCATGACGTCGCTCCGGCGTCGAGCACCCCGCGGGAGCGCTCTCCCAGCCGGCTCGACCGGCCGATCTTCGCCACCATGTCCTTCGTGGCGTCGCGCCCCTCGGCCGCGGCAGTCTTCATCGCTTCGAGCTTCGCGGCGAAATCGCCCGGGCTCCCGCCGAAGGCCTCGACCGCCGGGCAGAGCGCGTCGAGCAGCGTCTTATCGCCGACCTTCGCCTCGCCAATGGCCATGACGCCGTCCCGCCCGGCCTCGAGCATCGCGCCAAAGGCATCGGCATCGATGGTCTCGCGGCCCTCGACAGCGGTGGCCATGTCGTCGAACATCATACCGTAGAGCGGCCCCATGGACCCGCCGATCTCCGACATCAGCACCTCCGACAGTCTCGAGAAACCGTCGTCCAGCGTGTCGTCGTCCTCCACCCGGTCCGCGGCCCGTCCGAAGCCCTTGGCCATGTTGGCGCCGTGGTCGCCGTCGCCGATCTTGCCGTCGATCTCGGAGAGATAGGCCTTGTTCGCCACGATCACCGCGGCGATCTCGCGGACGATCGCACCGGCACCGGCATTGGGCAGACCGCTCATGCCGGCACGCCCAGTCCGGGGCTTGCGGCCTCGACGGCCAGAAGCGACTTCAGCTCCTCGTCGAGCTTCATGACCGTGAGCGTTGCCCCCATCATCTCGAGCGAGGTGAAGTAGTTGCCGACGAAAGGCTTGTGCACCCGGATGTCCCGCTCCGAAAGCCGGCTCTCGATCCGGTTGTAGAGGACATAGAGTTCGTTGACCGGCGTCGCGCCCAGACCGGAGACGAGGACGCAGACCTCGTCTCCCGCCGTCAGGTCGTGGTCGTCGAGCACGATCCGCAGCATCTCGTCGGCGACCGCGTCAGCGGGCATGAGATCGACCACTTCCCGACCCGGCTCGCCGTGATGGCCTATGCCGATTTCCATGCGGCCCGCCGGGATCTCGAAGTTGGGCTTGCCGTTCGCCGGCAGCGTGCAGGGCGCCAGCCCGACACCCACCGAGCGCGTCGCGTCCAGCGCCTTCTGTGCCGCCGCCTGCACCTCCGCTGTCGAGGCGCCCTCTGAGGCCTTCGCGCCGCCGATCTTCCACATCAGGATCTCGCCGGCCACGCCGCGCCGCTTTTCGCGCTCCTCGGGCGGGGCAGAACAGACGTCGTCGTTGGCGATGACGGTCAGCACCTCGATGCCCTCCTTGGCGGCCATGCGGGCGGCCATCTTCACGTTCATGTTGTCCCCGGCATAATTGCCGTAGAGCACGCAGACGCCGTTGCCGCCATCCGCCGCCTTGATGGCGTCGAGAAAGCTCTTCGCGGTGGGCGAGGAAAAGAGCTCTCCCACCGCCACGGCGTCGACCATGTTGCGGCCGGCATAGCCGATGAAGGCCGGCTCGTGGCCCGAGCCGCCGCCGGTCACGATGCCGACCTTGCCCGCCACCGGCGCGCCCTGTGCGACGACGACGCGCGCGTTCTCCGGGTGCTGCCGCACGAGGTCGCCATGCGCCTTGACGAAGCCGCGCACGGTCTCGTCCACGATGTCGTCCGGGTCGTTGATGAATCTCTGCATTGTCCCTCCCGTATCCGGCCCACCCTCGGCCTCACCTGACGGTGAACCCCCCGTCGATCAGAAGATCGGCGCCATTGATCATGTCCGCGCCGCCCGAGGCCAGGAACACGGCCGCCGCCGCGATCTCCTCCGGCAGGGCGAACCGGCCCGAGGGAATCTGGGCCTTCATCGCGTCGCCCTTCGGCCCCTCCCATGCCTTGCGGCCGAGGTCGGTCAGAACCACGGTGGGCGAGATCGAATTGACGCAGATGCCGTGCCGTCCCCATTCCAGCGCCATGACCTTGGTCATGCCGACGACGGCGAACTTCGAGGCGCAGTAGGCGATATGCCCCTCGATGGCGACTGTAGCCGCCTGGCTGGCGAGATTGACGATCTTGCCGCCCCCCTGCGCAATCATCCGCCGCGCCACGGCCTGCGCCACGAGGAAGCTGCCGGTGAGGTTCACGTCGAGCGTGCGCTGCCAGGCCGCGAGCCCGATCTCCTCCGCCGGGGCGAGGTCCACGATGCCCGCGCTGTTGACGAGGATGTCGATGCGGCCGAAGGCGTCGGCGACGGCGCCCACACAGGTCTCGACGTTGGCCTGATCGGCCACGTTGCAGCCGAAGGCGCGTGCGTCACCACCGAGCGCTCCGGCCTTCTCGGCTGCCCTCGTCTCGTCGAGGTCGCAGAGTGCCAGCCTCACGCCCTTGGCGGCATAGGCGTCGGCGATCGCCGCGCCGATACCGGAGGCAGCCCCGGTGACGAGGGCGACCCTGCCCTCGAGCGGAAAGTCGAAATTCATCTGCCGGTTCTCCGTGGGATGGCGGCCGGCCCGGAACCCGGGCCGACCGCCGTTGCCGTTACTGCCGCATCTCGAGCAGGGCGTCGACGTTGTCGAGCGTCACCGGGGTCCACGGCACGTTGTATTCGGCATCGGCGCCGCCGTTCCACGGCATGTCCGGATACTGCTCCCAGATGTCCGACTGGGGCTCATAGCCCTCGTCGACCGCCTTCAGGGCGACGTCGAGCGCGCCCTGCGCCTGGGCCCGGGCATCCTGCAGGATCGAGGCCATGTCGCCCGCCTTCACAGCCATCAGCGCGTCGGTTACGCCGTCGATGCCGGCGATGGCGAAGTCCTGCGGCTCGAGGCCAGCGCCGCGGATCGCCTCGATCGCGCCCAGCGCCATCTCGTCGTTCTGGCCGATCACGCCGTCGATCTCGCCTGGATGGGCCGTCAGCCAGTTCTCCATCAGGGTCTGCGCCTCGGCGCGCGACCAGTTTGCGGTCTGCTGCTCCAGCACCTGGACGTCCGGGCACTCCTCCAAGGCCTTCAGGTTGCCCTCGAGCCGGCTGATCTGGGCGGACTGGCCGATCGGCCCCTCGATGATCACGACATTGCCCTCGCACCCGATTTGGTCGAGCACGTAGCGCGCCTCCATGTAGCCCGACTGCACGTCGTCGGAGCCAACATAGGCCGTGAGCAGATCGCTGTTGACCCGCGTGTTCGAGCCCACGACCGGAATACCGGCGTCGGCGGCGGCCTGAACGGCGGCAGCGCCCGCCTCGATGTCGATGGGCACAAAGATCATCGCGTCGAACTGCTGCGTGATCATCGTCTCGAACTGTTCCTGCTGAACCAGGGCGTCGTAACGGCCGTCGAAGATTGTCAGCTCGACCTCGCCGGCCTGCACCGCCGGGTGCTGTTCGAGCGCCTCGGACCAGATTTGCATGAACTCGGCCTGGAGTCCGTAGACGGCCGCGCCGACCTTGATGGGGTCGTCTTGGGCCATGAGCGGGGCGGCCACGAGGGCCAAGGCGGTCGAGAGACCGAGCAGTTTCTTCGTCTTCATGACAGGTTTCCTCCCTGGTTTCGAAAAGGTGTCCGGGCGTTCCGGACAGCAGGCGGCGGCACTTTCACGCCCGCCTGTTTCGCGACTGATCGAGCAGCACGGCCGCAACGATCAGGACGCCTTTGATGACCTGCTGGTAGTAGGATTCCACTCCCATCAGGTCGAGACCGTTGTTCACCACGCCGATCAGCAGCGCCCCGATCAGCGTGCCGCCGACATGCCCCACTCCGCCGGCGAGACTGGTGCCGCCGATGACCACCGCGGCTATGGCGTCGAGCTCGTAGGCGATGCCCGCTTGCGGCAGCGCGGAGCCGGTCCGCGCCGCTAGGATCATGCCGGCAAGACCCGCCAGCGCCCCGGAAATGACGTAGACGGAAAAGCGAATGCGCGTGACGTTGATCCCCGAGACCGTGGCGGCGTGGGGATTGCCGCCCGCAGCATAGACGCGGCGTCCGAACCGCGTGGACGACAGCACATACCACGACACGAAGAAGACGGCGGCGAAGATCACCACTGGCATCGGAACGCCCGCGACATCCCCGGTGCCGATCCAGCGGTAGCCGTCGGTTAGCGCTGGGATCGGGCGGCCCCCGGCGGCGAGCAGCGTCAGGCCCCGCGCGGCCGAGAGCATCCCCAGCGTCGCCACGAAGGACGGCACGTTGTAGCGCGCCACCAGCACGCCCGAGACGGCGCCTGCGGCCATACCCACGCCCACGCCGATTACGAGGGCGATGACCGCCGGATAGGGGCCGCCCGCGATCGAGGCGATGGAGGAGGTGGTGGCAAAGGCGGCGGACACCACGCCGGCCAGCGCCACGACGGAGCCCACCGAAAGATCGATGCCCCGCGTCAGGATGACGAAGGTCATCCCGATCGCGAGGATGCCGTTGATCGAGGTCTGGCGCAGCACGTTCACGATATTGCGTGTCGTCAGGAAGAATTCGTTGGCGAACGAGAGGACCACGCAGAGCAGGACGAGCGCGATCAGGATGCCGAACCGCTGGACATAGGCGGAGACGCGCGCGCGGTGGCCCGCAGCGTTCGTCGGCTCGGTTCCCGATCCGGCTGCGGCCGGTGTCCGATCGTCATTCATCGCTGTCTCCTCCCTGGCCCCCGGGGCCGCGGTGTCATGCGGCAAGATGGACCAGTTTTTCCGCCGTCATTTCGGCGCGCGCGAGCTCGCCTGCGATGCGGCCGTCCTTCATCACGATCGCCCGGTCGGCCATGCCGAGCACCTCTTCGGTCTCGGACGAGATCATCAGCACCGTCCCGCCCGCGGCGGCGAAGTCGGACATGATGCGGTAGATCTCGCGCTTCGCGCCCACGTCCACGCCCCGCGTCGGCTCGTCGAGCAGCAGCACGTCGGGGTCGGTCATGAACCACTTACCCAGCACGACCTTTTGCTGGTTGCCGCCGGACAGGTTGGAGACCTCGAGCTGGTCGCCGCTCGTCTTCACGTCGAACATCTCGATCATCCGCTGCGCCGCCCGCTTCTCGGCGGCGACGCTCATGTTTGGCCCCCGCGACAGGGCCGGCAGGCTCGCCATGCAGAGGTTGTTCCGGACGGACGCCAGCAGCACGAGCCCGCTCTCCTTGCGGTCCTCGGTGACGAAGGCCAGACCCTTCGCGATGGCGTCGGCCGGAGAGCGGAACCGCACCTCCTCGCCGCCCAGCCGGATCGTGCCGGCGCGGTGCTCGCTCAGCCCGAAGAGCCGCTCGAAGATCTCGGTCCGGCCCGACCCCATGAGGCCGTAGAAGGCGAGGATCTCGCCCCGATGCGCCTCGAACGACACGTCCCGCAAGCCGTGAAGGCCGTCGATGCCCGAGACGGCCAGCGTCACCTCGTCGGTCGGCCGGTTCTCCTTGATGAATTCCTCGGCCAGAGGCCGCCCGACGATCATGCCGATCAGGTCGGCCTTGGTCACGTCGCCGATGGCACCGTCCGCCACGTAGGCACCATCGCGAAAGACAGTGTAGCTGTCCGCGATGTCGAATATCTCGGTCAGCCGGTGGCTGACGTAGATCACCGACCTGCCCTGTGCCTTAAGCCGCCGGATCGCCGTGAAGAGCTGATCGGCCTCGCTTTCCCCCAGCGCCGAGGTCGGTTCGTCCATGATGATGATCTCGGCGTCGTAGGAGAGCGCCTTGGCGATCTCCACGAGCTGGATCTTCGCGACGCTCAGGTCCATCATCAACGCCGTTGGCGGAATGTCGAACCCGAGCTGCTCCAGGAGCTCCTTGGCGCGGGCGTTCATGCTGCGGAAATCGACCCGCCCGAAGGCGCGCAGCGGTTCGCGCCCGAGAAAAATGTTCTCGGCCACCGTCATCGCCGGCACCGGACTGAGCTCCTGCTCGATGATGGAAATGCCGTTTTCCAGAGCCTCGCCAGGCGATGCGAAATGGACCTCGAGTCCGTTCCGGCGGATCGTGCCTGCGTCCCGCGGCTGAATGCCCATCACGATGGTCAGGAAGGTCGACTTGCCGGCTCCATTGCCGCCGCAGAGCGCATGGACGCTGCCCCGCTCAAGGCGGAAGCGGCCGTCCCGGAGTGCCGCCACACCGCCGAAGGACTTCTTGAGTCCACTGACCTCGAGCAGAGCGTCGCTCATGTCGCCTCCTCCCCGAGAACATACGCCAATGCATCATTTGTCGCACCGGCTCTGACATTTGTCAAACCAACTTGAGTTTCCCTGCTGAAAGTGGGACTTTATCTATTCATTACTTATACATGCGCGTCTTGCAGCGACCCTGTCTTCAAGCTGAGTGATGCGCCTCCAAGAGGTCTCGTCCGCAGGCGAGCTGGCACGCACGAAGGCCATGACGCCGTCTTCCTCCCCACCCGCGCTGTGCTTTCCGGGGCGGTGGACATCCGCGACATCTCGGAGCGCGCCGACGGCGCCCCTGTATTCGTTGTCCCGCGGTTCAACTGCCTCGCCACGCTGGCCGAGGCGCACAGCTTCGAGGTGCTCTGGCGCCCTCCGTTCATCACCGAGGTCGTGGCCGCGGACCGGTGCCACCTCAACGGGATGGCGATGGTGGATGGCGCCCCTCGCTTCGTGACGGCGCTGGCGGCGACCGACGAGAGCGGGGCGTGGCGGGACCGGAAGCGGGACGGCGGGGTGCTGATAGACGTGGCGACTGCTGAGATCGTCGCCACGGGGCTGAGCATGCCCCACTCGCCGCGGGTCCATCAGGGCAGCGTCTGGCTCCAACAGAGCGGCACGGGGGAGTTCGGCCGCATTGACCTCGACAACGGCCGGTTCGAGGCTGTCGCAACCTTGCCCGGCCTGCCGCGCGGCCTCGCCTTTCTGGACAACTGGGCGGTGGTCGGCGTCTCGAAGCCTCGCAGCGAGAGCGGCTTCGACGATCTGCCGCTCGGGGAGAGGCTCGATCGGTCCGGCGAGACGCCCCGATGTGTGATCCTGGTGATCCGCCCGCTGGCCGGGATGTTCGGTCTCCTCGGGTCGTCACTGAACCGGAGGGATCGCGCAGTCGTGTCCTTCTACGGCGTCCGCGGGATTGGGTCGGTCTACTAC
>Ga0008835_100591_pt1 | contig 30186 bp, 24 predicted proteins | sample HotLakConsoUCCRE_FD_62215 | JGI IMG/M metagenome (GOLD analysis project Ga0008835, IMG submission 62215) | Hypersaline microbial mat communities from Hot Lake, Washington, USA - Hot Lake Consortium UCC-RE (Hybrid Assembly) ... | reverse complement strand
TGGCCGGAGGTGCGCTCGACGCAGGGGATTTCCTGCTCGGGTGAGGCAAGGCCCATACGGGCCCTTCGTCGGGACCGGGGCCGGAGACAGGGCCGATGCCCCGAGACGGACCGGAAACCGGACCGTCCGCGGAACCATCGACACGCGCCGCTCTCGCCGGGCGAGGCCGCCATGGTCGCATTGATGGCGTCGATCGACCAGACCGGAGCCGACCGGCCCCGCAGCGGGCATGGGACGACACCGGCGCGCGGACCGCTCGCTCAGGCGGTCAGGCCCAGCTTCCTCAGCCGGTTCTCCCGCAGCCGGGCGAAATCGTCGCCCGCGTGATAGGACGACCGCGTCAGCGGCGTGGCCGAGACCATCAGGAAGCCCTTGCCATAGGCGGCCTTCTCGTAGGCCTTGAACTCGTCGGGCGTGACGAACCGGTCGACCCGGTGATGCTTCGGCGTCGGCTGCAGGTACTGCCCGATGGTCAGGAAATCGACATCCGCCGCGCGCATGTCGTCCATCACCTGCCCCACGGCCTGCCGGTCCTCGCCGAGGCCCACCATGATGCCCGACTTCGTGAACATCGCCGGGTCGAGCTCCTTCACGCGCTGGAGCAGCCGCAGCGAATGGAAATACCGCGCCCCGGGCCGCACCTCGGGGTAAAGCCCCGGAACCGTCTCGAGGTTGTGGTTGAACACGTCCGGCTTCGCCGCGACGACCACCTCCAGCGCCTCGGGTCCGCAGCGCAGGAAATCCGGCGTGAGGATCTCGATCGTCGTGCCCGGCGCGCGGTGGCGGATCGCCCGGATCGTGCGGGCGAAATGCTCGGCGCCGCCGTCCTCCACGTCGTCGCGGTCGACGCTGGTGATCACCACGTGGTTCAGCCCGAGCTTGGCCACCGCATCGGCCACGCGCCCCGGCTCGAAGGTGTCGAGCGCGTCGGGCCGGCCCGTGGCCACGTTGCAGAAGGTGCAGCCCCGGGTGCAGATATCACCCATGATCATCATCGTGGCATGGCCCTGGGACCAGCACTCGCCCGCATTGGGACAGCCCGCCTCCTCGCAGACCGTCACCAGCTTGTGCTCGCGGATGATGTCACGGGTCTGCCGGTAGCCTTCGGAGGTGGGCGCCTTCACCCGGATCCAGTCGGGTTTCTTCGGCTGGACATTGTCGGGCCGGTGCGCCTTTTCCGGGTGGCGGTCGGACGGCAGCTTCAGGTCGCGCGGGGCCATGGGCATTCCTCCGGGATTTCTACGGACATAACCCTCCGCCGCCGTGCTGTCCACGGGCAGGCCGCCGCACATGGCGGCCTTGCCCGGGACGCGGGGGTCAGGCGGCAAGGCAGTGCGCGGCCTCCAGCACCGGCCCCACCTCCTCCCGTGTCAGCAGCGCGAAATGCTCGGGTCCGATGAGGGTGGCCGCCCCGGCGGCGAAAACGCGCAGCCCGGTCGCTGCGAAGAGCACCTCCTCCTCCCCGAACAACGGCGCCATCAGCGTCCGCGCGGGCGCGGCCCGGCGGCGGATGCCCAGATGCCCCACCAGATCGGCCGCCCGCACCAGCGCCACCGGCGTGCCGAGCCAGTCGATGGCCCAGCCCGTCTCGAGGAGCAGCACCTGCCCCGGCGCAAGGCTGATCTCCGCATCGGCCCCCAGAACGCCCGCGGGCAGGCGCACTGCGTCGCCCGGTGCGGAGGCGACGCGAAGCGCGCGCAAGGGCCGCAGCCCGCCGTCCATCGTATAGAGTCGGTCGCCCGGGGTCAGCTCCGCCACATCGCGCCAGCCGCTTTCGGTCTCGAGCTTCGTGCCCGCGAACAGGCCCATGGGCCCCACGCTGGCGCAAAGTGCCGGAACTCCGGCCGCGAACGCATTGGAATGATTTGCAAACATCTCATGTCTCCTGCTGTCTGAGCGGCCATGCCGCCGGTCCGGGAGCGGAACGCGCGCCCCATGCCAGACAGATTGCCGTGCGATTCGCGCCCGTTTTCCGGCCCGTACAGGGCAGGACCGGGGCATCGGTTCCGATCCGGAACAGGTGCCGCCGACTGCGCGTGCTAAGGCGAGGAAATCGTAACAAACATCTGATAAAAATTGATTAAATCCAGATGACACACGGGAAATCCACCCTGCTCCGGCGGGTTTGACCTCTCCCGCGCGCCCCGGCATGGTCGTCGGGGAGAGGTCGGATGGAAAGATGACGATCAACTGGCACCGCCACCGGCGGGACGAACACGGGCTCGGCGGCCCGCGCGATTTCCTGCGCCAGATCGTCTACGGCGGCAACGACGGCATCGTGACCACCTTCGCCGTGGTCTCGGGCTTCGCCGGGGCCGAGGCCACTGGGACGGCGGAGATCGGCGCGATCGCCGTTCTGGTCTTCGGCCTCGCGAACCTCTTCGCCGATGGCGTCTCCATGGGCCTCGGCGAAGTGCTCGCCGCGCGCTCCCAGGCCGTGCTCCACGACCGGCAGCGACAGGGTCAGTTGCGGGAGCTGAAGGACCATCCCGACGCGGAGCGCGCCGAACTCGTCCAGATCCTCGAGGAGCGCGGGCTCGATCCCGCTGCCGCCCGGCGCGTGAGCAGGGACCTCGTGTCCTCGCCCGACCTCGTGGCGGACCTGATGATGACCTACGAGCTCGACATGCCCGAAAGCCCCGATCGCAGCCCCTTTCTGGGCGGGCTCTCGACCTTTGTCTCCTTCATCCTCTTCGGCTTCCTGCCGCTGATCCCCTACATGCTGCGCGACCCGCTGGCGCCCGAGACCTTCGGCCTGTCCGTCGCCGCCACCGCGGCGGCGCTGGCGCTTCTGGGCGTCCTGCGCGCTCTCGTGACCCGGGAGAGGATGTGGCGCGGCATGGCGGAGACCCTCTCGGTCGGCGGGGTCTGCGCGGTCGTAGCCTATGGCGTGGGGGCGCTTGTCGCGGGCTGAGCCTGCCCGGCCCGCTCCCCTACCCGATCTTCGGCGCGGGCTGGCTGTCGTAATGCATCCGCAGCCGCTGCAGCGCGATCCTCAGGACGACCTTGCCCGACCGCGCGGACCAGCCCATGCGGCGCTCGGTCTCCTCCATGCCCTCGAGCAGGCAGCAGCAGCGCAGCGCCACATCCCCGAGGCCCGGCCCCAGTGCCCCGAGCGCGCCCGCGACACGCCCGCGCGCCTGCCCCGGGCCGCGCTCCGGCAGCACCACGATGGTCTCTCCGCGCACCAGCTTCAGCCAGTCGGGCGGGGTCTCGGCCTCGAGCTGCGCCAGTTCGAAATCCTCCCGCAGCCGCTCTCCCGCGGCCACGAGGCCCTTGCCCAGAAACGGCGTGCCGTCCTTGTCGCGCCGCCGCGCGAGACTGGCCAGCGGGCTTTCCGCGAACGGATGCCGCGCCTGGGCGGCGGCGCCGGTCCGCGACCGCCGCCGCGCCTCGGCCAGCCCCGCCTCGGTGCGCTCCTGGGCGGCATTCTCGCGCGCGGCCATCCGCATCCGCAATTCCGAGCGCCCCGCCCCGGTCACCCGGTAGCGCAGGATGCGCGCGTCGAGATCGTCGCATTCCACGAGGTCGCGCAGCGCCAGAACCTCGGCCGTGGGCCGCTCGACCATCGCCGTGCGCGCAGGCTCTCCCTCCGGGGCGTCGCGCACCACCACGGCGCGGTCCATCTCGCGCGCGAGCGCCAGCGTGGCCCCCGCCTCGCAGAGCCGCCGCAGAACGCGGATCAGCTCGCCCTCGAGGAGCTCTCCGTCAGCCATCCCCAGACTGTCCACAGAACTGTCCCCGAAGGACCGCACCAGCCGGCGGAGACCGCCATCGACCAGCGGATCGTCCCGCCGCGCCTCGATCCGCCGGATCTGGCGCAACACGGTGGAGGCGTGGACGTTGATCCTGCGGGCCAGCGCCCGGATCGGAATGCCCCCGTCCACATGGGCAAGGTAATGCCCCACGGCATCCGGCACCCACTCCGGCAAGTCCGCGACATCCAGACGAAACTCCGCTATCTGCTGGCCCATCCGCTCGATCCTTGTTCCGGGTCCTTCCCCGCGCCGCACGACCGGCGCAACCGCCCCGAGAATACATCCTTGGGTTGTATTGGTTACCCAAGTCTTAATGTCTTCCGGCACGGGCAGACTTTCGATTCCATCCGATAATAGGGGCTGAGGGCTGCGCTCTCAGAAACATATCCACACGCAACACACGTTCTGGTTGTATAATCTCCCCCCATCCAGCGAGAGTGAGGGGACTGGCATGCAGGATCTTTTCGGTATGGTTTCGGCACTGCGCCGACCGAAACTTCTGGTCGGCGCGGCGCGATTCGGCCTCGACGATTATGTCCGCGACATCCACCTGCCGCGCATCCTGCGCATGGCCGGAAGCAGCCTGCCGCGCACCGGAACGGCGCTGATCCGCCTGCTCGACATCGAGGAAGGCATGGACGCGCGGCGCCGCGCTGGGGCTGCGGATTACTCCGTCGCGCGCCACGTGGAGGTGCTGATCGCGGTCATGGCCGAGACGCGGCTGCTGGCCGCATTCCGGCCCGTGCCCGTGCCCGATCCGCCCGGGGCCGGCCCGGACCTCAGGTGAAGGCGTCGGCCATCCCCGCCTTGCGCCGGGCCACATAGTCGGCGAGCGCCTCGCCGATGCCGGGGTCGAGGGGCGGTTTCTCGTACTGCGAGAGCAGCTTCTCGACCCGCGCCGCAGCCAGCGTCATGGTGTCGTGCCCGCCCTCCTCGGACCACTGCTCATAGGGCTTGTAATCCAGCAGGTCCGACCGCCAGAACGCGGATTTGAAGTTGTTCTGCGTGTGCGCGCAGCCCAGGAAATGCCCGCCCGGACCAATTTCCTCCAGCGCACCCATGGCCTGCGCCTCCTCGCTCGTGTCGATGCCCGCCGCGAACTTGTGCAGCGCGCCGAGCTGGTCGGCATCCATCACGAATTTCTCGAAGCTCGTGACCAGCCCGCCCTCGAGCCAGCCGCAGGCATGCAGCATGAAGTTCACCCCCGACATCAGCCCCGCCTGCAGGCTGTTGGCGCTTTCATAGGCCGCCTGCGCGTCGGGCAGCTTCGAGCCGTTGAACGCCCCCGCCGAGCGATAGGGCAGCCGCAGCCGCCGCGCGAGCTGCCCCATGCCATAGGTGATCTGCGCGGCCTCGGGCGTGCCGAAGGTCGGCGCGCCGGAGTTCATGTCGATGGAGGTCACGAAGGTCCCCGCGATCACCGGCGCGCCCGGCCGCACGAGCTGGCTGTAGGCCACCCCCGCCAAGACCTCGGCCAGCACCTGCGTCAGCGTCCCCGCGACCGAGACCGGCGCCATGGCGCCCCCCACCACGAAGGGCGAGACGATCGTCGCCTGACCGGCCTCGGAATAGACCTCGAGCGCGCCCATCATCGTCGCGTCGAATGTCAGCGGCGAATTGATGTTGATGAGCGAGGTCATTACCACGTTTTCGGAAACGAATTGTTTCCCGAACAGGATTTCACACATCTCCACGCTGTCGCGCGCCCGGCTCGGTTCCGTCACCGATCCCATGAAGGGTTTGTCCGACAGGGTCATATGCGCCAGCAGCATGTCGAAATGGCGCTTGTTGACCGCGATATCGGTGGGCTCGCAGACGGTGCCGCCGGAATGGTGCAGCCATTTCGACATGTAGCCCAGTTTCACCAGCGTCTCGAAATCCGCCATCGTCGCATAGCGGCGGCCACCCTTGATGTCGCGCACGAAGGGCGGGCCGTAGACCGGGGCAAGGACAAGGTTCCGCCCGCCGATCTCCACGGCCCGCTCCGGGTTGCGGGCCTGTTGTGTAAAGGAACTCGGCGCCGTGGCGCAGAGCTGCCGCGCGAGGCCATGGGGGATGCGCACCCGTTCGCCCGTCACCTCGGCCCCCGCCTGCCGCCAGCGGTCCAGCGCGGCGGGGTTCTCCACGAAATTCACACCGATCTCGGCCAGCACCCGGTCGGCATTGGTCTCGATGATCTCGATGGCCTCGGGCGTCAGCACCTCGAAATCGGGGATGTTGCGCTCGATGAAGCGCGCGCAGTCGATCCGGACCGCCGTCCGCTCCGCCCGCCGCGCGGCCCCGCCGCCGCCCCTGCCCCTGCGGGTCGTCGTCGCTTCGGTCATGGCCCTCACCTCTCAGAGCGGATCGTTCGCGGGTGATACGCCGCGCCGGGAGACGGCTGTGGTGGGTTTGCGCCCTTCCGGGGTCAAAAGCGACATGTGCCGTGGTCACGCCTCCCGGCTCCGCGGGCCGGATCCCGAATGCCGGGCTTCAGCCCGGCCTACCCCCACTGGCCCACCATCCGTAGGCCGGGCTTCGGCCCGGCACCCGCCCGCTGTCCAGGGAGACGACCATGGCACAAACCACCCGCTTGCCTCCCCCCCGCCTTGCCGCTACGCGCTGTGCCATGACCTTGCCCGCGACCCAGCATGACCGTCTCCTGATCGTCGACTTCGGCTCCCAGGTGACCCAGCTCATCGCCCGCCGCCTGCGCGAGCTCAACGTCTACTGCGAGATCCGTCCGTTCAACGCGGTGACCGCCGAGACCCTCGCGGACTTCGCCCCGAAGGCGGTGATCCTGTCCGGCGGTCCGGCCTCCGTCATCGACGCCGGCAGCCCGCGCCCGCCCGAAGAGCTCTGGGACCTTGGCGTGCCGGTGCTGGGCATCTGCTACGGTCAGCAGGTGATGATGCAGATGCTCGGCGGCCGGGTCGAGCGCGGCGACGGCACCGCCGAATTCGGCCGCGCCTATGTGGAGCGCAAGGGCGACGTGCATCCCGACCTCCTGACCGGCTGGTTCCTTGACGGGCGTGAGCAGGTCTGGATGAGCCACGGCGACCACGTCGCTGAAATCGCTCCGGGTTTCGAGGTTCTGGGCACCTCGCCCGGCGCGCCCTTCGCCATCACCGGCGACCGCGCACGCCACTTCTACGCCGTTCAGTTCCACCCCGAGGTGCACCATACGCCGAACGGCCGGACGCTCTACGAGAACTTCATCCGGCTTGCGGGCTTCACCGGCGACTGGACCATGGCCGCCTTCAAGGACGAGGCGATCCAGCGCATCCGCGAACAGGTCGGCGACGCGAAGGTGATCTGCGGCCTCTCGGGGGGCGTCGACAGCTCGGTCGCTGCCGTCCTGATCCACGAGGCCATCGGCGATCAGCTCACCTGCGTCTTCGTCGATCACGGCCTCCTGCGGCTCAACGAGGCGGAGCAGGTCCTGACCATGTTCCGCGACCACTACAACATCCCGCTGATCCATGCCGACGAAAGCGCGCTGTTCCTGGGCGAGCTCGAGGGAGTCTCGGACCCCGAGGTGAAGCGCAAGACCATCGGCCGGCTCTTCATCGACGTCTTCCAGAAACACGCCGACAGCATCGAGGGCGCGGCCTTCCTCGCCCAGGGCACGCTCTACCCCGACGTGATCGAGAGCGTCTCCGCCTCGGGCGGGCCGTCGGTGACGATCAAGAGCCACCACAACGTCGGCGGCCTGCCGGAAAAGATGGGCCTGAAGCTGGTCGAGCCGCTGCGCGAACTCTTCAAGGACGAGGTCCGCGCGCTGGGCCACGAGCTCGGCCTGCCGCAAAGCTTCATCGGCCGCCATCCCTTCCCCGGCCCCGGCCTCGCGATCCGCTGCCCCGGAGAGATCACGAGGCAGAAGCTCGAGATCCTGCGCAAGGCCGACGCCGTCTTCATCGACCAGATCCGCCGCCACGGCCTCTATGACGAGATCTGGCAGGCCTTCGTCGCCATCCTGCCGGTGCGCACCGTGGGCGTCATGGGCGACGGGCGCACCTACGATTTCGCCTGTGCCCTGCGTGCGGTGACCTCCGTGGACGGCATGACCGCCGATTACTACCCGTTTTCCCACGACTTCCTCGGCGAGACCGCCACGCGGATCATCAACGAGGTGCGCGGCATCAACCGGGTGACCTACGACATCACCTCGAAACCGCCCGGCACGATCGAATGGGAATGACCGCTGCGTTCCGCAGTCCCGGGGCAGGCCCCGGTCCCTCGCTGCGAGCCGGCCGGAGCCTCGGGGGACGATGCGCGTGAGCGGCCCCCTTCGGGGGGATCCCGGAGGGCGTCCGCCATGAGACGCCTTCTCAGGACCCTCGCGGGTCTCGTCCTGATCGCCGTGGCCCTCTATTCCATCGGCTTCGTCGGCGGCCTCGGCTCGGCGCTGCTGACACCCTCCTGCACCGACCTGAAAACCGAGAACGGCCGGTTCGATCTCGCCGTGGTGCTGTCGGCGGGGATGCAGGCCGGCGGCACCCTCGGCCCGGTGACCGCCGACCGCGTGATGGCGGGCGTGGGGCTCTTCGAGGCCGGCACCGTCGCGCGGCTCCACATGACCGGCGACGGGCTGCCGCAATCTCCGGTCTCGGCCGGAGGGGCGATGCGCGACAAGGCCATCACCGAAGGCGTCCCCGGCGAGCGCGTGACCGCAGAGGAAGAGTCCCGCTCCACCCTCGAATCGGCGCTCCTGTCGCGCCCCGTGACAGCGGAGGCCGACAGGATCGTGCTCGTCAGCTCCGGCTTCCACCTCTGGCGCGCGGGCGCGTCGATGGCCTGGGCGGGCACGCCGGTGGACGCGATCTGCCACCCCTCCGCGACGCCCGACCTGCCGGAGCTTCTCGAGAAGGCCCATTACGAGGCCCTGCGATGGGGACCGAACGCCCTGCGCGCGCTGATCTGGTCCGCCGCCGACCTTCTGGGGCTCTCCGGCGGTCTGCCCGAGTGGTGGCTGGCCTGACGGCGTCGCGACCGGAGAGCTCCGGCGCAGACCGCCCCCCTCGCGCCCGCCTCCGCCCCGCCGCCCGCGCCCGCCCGGCGGCCCTCCGCGCCGGGACCGCGGCGGCCGATCCTCCCGGGCTCCACCGCCTCGGCCCGCGCCCCGGTTTCATGGTCTCCCGCGCGGCGGAGGAGGCGGTGCGCCCCGTCTGTCCGGCAGGCGGGCAGGTCGGGCGCGACCCCCCGCTGCCCCCCCGCTTCGCGGGCTTCCATGGCGAGGAGCGCGACACCGCGCGGGAGAGCCGCGACCTCCGGCCCGAAGCCCGCTCCGGCCGCCTCATCGGGACCGACCCGCCGCTCTCGCCGGACATTGCCGCGCCCTCCCCGGGCGGACTGCGCCCGCCCACCGCCTGGTGCCGCGGGGTCGACTGCCACCGGCCCATTGCACCCGCTCCCCGACCGCGGCAGAGGTCGGCGGCCCCAAGCGAGAGCGCGCCCCCGTGACCGACATCGCCCCGCCCCGCCTGTCCGATACCGCCCGCGCGGGGTTGTGGATGCTCGGGACCGTGGTGTCCTTCACCTCCATGGCCCTCGCGGGCCGCGCGGTCAGCCTCTCGCTCGACACCTTCGAGATCATGACGTGGCGCAGCGTCGTCGGCATCGTGATCGTGCTCACCGTGGCCACGGCCACCGGCACGATCCGGCAGGTCCGCGCCGAGCGGCTCTGGCTCCATGGCGTCCGCAACCTCGCCCATTTCACCGGCCAGAACCTCTGGCTCTTCGCCGTGGCCACGATCCCCCTCGCCCAGCTCTTCGCGCTGGAATTCACGACGCCGATCTGGGCGCTGCTCCTCGCCGTCCCGCTTCTCGGCGAGAAGATCACCACCCGCGCGCTGGTGACGGCGGGGGTGGGCTTTGTCGGCGTGCTGATCGTCGCCCGCCCCTCGCCCGAGACCCTCAGTCCGGGGCTGATGGCCGCCGCGGCCTGTGCCGTGGGCTTCGGGCTGACGGCGGTGCTGACGCGCAGGCTCACGCGGACCGAGAGCATCACCTCGATCCTGTTCTGGCTCACGGTGATGCAGGCGGTCTTCGGCGTGGTCTGCGCGGGCATCGACGGCGACATCGCGCTGCCGGGCCGGACCGAGGCGCCGCTCCTCGTCATCATCGGCTGCGCCGGGCTCGCGGCGCATTTCTGCCTGACCTCCGCCCTGTCGCTCGCGCCCGCGGGCGTGATCATGCCCATCGACTTCCTGCGCCTGCCGCTGATCACAGCCCTCGGCATGGTGCTCTACGCCGAGCCCTTCGACCCCTTCGTGCTGCTCGGCGGCGCGGTGATCTTCGCCGCGACCTGGGCCGGCCTCGCCCGCCGCCCGCGCGCCTGACGCCGCGCGCCGGTCGCGGTCAGGGCGCGGTATACCCGCCATCGACGAGGTGATAGCTCCCGGTGATGAAGCTCGCGCGCTCCGACAGCAGGAAACACGTCAGCGCCGAGACCTCCTCCGGCGTTCCGATCCGCCCGATCGGATGCAGCCCCGCCAGCCCCGCCAGCATCTCGTCGCTCAGGTTGTCGGTCAGCAGCGGCGTCTGGATGAAGGCCGGGCCCACCGCGTTGATCCGCACGCCCTTCTGCGCATATTCCATCGCCGCCGTCTTCGTCAGGCCGAGCAGCGCGTGCTTGCTCGCCACATAGGCCGAGGAATTGGCGAAACCCACGCTGCCCAGGATCGAGGCCATGTTGACGATGGCCCCGCCGCCCGCGCGCTCCATGGCGGGGATTTGGTAGCGCATCCCGTAGAACACGCCGTTGAGGTTCACCCCGATCACCTGCGCCCAGGCCTCCAGCGGATACTCCCCCACCGGTGCCTGCGCGCCGCCGATGCCCGCATTGTTGACCGCCAGATGCAGCGCCCCCGTCTCCGCCTCGGCCAGTGCCACCGCCGCCTCCATCGCAGCTGGGTCCGCGACATCGGCGGCACAGGCCAGCGCCTTGCCGCCTGTCTCCGCGATCTCTGCCACCACCCGCGCACAGGCTTCCTCGTGCAGGTCCGACACGATCACCGTGGCCCCGCTCGCGGCCAGCTCCTGCGCGATGGCCTTCCCGATCCCCGAAGCCGCTCCGGTGACGAGGGCCGTCTTTCCAGCGAAATCGAACATGATGTGCATCTCCCTTGAGGTTGGCGCCGCGCGCGCGCAGCCGTGGCACCGATCCTTGGCAGACCGCGCCGGGTCTGTCCTTGCGCTGGCTCAAGTCGGCGCCTCCTCACCGAACCCGCAGGAACCGGATTGCGCCGCGCCCCGGGCCGGGGCCTTGTCGCACCCATGACCCAGACCTCCCTCTCGCCCCGCGCCTGGGCCGAGCTCACGCTCCTTGCCCTGATCTGGGGCGCCTCTTTCCTGTCGATCCGCCTCGCCCTCTTCGAGATCGGCCCGGCCTGGGTCGTGGCCCATCGCACCCTCTGGGCGGCCCTGGCGCTCTGGCTCGTGGTGGCAGTCTCCCGCCAGCCCCTGCCGCGCAGCCCCCGGGTCTGGGGCGCCTTTCTGGTGATGGGCTGTCTCAACAACGTCCTCCCCTTCACGCTGATGGCCTGGGGCCAGCAGCATATCGAGACCGGGCTGACCTCGATCCTGAACGCCGGCACGGCCCTCTGGGGCGTGCTCTTTGCCGCCGTGATCTTCGCCGACGAGCGGCTGACCTTTCGCCGCGCGTCAGGCGTGGCGCTGGGTGTCGCGGGTGTCGCGCTGGCGGTCGGTCCCGATGCGCTCTCGGGCCTCGACCTGACATCTCTGGCGCAGCTTGCCGTGATCGGCGGCACGATCAGCTACGCGCTGGCCGCCGTCTGGGCCCGTCGGCGCCTCTCCGGGCTCTCTCCCGTCCTTGCCGCCGCCGGGATGCTCGGCGGTGCGGCGCTGGTCTCCGTGCCCCTCGCCTTCGTCCTCGAAGGCCCGCCCCACTTCTCCCTCACGCCGACAACCCTCGGCAGCATCGCCTATTTTTCGCTGATCGCCACGGCGGGCGCCTACCTGCTCTACTACCGCGTCCTCGCCATGGCCGGCAGCGGCAACCTGATGCTGGTCACGCTGATGATCCCGCCCACGGCGATCCTGCTGGGCGCGGTCGTTCTGGACGAGACGCTGGAGCCCACGGCCTATGCCGGCTTCGCAATCCTCGCCCTCGGTCTCGCGGTGATGGACGGCCGCCTGTTCCGCCTGTTCCGCTCTGCCAGTCCTGCGCCCTGAAATCAGGATAGCCCTTTTATTTCAGTAGTTTGAAACCCGGTCCCATCGTGGACCGCTCACGCCGCCTTCTTCTCCCGCACCTTGTCGGCCAGGTCCCGCGCGATAGCGAAGGCCCCCTTGATCCGGTCCGCCTCGGTCGTCCAGTCGCGCCGCACGACGATCTTGTTGTCCTTGACCTTCGCCAGCCCATCCTGGTCCTGAATGAACTCCACCAGCCCCTGAGGAGAGGCGAACTTGTCGTTGTGAAACCGGATCGTCGCGCCCTTCGGCCCGCCATCCAGTTGCGAAATCCCCGCCCGCTTGCACATCGCCTTGATCCGCACGATCAGCATCAGCGTGTTCACCTCGCGCGGCAGCTTTCCGAACCGGTCGATCAGCTCCGCGGCGAACCCTTCCAGCTCCACCTTCGTCGTCAGGCTGCTGAGCCGCCGATAGAGCCCCAGCCGCACGTCGAGGTCCGGCACATACTCCTCCGGGATCAGCACCGGCACGCCGAGGTTGATCTGCGGCGCCCATTGCCCGTCGTCCACGATCCCCTCCGCCTCGCCGGACCGGATCTTGGCGATCTGCTCCTCCAGCATCGACTGGTAGAGCTCATACCCCACCTCCCGCATCTGCCCGGACTGCTCCTCGCCCAAGAGGTTCCCCGCGCCGCGAATGTCGAGATCCTGAGAGGCCAGCGTGAACCCCGCCCCCAGCGTATCGAGGGACGACAGCACCCTGAGCCGTTTTGCGGCCTGATCCGTCAGCTTCGCCCGGGGTTTCGTGGTGAGATAGGCATAGGCCCGCGTCTTCGCGCGCCCCACCCGGCCCCGGATCTGGTAGAGCTGGCTCAGCCCGAACATGTCCGCGCGCCAGACGATCATCGTGTTCGCCGTCGGGATATCCAGCCCCGATTCCACGATCGTCGTCGCCAGAAGCACGTCGTACTTGCCGTCGTAAAAGGCGTTCATCCGGTCGTCGAGTTCCCCCGCCGCCATCTGCCCGTGGGCCACGACGACGCTCACCTCCGGCACTTCCTCGCGCAGGAAGGTCTCCATCTCCGCGATATCGGTGATCCGCGGCACGACGAAAAAGCTCTGCCCGCCGCGATACCGCTCCCGCAAGAGCGCCTCGCGCACCGTCACCGTGTCGAACTCGCTGACATAGGTGCGGATCGACAGCCGGTCCACGGGCGGTGTGCCGATGATCGACAGCTCCCGCACCCCCGACAGCGATAGCTGCAACGTCCGCGGGATCGGCGTCGCGGTCAGCGTCAGCACATGCACGTCAGAGCGCAACTGCTTCAGCCGCTCCTTGTGCCCCACGCCGAACCGCTGTTCCTCGTCGATCACCAGAAGACCGAGGTTGTGGAACCGCACGCCCTTCGCCAGCACCGCATGGGTGCCAACCACGATATCGACGTGGCCCGAGGCCAATCCGTCCCGCGTGGCGTTGGCCTCCTTCTGGCCCACAAAGCGCGACAGCGCCCGGACGTTGACCGGAAAGCCCCGGAACCGCTCGCGGAACGACTGCGCATGCTGGCGCGCCAGCAGCGTGGTGGGCGCCACAACCGCCACCTGCACGCCGGACATGGCCGCCACGAAGGCCGCGCGCATCGCCACCTCGGTCTTGCCGAAGCCCACGTCGCCGCAGATCAGCCGGTCCATGGGCGTGCCCGCCTCGAGATCCTCCAGCACCTGATGGATGGCGCTCAGCTGGTCGTCGGTCTCGTCATAGGGGAACCTTGCCAGGAACTGCTCCCACATGCCGTCGGGCGGCGTCAGCGCGGGCGCGGTCCGCAGCGCGCGCTCCGCCGCCACCCGGATCAGCCGCTCCGCCATCTCGCGGATGCGCTCCTTCAGCCGCGCCTTCTTGGCCTGCCACGCGCCGCCGCCCAGCCGGTCGAGAAGCCCCTCCTCATGGCCGAACTTCGACAGAAGCTCGATATTCTCCACCGGAAGATAAAGCGTTGACCTTTCAGCATATTCGAGCTTCAGACACTCGTGCGCCGCCCCCAGCGCGGTCACCACCTCCATCCCGAGGTAGCGCCCCACCCCATGATCGACGTGGACGACAAGGTCGCCCGGCGTCAGGCTCTGGTGCTCGGTGAGGAAATTCTCCGCCCGCTTTGTGCGCTTCGTCTTGCGGATCAGCCGGTCTCCCAGCACGTCCTGCTCGGAAATGACCGTGAGCCTGCGCCCGTCCAGCGGCGCCTTGAACCCGGTTTCCAGAGCCCAGACAGCCAGATGGAGCCCGTTCTTCCCAACCCGCGTGAAGTCCGTGACCGCAATCGTCTCCGCCAACCCCTCGTCCTCGATCAGCCCCGACAGTCGCTCCCGCGCGCCCTCGGAATAGGAGGCCACCACCACCGGGCCATCCTGAAGCTTCGCGCGAACATGATCCGCCAAGGCTCCGAAGAGGCTGATCTTCTCCTGCTGCCGCTCCGGCGCGAAATTGCGCCCGATGCGCCCGCCCGCGTCGATGGACCCGGGGCCGGAGGCGCGGGGGCTCGGCGAGAACTGCAGAACCCGCCTCTCCCCCAGCGCCTGCATCCAGGCCGCGTCATCCAGATACAGCGACCCGGGCGGCGCGGGCTTGTAGACCGTGTCGTGCCGCGACTTGCCCTCCATCGCCAGCCGCCGCGTCTCGTAGGCATCCTCGATGAGCGTCCAGCGCGTGTCCCGGATCGGCGCCGCCTGATCATCAAGCGTGACCGAGGCGCCCGGCATGTAATCGAAAATCGTCTCCAGCCGGTCATGCAGAAAGCCCAGCCAGTGTTCCATCCCCTGGTGCTTGCGCCCCGCGCTCACCGCCTCGTAGAGCGGATCGTCCGTGCCCGCCGCGCCGAACTCCAGCCGATAGGACTGCCGGAACCGCGTGATCGCCGCCTCGTCGAGGATCGCCTCGCTGACCGGCGCCAGCTCCACCCGGTCCAGCTTCTCGATCGTCCGCTGGGTCGCCGCATCGAAGCGCCGCGCGCCGTCCAGCACGTCGCCGAAGAGATCGAGCCGCACCGGCCCGGTCTCTCCCGGCGGGTAGATGTCGATGATCCCCCCGCGCACGGCGTAATCGCCGGGCTCCGCCACCGTGGGCGCCTGGGAAAACCCCATCCGGACAAGGAATTCCCGCAGCCGGCCCTCGTCGATCCGCTGGCCCACCCGGGCGCGGAAGGCGGCATCCTTCAGCACCGCGCGGGCGGGCACCTTCTGCGTCGCCGCATTGATCGTGGTCAGCAGGACGAACCGCCCCGGCATCCCGTGAACGAGCGCCGCCAGCGCCGCCATCCGCGCGGCCGACACGTTCGGATTGGGCGACATCCGGTCATAGGGCAGGCAGTCCCAGCTCGGGAAGCTGACCACCGGCATGCCGGGCGCGAAAAAGCGCAGCGCGTCGGCCATGGCCGCCATGCGCTTGTCGTCGCGGGCGACATGGATGACCGGGCGGCCGGTCTTGTCGATCTCGGACAGCACGAGCCGGGCGTCGAAGCCTTCGGGCGCACCGCCGACACTGAGTTCTGTGGGCTGGGACATGGCGCCTCAGGTACTGGTGCCGGGGGGGAAGTCAACCGGCGGCGAGGGTGCTCAGAACGTGTTGAAGAGGAAGGACCGGTCGAGGTTCTTCCACATGCCCCAGAGCGCCGTGACGAAGATGGAGGCCATGCCGATGAGCTGCACCGCCTGACGGTGACGGATCAGCCTCCGGTGCAGCGCGTCCCCTTCGGGCTCCTCGCCCGCGATCAACCCGGCCGTCCGCACCGAGAGCGCCCCCACGAAGGACATCGGCAAGGCGATCAGAAACAGCGCCTGCGCGAATTCGACATCGTAAAAGAACCCGAGGATCGCCAGCGCCGTCAGCACGAAGCAGACAAACCCCATCAACAGCAGTCCGGAAACCTGACCGATATAGAGGATGCGGTTCACGTTGATGCGGACCATGTCCTCGAGATCGCGCTGGGCCTCGCCACCATGCCGACGTGCCCGGGTGATCAGGTCGAACGGCACGCCGAGAACGTAGTGGCTGGCAGAGGACCAGACCACCGCCAGCGCGATCCAGAACCAGAGGTTCGAGAACGACCGCATGTCGATGACTTCGAAGATCGTCTGGGTCCAGTTCACGCCCGGCCTGCATGGGTTCGGATTTGCGCCGGACCCTACATTTGGCACCAGGCGAAGCCCAGACTTGCCGGAGAGGAATATCCGTGGCACCGGGTCGTCTGTGACAAGAAAGGCCCGTCGCCCGATGAAACCGACCGTCGCCCCCTTCCCCACCGCCCGCCTGCGCCGCCTGCGCCGCACGCCCGCACTCCGCGCGCTGGTGCGCGAGACGGTGCTGGCGCCGTCCGATTTCATCTGGCCGCTCTTCGTGACGGAGGGCGAGGACAGGGAGGACCCGATCCCCTCGATGCCGGGCGTCAGCCGCCTCACGGTGGACCGCGTCGCGCGGGCGGCGAAACAGGCCGAGTCGCTGGGCATTCCCGCGATCTGCATCTTTCCCTACACGCCGCACAGCGCCCGCACCGCCGACTGCGCCATGGCCTGGGACCCCGACAACATCGCCAACCGCGCCATCCGCGCGGCCAAGGACGCCGCCCCGGGCGTTGCGGTGATGACCGACATCGCGCTAGATCCCTACAATATCGACGGGCAGGACGGCTTCGTCGAGGATGGCCAGATCGTCAACGACCGCACCGTCGAGGCGCTGGTGAAGATGGCGCTCGTTCAGGCCCGGTGCGGCGCCGACATGCTCGGCCCCTCGGACATGATGGACGGCCGCATCGGCGCGATCCGCGCGGCGCTGGAGGCAGAGGGCCATCAGGACGTGGCGATCCTGTCCTATACCGCGAAATACGCCTCCGCCTTCTATGGTCCGTTCCGGGATGCGGTGGGCGCGTCGGGCGCGCTCAAGGGCGACAAGACCACCTACCAGATGGACCCCGGCAATTCCGACGAGGCGCTGCGCCTCGTGGAACGCGATCTCGCCGAGGGCGCGGACATGATCATGGTCAAGCCCGGCATGGCCTATCTCGACATCTGCCGAAGGGTAAAGGACGCCTTCGGCGTGCCGCTCTTCGCCTACCAGGTGTCCGGCGAGTATGCGATGCTGACCGCGGCGGCGCAGAACGGCTGGCTCGACCGCGAGAAGGTGATGCTGGAAAGCCTGATCGCCTTCAAGCGCGCGGGCTGCGACGGAATCCTGACCTATTTCGCCCCCGAGGCTGCGGAAATCCTGGGCGGCTGACCCGGGCGCCGGACGGGGCTTACGCCACATCCGCCCCCTGCCGCTATCCGCGCGTGACAGGGGTCTGCGCCTCGTCTATACTGCACCGCACCAGATCGGCCGCCAAAGGCCGGCGACAGAGGCAAATCGAGGCAGACCATGACCCACCTCACAAGACGGGTGTTCCTTGCCGCTGGCGGGGCGTCCGGGCTCATGCTTGCCGCCTGCGGCAACGGCGTGGGCAACGCGAACGGCGCGACGATCGACGGCCGCGTCGACAGCACGCTCTCCTTCATGCAGAGCCGCTACCCCACCTCCGCGGACCTCATGGGCAAATCCACCGGCATGCTGGTGATGCCGCTCATCACAGAGGCCGGGCTCGGGATCGGCGGCGCCTATGGCCGCGGCGCCCTGCGCGTGGGCGGCCAGACTGTGGACTACTATTCCGCCGCGACCGTCTCCACCGGGCTGCAGATCGGCGCGCAGCAATACAGCCACGTACTCTTCTTCATGACCGAGGACGCCCTCGCCGATTTCCGCCGTTCCGATGGCTGGGTCGCGGGCGCCAATGTCACCTACGCGGTGCGCGACACTGCCGACAACCTCACGGCGGAGACCCTGACCTCGCGCTCTCCGGTGATCGCTCTGGTGTTCGCCCAGGCCGGGCTGCGGGTCGGCGCGACGCTCGAGGGCACGAAATACACCCGCATCATCCCCTGAACCGCTTGCCCGCGGGCGACGCGGGCAAGCATTGGTCCCGGGTCCACCCCCAACGGGCTGCCGTTCCGGACCTCTGCCGCGGGGGCCGAGTGCCGCGCCGCCAATGCCGCGACCACCACTGGCTGCCCAGCCTCGCTGGCCGGGGCCCAAAGGTTAACAGCCGCGGCGGTCCACAGCTATTTCCATTTTGCGTCAATGGCTTGTCAGACCGTCCACATGTGGACGTCCGGCTCACCGGTAGTGCAGCGACCGCCCGTTGTTGAAGATCTGAACCTTCTCCGGCGCCGCCCCGAGATGCACCTCCCGCCCGCGCAGTTCGCGGTGGATCCCCGGCAGCTTCGCGATCACCGTCTGGCCCTCGATGGCGCTCTGGAAATACATGAGCGTCACCTCCCCCAGCGCCTCGGTGATGTCGACCTTGCCGGTGAAGGCGGGCTCTCCGGGGGATTCCACGAAATCCTCGGGCCGGATGCCGACCTTCACCTTCATGCCCTTGTCGGCATCCTGGGTCTGGATCGCCGCCACCGCGACGCCACCGCTGTCCAGCCGGACCTTCGTCATGGCGCCCGTCTCCACGATCTGGCCGGGAAAGAGGTTCATCGCAGGCGAGCCGATGAACTGCGCCACGAACTCGTTCTCGGGCCGCTCGTAAAGCTCGAGCGGCGAGCCCACCTGCGCGATCCCCTTGTTGGCCAGCACCACGATCCGGGTGGCCAGCGTCATCGCCTCCACCTGGTCGTGGGTGACGTAGATCATCGTGGAATTGGGCATGGATTCCTTGAGCTGCGCGATCTCCAGCCGCGTCGCCACCCTGAGCGCCGCGTCGAGGTTCGAGAGCGGCTCATCGAAGAGGTACACCTTCGGGTCGCGCACGATGGACCGCCCGATGGCCACCCGCTGCCGCTGCCCGCCCGACAGCGCCTTGGGCAGGCGGTCGAGATAGGGCTCGAGCTGCAGGATCCGCGCGGCCTTCGCCACCGCCGCGTCGATCTCCTCCTTCGACTTCTTCGCGAGCTTCAGCGAAAACGTCATGTTGTCCCGCACGGTCATGTGCGGGTAAAGCGCGTAGGACTGGAACACCATCGCGATGCCGCGCTGCGCGGGGGGCACGTCGTTCACCACCTGACCGTCGATCTCCAGCGTGCCGCCCGAGATCTTCTCCAGCCCCGCAATCATCCGGAGCAGCGTGGACTTCCCACAGCCCGAAGGGCCGACGAAGACGATCAGTTCGCCCTTCTTGATGTCGAGGTTGATGTTCTTGAGGACATCGACGGTTCCGCCATATGTCTTCGCGACATCCCTAAGCTTCAGATCGGCCATCTCCGTCCCTCCCTAAGTCTTCAATCCGTTATGCGCAGCGCCAGACAGACCTGCCACGGCGCGAGGCGGACCACGCCGCCCGGTTCGATCTCCGCCGAGCCGAGGTCCTCTCCGGTCCGGCGCCAGCGTCCCTCCGGCAGCGCGATCTCCCCGGCCTGTTCAGAGACGTTGAAGGCGCAGAACATTTCCGCCCCCTCGCCCGCCCGCGTGAAATAGGCCACTGATCCGGCGTGCCGGACCGCGTCGTGGGCGCCCTTCATAAGCACCGGGTTGGCATGGCGGAATGCAATCGCCCGCCGGTAATGGTGCAGCATCGCCTCCGGGTCCTGCTCCTGGGCGGCGACCGAGCGGTGCAGGTGCTTGACCGGCACCGGAAGCCAGGGCTTCACTTGGGAAAACCCCGCATACTGGTTCGACGGCTCCCATGGCATCGGGGTGCGGCAACCGTCGCGGCCCTTGAACTCCGGCCAGAACTGGATCCCGTAGGGATCCTGCAGGTCCTCGTAGGAGACATCCGCCTCCGACAGGCCCAGCTCCTCGCCCTGATAGAGACACACCGTTCCGCGCAGGCACAGGATCAGCGTGGCAAGCATCCGGTTGGCGTCGTGGCTCAGGTTCCAGCGCGAGGCGTGGCGCATCACGTCGTGGTTCGAGAAGGCCCAGCAGGCCCAGCCATCCGCCGCCTCCATGTCGACGCGGGTCATGACCTCGGCGACGCGCGCCGCGGTGGGCTGCTCCTTCGACAGGAACTCGAAGGCATAGCACATCTGCATCAGGTCATCGCCGGAGGTATACTGCCCCATGATCTGCAGACCGCGCTGTGCGTCGCCCACCTCGCCCACGGCGGCGGCGCCGTATGGGTCCATCACCCGCCGCAGCCTGCGCAGGAAGTCGAGGTTCTCCGGCTGGTTCTTCGAATAGAGGTGCTCCTGATAGTTGTAGGGGTTCACCGAGGGCGCGATGGTCGAGTTGCGCAGTTCGGGCGCAAGCGGAGGATTGTCCCGCAAGTGTTTGTCATGGATGTAGAAGTTGATCGTATCGAGGCGAAAACCGTCGACGCCGCGATCCAGCCAGAACCGCGCCACATCCAGGAGCGCCTCCTGTACCTCGGGCTCGTGGAAATTCAGGTCGGGCTGGGAGACAAGAAAGTTGTGCAGGTAATACTGCTCGCGCCGGCTGTCCCACTGCCACGCCGATCCACCGAAGATCGACAACCAGTTGTTGGGCGGCGTCCCGTCGGGTTTCGCATCGGCCCAGACGTACCAGTTGGCCCGGTCGTTGTCGCGACTGGCGCGGCTCTCGGTGAACCACGGGTGCTGGTCCGAGGAATGGCTGAGCACGAGGTCGATCATCACCCGCATTCCCAGCCCGTGCGCCACCTCGATCACCCTGTCGAAATCCGCGAGCGACCCGAACAGGGGGTCCACGTCCCGGTAATCCGACACGTCGTAGCCGAAATCCTTCATCGGCGAGGTGAAGAACGGGCTGATCCAGATCGCATCCACGCCCAGAGTGGCGATGTAGGGCAGCCTTTGGGCGATGCCGGAGAGATCGCCGACACCGTCGCCGTTGCTGTCCTGATAGGAGCGCGGATAGATCTGGTAGATCACCGCGCCCCGCCACCAGTCGGGGTCTCGTTCGGGATGCGCCACGGGCGCCGCCACTTCAGCGAGGCTCATGAACCCTCTCTACTTCACGGACCCGGCCAGGATACCCCGGACAAGGTAGCGTTGCATCGCGAAGAACACTGCCAGCGGCACCGCGATGGACACGAACGCCGCGGTCGCGAGGATCTCCCAGTTGCCCCCGCGCGTGCCCAGAAGCTCCACGATCTGGTTCGTCATGACCGTGGTCTGACCGGAACTGTCGATCAGGAACACCTTGGCCACCAGAAGGTCGTTCCAAGTCCACAGGAACTGGAAGATGGCAAAGGAGGCGAGCGCCGGAAAGGACAGCGGCAGCACGATCTTGGTGAAGATCTGGAAGTCCGTGGCGCCGTCCACCTTGGCGTTCTCGATGATGTCGCGCGGGAGGCCGACCATGTAGTTTCGCAAAAGATAGATCGCGAGCGGCATCCCGAAGGCCGTATGGGCAAGCCACACCCCCAGGTAGCCCTTGCCTATTCCGATCCCCAGATGCATCCGCAGAAGCGGAATGAGCGCCAGTTGCAATGGCACCACCAGCAGCGCCACGACGAAGGCGATGAGCAGCGCCCGCCCCGGGAAATCCATCCAGGCGAGGGCATAGGCGGCGAAGGCCGCCACAACGATTGGAATGATCGTGGCGGGGATCGTCACCGTCAGAGTGTTGAAGAAGGCGCGCGACATCCCCTCGGAATTGTTCGGATCGAACAGCATGAACCGGTAGTTCTCCGTCGAGAATTCCGGCGGAGTCACCACCGTGGCAAAGACCCGCGGCGCGCGACCGGAGACCGCTTCGTCCGGACCACGCCAGACGTAGTTCCCCGCCTCGTCGACGGTGATCGAGGCGCCGTCGCCCAGATCCGCCGTATCTCCGGCGACGAAGGCCGCGATATCCCGGGACGAGGTGCCCCAGGAGAGGATCTGTTTCGCCACGCCGCCTTCGAAGAGATTGCCCTCGACCACGTAGAGATCGCCCTCGGCCACCCGGTTCTCGTCGGGGTTTGCGACGCGGATGACCTCGCTCTGCTCCTGCGCAAAGAGGGAGCCCCACCATCCGGAGGACGAAATCTGGTCCGCGGTCCGGAAGGAGGACACGAACAGTCCAACGGTCGGAAACAGCCACAGCAGCACGAGAAACACGACGCTGATCTGCACCGCCCATGTCAGGGTGCTCTTCTGCCCTGCCATGCCATCGTCGCTTGCGGGTAGGGCCTTGCGGAACCAGCCCCGCTTCGGTTGCGCGGCATTCGGTCCGGCGATGGTGCCCGGGACATCCTCTTGCGTGGCCATCAGCGCATCTCCTTGCGGGCGTTGTAGACGTTCCAGACGAGGATCGGCGTCACCAGCAGCATGATGATGATCGCGGATGCGGACCCGACCCCCCAGTCGTTCGCGCGGAACAGCTTGTCATACATGTAGTTGGCGAGAACCTGGGTCTCCCACTGTCCGTTGGTCATAGCGAAGACGATATCGAAGATCTTCAGCACCACCAGAGTGATGGTCGTCCAGACGACCACGATGGTGCCCATGATCTGCGGCACCTTGATCTGGAAGAACAGGGTGAGCGGTCCGGCTCCGTCGATGATCGCGGCCTCGATCGTCTCCTCGGGGATGCCGCGCAGGGCGGCCGAGAGGATCACCATGGCAAAGCCGGTCTGGATCCAGATCAGCACGATCATCAGGAAGAAACTGTTCCAGAACGGAATGGTCAGCCATTGCTGCGGCTGGCCATAGGGCAGCGTCTTGGTGATGGTCCCGAAGATCGAGGTGATCGCCGCGAATACGAGAAAGAGCAGCCCCGCCACCGCCAGCACCCGCAGCACGAGCATCGGCGCGCGGTCGCGCTGCACGATGGGCCGCACCAGAAGCCACGCCACGAACAGCAGAGCCGCGGCGGCACAGGCAAGGAGGACAATGGGCAGGAGCCTCAGGAAGATCAGCGAGCCGATGCCGCCGTCGAACTGCAGCCAGACCGCGTTCAGGACGCCGATCTGCGCCGCGTCCTCGGGACGGGAGTCGTAGATCAGCTTGAAGATCACGGAGGCCCCCACGAACGAGATCGCCATGGGCATGAAGATCAGCGATTTCGCGATGTTGCCCCAGGAGAGCCGGTCGGTCAGCTGCGCCACGGCCAGCCCAATCGCGGTCGAGGCGGCGGGCACCACGATCAGCCACAGCATGTTGTTGCGCATGGCCTCCCAGAACTTCGGCTCGTCGAACATCTGCTCGTAGTTGGCGAGGCCCACGAAGGCGCCGCCCAGCTGCCGGTCGGTGAGGCTCAGCCGCAGAGTCTCGAAAACCGGATAGGCGAGATAGACGGACAGCACGAAGAAAGCGGGAAAGATGAACAGCCAGGGCCGGATCTGGTTGGCGCGGTTGATGTTGCGCCCCACATTGGGCCCGCTGGCCGGAAAGAGGAAACGGTCGAGCACGAGGTTGGAAAAGTAGAAATATCCCACGCAGCCGCCAACGCCGATCGCGACAGTTAATAGTCCCTGCAGTGCCGGATTCATGACCGCCTCCTCTGGTCCTGATATCTGAGGAGGGCCGGGCCGGGAGACTCCTCGCCCCCGGCCCGGCCCCTTGTCGCGAGGCGCGGATTACTTCAGCGCGTCCCAGCTGGCCTGGATTTCGTCCGCCACGGCCTGCGCATCCTTGCCGCCGGTGAAATCGACCATGCCGGTCCAGAAGGTGCCGGCGCCGACGCCGCCGGGCATCAGGTCCGACCCGTCGAAGCGGAAGGTCGTGGCGTTGATCAGGATCTCGCCCTGACCGCGCAACGTATCGTTCATATAGGCGTCGAGATTGACCCCGGTGTGCGGCGTCAGGAAGCCTGTCTGCGCCATCATCACCTCATGCGCCAACGGCAGGGTGAAGAACTGCATCAGCTCGGAGGTCGCGTCCGACGGATCGGTGATCGCCATCAGCGTGCCGCCGCCAAGGACCGGGCTGCCCAGATCCTTTTCCTCGTAGGCCGGGAAGTAGAAGAAATCGACGTCCACGCCGAATTCCGTGCCTTCCGGGAAGAACGCCGGCACGAAGGATGCTTGGCGGTGCATGTAGCACTGCGGCGGCGCGGAGAAGAGCCCGTCGGGGCTGTCGCGGAAGTCGGTCGAGGCCACGGCCCCGGCGCCGCCGGCGACCTTGTCGTCGTCGCGAACGAACCAGCCGAACTCCTCGATCGCGGCCACGACGCGCTCGTCGTTGAACGGGATCTCGTTCGTGGTCCACTGGTCATAGACCTCGGGCTCCACCGTGCGCAGCATGATGTCCTCGACCCAGTCGGTCGCCGGCCAGCCGGTCGCGGCCCCGGAGCCGAGCCCGATGCACCACGGCGTTTCGCCGTCGGCGACGATCTGCTCGGTCAACGAGCGCAGCTCTTCCATGGACTCGGGCACGTCATAGCCCGCATCCTCGAAGTTGTCGGGGCTGTACCAGACGAGGCTCTTGACGTTCACGTTGAAGAAGAAGCCGAAGAGATCGCTCTCGCCCTCGGCATTCTCGAAGGTGCCGAGATCGACCCAGCTCTGGCCCGCGCCATAGTTCTCGGCGACCCAGTCACCAAGGTCGTCTGGCAGCGGCTCCAGAAGGCCGCGCGCGGCCATGTCGGAGGCGAGACCCGGCTGCGGATACACGGCGATGTTCGGGGCCGCCCCGGCCTCGGCGTCGATCACGATCTGCTGCTCGAAGCTGTCGGATCCGGTGTAGATGACTTCGGCGCCGGTCGCGGCCTCGAAATAGGCCACCGAGCTGCGAAACACGGCATCCTCGGGCTGTAGCCACGGACCCGCGATCGTCACGGTCTGGCCGCTGAGATCCGGGGCGCTCTCGGCCCACTCGTTGTAGCTGTCCCAGCTGAACGGACCTTCTCCCACCGGGAACATCAGGTCTTGCGCGCTTGCCGATCCTGCCAGCAGGGCCGCAACCGCCACGCCGGTATAGAATTTATGATTCATGTTAGATACCTCCCGAATTGCGCCACTGCGCCTTGCCGCGACATGCGCCCGGAGGCCCGCAAGCCCCAAAGCGCTTTGGACACCCGCGACCCTCGCCCGACTCGGATGAACTGTCAATGTTCAATCGCGCAGCTGCACATTCGCTCAATTATTTCGCACACGCAGAAAAAACTGCTGTTCGGAAACCCCTTGGCGCGGCCTTGTCGCCTCGCATAAGGTTCCGGCGCATTGAAAGCGCTTTGGAAGATCCTGTGCCGATGAATCTCAAGGAGTTGTCCCAGAATCTCGGCCTCAGCCCGACCACAGTGAGCCGCGCGCTCAACGGATATCCGGAGGTATCTGAGGCGACTCGAGAGCGTGTTCTCGCCGCTGCACGGCAGCATAACTACCGTCCGAACACCCGCGCAAAAGGCCTTGCGACCGGTCAGGCCATGAGCATCGGCCATGTCATTCCGATCAGCCGGCAGGACGCCATGGTGAACCCGGTTTTCGGCGATTTCATCGCCGGTGCGGCCGAAACCTATGCCCGCTTCGGCTACGAGATGATTCTGTCAACCGTGGCAGATGGCGACGAGGCCGATGTCTACCGCAGCCTCAAGGCGCGGGGCGCCGTCGACGGCATCGTCGTCCATGAGGTACGCCGCGAGGACTCCCGGCTCGAGCTGCTGGGCGAGATCGCCCTGCCCTTCGTCGTGCATGGCCGGTCGTCGGAGTATCACGGCGACTACAGTTGGGTGGACGTCAACAACCGCTCGGCCTTCCGCCGTGCGACGCGCTTCCTTCTCGACCTCGGCCACCGCCGGATCGGGCTGGTCAACGGTGACGAGGAAATGGATTTCGCCTGGCGTCGGCGGCGCGGTTACGAAGCGGCGCTAATGGAAGCCGGCATTGCGGTCGACCCGGCGCTCTGCTCCAGTGCCCAGATGACCGATGCCCATGGCTACAGATCCGCCCGCGCCATGCTCGGCCTGCCCCGCCCGCCGACGGCCTTCCTGTCGTCCTCTCTCATTTCCGCCCTCGGCATCCATCAGGCGGTGCAGGAGGCCGGGATGACAATGGGGCGCGACATCAGCATCGTCACCCATGACGACGCGCTGTCCTACCTCCAGAACGGGGGCGATGTTCCGATCTACACTGCCACGCGGTCCTCGGTGCGGCAGGCCGGCCGGCAGGCCGCCAGCCTCCTGATCGAGCGCATCGCCAATCCCGACGCGCCGCACCGTCAGGAGCTGCTCGAGGCGTCCCTTGTCGTCGGCCGCTCCACCGGTCCCGCGCCCGCCTGACCCGAGACTGCCTTCCGGTCGCCACCGCGGCCCAATCCAACGGAGCCACCATGCCGCTGTCCCGCAACGATTTTCCTCCAGACTTTCTCTTCGGAGCGGCCACCGCCGCCTACCAGATCGAAGGACATGCCCATGGTGGTGCCGGCCCGTGCCACTGGGACAGCTTCGCCGCGACCCCGGGCAACGTGGTTCGCGCCGAAGACGGCGCACGCGCTTGCGACCATTACCACCGCTACGAGGAAGACCTTGACCTCATGCGCGACGGCGGCTTCGACGCCTACCGCTTTTCCACCTCCTGGGCCCGGGTCCTGCCCGATGGCCGCGGCACACCGAATGCCGAGGGCCTCGATTTCTACGACCGCCTCGTCGACGCCTGCCTCGATCGCGGACTGAAGCCGTTCCAGACGCTCTACCACTGGGAAATGCCGTCGGCGCTGGCGGATCTCGGCGGCTGGACCAATCCGGATGTGGCCGACTGGTTCGCCGATTTCGTCGAGGTGATCCAGACCCGGATCGGCGACCGCGTCGCCTCGGTCGCCACCCTGAACGAGCCCTGGTGCATCTCGTACCTGTCGCATTTTATCGGCCACCACGCGCCGGGCCTGCGGGATATTCGCGCCACGGCCCGGTCCATGCACCATGTGATGAAGGCCCATGGCCGTGGCCTCGCCCGCCTGCGCGAGATGGGTCAGCGGAACTGCGGCATCGTTCTCAACTTCGACCATACACGCCCCGCCTCCGACAGCCCCGCCGATGTCGCGGCAGCCGACCGCTGGGACGGGATCATGAACCGCTGGTTCCTCGAGGCGCTGGCCCATGGCCGCTATCCCAAGGCGGTGCTCGACGGCCTCGCCCCCCATATGCCCAAGGGCTGGGAGGACGACATGGCCGAGATCGCCCGTCCGATCGACTGGCTTGGCGTGAACTACTACACTCGGCACTTCGCCGCCGCCGCCCCCGAGGGCGCGCCCTGGCCCGCCGTCGAGATGCGCGAGGGCGATCTGCCCCGCACCCAGATGGGCTGGGAAATCTATCCCGAGGGGCTAGGCGAGTTCCTCACTTGGATCTCGCGCGATCACCTGCCGGACCTGCCGCTCTACGTTACGGAAAACGGCATGGCCTGGGCCGACGAGGTGACGGGCGAGCAGGTCGCCGACCCCGAGCGCGAGGCCTTCGTGACCGCCCATCTGGAGGCGGTCCGTGACGCCATCGCAGGCGGTGCGGATGTCCGCGGCTTCTTTTATTGGTCACTCCTCGACAATTACGAATGGGCCTTCGGCTATGAAAAACGATTCGGCCTGATCCATGTGGACTTCGCCAGCTTGCAGCGTCGGCCGAAGGCGTCCTATCTGGCTCTGAAGGCCATGCTGACTGCGTGAAGGACCCCGCCACGATGCACCCTGCCAACACGTTGTCGCTCGTCGCCGATATCGGCGGCACCAATACCCGCGTTGCCCTCGCGGAGGGGCGTCGGGTCCTGCCCGAAACCGTGCGCCGCTACCGCAACGCGCAGTATCCCGGCCTCGAGACGGTTCTCAGCCGCTATATCGCCGAGGAAGGCGATGTGGATTGCGCCGCCGCCTGCGTCGCCGTGGCAGGACCGGTACGCGACGGGCGGGCGACCCTGACGAACGTGGACTGGACGATCGACCGCGAGACGGTGGCCCGCGCCGCGCGGGCCGAGACCGTGGCGATCCTCAACGACCTGCAGGCCCAGGGCCATGCGCTCGGCCATCTCGACTCCGCGAACCTGCTGACGCTGGTTCCGGGACCGGCGCCCCTGCCCCACGAGACCAAGCTCGTGATCGGCGTGGGCACGGGGTTCAATGCCGCACCCGTTTACGAAACGTCCGCCGGGCGGCTCGTCGCGCCCTCCGAATGCGGTCACGCGAACCTGCCCATCCGCACCGCGGAAGAGCTGCGGCTCGCACAGTATGTCTCCTCCGTTCACGGCTTTCCCGGCGTCGAGGATGTGCTGTCGGGCCGCGGGCTTGAACGGGTCTACGCCTGGCTCGGCGCAGAGGCGGGCGACCCGCGCGAAGCCCTCGCAGCCGAGATCATGGCCTCGGTCGGCACCGGCCAGGATCCCCGCGCGGAGGCGGCGGCGCGGCTCTTCACCCGGATGCTGGCGACGGTCTGCGGCAATCTCGCGCTGATCCAGCTGCCCTTCGGCGGAGTCTACCTGATCGGCGGGGTGGCGCGCGCCTTCGCGCCCCATCTGGATGCCATGGGCTTCGACGACGCTTTCCGCGACAAGGGACGGTTCGCGGGCTTCATGTCAAACTTCTCGGTCTCGGTGATCGACGACGACTATGCCGCCCTGATCGGGTCCGCCGCGCATCTCGTGGACCTCATGGCCTGAGCCCCGCGGACCGCGTGCATCTGCCTTGCTGTCGCCGGGCTGGCGGGGTCCGGGACTCGGACACCGGGCACGGTCCGCGCGCCCTTGTGGGTTAAGGGTCGTGAACACTGACACCACCGGGACCACGCGGCCGCGACATGTGGCGTCTCTTGTTGCCTCCCCATGACCCGGCAGGCGACCATCGGCGACGTCGCCGGATCCTCTCGCGTCGTCTGCCTCCCTCAGATGGTTCATCGGAGTCCGCGTCCGGACAGGGGATCGCGGCCCGGTGTCGTTCAATGGAGCCGCGGCGGCGCCATCTGACGCGCCACGATGTCCGTCAATTGCGTCAGGGAAAACGGCTTCGCCAGAAAGAGCGAGTTCGGGATCTGGGAGTGGTTCTCGGCCACCGCGTCCTCGGAATAGCCCGAAACGAAGACGACACGGGTGTCGGGCCGTTCCGACAGCGCCTCGCGGACCCAGGTCGGGCCGTCCTTGCCGGGCATGACCACGTCCGTGACGAAGACATCGACGGCGATTTCGGGCCCTGCGAGCATGTCGAGCGCGGCCTCGGCGCTTTCGGCCTCGAGCACGGTATAGCCCCGCAGGCGGAGCGCTCGGGAGGCGAAGGCACGCACGGGCGCCTCGTCCTCCACCAGTAGGACCACCCCCTCCGCCACATCGTCATCCGCGCGCTCGGGACGGTGGACCGTCTCCACCGGCGGGACGGGGCGGTCGCGCGTGGGGCATTGGGCGGGGAAATAGAGGGTGAAGGTGGTCCCTTCGCCCAAGGTGCTGTCGGCGAAGATGAACCCGCCGGTCTGCTTGACGATGCCGTAGGCCGTCGAGAGGCCCAGCCCCGTCCCCTCGCCCGTGCGTTTTGTCGTGTAGAAGGGCTCGAAGATCTTCGTGAGCACGTCGGGATGGATGCCGCTGCCCTCGTCGATCACCTGCACGGTCACCCAGTCGCCGGGAGGCACCGTGGCCCGGTCCCGGCGCAGCGGCGCCATCAGCCGTTCGGTGCGGGTGGCGATCCGGATGGCCCCTCCGTCCGGCATGGCGTCGCGGGCGTTCACCACGAGGTTCATCAGCACCTGTTCAAGCTGCCGCCGGTCCGCGCGGATCGGTTTCAGCCCCGGATCATGGGTCAGGGTCAGGCGGATCCGTTCGCCCACGAGGCGGTTCAGGAGGTGGGTCAGGTCCGCGAGCGTGTCGCGAAGGTCGAGCGATTCGGGCCGCAGGGTCTGCTTTCGGGAGAACGCGAGGAGCTGGCCCACGAGGCCCGCCGCCCGATTGGCGTTCTGGTGGATCTGTACGAGGTCGCCGTAATCCGGATCGCCCTGGTCCCGCCGCAGCAGGAGCAGGTCGCAATGGCCCGAGATCGCGGTCAGCAGGTTGTTGAAATCATGCGCCACACCCCCCGCAAGCTGGCCCACGGCCTGCATCTTCTGGCTCTGGACGAACTGCATTTCGAGGGATTTGAAATCGGTCACGTCCTTCAGCACTGCGATCATATGCTCGCCCGTCGCGTCCTTCACGCGGTTGAGCGCGACCTGGACGACCGTCTCCTCTGGACGGTTGGTGACCCTTAGGAATTCCGGCGCGACCGGCGCCTCGGTCGCAGCCGCATCGCGCAGCCATTGGCCGACGGGCCGGCCCAGACCGTCGAGCACGTCGCCCAGCCGGAGCGGCCCCGACATGTCGGCCTTGAGAAGAGCCCGCGCCTGGCGGTTCGCCTCGAGCACGTCACCGGAGGCCGCGACCTTCAGCAGCGGCACCGGCAGATCCTCG
>Ga0008835_100586_pt1 | contig 30346 bp, 24 predicted proteins | sample HotLakConsoUCCRE_FD_62215 | JGI IMG/M metagenome (GOLD analysis project Ga0008835, IMG submission 62215) | Hypersaline microbial mat communities from Hot Lake, Washington, USA - Hot Lake Consortium UCC-RE (Hybrid Assembly) ... | reverse complement strand
CGACGTCACGGTGCAGGCACAGGTGCTCGGGGTGATCCGCGATCAGCAGGTCCGGCTCGCAGGCGAGCATCATGGCGATCATCGCCCGCTGGGACATACCGCCGCTGAACTGGTGCGGCCAGGCCCGTGCCTGGCGGGCCGGGTCGCCGATCCCGACGAGGCTCAGCGCCGCTTTCACGCGGTCCCTCACAGTGTGGCGGTCCACGGTCTGATGCAGGCGGATCGCCTCGGCGATCTGGTCTCCGACCCGGTGGACCGGGTTCAGCGACACCATCGGGTTCTGAAAGATCATCGCCAGCCGCGTGCCGCGCAGGGCCTGTATCCGGTCTTCCGTGAGATCCTCGAGCGCCTCTCCGTCCAACCGTATCGTGCCGCTGTGGACGCGCGCGACATTGGGGTCGTTCAGACGCATGACTGCCTTGCCGGTCACGCTCTTGCCGCAGCCCGACTCGCCGACGATCCCTAGCGTCTCGTTCCGGCCGATGCTGAGGGAGACGCCGTCCAGCACCTTGGCAAGACCGGTCTCGGTGCGGAAATCGACGGAGAGGTTGTCGATCTCGAGAAGCGGAGCGCTCACCGGATCACCGATTGCTGCGGGTCGAGGATGTCGCGCATCGCATCGCCGAGAAAATTGAACGCCAGCGCCGTGAGCAGGATGGCAACGCCCGGAAAGGTCGAGATCCACCAGGCATTGCGCAGGAACTGCCGGCCCTCGTTCAGGATCGCGCCCCAGTCCGGCGAGGGTGGCTGTGCCCCGAGACCGATGAAGCTGAGCGCCGTCGTCGTCAGAATCGCCGCCGGCACGGTCAGAGTGGCCAGCACCAGGTTCGGTCCCACGATCATCGGCAGGATGTAGCGGCCGAGAATGGACGGATCGGTCTCGCCGATGGCGCGGGCCGCGATGACGTAGTCGCGGCTGCGCAGCGACATGACCTTGGCCCGGGTGATGCGCGCGAAGGGCGCCCAGCTGGTGATCGCGATGGCGACGATGACGTTTGTCAGTCCGGGTCCGATGGCCGCGATGATCCCCAGCGCCAACACCAGCGGCGGGAACGCCCAGACCATGTCCGTCACGGCCGAGATGATCGTGTCGATCCAGCCGCCAAAATAGCCCGCGACCATGCCCAGCGTCGTGCCGATGGCAAGCTGGATGGCGACGACGACGAAGGCGACCTTCAGCACGCTCTGGGATCCCCAGATCACCCGGCTGAGAACATCGCGGCCATAGCGGTCCGTGCCGAACGGATGATCCGCGCTGGGCGGCTGGTTGATCCGGGTCAGTTCCTGAACGTCAAAACCATAGGGCGCGATCACCGGCGCCAGCAGGGCGGTGGTGACCAGCAGCAGGATCAGCAAGGCGCCGATCTGGCCGGGAATGTGGTTGCGGAACTTGCGCCAGGCGCGGTTCGGCGGGGCTGCGGGCACGTCCTGCAGCGCGCTCGGCGGGTCGGGGTCCGGCTTGGCGGTGGCGTTGGTCATCTCTCAGCCCTCCCGGATCCGCGGGTCGATCGCCGCGGCGGCCAGATCGCCGAGGACGCTGGAGATGACGGTCAGAAGCGCGATGATCAGCAGCAGCGCCTGGATCACCGGGAAGTCCTTGCGAAGAATCGCCTGCAGCATCAGCTGGCCCATACCCGGCCAGGCGAAGATCTCCTCGATCACCACGGCCCCGCCGATGAGCCATGGCAGGGCGAGAAAAATGTAGGTCACCACCGGCACCGAGGCATTGCGCAGCACGTGCCCCCACATCACCCCGCGTGCCGACACGCCCTTGGCGCGGGCGGTGAGGGCGAATTCCGACCGCATGGTCTGCAGGACCTCGGCCCGCATCAGCCGTGCAACGGCGCCTACCTGGGGCAGGCCCAACGCCAGTGTCGGCAGGATGATCGCGTCCCACGACCGCGCCCCGGACACGGGGAGCCATTTCAGCGTAATGGCGAAGATCAGCGTCAGGATCAGCCCCAGCCAGAAATCCGGTGTCGAGTAGAACACCATCGCCGACCCCATGCTGAGGTGATCGGCGACCGAGTTCTGGTGCGCCGCGGCGAAGATCCCCAGCGGGATGCCGACGACGACACTGAGCAGAAGCGCAGAGAACGTCAGTGACAGGGTGTAGGGCAGGCGGGTCCAGATCACGTCGGTCACTGGCGTCCGGGTCATGATCGAGGTGCCCAGATCGCCGGTCAGCACGTTGCCCATCCAGCTGAAATACTGAACCGTCAGAGACCGGTCGAGCCCGAGCTCGGCGCGCAGCGCGGCCTTCTGCTCTGCGCTGGCGCGGGCGCCGAGCATCGTCTCCACCGGGTCGCCCGGGGTGAGCGCTAGGATCAGGAAGGCGATCAGTGTCACGCCCAGCACGATGGGCAGCGAGAACAGCAGCCGGCGTCCGATCAGGACCATCATGGCGGGGCGCTCCTGTGGGGGTGGCCGCCCGGCGCGGGGCCGGGGGCCTTGCGGTCACTCGACGATCATCACGTCGTTCAGGATCAGCCGGTCGGGCGCCAGGACCTGCGCGCCCTGCACCCACGACCGCATCCCTATGATCAGCGTCTCGCTCATCAGCGGGATCGACGGCACGTCGTCCATCAGCATTTTCTGGATTTCCAGATAGGCTGCGGCGCGGGCTTGCGGGTCCGCGATGCTGCGCGCCTCTGTCAGGGCGGCGTCCATCGCTTCGGTGACGTAGCCGGACTGGCTGCTGCCTGTAGCGAAGCGATATGTCAGGATGTCTGGATCGCTCCAGATGTAGCCGCTGATCGAGGCGTCGTAGTCGCCGGTGTCGAGAATTTCGTATTGCGTGGTCAGGTCGACCTGGGCGATGGACAGGTCCATTCCCATCGCCTTCAGCTGCGCCTGGATCACCGGCGCCGCCCCGGTGGCGAGAGCCGAGCCGCTGTCGATCAGAAGCTCCGCCGCGAGGGGTGCGCCGTCCTTGTCGAGCACGCCGTCGTTGTCGCTGTCGATCCAGCCGGCCTCGGCCAGCAGGGCCTGCGCGGCAGTGACGTCTGTCGGGTAGAGGTCGGCGATGTAATCGCGCGCAGCTTCAGTATAGCCGATCATCGTGGGCGTGACGAAGGCGCTTTCCGGCACCGCGGCCCCGCCGAAGCGAGGGCGATCTGATCGCGGTCGACCGCCATCGCGACCGCGCGGCGCACGGCTAGGTCGTCAAAGGGCGCGCGGCGCACGTTCAGCTTCAGCCCGTTCATGCCGGGCAGCACCACCTCGACGATGGTATAGGCCGGGTCATCCGCCATATAGGACAGCGCCGCGGCGGGCAGGCCGAAGGCGATGTCCACACTGCCGGCCTCCAATTCGTTGGCGCGGGTCTGGGCATCGGTGATGAACCGCGTTGTGACACTGGCCAGATGCGCGGGGCCCTTGTTCTCGACCATGGGCATAGAGGTGGCGTAGCCGTCATTGCGCACCAGTTCGAGGTCGAGGCCGGGGCTCCATGGCTGGCCGATCATGAATGCCCCACCTGCCACGGGGTTTGATGCGAAGGCCTCGTTTCCGGCTTCCGCGGCGGCTATGGTATCCCACGCCGCGCCGAAGCTGGTGACGAAGTTGGGATACATCAGGTTGAAGCCGTTGTCGTTGACGACTTCGAGCGTGACTTCGTCGATGACGTTGAGTGCGCTGACGCCGTCGTAATCGGTGCCGTAGGGGCCTTCGTCGATGAACCGCTGGATCGTGGCGGCCAGTGCCTCCGCGTTGATCGGGTTGCCGGAGGTGAAGGTCCTGCCCGCGGGCAGGACCATGGTCATGATGGTCCCGTCCTCGGAGACGGAGAAGCTTTCCAGAAGGTCGGGCACGAAGACACCCGCCGCGCTGTCGTAGCGCATGAGCGGCTGGGCGATCAGTTCGTGGCTGAGGGGATAGCCGGACGTGCTTTGCTGTCCGTCGAGGATATCAGGAACGAATTGCGTGGCGATCACGAGGTGGTCGCGGGTCGGTTCCTGGGCTGCGGCGGGCAATCCAAGCAGCGCCGCGGTGGCGAATGCGGCGAACTTTGTGGCGGTCGGTCTGGCGGACATCTGTCTCTCCCTGGCTGATGGGTGCCCCATCCGACCGGCTCTGCGTCTTTCTGCGCCTTCACCCGGACCGCGGTCGCCCCCGTTTGAAAAATGCTGACAGTAAACTTTCCGACGTTCAATTATAGAAAGTTTTCTGTCATGTTTTGCTGGTATCCAGGGCGACGATTGATGTCGCTGCCTTGAAAACAATCTCTTTGTCGAGCGGCCAGATCGGGCGGGAGACGCGGACGTAGGTCCTCCGGGACGGATCGGGCGTCGACAGCGAGCCCGAATCGCAGACCACGATCTCGGCCGCGATGGGGGCAAAGGCGGCGCGGAAATGCTGCATGCTCTTCAGCGCCAGCACTCTTGCCACCGCAGGTTCGATCCCGAAGGTACGCAATTGCTGAAGGTCCAGCATCTGCTCGCGTTCGGTGACGATCAGAACATCGACGCCCGCCACCCGCAGAACGGCAGTGGGCCCGAAGCTCCGGTCGAGACCGCCCATCATGGGCCCGTCGCCGCGCCAGTCCCCGTTCGACAGGAGCACCACGCGGCCGGTCACGCGAAGCGGACCCCCGCCGTAGTCCGGCGCGGCGCGGCCGCCGATGTCGAGCGTCACCTCGTCGCCGACCCGGTGCCGATGCAGGTCCGCCGCCGCGGAAGGATCGATGAGCGGCGCGAAGACGGCGACCTCGACCCGCGCCTCCAGCAACGCCGCGAGCAGGGCGGTCGCGTCGCCATGGGCGCCGGACCCGGGGTTGTCGGCGTAATCCGCCACGAGGAAAGGGCCTGCACCTGCCGGATGCGCGGCGGCACGGGCTGCGGCCGCCATCGGGGACAGGAAGACCGTGGCGCAGCGCTCCCGCGCGTCCCAGATCGCCTGAGCGTGGTCGGCACAGAGGCGCTCGGCCTGCGCCTTCGCGCCCGGAACGCCGTCATCGTAGGTGACCAGCACCGTTGGTCCGATATCGGGCAAGTCCGGGTCCGGATACCCGGCGTTCAGCGATACGGCAAGGATCGGACCAGTTTCCTGCGCGCGCGCCGCAGCATAGCGCGCGGCGGTCTCGGCGACGTCGCTGCGGCCGGAATTGGCTTCCTCCATCATCGGGATCCGCGCGATCAATGTTCGCGGCGCGATGCGACCTGCGGCGGCATCGCCCAGCAGACGTGCCGCGTGCCGCCCGGTCTCGCGCACGTCGACATGTGGATAGGTCTTGTAGCTCACCCAGATCTGCGCGAGCGCCCCCATGCCGTCCGAGACGTTGGCATGCAGATCAAGCGTCGCTGCAATGGGCAGTTCCGGCCCCACGATGCTGCGCAGGCGACGCAAGAGCTCTTCCTCGCCGTGGTCGCAGAATTCGGTGACCTGCGCTCCGTGAAGCCTTAGCAGGATGCCATCGAAGTCATTCGGCCCCGCGCGGAGCGGCGCGCAGATCCGACCGGCGATGGCGTCGAAGGCCTGCCGCGACACCGGAGATCCGGGTTCGGCAAGGGCCGAGACCGAGTGGGTCAGGTCCCAGCCCTGTTCTCGCGCCACGTCGAGAAACCCCGCAAGCTCGGTGTTGCTGTCACCGCGCTGTCGGATCGCTTCCTCGGCAGCGAGAAGTGTGTCGGCTTCGAAATCGCGCAGCTCCATCAGGCCGCGCTTGAAGGTATTGTTCTCCGCAACGAATTCCGACGACAAGATCCGCAGGGCGGACATCTCAGGACGACCGGGGGGGGTCGCCGACATGGCCCGTCAGATTGCGATGCAGGTCCGAGATGCGCGTCATGCGGTCCTCCACTTCGGGGCCCAGATCTGCGAAGACGCCGTTGACGATCAGCCCGATCAGTGACGCTATGGCGGAGGTGGCGTCCCAGAACTGGTTGAAATCCGTCTGCACCACCAACACCTCGTCCGCCAGCGACTGTGCCCAGCCGCAATAGGGATCGGTGATGAAGGTCACCGGGATGCCGGCCTCCCTCGCGTGGTTCATGGCCTCCTGCGCCAGCCGCGAATAGCGGCGCATGTCGATCAACACGAGGCAGGCCTCGGCCGGGTCGGACAGGAATGCCTCATGCAGGCTGCCGCCGGCAAGATCCAGAAGCTCGACGCCGGGGCGCAGGTATTGCAGGCAATGGGCGAGGTACTGCCCGTGCCCGCGCTCGGTCTGGAAACCGGATACGAAGACCTTGGGCCGTGTAGCGAGGCGCTGCACCACGCGCTTGAACTCGGGCGAGGTCGCTGTCTGGTAGTTGTTGATGATTGCGGCGATCTCCATTTCCATGCCGCGGGCGCGTTCCGAGGAGTCGGACCTCAAGTTCTCGGCGAAGGCCCGCAGTTCGTCGCCGATCAGCCAGGCCTTCTCGCCCGCCTCGTACTTGATCGCGCGCTTGAGATCCTTGAAATGCCGGTAGCCAAGCGTGCGGCAGAAGCGGCCGATGGTGGCCTCGCTCACCCGCAGTTTCGACGCCAGCGTGGCGCCGGTCTCGAACGGAAGAGAGTTGAGGTTGGTCAGGAAGTAATTTGACAACAGTTGCGCCGAGCCCGAGGACCGGTCTCGGGTCTGCCTGAGGCGGTCCCGGAGATCGCCGCCGGCCCCATCGGTTCTGATCTGATCGGACATGCCGCCCTCCTAATTCGACCTGTCGCGCAGGTCACCATGAATACAGAAAACTTGCACGCGATCCCTGTTGCAAGAAAAAACGTATTAGCGCAGCATGCGGCGAGCCGTTCGGAAGGACCACATGCCGGAGACCAGCCCTTCACCCGTTGTCCGCCTGCCCTTGCTAGTGGAGGAGGCGGAACTGCGCCTCGTGCGCCTGCCGCTGCTGAGGCCCTTCCGGATCGCCACGGGCACGATCACGGAGAGGCTCTTTCCGCTGCTCCGTCTGCGGGGCGAGGGTCTCGAGGGATTGGCCGAAGGCGTGATGGACCCGCTGCCCGACTATCTCGACGAGACGCTCGCGGGCACGCTCGACCTGCTGAGGGAGGGCATCCTGCCAAGTATTCTCGGGCGGCGCTTCGCCAACCCGCAGGCCCTGGCCCGTCAGCTCGCACCCTGGCGGGGGCATGCGATGGCCCGCGCCATGGTCGAGATGGCGTTCTGGGATCTGTGGTCGCGCGCGCTCGACCTGCCGCTTGGCCTGGCGCTGGGGGGCGACGGACGGGCCTCGGTGCCGGTAGGCGTTTCGCTGGGGATCGCCCCGGTGGAGGAGACGCTGGAGGCGGTGGCGCGCCACCTCGAAGAGGGCTACCGCCGGATCAAGCTGAAGATTGCGCCGGGCCATGACCTAGCGCTGCTGGAGGCGGCGCGCACCCGGTTTCCCGCGATCGCGCTGTCTGTCGATGCAAATGCCTCCTACCGCCTTGCCGACCGGGCGCGGCTGCGCGCGCTCGACGGCTTCGGCCTCGAATACATCGAACAGCCGCTGGCCTGGGACGATCTCATTGACCATGCGACGCTTCAGCGGGACCTCAGGACGGCGGTCTGCCTCGACGAGAGCCTGCGGTCGGTGGGCCATGCCCGGCGGGCCCTGCAAATCGACGCCGCGCGGGTGCTCAACATCAAGGTGGCCCGCAGCGGCGGCCATGACGCGGCGCGCCGGATGCACGATCTCGCGAAGGCCTTCGACGTGCCGGTGTGGTGCGGCGGGATGCTCGAAAGCGGCATCGGCCGGGCGCACAACATCCACCTGTCGACCCTGCCGAACTTTACGAAGCCGGGTGACGTTTCCTCGGCCAGCCGCTATTTTGCCCGAGACATCGTGCGCGAGGCGCTGGAGGCGACCGACGGGCTGATGCCGGTGCCGCAAGGACCGGGGATCGGGGTCACACCGGACGAGGCGGCCCTTGCCGCCATCGCGGACGTGCCGGAGCGGATCAGGCCATGAGCGACGCCGCATTCCGGCCTCTTCGGACGATGGACGAATTCGTCGCTGCTGAAGCGCTGCAGGCCGAAGTCTGGGGTCCGGGGGACAAGGTGGACCCGGCAGACCTGATGATGGTGATACAGTCCGAAGGCGGGCTCTGCCACGGATCCTTTCTGGACGGGGAACTCGTGGGGTATATTTTCGCCTTCCCGACCGCGGACCCCAAGGTGCAGCATTCCCACCGCCTCGCGGTGCTGCCGCGCGCGCGCGGCCTCGGTCTGGGGGGGCGCCTGAAATGGACGCAACGGGACTGGTGCCTCGCGCACGGCATAGAGACGGTGCGCTGGACCTTCGATCCCGCGCGGGTGCGGAACGCCGTGCTGAACATCTCTCACCTGGGCTGCACCAGCCGGACCTATCTTCCCGACTATTATGGCCCGATGGGCGGGATAAACGCCCATGTGCCCTCGGACCGGCTGCTGGTGGAGTGGCATCTCCGCTCCGAGGCGGTGACCGCGCGGGCCGAAGGGCGCCCGCCGCCGCTGCCCGACAGCGCCCTGAAAGTGCCGGTGCCGCGAGATTTCGACCGCATGCATCACGCCGATCCCGAGGCCGCGCGCGCGGCTCGGCTGGCGTTGCGCGCCGCGTTGGGGGAGGCGCTTGACGGCCGGCATCACGTCATGGGTTTCGACCGCGAGGACGCGGCCTATCTACTCGCGCGGGACCCGGCGCCATGACCTCGAGGGGAGCGGAGATGCTCGACAAGCGGAGGTTCTACATCGACGGCGAGTTCGTCGGGGCCGGGGCAGGGCGCGATCTGCCGGTAATCGACCCCGCGACGGGCCGCGCGGTCGCGGTGATCGCCCTGGGCGACGCCGGCGACGTGGACCGCGCCGTCGCGGCCGCCCGCCGCGCGTTTCCAGGCTGGGCCGCGACGCCCCTCGACACGCGGCTCGGGATGCTGCGCACGCTCCTGCGCCTTTACGAGGCCAACAAGTCGGAGATGGTTGCGGCCATCACCATGGAGATGGGCGCGCCGGCCAGTTTCTGCGAGGAAATGCAGTGGGATGCCGGGCGCGGCCATCTTGAGGCGACGATCGCCGCGCTCGAGAGCTTCTCGTTCGAGACCCCCGATGCGGGCGGGCTGCTGCTGCGGGAGCCGATCGGTGTCGCCGGGCTCATCACGCCGTGGAACTGGCCGATGAACCAGGTGATGCTCAAGGTTGCGCCGGCCCTTGGCACCGGCTGCACCTGCGTGCTCAAGCCCTCGGAGATCGCGCCCCTGTCGTCCATGCTGCTGGCCGAGATGATCCACGAGGCGGGCTTTCCGCCCGGCGTCTTCAACCTCGTGAACGGTGACGGGCCGGGCGTGGGCGCCGCCCTCAGCGCCCATCCCGGCGTCGACATGGTCAGCTTTACCGGATCGGGCCGCGCGGGCACGGCCATTGCCCGGGCCGCGGCCCCCACCGCCAAGCGGGTGACGCTGGAACTGGGTGGCAAGGGCGCGAACCTGATCTTCGCCGACCGCGACGCCGAAGCCGTCCGGGGCGGGGTCCTCGGCTGTTTCGAGAACACCGGCCAGTCCTGCAATGCGCCCACACGGATGCTGGTCGAGCGGTCGGTCTATCCCGAGGTCGTGGCGGAGGCAGCAGAGATCGCGGCCTCCGTCCCGGTGGACCTGCCGGGTCGCCCCGGCCCCCATATCGGCCCGCTGGTCAGCGCCGCCCAGTGGGACAAGGTGCAGGAGCTGATCCGCGCGGGCCTCGACGAGGGCGCCCGGCTCGTCGCCGGCGGCCCCGGCCGGCCCGAGGGGCTGGAGGAGGGGTTCTTCGTCCGTCCGACGGTCTTTGCCGACGTGACGCCCGGCATGCGCATCGCCCGGGAGGAGATCTTCGGCCCGGTCCTGTCGATCCCGCCCTTCGACACCGAAGAGGAGGCGATCGCCCTTGCCAACGATACGCCCTACGGCCTCGGCAATTACGTCCAGACCGCCGATCCGGGCCGCGCAGTGCGGGTCGCGCGGGCGCTGCGCAGCGGAATGGTCCATGTCAACGGCGCCGGGATCGGCTACGACATCCCCTTCGGCGGCTACCGCCAATCCGGCAACGGCCGCGAGGGCGCCCGCTGGGGCGTAGAGGATTTCCTCGAGATCAAGGTCGTCGCGGGGCTTTGAGCGGCCGCAGAGGGCCGGGCCCGCCTTGAGCGAACCGAAAGACAGGATGCCATGCTGAACCTCGTGCCCTTCGTCTCCGTCGATGCGATGATGAAACTCGTCATGGCGCGCGGGGTAGAGACGGTCCTGCGCGAGCTCGCCGCGGAGATCGAGCGAGATTTCCGGCGCTGGCCGGCCTTCGACAAGACGCCGCGGGTGGCCAGCCATTCGGCGGTCGGCGTGATCGAGTTGATGCCCACCAGCGACGGCGAGACCTATGGGTTCAAATACGTCAACGGCCATCCCGCGAACGCGAGGCGCGGCATGCAGACTGTCACCGCCTTCGGCGTGCTTGCCGATGTCTCGACGGGGTATCCGGTGCTGCTGTCGGAAATGACCATCCTCACGGCCCTCCGCACCGCCGCCACCTCGGCGCTCGCCGCGAAATGGCTCTCACATGGCGCGCGCACCATGGCCATCATCGGCAACGGGTCGCAGGCCGAGTTCCAGGCCATCGCGTTCCGCGCGATCTGCGGCACGGAGGAGGTCCGGCTCTACGACATCGATCCCGCCGCCACCGAGAAATGCCGGCGGAATCTGTCCGGGAGCGGCCTGACCGTCACCGCCTGTACCTCTGCCGAAGCGGCCATCGAGGGCGCGCAGATCATTACGACCGTGACCGCGGACAAGTCGAATGCAACCATCCTCACCGACAATATGGTGGGGGCAGGAACTCATCTGAATGCTGTCGGCGGCGATTGTCCCGGCAAGACCGAATTGCACCACGACATCCTGATGCGCTCGTCGATCTTCACAGAATTCACGCCGCAGACCCGGATCGAGGGCGAAATACAGCAACTTCCGGGCGATCATCCTGTGACGGAACTTTGGGAAGTCATCACTGGCGCTGCACCGGGGCGTCGATCCGCTCCGGAGGTCACGCTATTCGACAGCGTCGGGTTCGCCATCGAGGATTTTGCGGCCCTGCGGTGGCTCCATCGCCGAATTACCGAAGACGGTGGCGCGGTCATGCTGGATATGGTTGCCGATCCCGACGACGCCCGGGATCTCTACGGGATGCTAATGCGCTCCGGCTCGCTCCCAACGACCGCAGCTGACCCCGACTGAGGATTCCCGTCAAGGCCGGCACATCATCCATGATGGCGAGGACGTCGGCGGGCTCCTGGCAAGGGCGCTGCATCAGCAGAAGAGGGTTCGAGTCTCCATGAGCAGCGGCGCGGGAGCAACGGTTGAGACGGGTCGGCGACCGCTCTCGCCTCGCGACATCATGAAGTACGCTGTGTCGAGGCGCTAGCTGAAGGAAAGGGTATCCATGCAAGTGGTCATCATCATCGTCGCCGATCTGCCAAAGACCGTATGACTGCTGCTTGGGGACACAGAAGACGGGTACATTGTTTTCCGCAAGAAGATATCGCGACCGGAATTCGCCCAAGGTTGCTCACCCGTACTCAGGGCCGAAAATGCGCTTGCCACGCGAGGTCATCGCAGCTCAAGCCGCAACCGCCTGCGTGTCCGGTGAAATGGGGGCAAGACCACCTTCCCGATGGAGGCAGGCCAGCGGATCCCTGCGCAGCTGTCGCAAGCGCGCGCATCCAGTGCCTCAATCCGATGGCGATCTGGCAGTCACGATCACTTCGAACATGGCCGCGATCGCGGTCGGATCATCCGTCGTCACCTGGTCGGCCTTGAGGTGCAACAGACGTTCGATCTCCCGGAGGCAGGTCGGGGAGGCACTCTCGAAAGTGTAGACGTCCACGTCGCGTTGCCGGTCGCGAAACAGGGCGAGCAGGTCGCAGCCCCACTGGTCCGCTTGCCGAACCAGCGCCCTGTGCAGGTAGATGATCCGCGCGTCGGGCACCGCGGCGACGGCCTCGCTGACGAAGGCATCAAAGGCCCGGCTCGCCGCGAGGTCGAGCATCGTACTGCTGTGGCAGGGATCGAAGCCCACCCCGACACCCGACGCATCAGCGAGGCGCCGGACGGCAAGGGCGTCGCCTCCCGAAAGAATGACGTGACCAGCAATCGGGGCGACATCGCGGACGAAGCCGTGGACATGGCCCGGCGTGAGGCTGTCCGCGCCGACCTTGAGATCGAGTTGCAGGTGGCCGCCCTCCGGCAGAGGATGGGCGGCAAGGTCTCGCGCGAGTGCGCCCAGAGAGGCGACAGGATGTGGCGTCGGCCTGCCCGCGCTGTCCCGCAGCCGCAGGGAGGCGAGGTCCGACTCGCGGATGGCGCTGACGTGTCCCGCCCCGGTCGTCTCGCGGTCCAGGGTCGGGTCATGGAGGATGACCCAGCCTCCTTGCGCCAGCGGATTGAGATCCACCTCCACCACCGCCCCCGCGAGGAGCCCTTGCCGGATGCGGTCGGCTGTGAAGGCAGTGTCCGTTGCATGGCGTTTCGCGCGGTGCCACTTCAACCGGCAGCGATGCGCGCCGTAGAGGATCGCGACCGGCTCAGCCATTTGCGGCGTCCGCCACCCGGGTCGGACCCGACATTGCCGGCACGTCGCTCGCCCAGATGACCCGGTCTTCGCGGAAGAGGTGAAACCGAAGGGGCACGATCGTCAGAGGCGTTCCCACGGGCACGCCCGGCGGGTCCGGCAGCAGGGCCTTCACGATCATGCCGTCGGGCAGGTCGATCTCGACCACGGCATGGCTTCCGAAATCGGTGGTCCGCCGTAGCCGGCCCGCGCCATGGCCCACATGCAGCCCGATCGCCTCCGGCCGCACGGCCAGAAGTGCGGGACCGTCGGTGGCCTCTGCCGTGGCGGTAAAGGCCGGATGGGTGATCCGCCCGCCGCAGATCTCGACCGGCATCATGTTCATCTGGCCGATGAACCCGGCGACGAAAGGGGTCTCGGGCTTGCGGTAAAGCAGGTCCGGCCGGTCCACCTGCTGGATTGCCCCGTCGCGCATCACCACGATCCGGTCGGCCAGCGCCAGCGCCTCGTCCTGGCCGTGGGTGACGAAGATCATCGTGATCCCGAGCCGGTTCTGCAGGTCGCGGACCTCCTCGCGCAGGCGTTCGCGCAGGTGCTGGTCGAGGCTGGCGAAGGGCTCGTCGAGGAGCAGGATCTTCGGCTCCAGCACCAGCGAGCGGGCGAGGGCAACGCGCTGTTGCTGCCCGCCCGAGAGCTGATCGGTGCGCCTTGCGCCCATCCCGGCGAGGCCCACCAGTTCCAGCGCCTCCTCCACCTGCCGGGCGATCTGTGCGCGCGGCAGGCGGCGCAGTTTCAGGCCGAAGCCGATGTTGCCCGCCACGGTCATGTGCGACCAGAGCGCGTGGGACTGGAACATCATCGAGGTGGGGCGTTTTTCGGGCGACAGGCGCGTGACGTCCTGCCCGTCGATCAGCACCTGGCCCGCTGTCGCCGTCTCGAAGCCGCCGATCATCCGCAGGACGGTGGATTTCCCCGACCCCGAGGGGCCGAGCAGGCAGACGAGCTCCCCGGGTGCCACCGTGAGGTCGAACCCCTCGACGGCGAAGGCGCCGCCGAAGCGTTTCGTCAGGGTCCGCAATTCCAGTTGCGCCATGGCGTCAGCCTCCAAGTCCGCGGCCCAGCCCCTGAGGGCCGAGATAGCGCCGCGCGGCCAGCAGGAAGAGGAACGACGGCACCCAGAGCATCACCGACAGGACTGCGCCGAGCTGGATCACGAGCTGGTTGTTGATGAAGGAGATCATGAGGATGGGCATGGTCCGCACATGGGGCGCGCCAATCAGCCAGGCGCCCTCGGTTTCGTAGAAGGTGCCGACGAAGGTCAGCATCAGGGCCGCGACGATGGCGGGCCGGGCCTGGGGCAGGGTCACCGACCAGAACACCCGCACCGGCCCCGCGCCCACGTCCCGCGCCGCCTCCTCCAGCCGCCGGTCCACCGCCTGGAAGGCCGCCGTGGGGATCCAGATCATGAACATCAAAGTATTGACGAGCTGGATGATCGCCACGCCCCAGAAGGTGCCGACAAGGCTCAGCGACAGGAAGATCGTCGCGATGGTGATCAGCAGGCCGAACCGGGGAAAGGCCTGGATCGAGAGAAACGACAGGAAGAAGAAATCGCGCCCCGGAAAGCTCAGCCGGGCAAAGGCATAGGCCGCGGGCAGGCAGATCAGCGCGGACAGGAGCGTGACGACGAACGAGAGCCGCAGCGAGGTGGAGAGCGCGGTCCAGACATCGGGCCGCGACAGCGTCATCTCCCAGTAGCGCAGGCCCCACTCCTGCGGCACCAGCGCCGGATAACGCCATTGCTCGGCGAAGGCCCAGAGCCCCACGACGAGCATCGGGCCGATCACGGCGATCGAGAGCGTCACGGCGAGCGCGAGCCCGATCCAGTCGGGCTTGAAGGGCGCGTGCAGGGCGGTCCGGGGGCGGGCGGGCGCGGTCATGCCTCCCGCCTCGCGCGGTTGCGGGCGACGGAGCGGACGTAGAACCAGCCGAAGACGGCGCAGAAGGCGAAGGTGATCACCGCCTGGGTGCGCGCCTGCACCGGGTCCTGCACGTCGCCGAAGGTGCGCAGCATGAAGGGACCCATCATCTCGGGCGCGGCGGGACCGAGGAGATAGGGGAAGGTGAAGGCCGAGAAGAGCCCCAGCACCACGAAGGAGGTGGCCACCAGGATCGACGGCCAGATCCGCGGCAGGATGATGTGGAACAGCACCGCGATCCGGCCCGCGCCCACGTCTCGGGCGGCCTCCACGGCGTTGCTCGTGACGTTCGAAAGACCCGCCATCAGGATCACCACCGAGAGGGGCATGTTGTCCCAGACGAAGCCGATCACCGGTCCCCAGGGCGTCAGGTAGGGCGAGCGGATCTTCGGCAGGCCGACGCTGTTGAGGACGATGTCCACCATCCCGTTCGGCCCCAGCACCCGGATGAAGGCATAGGCCAGGATGATCGATGGCACGAAAAGCGGAAAGATCGCCAGCGCCTGCACCAGAGCCGCGACGGGCCCGGTGGCGAAGCGCAGGTAGATCGCGATGGGCAGGGCGATGGCCATCAGGATCGTCACCGACACGGCGGTGGTCCAGATCGTGATGCCCAGGTTCCCGAGGCTGTAGGGGTCGGAAAAGAAGAACCGGTAGCTGTCGAGGGTCACCCGCGTCCCGTCCGTCCCGGTAACCACCATCGTGTCGAGGATCGCGCGGACAATGGGCCAGACGATCAGCGTCGCCAGCAGCGCCACCGGCAACAGGACGAGGAGGAGGCCGTTCAGCCCCCTCCCGCCATGGTCTCGTGCGGATGCGGGCATTCAGCGCGCGATGTTCGGCGCCACGCTGCGGTACCAGCCGTCGGAGATCGCAGCCCCCCAGTCGCCGCCCGGGAAGGTCGGGATCGAGGTGGGCACCACGGCGGCATAGCGCTCGCGCAGCTCCGCCGGCAGCACGTCCCAGGACACGCCCGGGAAGCCGCCGATCTCGGTGATCACGGCGGTCTGCATCTCGTCGGTCAGCATGAAATCGGCCAGCGCGATGGCCGCCTCGTAGTTCTCGGCATTGGTCGCGACGACCGCCTGGCTGAAGCCGCCCGCCAGCGCCAGATCCTGAAGCTGGATCAGGCCGGTGTCCTCGGGCAGCACGCCCTGGGCGATGGCCTGGAGCACCATGTCGGACCAGGCGGGGATCATCGTCACCGCGCCCTGCGCCAGAAGCTGGATCGAGTTGGAGTTGCCCGACGTATAGGCGCCCCCGTCGAAGAGGTGCGGGGCCATGTCGCTGAGCAGCGCAAAGCCCGCCTCGAGCATCGCGGGCGAGGTCTCGGGGTCGAAGTTGTCGAGGGTGAAGACCGAAGGATCGCGGCCGTTGGCCTCGTGGATCGCGCGGCGCACGAAGTTGCCGCCGGAGCCGCCTTGGTCGGGACGGTTGTAGATGAACTGGCCCGGGTTTGCCTTGATCCAGTCTGTCAGCTCGGCCCAGGTGGAGGGCGCATCCTCGGCCGACAGCTTGGTGCTGTCATAGGCCAGCAGGACCTGGCTGCCGCGATAGGGCAGGCCGAAGGGCGACTGGATCGCCAGCGGGTTGACGCGGCCGTAGTTCGCAAGGCCCGCCTCCTGCCAGTTGACCCAGAGACCGGCCTCGACGGCGCCGGCGGGAAGGAAGGGGTCGTGCTGCTCGATCATGTCGAGCTGCGGGCCGGCGCCGCTCTTCAGGGCGGCGAGCGCCCGCTCGGCGATCGCGCCGGTGCCGCCGCCTTCGCGGGCGATCACGACATTGACCGACACGCCGTCGTTCTGGGCCTCGAAGGCGGGCTTCACGACATTGGTCCAGAAATCGGAGATGTTGCTATCCGAGTTCGTGTACATGTTCAGCGTGGCAGTCTGCGCATAGGCGGCGCGCGCCAGGGCCGGGGTGGCAAGGCCGGCAAGGCCGAGCCGGATGAGTTCACGACGGTTCATGGTCCCTCCAAGGTGTTCGGAGACGTCCAGCGACGCTCCGGCATGCGGCCGGTCCGGCGGCGCGGTCCCCTGGGGCCGACGGGCCGTGCCGGAGCGATTGCACCGCGGCCTCGCAGTCTGGTTCCGCAGTCCGTGCCCGGTCCGACCTCGTCCGGCTAGGCACTGCACATGACGGTCCGACGACGGGTCGATGAAGTTTCTGTAATGGCCCGGACCTTGCGGCGGGCCGGTCTTGCACGCCGCCGTAAGGCAGTGTTTCGCTCTGGTCCGCAGGCCGAATTGGCCCCGAAGGACCGACAGACGATGCCAGGACCCCGCCGCCTCGCTCAGGAAGAGGGCCTTCTCGGCCTCGACGACATGGCGCGTCACGTGCCCGTGGTGTTCGACGTGCCCGAGGGCACCGAGGCGCTCAGGATCGATTTCGACCATGCGCCCCGCCATCCCGGGGCCGGCGAGATACCGCACCAGCTGAGCATCTCCGTCAACGGTCCCGCCGGCGACAGGGGCACGCGGCACAACAACGCCGACCAGTCCGTGCTGCTGAGCGCGGATCATGCGAGCCCGGGCTACCTGCGCGGGCGCCCCGAACCGGGGCGATGGCGCGTGGAGATCGACGTGCACCGCATCCTGCCGCCGGGCGGCGTCTCCTGGCGGATGACGGTGGAGGCCGTGGCCGCGCATGCACCGGCGCCCGGGCGCGATCCGGTCCCGGTTGTCAGTCCGCGGGCGGATGGCCCCGGCTGGTATCGCGGCGATCTTCACCGCCATACCGACCATTCCGACGGCCGCTGGTCCGCAGCGCAGATGGTGGCCGATGCGAAGGCGCGCGGCTATCAGTTCGCCGCGCTGACCGACCACAACACCGTCTCCGCCCTCGAACAGGCCCGCGCCGCCGCGGGTCCGGACCTGCTGATCCTGCCGGGGATGGAACTGACGACCTTCCACGGCCACGCGCTTGTGCTCGGCTCGGGGCGGATGTGGGACTGGCGCATCCGGGACGGCCAGACCATGGGCGAAAGGGCGCGGGCGATCACCGGGGCCGGGGACCTGTTCGTGATCGCCCATCCGATGGAGATCGGTCACCCGTTCTGCACCGGCTGCACCTGGGCCTTTGCCGACATGATGCCGGGACCCGCCCGGCTGGTGGAGGTCTGGAACGGCCCCTGGGGCGGGTCCCCGAAGAATGCGCTCGGGCTCGACCTCTTCCATGGCTGGCTCAACGCAGGTCACCGGCTTGTCGCGACGGCGTCCTCCGACGATCACGGGGGCTTCGGAGGGGAGGACAGGGTCGGGCATATGCTCGTCCATGCGGAAAGCCTGAGCGTTCCCGGACTTATGGCGGGGCTCGAAAGGGGGCATGCGATCCTCACCAGCGGCCCCTGGCTGAGCGCCACCGGAACCGCGCCGGACGGAACCGCGATCCTTCCGGGGGACCGCACCGACGAGGCGATTGATCTCGACATTGCCTGGTCGGACGGACAGTCGGATGGCCGCGTCCATGTCGTCGCGGGGAGGCTCGGGACCAAGACGATCGCGCGCCTCGCCGATCTTCCTGCCGGGCCGGTCGGTGACCATCGTCTCTCTGGCACGGCACTGGAGAGCTGCGACTGGGTCATGGTCGAACTGCGAGGTTCCGACGGTGGCCTTGCCGCCATGACCAACCCTATCTTCTTCGGCGGCGGACGCCGGTCTTTGTGACCGAGATCGCTTGCGGACGTCTGCAAGCTGCGGCCGCCTCCGGCGCCTGCCAGTTGACCGTGCCGCTTCCGTCGTTCGCGGTCGAGTGGACTTCACTCTCCGGGGGGAGGTCCAGAGTGCCCGTAACGGCCGTCGGCTGGACCGAAAGGCCGACATGAATTCTGCCAATCGCCCGGGTACGACCGGATTGGTTTGGTCCGCAAGATCATCGTCCTGCACATCCAGTTCCAGCCCGAAGCTGGAGGGCGGGGTAGAGGAACGTCACCCGGGACTCAAGACCATCGCCCCTCGAGCCGCAACAGGGCACCCTGATCTCCGTCAACGGCCGTGCCGATCCCCTCACTCTGGATGGCGACCTGGATCCCATCCACGTCGGCGTTGAAGACTCCGTCCTATTTCCGCGGAAGTCGCAGAAGTGTCGGGCTGCGTCTTGCCGGCACCGTTGTCCATGGCTCCGCTTTCGGCGTCGATCGACGAGGGTTAACCAGTGCAGTCGGCAATGGCACCCTGCCAGTCGCCGGAACTGCCTGCGATCTCGGAAAAACAGGAGAAGCGGCGATCGATGTCCTCCGCGCCGGTCACCCCGGTGCAGAGCGCGCGGGCGTTGCACTCATCCCAGGTCGTTCCGGCGCCCCAGTCCAGCGTGCCCCCGGCGGTCAGCGGTCTGACACAAGCCGAGAGCGCCGCGTCGTCGACCGGCTGCGCGGGGGCGTCTTCGACGACGGAGCCCGGCGCAGAGACGGGGACGATCTCAAAGGTCGCGTCGCGGCGGTCGAGGGTCGGGCTATCGGCGGTGATCGGATCGAGCTTCAGCACGAAGCCCTGGTGCCGCACGAACTGGCCGGGCAGATAGACGGCCTCGAGGCGAGGCTGTGGCCCCATCTGACAAGGGGCTTCAAGGTCTCGAACGACCCGCTGTTCGAGGAGAAGGTTACCGAGATAGTCGGGCTCTACCTCGATCCGCCGGACAGGGCGGTGGTGCTGTGCGTCATGCCGGGGGCATGCTTTCAGCATGACGAGAAATCCCAAATCCAGGCGCTCGACCGGACCCAGCCCGGGCTGCCGCTGAAGAAGGGGCGCGCCGCCACCATGACCCACGACTACAAGCGTCATGGCACGACCACGCTTTTCGCCGCGCTGGACGTCAAGTCAGGCCTGGCCGCCGTGGTCGAGACATCGATCTCGGGTCGCCGCGTCGCGCGGGAACTGACGGCGCTGATCACCCGGCGCGGCAAGCCCGACCTGTTTGTCAGCGATCACGGCACCGAGTTCACCTCGAACGCGATGCTGGCCTGGAGCGAGGAGACCGGCGTGCGTTGGCACTTCATCGCCCCGGGCAAGCCGATGCAGAACGGCATCTGCGAGGCCTTCAATTCGAAGATGCGGGACGAGCTCCTGAACGAGACGCTGTTCTTCGGCATCGATCATGCCCGAGAGGTCGTCGGTCGCTGGGTCGCCGACTACAATGCGGCCCGGCCACATTCGGCCCTCGGCTCCCTGACCCCCGCGGCTTTCGCCGCCCAACTCACCGCAATGGGCGATCGGCTCCACGAAACGGACGCGTTCCGCCGCTCGCCCATTGCTCCCTCCGCGCAAGCGGGCAATTGTCACCCGCCGGCTCTCGTTTCACATGGATGAGTGTCGGGGGTCAGAGCAGGCCACAATTATTGACAAATGAGCTTTTCTTGCGGAAGCATGAGACATTGAGTTGTATCCAGAGTCTTTGAGATCGATAATATTGCCGTCAGGTTCAGACCACATTCTGGCTCGTGCTTGATTGCCAGCCGATCGCCATCGCACCGAAGTCTTGGCTGGATGGCAGTCGAGGACTGATCCGGGAAGTGACGGGGCCGCGCAGGTTCCGGATTCGGCAGGCAGACTTGGCGGCGAATGGCGCACCAGCTTGGGCGAAGGAAGTCGGTCCGCTGCTCGGATCTCCGGCTCGAGGCCCGCCATCCCGACGATGATCATGCCCGCAGGCGTGCCGGACTCCTCCCGGGACCCGGACGGTTCAGGAGGGTCTTTCCTGACCGACGCTCGATCTTCTGCGGGGTGTGGCAAGGGGCGAGAACGCGGTCGAACCGGCGTCGCCCTCTGGCCGAAAGTCGGGCCCCTGGCGGATGACAGGCCTATAGACGGCGTCCGGGTCGGCGTGCTTGATTGACTCTAGGTAAGACTGACCGGGAGTCGGCCTTCTGCCGTGACCGGAGTGCGGGGGGCGCGAGCCGCCACATCAAACGTTGGCAGGAGACGCGCCCATGTCGAATATCGTTGCGGACCGGTTCAAGAAGGTCGTCCTCGGGCAGGGTCAGCTGGCCGATCTGGGGATCGACGCGCCCTCGCAGGTCGCGGGCGTCACCTTCCGGGTGACGGCCCTGCCGGGCGTGGGACAGGTGGAGACGGCGGGCGGGACACCGCTGGTCCTCAACCAGACCCTGAGCCTCGCCGAGTTGCAGGGCCTGCGGTATCGCGGCGACGGCAGCGACCTCGGCGGCGGGGTGTTCAGCTACGCGGTGACAGCCGCGGGATCGACCGTGACGGGCAGCGTGCAGCTCGAAACCCGCGCTGACGGCGGGGCGCTCTATTTCGCCGCGGATGACGGCAGCAGCGGCAGCGAGCTCTGGCGGGTGACGGCGGACGGGCAGGTCGAGCGGGTCGCGAATATCAATCCGACCGGCGACTCCACCCCCTTCGACTTCACCGAGTTCGGCGGGGCACTCTATTTCCGCGCGACTGACGCCAGCTCTGGCAGTGAGCTCCGGCGGGTGACGGCGGACGGGCAGGTCGCGCTGGTCAGGGATATCAATCCGGGCCCGGGCAACTCCGACCCGCGGGACTTCACCGAGTTTGGCGGGGCGCTCTATTTCCGCGCGGATGACGGCGTCAACGGCAGTGAACTCTGGCGGGTGACGGCGGACGGGCAGGCCGAGCCGGTCGCGGACATCAGAGCGGGCGCATTCGGTCCCTTCAGCTTCACCGAGTTTGGCGGGGCGCTCTATTTCCGCGCGGATGACGGCGTCAACGGCAGTGAACTCTGGCGGGTGACGGCGGACGGGGCGGTCGAGCGGGTCGCGGATATCAATCCGGGCGCAAGCGGCTCCGTCCCCGCCGACTTCACCGAGTTCGGCGGGGCGCTCTATTTCAGCGCGGATGACGGCACCAGCGGCCGCGAGCTCTGGCGGGTGACGGCGGACGGGGCGGTCGAGCTGGTCGCGGATATCGATCCGACCGTTGGCTCCTCCCCCCGCGGCTTCACCGAGTTCGGGGGGGCGCTCTATTTCAGCGCGTTTGACGGCACCAGCGGCTTCGAACTCTGGCGGGTGACGGCGGACGGGCAGGTCGAGCTGGTCGCGGATATCAATCCGGGTACAGAGAGCTCCTTCCTCCTCGAACTCACCGAGTTCGGCGGGGCGCTCTATTTCAGCGCGGATGACGGCAACAACGGCCGCGAGCTCTGGCGGGTGACGGCGGACGGGCTGGTCGAGCTGGTCGAGGATATCAATTCGGGACCGGGCGACTCTTTCCCCGAAGACTTCACCGAGTTCGGCGGGGCGCTCTATTTCCGCGCGGATGACGGCAGCACCGGCGAGGAGCTCTGGCGGGTGACGGCGGACGGGCAGGTCGCGCAGGTCGCGAATATCAATCCGGGCGGAGACGGCTCCTCCGCCTCTGGCTTCACCGCCTTGCCGGGCGCGATCCCGGGGACGACGGGGGATGACGTGCTGCGCGGCGGACCGCTGGGCGAGACGATCATCGGCAACACGGGCCGCGACGACATCCGCGGCGGGGGCGGCAACGACGTCATCTACGGCGACCGGGAAAACGGCAGCGGGACGTTCGTTTACGAGGGGATCACTCTCAGCACCCTGAACGCGATCCTCACCAAGGAGGCGTCCGACGACATCTCCACGATCGACAAGGCGCTGGACCTCGGCGCGCCCGGTTTCGGCGCGGATTTCACCCTTTCTGCGAACCCGGACATCGAGAATTCGACGACCATTCCACATGCCACGATCCGAGCCACCTCGGCGAGCACTCCGGCCAACGACTACTACGCCCTCGACATCACCGCCCGCGGCACGACGGTGACGCTCGATATCGACGGGGCGAGCTTCGACACCGAGATCTCCATCGTCGACGGCTCTGGAAAGGTGTTGGCCAACAACGATGACCTGAACCCCGCGGACCCTGGCAGCACGAGCACCCAAGATTCCTTCCTGACCCATACCTTCGCTGAGGGCGGACGCTACTTCCTGGTTGTTGGACGATTTACCAGCGACATCGCCACCCGAGATCCGTTCGACGGCCCGCCCGATCCGATCCCGGCCAGCCAGACCTACACGCTCCATGTTTCCGTGGACGAGGGCCCGACCGAGGGGCTCGACGACGACCGCCTCTTCGGCGAGGGCGGGAACGACCGGATCTATGGCGGCGCCGGCAATGACGTGATCGACGGGGGATCCGGCAACGACACGTTGTTCGGCGGCGTGGGCAATGACGACATCGCCGGGGGCCAAGGCAACGACACGATCTACGCCGGCGATGGCAATGACGAGATGGCGGCCGGGACCGGGACCAACAGCGTCGATGGCGGAGCGGGCAATGACTTTCTGTCCTTCTCCGGCAGCTTCGCCAGCTACAGCCTGTCCCGCTCTGGCCCGGTGATCGAGGTCAGGAAGCCCGGCGAGCGGACCTCGGCCGAGCGGATCGAGAATTTCGTCTTTTCCGACCGGACGCTGACCCTGAGCCAGATGCTCGACGCCATCGCGGCCCAGAACCAGCCGCCGCCCGGCGGCGGTGGCGGTGGCGGTGGCACCCCCCGAGGCCCCACGAACGGCGACGACATCCTGCGCGGCACGCCCGGCGACGACACGATCGACGGGCTCGGGGGCAACGACCGGATCGACGGGCTCACGGGACGCGACCTGCTCGACGGCAGCCAGGGCTTCGACGTGATCAACGGCGGCGGCGGCGACGACACGATCAACGGCGGCGCGGGGTTCGACACGCTGAACGGCGGCGCGGGCAACGACGTGATCAAGGGCAATGCCGGCAACGACGTGATCGACGGCGGCATCGGCGCCGACACGCTCGACGGCGGCCTCGGCGCGGACAGGATCTCCGGCAAGGGCGGAAACGACAGCATCTCGGGCGGCGACGGGTTCGACCTGCTCTTCGGCAACGCCGGCAACGACGACATGAAGGGCAACAACGGCAACGACACGATGTATGGCGGCCAGGGCTTCGACGTGATGGACGGCGGTCTCGGGGCCGACCTGATGTTCGGCGATGCGGGGTTCGACACGCTCTTCGGCAAGGGGGGCAACGACACGCTCTTCGGCGGCGCGGGCGACGACACGCTCTTCGGCAACGCCGGCAACGACGAGATCGACGGCGGCACCGGCAACGACCTGATGTTCGGCGGCCAGGGCGCGGACCGGTTCGTGTTCGAGCGGGGCTACGGCCAGGACACCATCGCCGACATGCAGAAGGTGGACACGATCGTGCTCGGCGCGGGCGGTCTCGGCATCGCCAACGCCGCCCAGCTCGCCGGTCTGATCACCGAGACGCAGGCCCACTGGCGGCTCGATTTCGGCGGCGGCGACGTGCTGACGGTGCTGAAGCCGGTCGCGGGCGGCACGCTCGATGTCTCCGATTTCGTGCTGGGGTAGCAGGCGGCCGGCGGCGGGGTAGGGCGGCTCTGCGCCAGAACCGGGGAGAGGCGCTCGTCGAGTCTCTCCCGCCCGCTTTCGGCCGTGAGGAGGTCAAACCCTTGCCTGCGTCGGGGTCAGAGCATCGGCCCGGAACCACCTGACCGCTGACTCGACAGAGGCTGTGTGCGTCCTTCCGTTCAGTGAGCGAACGGGATCGAGCACCGGCTGACCAAGCCGAACCATCCGCGGAGCCGGGAGGATCAGAAAACGAACCGGGGGATCGTTTTCCTGAAGGGCGGCCGGGTCGAGAGGATCAACCGGACGATCAAGGACGCGACGGTCAAGCGCTTCCCCTACGACAGCCACGACCAGCTTCGCGCGCACCTCGCGGATTTCATGGCAGCTGACAACTTCGCCCGGGGGCTCAAGACGCTCGGCGGCCTCACACCCTACGAAGACATCTGCAAGATCCGGGCCTCAGAGCCGTATCGAGTCATCCTCGATCCGATCCGCCAGATGCCGGGACTGAATATCGAGGGCGGAAACCCGACCTGCGGTTGGCCGGTGCGATCTCGGATGGACGCGGCCGACCTCTTCGGAGGACCATGGGATCGGGCGTCCCGGGGCCGCCGTGAGACCTGCGCGGCACGATCTGCCTCAAATGAGGGATGCGCACGGCCACGATCCGCGCGACCTTGCGAGCCGGCACCGCGGGGTGAGCGGCTGAACCCGCTCCCCTGCCACGACCGCGATTGGATCCTCGATGCGCCTTCACCCGGTTTTCCTGCGGCACGTTCCTGCATCGTGCGTCGTTGCCGAGGTCCTGTTCCGTCTTTCCGGCACCGTGAGGGCCGAAGTCCCATGGAACGGGACCTGGGCAGGGACCTCGCAGACTACCTGTGGCGAGGTGCGGCTGCGGCAGGACCGGCGGCAGGTCTGGGGCGACTGCGCCGACCAGCGCGGCGATATCGAGGGGCGCCCGACCCCCGACGGCGCGACGGTCCGCGGCACCTTCCTGCGCCGGGCACGGAAGGAGAGACGGATGGCGCACGCACGCGGCGCGACGTCCCCGGGCCCGGTGCTCGGGTCCGCTCCGGACCAGACCGGGTACCGCTTCGACGGCCGCCATTTCCTCACTGCGCAGGTCCGGGCGCGGAAGCGGGCGCTCGCGTCGCGGTGTCGGGTCCCGCGCCGCCACGTGACCGGCACGACTCCGCTGCCCCAAGGTCCCGGCTGCCGAACGGACATCGTCGAGCCGCGGACCCGAGGCATCGCCCGGCTCCACGGAGCCCCCGCCCTCCGACGACGGGTGGTGGACAGCGCCGGCCAACGAACGGCCAGGGGCACGGTGACACAGGGATAGGACAGAGAGGAAAAGCCATGGACCTTACCTTGAACTGGATCGTCTACGGCGGCGTCGGCCTGATGTTTCTGGGTCTGATCCTGCAGACCATGCAGCGGGCGCGGGCGCGCGAACGGGGCCATGAGGCGCTGCGCGATCTGGCAGAGCGGCGTGGCATGAGCTTCGATCTGGTCGGCAAGAAGCGGGGCGCGCGGCAGCAGGTGCGGCTGTCGGACATGTCACGCGGACTGAGCCTGACCATCAGCCCCGGGCGCCCGTCAAAGAAGGGCCGGACCGATGGCGGCAGCACCGTGTTCCACATGCAGAAGCCGGACTTTCCCGGAGGCCTCGCGATCTATTCTCCGGAACTGCACCGCGATCTGCCGGGGGCGCTTTCGACCTTCAGCGGCATCCTTGACAGCGATCTCGCGCGGCGCGCGCTCTCGCGGTTCCTCGACGCGGACATGGCAAAGGGGCTTGGCGAATTGCAGGCCTTTCCCCCGCCCGGGGGGCTGACGATGTCGGTCCTGGCCAATGTCGATCCGCATCCGTGGTTCGACCCGGCGGCGATCCTGCGCGCCATCGACGCGGGGCCGAAGGGCCGCAACGGCGAGGGCCGCACGCTGGTGATCGTCAATCGCGGCGGGCTGGACCTGCGCGACACGCTGGCCGTCACCACGCCCGAGGCGGTCGAGGCGCTCCTCGACCGTGGCCTTGCGCTGCAGGCCGATCTGATGGCGGGCGCTGAACGGTCCCGCTCAGTTGGACCGATCTAGCAACTCTCTCTCTCTGGCCGTCGCGGCGGTCCATTTCTGACCGCTCTTGCACAGGGCGTTGGCGCTGGTGACGAGCTTTCCGGCGACGACGGTGATGACGACCTTGTGCGGTTTTCCGGCTTTGCGGAGGCAATCGGCGAAGGCTTTCGGACGCGCGTTGTGGTGTGCCGCGACCAGTGCCGACTGGAACATCACGTGCCGCAGGGCACGGCGTCCTCCGGCGATGGCCCGTTTCCCGCGAAGGGGTCCGCTGTCGTCCGCGACCGGGGCGAATCCGGTGAGTGCAGCAACCTGTTCGCCGGTGACGCTGCCGATCTCGGGCATTTCGGCGATCAGCAGTGTGCCGACAACCGGGCCGATCCCCGGGATGGAACGGAGAAGACCGGCGGTCACCCCTCGCGATGGCCCCGGTGATCCCGTCTTCCAGTTCCTTGATCAGGCTGTCGATCCGTTGCTTCGACCCGGTGTCGACGTCCTCGCGGCGGTGCCCGGTTTCTGATGTGCGCGGATTTGGGGCAGCAGCCGTTTGCGCATCCTGGGCGCCGGTCGATCCCGTCACCCGACGCTCAGCGGGAAACCGCGATGCTCAGCTCGATGAGCCTTGCTTCCTCCTCGGTCTCCATGAACGGGGCATCGCAGGCATCGCGACCAACGCCGATCACGACCAGCTCGTCTGGGCTCGCCATCCCGGTTGCATCAACGAGATGCCAACTGCCCTCCAGCCAGACTTCGGCGACGGCGTGGAAGTCGGGCGGGTCCACGTCGAGGCCATAGGCGGAGACATAGCGGGCCGGGATGTTCGCCGCCCGCGACAGGGCGCAGACCATATGCGCGAAGTCCCGGCAGACACCCTGGCGCCGCGCGAACGTGTCCAGTGCCGTCGTCTGGCTGTCAGATGTCGCCTGGATATAGCTGATTTCCCTCGCCACCCAGTCCCGGATCGCCGCGATCTTGACGGCTCCATCGAGCTCGCCGAAGCGGTTCTCCGCGAAAGCGGAAAATGCATCCGACTGGCAGAACCGAGAGGGGCGCAGGTAAGTCAGGGCCTCCGCCGGCAGTTCGTGCATCGGTGACGTGCCGCAATCCGGCAAGGTCTTCTTCCGCGTGACCTCGACCTCTGCCCGGTAGCGCAGGCGCAGATCTTCGGAGACGGGATGCACCCAGACCCGCGTGCCGACCCCGCTCTCCCCTTCGATCCGGACGAGGCGCGCCCGATCGATCGACAGCTCATCGCTCTGGACGGTCTGGCCGTCATACTGCGCCGCCTCGATCGCCAGCATGGCGCTTCGGGACCTGCCGATCTGGTAGGAGAGAGCCACGTCGATCGACAGGTGCAAAGCTGGCTCCAATTCAAACCGAGGCGGTCTCCCGGTCAGGCCTCGGGCGATCCCGATAGCAACCGGCACGCCTCTCCGAGGGGGACAGCCTCAACGATTTCCTCGTTGCCGTCCAGCGACTCCTTCTCGGACGCTGTCCGAGGGGTCATGGCCGCAAACGCCTTGTCCGGCTCATCGCCGGCGAAGGCCCGCGAGGCCGGCGCACCACTTGACACTCCCGCCCGGCCATCACCCTGCCTTCTCAGCGGGCCGGCAGTGCACCTCCTCGGCCCTCTGGTTCAGGCTCTTGCCCGCGAGCTCGGCCGCCAGCGAAAAGCCTCGTGCGGCAGCAAGGGCTTGAACATCGCCGGATCAGCGGCATGTTGACCGATGGTACCGCCGCGTCAGTGGCGGCCGAGGTCAGGACCCGCAGCAGGATGCCCGTCGCAGCGCTTCGCCCCGTTCCCGCCGTGCAGCGGGCCCTCTCCGGATGAGCACCGGACGGGCGCCGCGTGCGCCGGTCACAACGGTGTCGATGATCCCCTCCGCGGACGGAACGCCGCTTCTGGTGCGCGAGGTGCGGCCGGACGGCGCGCGGGCCCGCTTTGCCGCCCTGATCGGCCACGGTCCGACGGTCCATTCGGGACACATCACGGGCGCGGCCGAGGAGCTGGCGCGACTTGGCGTGGCCTGTCTTGCAGGCGATCTGCGGGGGCATGGCGGTTCGGTCAGTCTGCATCAGCCGCTGGCCCATCTCGACCCGGACACGGGCTGGCAGGCCTGGCTCGAGGACATGTCGGCGATGGCGCGGGTGGCGTTCCGCGACGTCCCGCGCACGAGACGGGTGCTGATCGGCGGCGCGATGTCGGGGCACCTGATGGTGGAGCTTCTGCGCCGCGACCCGTCGCTCGCCGCGCATCTGGTGATGGCCGCGCCGATCCCGCCCCAGCCGGGGCTGCGCAAGATCGTGATGGCGTTCCTGCGGTTCCGCCGGATGACCCATCCGATCGACCGGCCCGATCCGCAGATCATGCACCACCTCTACGGTTTCCTGCGCGCCCATCTGCCCGGCGGCAGCCAGAACCATGACACGATCAGCGCCGATCCCGAAACGGTGGCGCGGGTGCTGCAGGATCCGCGCGGCTTTCCCACGCCGACGCTCGGCTACTGGATCGCCATGTTGACGGGCATGGATGCGATCTGGACCGGGATCGGCCCCGGCGAACTGCCGCCAGACCTCCGGGTCCTGATCCTGAGCGGGCCGGAGGAGCCGCAGACCCGGGGCGGGCGGCTTCTGGGGCGGGTGCAGGAGTGGTGGCAGGACCGCGGCGTTGCGGATGTCACGTTGCGGTCGATCGACGGGGTCAGGGCCAACATCCTGATCGACGCGCCTCGTCTGCCGGTCGTTCCCGCCATCGTTGACTGGCTTGACGGCTGCGGGGCGACGGTCGGAGCACCGCCGCCGTCGCCGGACCCGCAGGTTCCCTATCACGCGGCGCTGGCGCGGCTCGGCGTGACGGTGGACAGGGCGGCCAGCCTGCACGAGCTGATCGAACTCTGCTATGCCGCGCTCGACGATGACGAGCGCTGGGTCGAACTGATCTACCGTCTCCTTCTGACCAGCGAGGCGGACCCCGAGGGGATGGACGACCTGATGCAGACGATCCAGCCCCATTGGCAGCGTGCCTTCGAGCTGCGCGAGGACATGCGGCAGGCGGCCTCCATGGGCCGGCTCTATCACGACCTCATCGACCGGATGGCCGTCGGCGTGGCGGTCCTCGACGCGGGCTTCACGCTGCGCGACTGGAACACCGCCTTTGCCGAGGCGGTGGGCCGTCTCTTCGGGCAGCCCGGCGGCTCCGCCGATCTGCAGCGCGATGTCGCGCGGCTGCTGGCGACGCGGCCCCATGGCGCACCGGAGAGCCAGAGAGCCGGGGACGACGTCCCGATCCTGCACGAGGGCCGTCTGGTGGGCGTGCTGCTGCAACCCCCGGGTCTGATCGCCGCGGGCCGCGGGACAGAGCCGCCGGGTCACCTGATGGTGCTGCGCGCGCCCGACAGCCGCAGCGCCGACCGTCAGCATCGGGGCAGCCTGCTCGCGCTCGCCTACGGCCTCACCGGTCAGGAGGCCATGGTGTCGGTGCATCTGGCGGACGGGCTTTCGACCGAAGCCATCGCCGGCGCGCTGGGTATCAGCGAGGCGACGGTGCGCAGCCACCTGAAGCAGGCCTTCGCCAAGATGGAGGTCTCGAGCCGCCCGGAACTGATCCACCGGGTCCTGTCGGGGCCGCTGGGCTGGCTCATGGGCGAGGACCGTGCGCCGCCGCCGCACCGCTCGCTGCCGCGTTAGGATGGAGCCCCTCGTCGTCCTTCTCGGGCTCGGCGCCCCCGCGGCCTATGCGCTGATGCGGGCGCGCAGGATCGGGCGGGCGGACTTTCTCGCGACCGCGCGCCGCACCTCCATGGTGCTGACACTGGCCGGGGTGACCTGCGGCAACATCGGGATCGGCACCTTCGTGGCGCTGTTCCTCTTCACCGCCGAGAGCCCTGTCCTGGGCTATACCGTCGCCGCGAGCTATGCCGCGGGGCTGCTGCTCTGTGCGGCGATGGCGGGGCGCATCCATGCCGCGTCGCGGACGACCGGGACCTACGGTCTCGTGGACTACCTCGCCGTGGCCCATGGCCTGCGGTCCTCGCTGCCGATCTGGGTGCCGGTGGCGGTCGCTTTCGCACTGCGCAGCATCGTTCAGCTGATGGCGCTGGGTCTGATCCTCGAGGTCTCGCTGGGCCTCGCACCGGGGATCGCGCTTGCGCTCGCGGGGCTGGCGGTCGGTCTCTACACCGCGATCGGAGGCTACCGCGTGGCGGTGGAGACCGATCTCGCACAGGCGGGGATCATCCTGGCGGGCATGGTCTTGGCCGCGTTCGCGCTGTTCGCGGAACCGGCACCGGCGACAACGGGACCCGCCTTTTTCGACCTCGGACCCCTGGGGCTGCCGTTCCTGATCGCGGCGGTGCTGTTCCTGCCGTTCTCGGCGGTGCTGGCGGTCGACAACTGGCAGCGGATCGCGACGGCCGAGAGCGCCGAGACTGCCCGCCGGGCCTATCTTCTGGGCGCGGCGATCTGCGCGCC
>Ga0008835_100582_pt1 | contig 30549 bp, 23 predicted proteins | sample HotLakConsoUCCRE_FD_62215 | JGI IMG/M metagenome (GOLD analysis project Ga0008835, IMG submission 62215) | Hypersaline microbial mat communities from Hot Lake, Washington, USA - Hot Lake Consortium UCC-RE (Hybrid Assembly) ... | reverse complement strand
TTCGGGCGCTCGGCCGTCAGCGGTTCGCCCTTGACGAGGTAATGCACCGTCTCCGCGATATTGGTGGTGTGGTCGCCGATACGTTCCACATTCTTGGCGCAGAAGAGCAGATGCGTGCAGAAGGAGATGTTGCGCGGATCTTCCATCATGTAGGTGAGCAATTCGCGAAACAGCGAGGTATAGAGCGCATCCGTCGCTTCGTCGCGCTCCCAGACATCCATCGCCGCCTCGAGATTGCCCTGGGTATAGGCATCGAGGACATCCTTGAGCTGCGCCTGGACAAGATCGCTCATCCGGTTGACACCGAGCACCACCTTCTGCGGCTCGAACTGGCCGGAGACGGCCAGCGTGCGCTTGCCGATATTCTTCGCCATGTCACCGATACGTTCGATATCGCTTGCGATGCGGATGGCGGCGATCACCTCGCGCAGATCCACCGCCATGGGCTGACGTTTCGCGATGGTGAGGATGGCGCGCTCCTCGATCTGGCGCTGCAGATCGTCAAGGCGGTCATCCATGGCGACCACGGCCTGGGCCTGGTTGACGTCGCGTCGCACGAGGGCGGTGGTGGAATCCAGCAGCATCTTCTCCGCGATCCCGCCCATCTCCATGATGGCCGAACGCAGGCCCTGCAATTCATCATCGAAAGAGGAAACGGTATGATCGACCATGTTCGGGTTCTCCTGCAAATCGTTGTGCGGTTCAGCCGAAACGGCCCGTAATGTAATCCTGCGTCCGCTTCTCGCGGGGGCTCGTGAAAATCCCCTCGGTCGGCCCTTCCTCGACGAGATAGCCGAGATGGAAGAAGGCCGTCTTCTGCGAGACGCGGGCCGCCTGCTGCATGGAATGTGTCACCATGACGATGGTGTAGTTCGTCCGCAGCTCGTCGATCAGTTCTTCGACGCGCGCCGTTGCGATCGGATCGAGCGCCGAGCACGGCTCATCCATGAGGATGACGTCGGGATTCACGGCAATGGCGCGCGCGATGCACAAGCGCTGCTGCTGGCCGCCAGACAGTCCGGTGCCAGGCTCCTGAAGCCGGTCCTTCACCTCCTCGAAGAGGCCGGCGCGCCGCAGGCTGCCCTCGACGATCTCATCGAAATCGGTCTTGCTGCGGGCCAGGCCATGAATGCGCGGCCCGTAGGCGATGTTCTCGAAGATCGATTTCGGAAACGGATTCGGCTTCTGGAAGACCATGCCGACCCGCGCACGCAACTCCACGACGTCCAGGTCGGGATCATAGATGTCGCGCTCGTCGATGGCGATGCGCCCGGTCACCCGCGCAATGTCGATCGTGTCGTTCATGCGGTTGATGCACCGCAGGAAGGTTGACTTGCCGCAGCCGGACGGACCGATGAAGGCCGTGACGGCCTTCTCGGGAATGTCCAGCGACACGTCGAAGATCGCCTGTTTCTGACCATAGAAGACATCGACACCCTTGGTCTCGATCTTCGTCCTCGCCCGATTCGGCATTGGCGATCGCACCGTCTTGATGGGTGCATCCCCGGAGGATTCGGGCTGCGGCGCAGGAGCGATGGCTGCGGCAGTGGCGGCTGATGCGGCGGCGGTAGCGGCAGTGGCAGTCATGGCAGGGTCCTCGGAAACGGGTTCACCAGGTGCGTTCGATGCGCTGTCGCAGATAGACGGCGATCGCGTTCATTGTGATCAGAAAGCCCATAAGGACCAGAATACCGGCGGAAGTTCGCGAGACGAAGCCGCGTTCCGGGCTGTCGGCCCAGATGTAGATCTGCGTCGGCAGCGCAGTCGATGATTCCAGCAGGCCACCCGGCGGGCTGGTGATGAAGGCATTCATGCCGATGAGCAGCAGCGGAGCGGTCTCGCCCAGCGCCTGGGCCAGACCGATGATGGTGCCGGTCAGGATGCCCGGAAGGGCGAGCGGCAGCACGTGATGCATCACCACCTCGTGCTTGGAGGCGCCCACGCCGAGCGCCGCTTCGCGGATCGACGGCGGGACCGCCTTGAGGGCCGCGCGGGTAGCGATGATGATCGTGGGCAGGGTCATCAGGGAGAGCACCATCCCGCCGACCAGCGGCGCCGAGCGCGGCAGACCGAACCAGCCGAGGAAGACGGCGAGGCCGAGCAGGCCGAAGACGATCGACGGCACCGCCGCGAGATTGTTGATGTTGACCTCGATCACGTCGGTCCAGCGATTCTTCGGCGCGAATTCCTCCAGATAGACTGCCGCAGCAATGCCGATCGGAAAACTCAGAATGAAGCAGACGAGCAGGGCGAAGAACGAGCCGGTAATGGCGCCGGCAAGCCCGGCAAGCTCCGGGAAGCGGCTGTCGGCATTGGTGAACAGCGCGAAATTGAACGGCGTGGACACGCGTCCCTGCTCGACCAGCTGGTCGAACAGCGCGACCTCGAAATCATCCACCCGCCGCTGCGCTTCCGGCGTATCCCGTCTGACCTGCCCCTTGTTGAGCTGGTCGAACGGATCCGAGGCCGGAATCTCCAGCGTGACCGTCTCCCCGATCAGACCCGGATCTTCCATGACGGCGTTGCGCACGAGGAAGGGTGTATTGTTGGTCAGGATCCGCACCGCCGTGCGCACATCCTCGTCCGGCAAGTCCGGAAACAGCGCCGCCACGGAGCGGCTGGTGATCTCGCGAAAGTTGCCGCGCTGGAGGTTGTCCTGCGAAATGACCTCGGGATCAATGTAGAACGGCACCTCGACCTTCGTCTGGACGAAGGCCGTATAGCCGTTGAGGATCAGCGAACCGAGAAGCAATGCCAGCAGGGACAGGGCCGCCGTGATCGCGGCGATGCCATAGGCGCGCAGCCTTTTTTCCTTGGCATAACGTTTCGACCGGCGCGCCTTCGCGTGCCCGGAGCCCCAGTCGAAACCGGCCATGGCGGGAGCGGCTGTATCAGTCATACTGCTCTCTGTACTTCTGGACGATGCGCAGGGCGATAACATTGAGGCCGAGCGTCGCGATGAACAGGACGAGCCCCAGCCCGAAGGCGGCCAGGGTTTTCGGATTGTCAAAGGCGGTGTCGCCGATCAGCAGCGTCACGATCTGAACGGTAACCGTCGTCACGGAGTCGAGTGGATTGAAGGTGAGTGTCGCTATCAGTCCGGCCGCCATCACCACGATCATGGTTTCACCGATGGCACGGCTGATGGCGAGGAGAATACCACCCATGATGCCGGGCAGGGCGGCCGGCAGTAGCACCTTGGTGATCGTCTCCGCCTTGGTCGCGCCGAGCGCCAGCGAGCCTTCGCGCAGGGAACGCGGCACCGCGCGCAGCGCATCGTCGGAGAGCGAGGAGATGAACGGAATCAGCATGATCCCCATCACGCCGCCGGCCGCCAGGGCCGTATTCGGCGAGATCGGAAGACCCAGAGCCGTGCCGGCGTTGCGCAAGGCGGGGGCGACCACGAGGATGGCGAAGAATCCGTACACGACTGTCGGGATACCCGCGAGGATTTCCATCAACGGCTTGACTGTGCGGCGCAGGCGGTCGCTGGCGAATTCCGCCAGATAAATCGCCGAGAACAGGCCGATCGGGGTCGCCACGAACATGGCGATCGTGGCAATCAGCAGCGTGCCGACGAAGACGGGAACCGCACCGAATGCACCGGCGCCGGCAACCTGGTCGGGGCGGATCGCGATCTGCGGTTCCCAGTTCATGCCGAACAGGAATTCCGTGGGCGGAACCAGCGAAAAGAAGAACCAGGCTTCGAAAAGCAGCGAGGCGATGATCCCCACCGTCGTCATGATGGCAATGACCGAGCAGGTGACCATCAGGATGGTGATGCCGCGCTCGAAACCCTGCCGCGCGCGAAAGCGCGTCGACAAACGGGCTTGTGCGAAGAAGAGCGTGATGATCATCAGACACAGCAGCACAATGATCATCGCCCAGCGAGCAATGCTCGACCAGCGCTCATAACGCTCCGCAGCAGCGGAAATGGCCGGCTGCGGTTCACCGAAGATGATGCCATTGGCGACGTTCTTGATTTCGGAAAGATAGAGATCCAGCTGCGTGGACGATGCGTCGCGCGTCAATGTCTCGGGAAGGCTCGCGATGATCAGGCTGTCGATGACGGTGCCTTGAAAAACCAGCCAGAGCATGACGAGGACAAGGGCGGGAATGCCTACCCAGATGGCGACAAACGCCCCATGATAAACCGGGCGTGAATGCAGCTTCTGCGATGACCCGGCTTCGGCGAACCGGCGCGCCTGGAAACGCCCGACCATGAATGCCAGCACGGACAGGATCAGGATGGCGAGGAGGGCGTTCGTGAGCATCGCACCGGACCGTTCGTCAGAAAACAAAAGGTCGCGGCGGTCTGTCTACCGCCGCGACCGGAGACCAATGGTCTCATATCACATTGCGTAGCGATCGAAAGTCACGCTGTCAGCAACTTCCTGCCGGGTCTCTTCGCGGGCAGCATCCGGGAGCGGAACCATGCCACGCTCGGAGAGCAGACCACCGGGGCCCATCACGTCTTCGCTGACGTAGAGTTCGACGAATTCCGTCAGGCCGGGGATCACACCGCGATGCGCGTTCTTGATGTAGAAGAACAGCGGGCGCGATACCTGATACGAGCCATCGGCAATCGAGTCGAATGTCGGCTCAACGCCTTCGACCGAGACGGCCTTCAGCGTGTCCTGGTTCTCGTAGAGGAAGGAGTAGCCGAAGATGCCGACGGCATTCGGATCCTGCTGCAGGCGCTGCACGATCAGGTTGTCGTTTTCGCCCGCCTCGACGAAGGGGCCGTCCTGACGCATGCGCGAGCAGATTTCTTCCCAGCGGTCCTCGTCGGAATCTTCGAGGGCGGCGATCACTTCGAATTCGTTGCAGCCTGAATGCATGGCGAGTTCGACGAAGGCGTCACGCGTACCAGAGGTCGGCGGCGGGCCGAATGCAACGATCTCGGCATCGGGGAGCGAGGAGTCGATTTCGCTCCAGCGAGTGTAGGGGTTCTCGACGATTTCGCCATCGACCGCGACTTCGGCGGCAAGCGCTTGGAAAATCTGCGCGAAAGTAAGGTTGAAGCTCTCGCCGTCCACGGACTGGGCGATCGAGAGGCCGTCCGAGCCGATCTGGGCTTCGGTGACTTCGGTGACGCCGTTCTCCTGGCAGAGCGCCCACTCGGATTCCGTCATGGCGCGCGAAGCACCCGTGATGTCCGCCGTGTTGGGGCCGACACCTTCGCAGAAAATCTGCATGCCGCCGCCCGTGCCGGTGGATTCGATGACCGGAGCAGGGTTGCCGGTGACGTTGGCATATTCTTCCGAAGCCGCCTGGCTGTAGGGGAAGACGGTCGATGAGCCGACGATACGAATCTGGTCGCGCGTCTGGGCCTGGGCGGCGCCGGCAACCATGATGCCGGCGGTCGCGAGGGCGATCGCGCTGGTAAGGGTGGTGAATTTCACGGGTCTACTCCTTGTCGGAATGCATGTCGCTTCGATCGCGTCGCGATCTGCATGAAGCAGCGTCCGTATAGACCGCCAAAATGACACTTGCATGACAATTGTTGTCGGACTCGGCTGTTATTGCAATCGATCAGAAATTGATCTGCGTAACAACTTGCCCGGAGTCACCTGCAAGCGGTAACAGTGCTGTTTTCATGCGGAAATTTGCATCTGACCAGGTCATATTTCATGACGCTGACGGCGATCGGGTTGCTGAACTACCAACGAAACAACTGAATTCTTTCAGTCCGGTATCATAGTATCTGTTCCCGTCATTCCGCCCGTTCATGACGCTTCGGAAAGCCTGGCTGCGGTCAATCGGCGCCGACCGCAGCTGTCTTCTCACCCGCGCGACATGTCGAGCGGCGGCTTCACGCCCTCGGGCAGCGGCGAGACGTAAGGCGTCTTTGCCGTGCGCGCCTTGTGATCTTCCTTCACCCGGGCCATCAGATCGGGATCGGTGAGCACCGCGACGCCCGTTCCGGCCATCGCCTTGGCGACATGTACCATCGCCTTGTGCGCGTGCGCCGACTTGCCCTGCGCAACGACCTGCCAGGTATGGAGCGGCGTGCCGATCGCGATCGAAGGCGCATGTGCCTGCACGGTGGGCACGGCCCAGGAGACGTCACCGACATCGGTGGATCCGATCATCAGGTTGCGCGGCTGGTCGAGAGGGACGGTAAAGTCCGCCAGCGGCGCGTCGGTGGGCTCGCGCCCGATCACCTTCCACGGTGCTGCGCGATCCTGCTCGGTGAGGGTTGCACGGATTTCGCGCGCGAATTCCCGGTCGGCCTCGTCGAAGGGCGGGGGCCCGAGTTCCTCGAGCATGGCCTGCATTGTCTCCTCGAGCGGGCGGTTGCCGAGAAGGTTCGAGACGGCGGAAATCACCTTCATTTCCATGCGCGTCTCGGTCATCAGGGCGGCGCCCTCGGCGATCTTGCGCACGCGCTCGACGAGTTCACGCATGCCGTGAATCTCGCTGGAGCGGATCACGTAGCGCACGCGTGCATAGGACTGCACCACATTGGGGGCGATGCCGCCGGTATCGAGCACGGCATAGTGCACGCGCGCGTCGCTCGGCATGTGTTCTCGCATGTAGTTGACGCCGACATTCATCAGTTCGACGGCATCAAGTGCCGAACGACCGAGATGGGGCGAGGCGGAGGCATGCGAGGTGCGGCCAAAGAAGACGAAATCCGCACGCGTATTGGCGAGCGAAACCGGCGGGAAGATTTCCCAGAAGCTGTTGGGATGCCAGGATATCGCCACATCGACATCGTCGAAGGCGCCTTCGCGGACCATGAAGGCCTTGGCCGCGCCGCCTTCCTCGGCCGGGCAGCCGTAATAGCGGACACGGCCCGGGATGCCCTGTTCAATGAGCCAGTTCTTGAGGCCGACGGCGGCGAGCATGGCGGCGGAGCCGAGCAGGTTGTGGCCGCAGCCATGGCCGTGGCCGCCTTCCTCGATCGGGCGATGCTCGGCGATGCCAGCTTCCTGACTCAGGCCCGGAAGCGCATCGTATTCGCCGAGGATGGCGATGACCGGCCCGCCTTCACCCGCTTCACCCATCACTGCGGTGGGGATGCCGGCGACATTCTCGGTGATCCGGAAGCCCTGCTCGTGCAATTCGCGGACATGCTCGGCGCAGGAACGCTCTTCCGTGTAGCAGATCTCTGGCGTGGCCCAGACACGATCGGACAGCGCGATGAGGCGCTCCTTCGCGGCGTCCACCTGACGCCAGATATCGCGGCGATTATCCATAGTCACTCTCCCTGCGGACCCGGAGCGGGCCGCCTCAGTCCATTTTCCATCGGGGAAGTGGCACTTCTGGCAGGGGAAGACAATCCGCAGGTGCGCGCATACCGATGCAGGTGATGTTGCAGGATAGTCGGTCGTTTCAGGCGCTTGCGTTATGCGCCGCAATGGTTTCGAGTGCTTCGGCGCCACTCAGGCCGGTGATCGGCCACGCATGCCAGTCGCCATTCTCGGTCAGCGCGCGCTCGAGCAGAAGCTTGTAGGCGCGTCGGGGTACTTCGACAGCGCCGAACTGCTCCAGGTGCGGAGTGACGAATTGCGTGTCCAGCAGGCGATAGCCGCCCTGGACCAGGCGAGCCACCAGAAAGACGAGCGCCACCTTCGAGGCGTCGCGCATGCGGTGGAACATGCTCTCGCCGAAAAAGGCCCCGCCGAGATCGACCCCGTAGAGTCCGCCGACCAGATCGCCGCCATGATAGACCTCGACCGTATGGCAATAGCCGAGATCGAAAAGCTCACCGTAGAGCTCCCGGATACGCTTGTTGATCCAGGTCTTGTCCCGGTCCGGTGCGGGTGCGGCGCAGCCGTTGATCACGCCGTCGAAATCATGATCGAACCGGATCTGGAAGACATCGGAACGCACCGTCCGGGCAAGCCGCTTGCCGATGCGAAAGCCGTCGAGCGGAATCACGCCGCGTTCGCGTGGCTCGACCCAGTACAACCCCGGATCGTCGGCGCTCTCCGCCATCGGGAAAATGCCGGCTGCATAGGCGCGCAGTACGATTTCCGGAGTGATCTCGACGATGCCGCTCATGGCGCTTGCGCTGGCTCCCTGTCATGCGGCGACGGAAGCGGGTGCCTCAGCTCGTTTCGAGCCCGCCCGCTTCCAGAAATTTCTCAAGCCAGTGGATATCGTAGTGGCCCTCCTGCATGTCGCCGTTGCGCACGAGGATGCGGAACAGCGGCAGCGTGGTATCGACCCCCTCGACGACGAATTCGTCGAGCGCCCGCCGCAGACGCATCAGGCATTCGTTCCGGGTGCGCCCGTGCACGATCAGCTTGCCGACGAGGGAATCATAGTGCGGCGGAATGCGGTAGCCCTGATAGGCGGCGGAATCGACACGCACCCCCAGCCCGCCGGGCGTGTGGAACTGGGTGATCACGCCCGGGGAGGGGCGGAAGCTGCTCGGATGCTCGGCATTGATGCGGCATTCGATGGCATGCCCGAACAGGGTCAGGTCCTCCTGCGACACCGAAAGCGGGGCACCGGCGGCGATGCGGATCTGTTCATTGACGAGATCCACACCGGTGATCATCTCGGTGACCGGGTGCTCGACCTGGATACGCGTGTTCATTTCGATGAAGTAGAATTCCCCGTTCTCGTAAAGGAATTCGATCGTGCCCGCGCCCTGATATTGCAGCTCCTGCATGGCCCTGGCGCAAACCTCACCGATCTGCAGACGTTGCGCGTCGTCGAGAGCCGGGGAGGGGCTCTCCTCCCAGACCTTCTGGTGCCGGCGCTGGAGCGAGCAATCGCGCTCACCGAGGTGGATAGCGCCGCCCTTGCCGTCACCGAGGATCTGGATCTCGATATGGCGGGGCTTCTCCAGATACTTCTCCATATAGACCGCATCATCGCCGAATGCGGCGCCGGCCTCGGTGCGGGCGGTGGTATAGGCGTGTTCGAGCTCGGTCGCGTCGCGCGCCACTTTCATGCCGCGTCCACCGCCACCGGAGGCCGCCTTGATCAGCACGGGATAGCCGATCTCGTCGGCGATGCGCAGTGCGTCTTCCGCCGACTCGATACCACCCTCGGAGCCCGGCACACAGGGGATGCCGAGGCGCTTGGCGGTGCGCTTGGCTTCGATCTTGTCGCCCATGATGCGGATATGCTCGGCCTTGGGGCCGATGAAGGCGATGTTGTGGTCGGCAAGGACTTCCGCGAAGCCGGCATTCTCCGAAAGGAAGCCGTAGCCGGGATGCACGGCATCGGCGCCGGTGATCTCGCAGGCGGAAATCAGCGCGGGAATGTTGAGATAGGAGTCGCGCGCAGCCGGCGGTCCGATGCACACGCTCTCATCCGCGAGTCGCACATGCATGGCATCCGCATCTGCCGTGGAATGCACGGCGACGGTGGCTATGCCGAGTTCCTTGGCTGCGCGCTGGATCCGCAGGGCGATTTCGCCGCGATTGGCGATCAGGATCTTTCCGAACATGACGCCTCACTCGATGATGAGGAGCGGCTCGCCATATTCCACCGGCTGTCCGTCTTCGAACAGAATGGCGGTGACGGTGCCGGCATGGGGGGCAACAATGTCGTTGAACGTCTTCATCGCCTCGACGAGGAGGAGCTTGTCTCCGACGTCCACGCGCGTGCCGATCTCGATGAAGGGCTTGCTGTCCGGAGAGGAGCGGCGATAGGCCGTGCCCACCATGGGGGAGGGCACCATGCCGGGGTGATCTTTCGGATTGGGTGCGGCAGCCGGGACCGGTTCCACCTTGGCGGGTGTCGATGCGGGTGTTGCGGCGGCTGGAGCCGGAGCCGCCGCCGGCACATGAACCGTCTGCGTGACCTGTCGCGCGACGCGAATGCGCAGATCCCCTTTCTCGACCTCGATCTCGGTCAGATCCGTTTCCGAAATCAATCCAGCGAGCTCGCGCACGAGTTCAGGATCGAAGGGGTTTTTCGTGGCCATTCTCTTCAAACCTCTGTTCAGACCGCTTGTCGTTTCTCTCGCCGCTACTCAGACTTCCGGAGCCCCGAGCAGGGAGGCGAGGGCGTCGAAGCCCAGAACGTAGCTGGCCTTGCCGAAGCCGCAGATCACACCGCAGGAGACGGGTGCAATCATCGATTTGTGACGGAAATCCTCACGAGCGTATACGTTCGACAGATGGATTTCCACAACGCGCGCGCCACTGCCCGATATGGCGTCGCGCAGCGCGATGGATGTATGCGTATAGGCGCCGGCATTGAGCAGCACGCCGGCTCCCGCAAGGCCGGCCTCCTGAATCCAGCCGACGAGTTCGCCTTCGTGGTTGGATTGTCGGCATGTTAGCGCCACGCCCCTCGATGTGGCCCGCGCCTCGATCATCGCCTCGATATCGGCCAACGAATCCGCACCGTAGATCTGCGGCTCGCGGCGACCGAGGAGATTGAGATTGGGGCCATTGATGAGGTGGATGGCGGTCATGCTCTGGGCGCGTTTGTGTGGTGGCCACGCCGCCTGACGAGGCGAAATGACCGGAAGCGCTTTGCATAACGCCAGAAAGCCGCCGGGGGAAGGGGTTTTCGCCCCGGCGCGTGGTTTGGCTCCCGATAAGGCTCCGCCACCTTCACGAAGGTCTCAGCACTCGACACTGCCGCATGCGCGCATGTTGGCGACAGCGGTACCGAGACGCTCGACGCCGACGGCGCCGGAAATCACCTGATCGCCGATCACCCAGGCCGGCGTCCCGGTCACGCCGAGATCACTGGCGATGTTGTAGTTCTCGCGCAGAATGCCGATCACGGCTTCGCTTTCAGCATCCTGGCGCAGGCGCTCGGCATCGGCGCCCAGATCGAGGGCGATGTCCAGCGCACGTTGTCCGTTGGCGCGCCCTCGCACGCGCATCAGCCGTGTGTGAAACTCCGCCAGGGTTTCGTCGTCGAATTGGCTCATGGCCGCAACACCGATCTGCGATGCCTCCACGGAAGCTTCGCCGAGCACGGGGAAGTCCTTCAGCACGATGCGCAGATCGGGATCGGCTCGGATCATCTCCTCCACATCCTCGAGGGCCCGCGCACAGAAGCCGCAATTGTAGTCGAAGAACTCGACGATGGTAACGTCGCCATCGGGGTTGCCGAGAATGACGTCGTCCCCCTGGAACAGGAAATCATGAGCGTCAGCAAGGACCTGCTCGCGCTGCGCCTCCTGGCTTTCGCGCTCGCTCTGCTCCAGTGCTGCGAAGACATCGCGCATCACATCAGGGTTCTCGACAAGATATTCATGGACGATCGTACCGATCGTCTCTCGGTCGCTCGCATCGATCCTAGCGGTATCGGCGGGGCGCAGGATGAACGCCCCGGCCACGATGGCCACGGCGATGATCACGGCTGCGATGACGCCCTGCGGGAGGCTCTTCATGGTTTCTCCTAGTCGCGATTACGCATATGGGGTGGGGGCACGTAGTCGAAGATGTCCTTGGCGCGCAGCCATTCCGGCGTGCCTTCGACCAGCGAATTCATGGCGCGATGGGCCTGATTCTGGGCGCTCTTGATGTCACCGGCATAGAAATAGTGCTGGGCTATGGCAAGCTCGGCGAGGCCGATCCGGCCCGTCCGACCATAGGCCATGGCCAGGGGGCGATATGCGTCAGGAACCTCCGGCTCCTGACGTATTGCCCGACGCAGCTCGTCGATCGCAGTTTCCAGGCTGGCGCCGTCACCGACGGCGAGCAGGGCCTCGCCGTAGCGGGTCCGGATCGGCGTCGCCTCCGGGGCGAGTTGCACGGCGCGCCGCAGGGAGGTGACGGCATCGTGCGGGTTGGCGCTCTCCAGCAGTATCTGCCCGCGCAGCTCATGAAAATACGCATTCTGCGGCTGCGCGCGGATCAACTCATCCATCAATTGCAAGGCGTCACGCATCCGACCGGAGCGATGCGCGACGATGGCGCGGGCATAGCGCGAGGCGAGCGAATTGTCGCTTGGCGGATAGCGCCGCAGCACGGTTTCCGGGCGCTCGACGAAGCCGAATATCTTGGCGCGGGCGAGATCGTGACGGGCCTGCAACTGCGCCGAATCGCGCCGGTTGCGATGCGGGCTCTGCGCGGCGAGTCGCTCGAGTTGCGCAATGCGCTCCTGCGGCAGCGGATGGCTCATCATGTAGGGGTCGAGATTGGACCGGAACATGGCCTCGTCGGCAAAACGGCGGAACACTGCGATCATGCCTGCGGGGGACTGTCCGGTGGCATGGAGAAACCGCACGGCCGCCTGGTCCGCCGCCATTTCCTCGGAGCGCTGATAGGCCAGCAACGTCCTTTGCGCAATATCGGATCCACCGCCGACGATGCCCGCCACCCCGGCGCCTGGATTGCCGACATTGCTCCGAGACGCGCCCACGGCTGCGGCGCCACCCAGCAGCATCGACGCGATGGAGAGCACCTGGGCGTTCCGGATCTCCTGGCGCAGGCGGGCCAGATGACCTCCATGGATATGGCCGGCTTCGTGCGCGATCACGCCGATCAACTCGTTGGGCGCTTCGGTCTGCATGATCGCGCCCAGGTTGATGAAGATACGCTGGCCATCCGCCACGAAGGCATTGAAGGAGCGATCATTGACGAGGATGATCTCGCCGGCATTGCCGCTGATTCCCGCTGACCTGAAGATTGGACGGGCATAATCGCGCATCAGCGCCTCGGTCTCGGCATCGCGCACGATGGTGAACGAGCCCTGCGCATGCGCGTCTCGCGCCACGGTGAGGCTCGCCAGGATCAGGGCGAGGGCGATCAGCGAAATGACACCCCTGCGCGCAAGCAAGGCAGCCGCTGCGGCAAGGGGTGAAGAGCAGCCTCTCATCGGATAGGTCACCGGTTGTCATCCAGAGCACGGGCGAACGCCCGCCAAGCCTGTTTTATGGCTTGCGCAGGAGTGTGGTCAAATCCGGGCGCTGCGGTCAAATCACACAGGCGTGCGTTTTGCCGGGTGGCTATTCTTGCCGCAAGCAGGCGGGATGATCCCGCGTGTACAATCATCGACGTTCATCACCTTGTGTCACGCGCGTTCCTTTCCCGTTTACGGACTGGAGACAAGGTGAACACCCGTTCGGAGAGATGGTGAACACCTTGAGGCATGAGCGGGGAGCGAGGTGGCGTCATGAAGGACGAGGAGGGCGCGTCCCTGCGGTACTTGCGCAACGCGCATACGAGCGTCTAGGCAAGATGCAAGAAGCGCCCCCTCGCTGGTGAGCGCCGCATTCCGGTGGAGCCCCGCATGTCCTTCGATTCCTCGCAATCATCCCCCGCCATCGCCTCCCGCATCGCCCGCGTCGCGCCGTTCCTCGCCATGGATGTGCTCGCGCGCGCTGCCGAGAAGGAACGGCGGGGTGATTCGGTGGTGCATATGGAGGTCGGGCAGCCCGGCGCACCGGCGCCGCTGGCCGTGCGCGAGGCCGCCAAGGCGGCGATCGATTCCGGGCGGATCGGCTATACCGAGGCGCTCGGCCTGGCGGCCCTGCGCGAGCGTATCGCGCGCCATTATCGTGACGCCTACGGGGTCAGCGTCGGGCCGGAGCGGATTGCCGTAACGACAGGCTCCTCGGCGGGTTTCGTGCTCGCCTTTCTCGCCATGTTCGAGCCGGGCGACCGCGTCGCCATCACCGCACCCGGTTATCCGGCCTACCGCAACATCTTCGAGGCGCTGGGTGTCGAGGTGGTGACGATTCCGCTGGAGAAGGCGGATGGCTACGTGATGACAGCGCGGGCGGTGCGCGCGGCGCATGCGCACAAGCCTCTCAAGGGCGTGCTGGCCATGAGCCCGGCCAATCCGTCGGGCACCATGATCGGACGCGCCGGGCTCGCCGATCTCGGCGCAGCCTGCCGGGAGAACGGGATCTGGTTCGTCTCCGACGAGATTTATCACGGCCTGACCTATGATGCGCCGGCGCAGACCGCGCTCGCCGCCGATCCCGATGCGGTGATCGTCAACAGCTTCTCGAAATACTACTGCATGACCGGCTGGCGCATCGGCTGGCTGGTGCTGCCGCCGGCTCTGGTGCGCCCGGTCGAGGTGCTGGCCCAGAGCCTGTATATCTCCGCGCCCTATATATCGCAGGTCGCGGCCATCGCGGCGTTCGAGGCGGCGCAGGAGCTCGAGGTGATCAAGGCGGGTTACGCCCGCAACCGGGAAATCCTGTTGGAGGCATTGCCGCGTATCGGCATCACCGACATGCACCCGGTCGACGGCGCCTTCTACGTCTATGCCGATATCGCCCGCTTCACCAATGACTCGCTCGATTTCTGCAAGCGCATGCTCGACGAGGCGGGGATCGCGGCGACGCCGGGGCTCGATTTCGACCCGGTCGAGGGCGCGCATCACATGCGGCTCTCCTTCGCCGGCACCGAGGAGGGTTGCCGCGAGGGGATGCGGCGGCTCAAGGCCTGGCTCGGCTGAGGCGGAGCAAAAGAGAACCCCTCGCCGGAGCGAGGGGTTCGACGTGATCAATCCTGACCGGTGATGATCGTCTTCGCCTTCGACCACCAGCCGGCACGCTTGGGCCGGTCCGGATCGGGAGGCGTGAGTACCACGGTGACCGGTTCAGGCGGCGGTGTGGCCGTCGCCTCGTCCTCGGACGCAGCAGATGCGTCGGCAGCTTGCGTATCCTCACCGCTTGCGACGGGTTCCGAGATAGGTTGCGTCTCTGATTCCGCTTGCGGCTTCAGCGTCTCGGTTTCAACTGCGGCGTCGGGCTCAGCTGCGGCCTCAGGCGTTGCGATGTCCTGGGCCACGACCTCTTGTGGCCCCGAATCCGGTGCCGCCGTTTCGGTGGATTCGGTCGCAATGTCGGTCTTTGCCTTCTTGCGGGCCGGTGCCTTGCGCGTACGGCGCGGACGTGAAGCGGGCTTCTCTTCGCCAGCGGGCTCCTCTCCTGCAGCCGGGACCTCCGACGGGGCCTCCGACGTTGCGGCAGATTCGGTCTCCGCGCCGCCTTCCGTAATCGGAATGCTCACTGCGGCAGGAGCTTCATCCGCGTCCGCATCCGCATCCACCTCGGCGCCTTCGGAATTGACGGCATCATCCTGACCGCGCCGGTTGCGACGGCCACCGCGACGTCCGCGCCGACGCTTGCCCTCGGCGCTTTCGGCCTGCTCGTCGGATGCGGCGACATGGTCCTCGGATTCCTCGCGCTCCTGCGTGTCATTGCCCGAATCCGATTCGGACTCCGAATCCGAATCCTCGTCCTCATCGGAGCCATCGCGTTCGTGATCGGCGCGGCTTTCGCCATTCTCACCGTTTTCACCGCGACCACGTCTGCGCCGCCTGCGCCGCCGGCGCTTGCCGGTGCCCTCGCCGGAATCGTCATCCGGGCGCGTGTCACGCGCAGTTTCGTCTTCCGCGGCTTCTTCCGCGTCCGCCTCTTCCATGGTGCTCACGGCAGTGACGGGCTCGGCCGCCGCGGCGGTGCGAGCCTTGGGCTGGGCGCGCGTGACGGGTTCGCCGCGATCAATCGCGAAAGGCGCCGTTGAGTGAAGCGTTTCATCCGCGATGACGCTGATCTCGACCCCGAAGCGGTCCTCCAGTTCGCGCAGGGAGGCGCGCTTCTGGTTGAGGATATAGAAGGCCACGGCGAAATGGGTGCGCACCGTGATATCGTGCGTGGCGCCCTTGAGCAGGGTTTCCTCGACCGAGCGCAGCACATGCAGGGCGACGGAAGGCGTCGCGCGGACGAAGCCGGATCCGCCACAGGTCGGGCAGACCACGGAGGAACTCTCCAGAACACCGGTGCGCATGCGCTGGCGCGACATTTCGAGCAGTCCGAAGGGCGATATCCGCCCGATCTGGATGCGTGCACGGTCGCTTTTGAGCGCATCCTTGAGGCGCTTCTCGACCGCGCGGTTGTTGCGCTTCTCGTCCATGTCGATGAAATCGATGACGATCAGGCCGGCGAGATCGCGCAGACGCAACTGGCGCGCCACCTCGTCCGCGGCCTCCAGGTTGGTCTTGAGCGCGGTGTCCTCGATATTGTGCTCACGGGTCGAGCGCCCGGAATTGACGTCGATCGAGACGAGCGCCTCGGTCGGATTGATGACCAGATAGCCCCCCGATTTCAGCGAGACCTGGTTGGAGAACATCGCATCGAGCTGCGCCTCGACCCCGAATGCCGCGAAGAGCGGGGTCGGCTCCTTGTAGGCCTTCACCGCCTTGGCGTGGCTGGGCATCAGCATGCGCATGAAGTCCTTCGCCTCGCGATAACCTTCGTCGCCGGAGACCAGAACCTCGTCGATATCCTTGTTGTAGAGATCGCGGATTGCGCGCTTGATCAGCGAGCCCTCCTCGTAGACCAGCGAAGGCGCTGACGAGGACAGGGTCGCCTCGCGCACGTTTTCCCAGGCCCGCATCAGGTATTCGAAATCGCGTTTGACCTCGGCCTTGGTGCGCGAGGCCCCCGCCGTGCGCAGGATCACGCCCATGCCTTCCGGAACTTCGAGCTCCTGGGCGACGGCCTTGAGACGCTTGCGATCATCGGCATTGGTGATCTTGCGCGAGATGCCGCCGCCGCGCGCCGTGTTGGGCATCAGCACCGAATAGCGACCGGCGAGCGACAGATAGGTGGTGAGCGCCGCACCCTTGTTGCCGCGCTCCTCCTTGACGACCTGGACCAGCAGGATCTGGCGGCGCTTGATGACTTCCTGAATCTTGTATTGCCGTCGCGGGCCCCGGCGCTCGGGCATTTCCTCAAGTGCGTCACCGCCGAGTTGCTCGACGGAATCCTCGTCTTCGCCGTCATTGCCGTCATTGTTGCCGTCACCGTCGTCGCTGACGCTGTCATCGCCGTTTTCGGAGGCTTTCACCTTCACGCGACGGCGATTGGGGCGCTTTTCCTCCTCGCGCTCCTTCTCCTTCTCGCGGGCGGCTTCATCCTCCAGAAGGGCCTGACGATCGGCTGTCGGAATCTGGTAATAATCGGGGTGAATCTCGCTGAAGGCGAGGAAGCCGTGGCGGTTGCCGCCATACTCGATGAAGGCTGCCTGGAGCGATGGCTCCACGCGGGTGACCTTCGCGAGATAGATGTTACCCCTGAGCTGCTTGCGATTGGCGGCTTCGAAGTCGAATTCCTCGACTCGTTGTCCGCGCACGACGACGACCCGGGTCTCCTCCGGGTGCGACGCGTCGATCAACATCTTGTTTGCCATGGAAAACTCTCGACATGGCGTCGCCCGTATCGCGGGATGCTGGCAAGGGGGATGGCGAGGCCGGGGCGCGAGGCGCTCCCGCTCGAATCGAACTGGCCAAAACGCTTTGCGGGCCGAACGCCGGGAGGGGCCGCAATGCGGACCGCCTCGGGTTGACCTTGGATGCCGGAAAATCGCAGCGCACGAATGAAACGGCGGCATGCAATTCGAGCGCGTGAGAAGAAGCGACCACCAGCAATTCCGCCTGTGTCCTTCCTGCGCTCATCTCCGAACAATCCTTCGAATTCGATGGGCCGGCGAACCGGTCATCGGGAAATCACGCGGGCGATTGCGCCGCATGCGTGACACCGCTCCGGGCGATGATCTGGCTTCTCGCCGATGGGGGCGCGCGGCGGGTCGGCAATGCTTGAAAAGGCCGCTCTCCCGCAAATGGCGCCCGCACCGGAATCGGCAGAGCCGGACGGGGTCTTTTTCATTACAGACCTATGACGTGATTTGGCAAGCCCGCGTTTGCATTTCACGATGCTTTGATCGTTGCCCTGAGGCCACGCCCGCGGTCAACCTGCCGCGCGGTGTTCAGAATCTGTTAACCCATGCACGCGTATGCGCTACAGGGGGCGCGAAGCAGGGAGCATATCATGAGGCCTGCGCGATACACTGCCTCCATTCTGTATGACGTTGTCGGGCTGCTGACGGCTTCACGCGTCGTGCCGGCGCTGCTCTGCCTGCTCGTGATCATCGTGATGGGGGTCGCCCGCCCGGCAGGAGCGGGGGATCTCGTCGCCATCGATGCGGAAATCATGCAGGAAGGCGAAGAGACACGTCTCGTCTTCACGCTTAACGGCCCCGTGGAGGCCCGGGCGCTGCATACGGGCTCCCCCGAGCGCGCCGTCATCGATCTGCCGCAGATCAATTTTCAGCTCGAGATGCCGACGGGTGCGGCAACGGGTGTGATCGCCTCCATGCGCTACGGCCTTTTCGCGCGCGAGCGCTCCCGCATCGTCATGGATCTGGCCGAGCCTGCGCTGGTGACAGCGGTCGAGGTCTCCTCGCGTGATGTGGACGGCGCGCATTTCCTCGAGATCGTATTGTCGCCGGTGGATCGCGACACCTTCGCCGAGGCCGTCATCCGCGATTCCGAGGCACTGGCCGACGCGGCCCGGACGAATGGCGGGATCGAGGCGCGGATTCGCGCGCTCGACGACGAACGTCCCGTCATCGTGGTTGATCCGGGCCATGGCGGGGTCGATCCGGGAGCGGTGGCGGCAGGCGGTGTGCTCGAAAAGGATATCGTGCTCGCTTTCAGCCTGCGCCTGCGCGAGCGGCTGGAGGAAAACGGGCGTTACCAGGTGCTCATGACCCGAGACCGCGACGTCTTCGTCTCGCTCGCCGACAGGGTGCGGATTGCCAGACGCGCGCAGGCGGATCTGTTCATCTCGATTCACGCGGATTCGATCTCGTCGGCGCCGCAGGTGCGTGGCCTCACCGTCTATACCGGCTCTGAGCAGGCATCAGACGCTGAATCGGCGCGTCTCGCCGAGCGCGAGAACAGAGCGGATGCCGCCGCTGGTGTTGACGAGCCGCGGGTCGACAGCGATATCGACGGAATACTGATGGATCTCACAAGGCGAGAGACCCGCGGTTTCTCCTTCGGCTTTGCGCGTCATCTCGCCGAAGAGATGGAAGCCGTGGCGCGACTCAACCGCAACCCGGTGAGGCAGGCGGCGTTCCGTGTGTTGCGCGCGCCGGACGTGCCTTCCGTTCTGGTCGAACTGGGCTATCTCTCCAGCCGCCACGACATCGCGTTGCTCCGCTCGGAGGAATGGCGTGACGCCACGACGCGCGCCATGGCCGAGGCGATCGCGCAATATTTCACCATGCGCTTCGCAAATCGCGGCCTCGCCCCAGTTTCACCATAGATCGCGTGTGTATCGTGCGCCTGATGAGATGTGCGATTCCCGTTCGGCGTGCAATGCGGTAACGTGGCCGGTGTTGTACCTTTGGCGAATCGCTGCACACAGAGCCGGTTCGCCTTGAATTGATATGATAGTGAAGGGGCTGATCTCGTGATCATGCGACTCGTCCTCAGGTTCTTCGGCATTCTGTTCAGTGCCGGATCCATCCTGTTTCTGATCGGCTCCGTCGTCGCAGCCGTTGCCTTCATGCATTTTTCGCAAGAATTGCCTGCTCACGAACAACTCGCCGAATACGAGCCGCCGGTAATGAGCCGCGTCCATGCAGCCGATGGCAGCCTCGTCGCCGAATATGCGAACGAGCGTCGGCTCTACCTCCCGATCCAGGCGATCCCGGACCAGTTGAAGGCGGCCTTCCTTTCGGCAGAGGACAAGAATTTCTACCAGCATCATGGTGTGGATCCGGAAGGTATCATCCGGGCGGCGGTGGCCAATCTCGCCAGCGGCGGGCGTATCCAGCAGGGTGCATCGACCATCACGCAGCAGGTGGCCAAGAACTTCCTGCTCTCCTCCGAACAGACCATCGACCGCAAGATTCGCGAGGCCCTTATCGCCTTTCGTATGGAATCGGCCTTCAGCAAGGATACGATCCTCGAACTCTATCTCAACGAGATTTTCCTCGGCACGCTGACGCCGGGGCGCAATCTGCACGGTGTCGCTGCCGCAGCGCTGGATTATTTCGGCAAGTCGGTACATGAGCTGACGCTCGCCGAGATGGCCTATCTGGCGGCTTTGCCGAAAGCGCCCAACAACTACCACCCCTTCCGCCGTGAAGAGCAGGCTGTCGCTCGGCGCAACTGGGTGCTCGACCGTATGGTCGACAACGGCTTCATCACCGAGGACGAAGGCGAGGAGGCCAAGGCCGAGCCACTCGTCGTCAATCCTCGCGTAGTGTCGCCGGACACGCTCGCGGCGGGCTATTTCGTCGAGGAAGTGCGCCGGGAGATCACCAATTTCTACGGGCCGGAAAAGCTCTATGATGGTGGCCTTTCAGTGCGCTCGACTCTCGATCCGCGGATGCAGGCCATGGCTCGAAAGGCGCTGGTCGACGGGCTGGTACGCTATGACGAGACCCGGGGTGGCTGGCGCGGTGCACAGGAGCAGATTGATCTCGCAGCCGGAGAATGGGGCGAGCAGCTCGCCGGGATCGAGGCTTTGGACGATGTCGATCCATGGCGTCTTGCGGTGGTGCTCGAAATCGCCGATGATGAGGCGCGTATCGGCCTGCAGCCAGAACGCGAGGCCGATGGCGCTATCGTGCAAGAACGTGAGACGGGCGTAATCCGCGCGGCAGGTGTGGATTGGACCGGGCGATCCCTGGCGCAGGCACTGAATCCCGGCGACGTGATTTATGTCGAACCGTTATCCGGAGCGGGGGATTTTCGGCTTCGCCAGGTTCCGGAAGTATCCGGCGGGCTTGTCGCCATGGATCCGCATAGCGGGCGCGTGCACGCCATCGTGGGGGGCTTCTCCTTCGATCAGAGCCAGTTCAACCGCGCCACCCAGGCCCGCCGTCAGCCGGGGTCGGCCTACAAGCCCTTCGTCTATGCAACGGCGCTCGACAATGGTTACACACCCTCCACCATCGTACTCGATGGTCCGATCACCATCGAAAATGCGGGCTCGGATTCCTGGTCGCCGACGAATTACGACAACAGCTTCGCGGGACCGCGCACCCTGCGCTACGGGATTGAATTCTCAAAGAACCTGATGACGGTTCGGCTCGCGCAGAATGTCGGCATGCCGATGATCGCCGAATATTCGCGCCGCTTCGGCATCTATGACGACATGGCGCCGCTTTTGTCGATGTCGCTGGGTGCCGGCGAGACTACGGTCATGCGCCTGACGGCTGCTTATGCCATGCTGGTCAATGGCGGATATCGTATCCGCCCCACACTCATCGATCGAATCCAGGACCGTACCGGCGAGACCATTTTCCGCCACGACCGGCGTGAATGCCATGGCTGCAATGCCGATGCCTGGGCTGACCAGAACGAGCCGATGCTGATAGAAGAGCGGGAATCCGTCATCGACTCGCTGACCGCCTACCAGATGACATCGATCCTCGAAGGTGTGGTGCTACGGGGCACGGCGCAGACCGTGCGCGAGGTCGGCAAGCCGCTGGCCGGCAAGACGGGAACCACCAACGACGCCCGCGACGTCTGGTTCGTCGGTTTCGCGCCCGATCTCGCGGTCGGCGTCTATATCGGCTTCGACCAGCCGCGCTCGCTCGGGCGCCGTGTCGCTGCCGGGACCTATGCCGCGCCGATCTTCCGCGATTTCATGGCAATGGCGCTCGAAGACGAGCCGGCGACACCGTTCCGCGTGCCACCGGGGATCAAGCTGGTCAATGTCAATGCCTCGGACGGGACGCGTTCGGCGCCTGGGGCGCCGGCGGCCATCCGCGAGGCCTTCAAGCCGGGAACAGCGCCGCCGGAAGATATCGGGGGCGTCGGCCTGAATACGGACTGGGGTTTCATAGAGGACGAGGTCGATCGTCCGATCGGCGCCAGTGGCCTCTACTGATACGTTGATTCCGTTTCCTGTCAACGTTTGCCGCAAGCATTGAAGTTGCCTGCTTTCGCAAGGAACTTTAGGCCGTTCAAGCGCATTCTCTTGCTGTCGAGAGGGCTTCTTAACCATCGTGACAGGGAGACAAGACACCATGCGATCGATGCTGCCTTCATTCTGGACGGGCGACCGCAACGACCCGATGCGCTCGCTTCAGCAAGAGATCAATCGCGCCTTCGGGCGCCTCGGGCAGGAAGTGCCGACGGTCTTCGGTGAGATGCACTTTCCTGCGCTCGACGTGACCGATACCGGTGATTCCTTGCGTATCAGTGCCGAGCTCGCCGGTGTCGGCAAGGATGATGTCGATATCTCGGTGATCGACAACGTCATCTCGATAAAGGGCGAGAAGAAGGCCGAGAGCGAGAATAAGGACGAGGGCTCCTACATGCTGGAGCGCAGCTACGGCTCCTTCTCGCGCAGTGTGCCGCTGCCCTTCACGCCTGATCCCGATACGCTTGCGGCAAGCTTCAGGGATGGGGTGCTTACCGTCGAGATTCCCAAGCCCGACGAGGCCAGGCGTCAGGCAAAGCGCATCGAGATCAGCGGCGGGTGAGGGGTGAACCCCCGCAGCATGTTCGCTGCGACAGCTGCCGATGAAAAAGGGCCGGGCGCCTCATTGGCTTCCGGCCCGACACGAGAAATCCGTGCAAGCCCTCTCGTTGTTTTCAATTTTGCCCATCCGGTTCGCGGCGATTCCGCGCGAACGGTGTGCGAGGCTGCGCTAGACTGCGCGTAAGATTGAACCGGATGAGAGCGACATCGTGACCACAGCCATTGCCAGCCTCGACACGGACATTCTGGGCGCCTATCTCGCGAGGGAGATCCCCGGTTTCGGTACCTTGCAGAAGGCGGAAAAGTTCGCCGGGGGCCAGTCCAATCCCACATTTCTGCTCACTACCGATACTGGTCGCTACGTGCTGCGCCGCAAGCCGTCGGGGCAGTTGCTGAAATCTGCCCATGCAGTGGATCGCGAATACCGCGTGATGAAGGCTCTGCAAGACACGCCCGTGCCAGTGCCGCAGATGCATCATCTGTGCGAGGATGAGAGCGTGATCGGCTCGGTCTTCTTCGTGATGGATTACCTGGAAGGCCGGATCTTCTGGGAGGCGCTTCTGCCCGAATGCGATCGCGACGAGCGGGTAGCGATCTATGACGCCATGAATGCGGCACTCGCTTCGCTGCATGATGTCGATCCGGCGCAGGTCGGACTGTCCGATTTCGGCAGGCCGGGCAGCTATTACGAGCGCCAGATCGGGCGCTGGGGCCAGCAATACCGCGCCTCCGAGACGGCGCCGATCCCCGATATGGATGCACTGATCGCCTGGCTCGAGGCGAACCAGCCGGCGGATGACGGCATGGTCTCGCTGGTGCATGGCGATTTCCGCCACGACAACATGATCTTCCACCCCGAGGAGCCGCGCATCCTGGCAGTGCTTGATTGGGAATTGTCGACGCTTGGCCACCCTTACGCGGATCTGGCCTATCAATGCATGCAATGGCGGCTGCCCTCGCAGGGCGCTTTCCGCGGCATGGGTGATGCCGACCGCGCGGCGCTCGGGCTTCCCGCAGAGGCGGATTACGTGGCGCAATATTGCGCCCGGCGCGGGATCGACGGCATCCCGAACTGGTCCTTCTACATCGCCTTCTCGTTCTTTCGCCTCGCGGCCATTCTCCAGGGCGTCTACAAGCGCGCGCTCGACGGCAATGCCTCCAATCCGGAGCGCGGTATCCGCATGGGCGAGACGGTGCCATTGCTGGCGCGCATGGCCATGGAGGAAATCGGGGAGGGCGGTTCGTGAGCGATCGCTTTGCCGACAGGGTGGTCCTGATCACCGGTGCGGCGGGCGGCTTCGGGCGTGAAGCCGCGCGTCGTTTTGCCGAGGAAGGCGCCCGGCTGGTACTCGGGGATCGTGAGGGTGGGGCCCTCGAAGCCCTGGTCGCGACGCTGCCGCAGGGCCGGGTTGATTCCGTGACGCGCGTCGGCGATATCAGTCTTGCCGGGACGGCACACGACCTTGTCGGTGCTGCGCTGTCAGTGCATGGCAGGCTGGACATCGCCATCAACAATGCCGGCATCTCGCCGGATCTGATGCGCCTGTCGCAGACACCTTCTGCTGATTTCGAGACGGTGATGGCCGTTAACGTCCATGGCGTCTTCCACGGCATGTCCAGCCAGATCACGGTGATGGAGGAGCAATTCCGGCGCGACGGTCGCGGTGGCGTGATCCTCAATATCGCCTCGGTTGCGGGTCTCGTCGGCGCACCTTTGCTGGCCGCCTATGCGGCGTCGAAACATGCGGTGATCGGCCTGACGCGCTCGGCTGCGATTGAGAGCGCCAAACGTGGCGTGCGGATCAACGCCCTGTGTCCGTCATTCGCCGCCACGCCGATGGTCGACGGCATCGTGGGCGGTATGCGCGGTGATGCCGACGAGGCCCTGCGCCGGCTGGTTTCCGCCGTGCCCATGGGGCGGGCGGCAACGGCGCAGGAGGTGGTGGAAGCCATGTTGTGGATGTGCAGCGACGCCAACAGCTTCATGACCGGTCAGGCCATTCCCCTCGACGGTGGCCTTTCGGCGGGGTGAGTCGCGACAAGCCGTGCATCTTGTCAATGGCGGGTACGCGAGCCACTGGAGTCGTCATCCCTCAGGGGAGGGCGGGTTTCGAGGGAAATGCTGCGGCCCGCCTTTTCCGGACGCGGAAGCTTTGCATGGGCAGCGCGCATGATGTCGAGATTGCGCCGGATCCTCTCGGGGAACGGTGTCACCTTGCGCGCCTGCATATCCACATGCAGGCCCAGCATCTCCGACGAGGCCGCCAACCATCCTTCGGTTGCGTGATGCATCTCAAGATAAATATGCATGCGTTTGTCATCAATGTCGAGCAGTTGCACCGTCACACGCACCGGGTGCTCAAGATGCAGTTCACGTGCATAGACAACATGGGTCTCGGCAATGAAATACGAGGCCTTTTCTTCCTCGATATAGTCCGGCCCGAGCCCGACTACGCCAAACGCTTCGTCAAGCGCACGATCGAACAGGACATGGTAATAGGCCAGGTTGAGATGCCCGTTAAAATCGATCCAGGCGCGTTCGATCTGCATCGTCGATGACACGAATGGCGCAAAAAAGAAGATCGGCCCGGGTTTTTCTGCCGGCACCTTCCACCTCCCCGTTGTTGATCAGGAATGCCAGCGTTCGGTGGTCGCGTGCCGATGTCAAGGGCAAACTGTCGCCGCACGCAACATCCCGAATGTCCTGAAAGGACAAGCCGCAATGACTCGTCGTTGAAAGAGACCGGGACACGAAACGGTTCGACCTCGTTGACGTGGTTGAACCGCTTCGTTGTTTCGTCCAGGGATGACAGGGCAGGGTAGCATCACCGAATTTCCGACGTTGATCTGGTGCGAATTTTCGCAATCCGTACGTTTATTCGGCAGCTCTGATGCACATTCTTCTGGCTTGACGTAGCGAAAATGGCGCGACACGCTAAAGATCGCTATGCCGAAAAAGCAAAAATACGCATTCGGCATTACCGGCTACCAGAGGAACGAACACGCGTTGGGAGAACAATATGAACCATTTCACCAAGGGGCTGCTCGTGGCCGGGGTCAGCCTCGGTTTCAGCTTTTCCGCCCAGGCCCAGAACTGGGACATGCCCACCCCCTACCCTGATGGGAATTATCTCACCCAGAACGTCATCCAGTTTGCCGAGGAAGTCTCGGAGCTGACGGATGGCCGCCTCACCATCACGGTGCATAGCGGCGCCTCGCTCTTCAAGATGCCGGAGATCAAGCGCGCGGTCCGCACCGGACAGGCCCAGATCGGCGAGATCCTGCTCTCGGCCTATGGCAATGAAAACCCGATCTTCGAGGTTGACGGTGTGCCGTTCCTCGCAGCCGGTTTCGACAATGCCGAGAAGCTGTGGCAGGCGCAGAAGCCGATTCTCGAGGAAGTCCTCGCAGAGGAAGACCTGATGGTGCTGTTCTCCAAGGTCTGGCCGGGCCAGGGCCTGTACGCGCAGGAACCCGTCGAGACTCTGGCGGATATGGAGGGCGTGCCCTTCCGCGCCTATAACGCGGCCACGTCGCGTCTGGCCGAACTGATGGGCGCGACCCCGACCACGGTGCAGTATGCCGAGGTTCCCCAGGCCTTCTCGACCGGTGTCGTCGATGCGATGCTGACTTCCGCCACGACGGGCGTCGATGTAAAGTCCTGGGACTTCCTCGAATATTACTACACCACGGACGCCATGCATCCCAAGAACCTGGTCTTCGTCAACCAGAGCGCCTTCGATGCACTCGATGCCGACATCCAGGAAGCCGTCATGACCGCTGCGGCCAATGCCGAGGAACGCGTCTGGGCGCAGGCCCGGGAAGAGGGCGCCGCGGCGACGGCCGAACTCGCCGATAACGGCATGAATGTCGTCGAGCCCGGCGATGCGCTCGTCTCTGAACTCCAGGATGTCGGGGCGCAGATGACGCAAGAATGGATCGAGAAGGCCGGCGATCACGGCCAGCGCCTGATCGACGCATACGAGGCGATGTAATCGCGCTCATGCTTCCATGATCATGCGCACGCGGGCATCGAGCCTTAGCGTGCGCATACCCGCCGATGTGACTACCGCAACGCAAGAACCAGCCGGGTCAGGGAGTGGTCGCGCATGGACATGCTGCGTCGGGCAACGGATCTTGCCTACAAGACCTGTGGTATTGTCGCCGCGATCGCGCTCGCCGCCATTGCGGTGCTGATGCTCGCCCAGATTATCGGGCGGCTTTTCGGCGTCATGGTGCCGGGCGTCAACGAGACGGCGGCGTTCCTGCTGCCGACAACCAGCTTTCTGGCGCTGGCCTACGCCTTCCGGGCCGGCAGCCATATCCGCGTATCGCTCGTTCTCCACATGTTGCCGGACAAGGCGCGGCGCGTGGCCGATCTGCTTTCGGTGGGCATCGGTGCCCTTCTCATGGGTTTCTTCGCAAAATCGACCTGGGGGCTGATGCAGGATTCGATCCGCTTTCGCGAGGTTTCCGATGGTCTGCTCTCGATTCCGCTGGCGATACCCCAGGGCGCCATGTTCCTCGGCATCGCCATGCTGACCCTGGCGATGGTGGAAGAGTTCTTCAACATCCTGTCTGGCCGTACGCCGAGCTTCGACGATACACGCGACGTCGTCATGCGCGAACGCGAAGACGCATCAAACGACTGATTCACAAAAGGACCGGGCCCTTGGATCTGTTGACGCAATCGATCATCCTGATCGTCCTGCTGTTCGCCTTTCTCGGCGGCGGATTGTGGGTGGCCATGGCGCTCGCGGCCCTCGGGCTCGTCAGCATTACCATGTTCAGCAGCGCGCCTGCGGGCCTGATCATGTCCACAAGCATCTGGGGCGGAACCGCGACCTGGACGGTCGCATCGCTGCCGCTCTTCGTCTGGATGGGCGAGATCCTGTTTCGCACGAAGCTCTCAGAGGACATGTTCGCCGGACTCGCGCCCTGGCTCGGGCGCCTTCCCGGGCGGCTGGTACATGTGAACATCCTCGGCTGCGCCGTCTTCGCCGCCGTCAGCGGATCATCGGCCGCTACGGCGATGACGGTCGGCAAGATGTCGATCCCCGAACTGTCGAAACGCGGCTATGACGAGAAGCTTATCATCGGCTCCCTGGCCGGCTCGGGCACGCTCGGCCTGCTGATTCCGCCATCGATCATCCTGATCGTCTACGGCGTCTCGGCGGAGGTCTCGATCGTACAGCTCTTCATTGCCGGCATTCTGCCCGGTGTGATGGTCGCTTCGCTGTTCATGCTCTATGTCGGCGGCTGGGCGCTGCTCAATCCGTCGAAAATCCCGGCCTCCGACATCCGGATGACGCTGAAGCAGAAGCTCTGGTCATCCCGGCGGCTGATCCCGGTCATTCTGCTGATCACATTCGTGATCGGCTCGATCTATCGTGGCTGGGCCACGGCGACCGAGGCGGCGGCGATCGGGGTCGCCGGCGCGCTGATCCTGTCGGCGCTGACGGGCTCCCTGAACCGGCACACCTTCTCGGCAAGCCTGATGGGTGCCACGCGCACGTCCTGCATGATCATCTTCATCTATGCCGGTGCGGCCTTCCTCTCCGTGGCGATGGGCTATACCGGAATCCCGCGTGCGCTGGCGATGCTCATTCAGGAGATGCAGTTGTCGCCCTACATGCTGCTCGTGGCGCTGACGCTCCTCTTCGTCATTCTGGGCTGCTTCCTCGACGGCATTTCCGTCGTCGTTCTCACCACGGCCGTGATCCTGCCGATGGTGCAGGCTGCCGGAATCGATCTGATCTGGTTCGGTATCTATCTGGTACTGGTGGTGGAGATGAGCCAGATCACGCCGCCGGTCGGCTTCAACCTGTTCGTGTTGCAGGGGCTCACGGGGCGGAATCTGCTCTATATCGCGCGGGCAGCGCTGCCGTTCTTCTTCCTGATGATCGTGGCGATCATTCTGCTGACGATTTTTCCGGGCATCGCCACGTGGCTGCCGGAGCAGGCCACCGCCCGCCCGTGAGGGCAGGCGGGGGCCTTTGCGCATGCTCAGCCGCGCAGGACCTTCGTGGCGGCCTCGTCCACCGTGCCGTGCACGTCCACCACCACGCCATACGCGTCCCTCGCGGCTTGCGGGGTGACGATCCCGTTGCGGACATCTTCCGCCACCATTGCGACCGGACGCGCCTTCGCGTCGCCGAGCCCGCCGCCACCGGGTGTCTCGAGCACCAGACAATCGCCGGCGGGGACGGTCTGGCGACCCTTCGGACGCAGGGTCAGCCCGTTCTGCGTGCGTACCGCGCCATTGCCGCCCGGCCCGCCCCCCTGTCGTCCGCGCGCGGGATGGGCGCAGCGGTCGAACATGGCGCCGACGGAGAACGGCGCATTCTCGCGGTGGCTGATCTCCATCACCTGTCCGGTCCCGCCGCGATGGCGCCCGGCGCCGCCGGAATCGGTGCGGTATTCCTTGCGCCAGAAGACCAGCGGCGAGATCGTCTCGTTGATCTCCACCGGTGTGTTGCGCACGCCCGAGGGAAAGGCCGTGGCCGAGAGTCCGTCCTTGCCCACACGCGCACCGGTCCCGCCGGTATGGAAGATGGTCATGGCGAAAGGCGTCGCGGCGCCGTAATCCGCATCAACCACGCCGTGCCCGCCCATCAGCGTCGGATTCCACAGGCTCGACGAGCCCTCTGCCGGCGTGCCGCCGGGGATGGCCTGTTCGAGGCAGCCGAGCACGACATCGGGCAGCATCTGGCCGATCACGTGCCGCGCCGCCACGCCGCAGGGATGCGGCGCATTCAGGATCGAGCCTGCCGGTGCATCGACGCGGATCGGATCGAGCGAGCCCCAGTTGTTGGGGATGTCGCCGCCGACGATGCAGCGCACGCCGAAGCTGGCATAGGCATCCGTATAGGTCAGCGGCACATTGATGCCGTAGCCCGAAACGGGGGAGGTGCCCGAGAAGTCGATCGAGATGCCGTCATCGCCCACGCTCAGCCGGCAGACCAGGTCGATCGGGCGCTCATAGCCATCGACGCGCATGCTGTTCTCATAGACGCCTGCGGGCAGCGCGCGGATCGCCGCGAGCATGGCTTCCCGCGACTGCGTGATGATATGGTCGGCGACATGGTCGAGATCGGTGAGACCGAATTCGCGCATCATCGCGACGAGGCGGCGGCAGCCGGTCTCGTTGCAGGCGGCGAGGGAGTAGAGATCACCCTCGACCTGGATCGGCTCGCGCACATTCGAGCGCACAATTGCCAGCAGCGATTCGTTCATGCGACCCGCCTGAGCCAGATGCATGATCGGCAGGTAGATGCCTTCCTCGTAGACCTGACGCCCGTCCGGCCCGAAACCGATCCCGCCCACATCGACGACATGGCTCGTCGCCGCAAACAATGCGACCGGGCGCCCGTCGAGAAATGTCGGCGTGACCACGGTGAAATCATGCAGATGCCCCGTGCCGAGCCACGGGTCGTTGGTGACGAAGACGTCGCCCTCGACCATGCTCTCCAGCGGAAAGCGCGCGAGGAAATGCCCGACGCTCGCGGCCATGGCATTGACGTGGCCGGGCGTGCCGGTCACCGCCTGGGCGAGCATGCGGCCTTTCGCGTCGAACACGCCGGCCGAGAGGTCGCCGGCTTCGCGCACCGAGGTCGAGAAGGCGGTTCGGATCAGGGTCTGGGCCTGCTCCTCGACGACCGAGAGAAGCCGGTTCCACATGATCTGAAGACGGATATTGGCGAGCGCGGTATCGCCCGCTGCGGATGACGCACTCATGCCCGGTCCTCCTGGCTTGTACGGCGTTGCATGACGATGGCGCCGGAGGCGGCGATCCGGGCGGTGAAGGCGGCGGAGACGACGCTCGTCGTCTGCGCTTCCGCGATCAGGGCCGGGCCCGCGATCACGGTATCGGGCGCGAGGTCGCTGCGCAGATGCACCCCCGCCTCGACCATCTTTCCAAGGCCCGGATCGAAGATGCTGCGCGTCCTGCGCGGCTTTGTCGCGACGCCGCCCCGCGCGCCCGGTGCGACCGGTTCCGGTGCGTCGAGGCGGGTCTGCAGCGTCAAGGTCCAGCTCAGGATCTCGATGCCGAGATGCGGAATCGTGCGTCCGTAGAGCGCGCTATAGGCTTTGTCGAAGGCCGCCCGCATGGTCTGTGCCGCATCCGCGTCGAGGGGGCCGTCAGGCAGGGTGACGCTGATTTCGTGGCCCTGGCCGATATAGCGCATATAGGCCTCACGGGTCTCGACCAGCGCCGCATCCGGAGCGCCGAGGCGAACCACTTCCTCCGCTTCCGCGCGCATGGCGTCGAGCGTGGCATTGGCCTCACCCGCGTCGAAAGCGTCGAGGCGCATGTAGCGGCTGCGCACCACCTCATAGGCGATCGGGGCCATCAGGAAACCGAT
>Ga0008835_100571_pt1 | contig 30954 bp, 32 predicted proteins | sample HotLakConsoUCCRE_FD_62215 | JGI IMG/M metagenome (GOLD analysis project Ga0008835, IMG submission 62215) | Hypersaline microbial mat communities from Hot Lake, Washington, USA - Hot Lake Consortium UCC-RE (Hybrid Assembly) ... | reverse complement strand
CAGGGCGAGGATATCCTGCAATCGGACCCCGACACCAAACATGTGGCGGCAGGCCTCGCCGCCATGGACTGCGTGATCGTCCATGACCTGTTCCTGAACGAGACCGCAAATTACGCCCATGTCTTCCTGCCCGGCAGCACCTTTCTGGAAAAGGACGGCACCTTCACCAATGCCGAGCGCCGCATCAACCGCGTCCGCGAGGTGATGAAGCCGCGCGCGGGCCATGCCGACTGGGAGGTGACGCAGCTTCTGGCGAACGCGATGGGCGCGGGCTGGACCTATACCCACCCCTCCCAGATCATGGCGGAGATCGCCGCCACCACGCCCAGCTTCGCGGGCGTCAGCTATGAGCTCCTGGAGGAGAAGGGCAGCGTCCAGTGGCCCTGCGACGCGGCCCATCCCGAGGGCACACCGCTGATGCATGTGGACGGCTTCGTACGCGGCAAGGGGCGGTTCATCGTCACGGAATACGTGCCCACGGACGAAAGGACCGGCCCGCGCTTTCCGCTGCTCCTGACCACGGGGCGCATCCTGTCGCAGTACAACGTCGGCGCCCAGACGAGGCGCACCGCCAACAGCGCCTGGCACAAGGAAGACCTGCTGGAGATCCACCCCCATGACGCCGAGTTGCGCGGCATCAAGGAGGGCGACTGGGTCAAGCTCGCCTCCCGCTCGGGCGAAACCGCGCTCAGGGCAACCCTGACCGACCGCGTGGCGCCGGGCGTGGTCTATACAACCTTCCACCACCCGGAGACCCAGGCGAACGTCATCACCACCGACTATTCCGACTGGGCGACGAACTGCCCGGAATACAAGGTGACGGCGGTGCAGGTCTCCGCCTCCAACGGGCCGACCGACTGGCAGGAGCGCTACGATGCATTCTCGACCCGCTCGCGCCGCGTGCTGCCGGCGGCGGAATGAGCTGGCGCCGGGCAGAGACGGCGCAGGGCCGGTCGATCCGGCCCGAGGGCGCGCGCGACGTGACCCGGACCCTGCCCGAGGAGACGCCCGTGGCGCTGGTCTACGACGGCTCGACTCAGGCGGTGATGATGGCGACGCCCGGCGACATCGAGGATTTCGCCACTGGGTTCACCCTGACAGAAGGGTTTGCCGAGGCCCATGAGATCGGCGAGGTGGAGATCGTCGCGCACGAGCGCGGCATCGAGGCCCGCCTTTGGCTGCCCGAACACCGCCGCGCGGCCCTCGCCCGCAGGCGCCGCGCCATGGCCGGTCCCGTGGGCTGCGGGCTCTGCGGGATCGACAGCCTCGAGGAGGCGACGCGCGCCCTGCCCGCTGTCCCCGATGGCGCGCGGTTCACCGTGGCAGAGATCGCCGGTGCGGCGGAAGACCTGCGCGCGCATCAGCCGCTCCACGACCTGACCCGCGCCGTTCATGCCGCGGGCTTCCTGCTGCCGGGCCGCGGCATCGTCATGGCGCGCGAGGACGTGGGCCGCCACAACGCCCTCGACAAGCTGATCGGCGCGCTGGCCCGTGCCGGGATCGACGCGGCCACAGGCGCCATCGTCCTCACCAGCCGCGTCTCCACCGAGATGGTGCAGAAGACCGCCATGGCCGTCTGTCCGGTGCTGGTCGCCGTCTCCGCCCCCACCGCCCATGCCCTGCGGCTGGCCGAGGGCTGCGGACTGACGCTCGCCGCCTTCGCGCGGGCGGGGGGCGTCGATCTCTATGCCCATCCCCGCCGTATCCTGACGGAGGCCGCCCATGTCGCCTGAGAAGATGCTGACCATGGCGAACCAGATCGCCACCTTCTTCGCCACCCAGCCTGACGCCGACCGCGCGGGCCGCATCGCCGCCCATGTCAACGACTTCTGGGAACCCCGGATGCGCCGCCAGCTTCTCGACCACATCGCCACGGGCGGCGCGGGCCTGCATCCGCTGGTGATCGAGGCGGCCAGCGAGATCCGCGAACCGGCCTGACCACCTTGCCCCTGCCCGCCCGCCGGGTAGGGTGCGCGCCGGGAGGACCACAATGCCCCGCATCGTCTGCATCGGCGAAGCCATGCTCGAACTCTCCGAGGCGCCCGAACGCGACCTCTGGCGCATGGGCGTGGCCGGAGACACGCTGAACACCGCCTGGTACCTGCGCGAGCTGCTGCCCGCCGACTGGCAGGTGGACTATCTCACCCGCCTCGGCACCGATCCCTTCTCCGACCGCATCGCGCGCTTCATCGAAGGCGCGGGCATCGGCACGGCCCACATCGTCCGCGACCCGGCCCATGGCCCCGGCCTCTACGCGATCTCCCTCGACGCGGGAGAGCGCAGCTTCACCTATTGGCGCGCCACCTCCGCCGCGCGCCACCTCGCCGACGATCCCGCGGCGCTCGACGCGGCGCTCGACGGCGCGGCGCTGGCCTATGTGTCGGGCATCACGCTCGCCATCCTCGCAGAGGACCGCCGCGCCGTCCTGCTCCAGCGGATTGCCGCCGCAGGCGTCCCGCTGGCCTACGACTCGAACTACCGCCCCCGCCTCTGGGAGGACCGCGACACCGCAAGGCGATGGTCCGAGGACGCGAGCCGCGCCGCGGCGTATGTCCTGCCCTCCGCCGACGACGAGGCGGCCCTCTGGGGTGACACGACCCCTGAGGAAACCGCCACCCGGATCGCCGCGCTGGGCCCCGAGGTGGTGGTGAAGACCGGCGGCGGCCCCGTCACGCTGGGCACCGGCGAGACGGTGACCGGCCTGCCGAAGGTCACGCCCGTCGATACCACCGGCGCGGGCGACAGCTTCAACGCGGGCTACCTCGCCGCCCGCCTGCAAGGGGCAGACCCGCAGGACGCCGTGCGCCGCGCCCATGACCTCGCCGCGCGCGTGGTGCAGGGCCAGGGCGCGCTCGTCCCCGCTAGACGCCGCGACGACGGCGGGCAATAGTCGCGGTCATGCCCCTGATCCTGATCCTCAACGGCCCGAACCTGAACCTGCTGGGCACCCGCCAGCCGGAGATCTACGGCCGCGACACGCTCGACGATGTGGCCACCGCCTGCGCCGATCTCGCCCCCTCGCTGGGGCTGGAAACCGACCTGCGCCAGTCGAACCACGAGGGGCAGTTGATCGACTGGATCCATGAGGCGCGGGGCACGGCGGCGGGGATCATCATCAACCCGGGCGCCTATACCCACACCTCCATCGCCATCCTCGACGCGCTCAACACCTTTGACGGCCCGGTGATCGAGCTCCACATCTCGAACGTGCACAAGCGCGAGGAGTTTCGCCGCCACTCCTACGTCTCGCTCCGCGCGGACGGGGTGATCGCGGGATTCGGCACCGAGGGCTACACCCTCGCCCTGCGCCGGATGGCGAGCCTCGTCGTGAAGGCCCTGCCGGGCTGAAGCCCGGCCTACGCCACGACCCACCGGTCCGCACAGATGCAGGCCGGGCTTCAGCCCGGCACCCCCGGCCTCCAACGTCACCGTTTGGGATGATCGTCGTAGTCGTCCGACAGGATCCTGTGCCGGTCCCCGTCCGGATCGTCGTACTGCTTCGACCGCAGCGTCCACCAGAAGGCCCCCAGCCCCACAAGGCCGAGCCCCAGCGACACCGGGATCAGGATCGCAAGCACATCCATCAGCGGGTCCTCAATGCGTTCACCGACACCACGATGGAGGAGGTAGACATCGCGATGGCCGCCGCCAAGGGGCTGGCGAACCCCATGAAGGCGATCGGCACGCAGACCACGTTATAAAGTGCCGCCGCCGCGAAGTTCTCCTTGATCCGCCGCTGCGCGACCCGCGCCAGCCGCATCGCCTCGGCGACGTTCTTCAGGTCCCCCGACACCAGCACCATGTCGGCAGCGACCCGCGTGGCCTCCAGCGCGGAGGCGGGCGCGATGGACACATGAGCCGCCGCCAGCGCGCCCACGTCGTTCAGCCCGTCGCCCACCATCAGCACCTTCGCACCCTGCGCGGTCAGGGCGTCGATGGCCGCCGCCTTCTCGCCCGGCAGCATCGCCGCCTGCCAGTCCCCGATCCCCAGTTCCTCCGCCAGAACGCGCACCGGCGCCTCCGCATCGCCCGAAAGCAGCGTGACCGGCACGCGCTTCGCCTTGAGCGCCGCGATCAGCGCCGCTGCCCCGGGCCGCAGCACGTCCTCGAACTCCAGGGCCATGGGTGCCGCGCCTTCGACCGACAGCACCGTCCCCGAGCCCTCCGCGCCGACCCAGACCGCCCGGCCTAGCCGGACGCGCCGGCCCTGCCACAGCCCCTCGACCCCATAGCCCGGCGTCTCGCGAATATCCGTCACCCGCACCTCGGGCAGATCGAGCCCCTCAGCCGCCGCCGCGATGGCGCGCGAGCGGGGATGGTCAGACCCACCCGCCAGCGCCGCCGCCACCGCCAGCGTCTCGCGAGGCAGCGCGTCGGGGCTGACGAGCGCCGGCCGGCCCAGTGTCAGCGTCCCGGTCTTGTCGAACACCACATGGCTTACCTCCGACAACCGCTCCAGCGCCGTGCCGTGCTTGACCAGCATCCCCAGCCGAAAGAGCTTGCCCGAGGCCACGGTCGACACGGCAGGCACGGCAAGGCCCAGCGCGCAGGGGCAGGTGATGATCAGCAGCGACACCGCGATCATCATGGAGGTGCGAAAATCCCCCGTCGCCACCATCCAGGTCACGAACCCGGCCAGCGCCATGATGTGCACCAGCGGCGAATAAAGCCGGCTCGCCCGGTCTGCGATGGAGTTGTAGCGGCTCTTCGCCTCTTCCGCGACGGCGACCAGATCGGCGAGACCATGCAGCAGCGTGTCCTCGCCCACCGCCGTGGCGCGCATCGTCAGCGCGCCGGTCAGGTTCACCTCGCCCGCGCGCAGCGTCTCGCCCACGCCCACGGTGACCGGATCGGTCTCCCCCGTCAGGAACGCCCGGTCGAGCTCGCTCGCCCCGTCCGTCACCACGCCGTCCACCGGCACCCGCGCACCGGGCCGCACCAGCAACAGGTCGCCCACCGCGACCTCCGCCAGCCGTACCGTCTCGGTGCCCTCCGCCCCGATCCGCAGCGCGACAGGCGCCTCCAGCGCCGCCAGTTCCGCCGCAGCGGACCGCGCGGTGCCCCGCATCTTCTGGTCCAGGAACCGCCCCGCCAGCAGAAAGAAGGTCAGCGAGATCGCCGCGTCGAAATAGGCATGCTTGCCGCTCAGCATCGTCTCCGACAGGGACACGCCCGTCGCCAGCAGGATCGCCAGCGAAATCGGCACATCCATGTTCAGCCGCCGCGCGCCCAGCGCCGCCACCGCCGACCGGAAAAACGGCTGGCCCGCGAAGAGCACCGTGGGGATCGCGATGGCGGCGCTGAGCCAGTGAAACAGGTCGCGCGTCGCATCCGTGGCGCCCGACCAGACCGCCACCGACAGCAGCATCACGTTCATCATGGCAAAGCCCGAGACGCCGAGCCGCATCAGCAGATCCCGCGCCGCCCGGTCGGTCTCTCCGGCCGAGAGCGTCGCGCCATCCAGCGTCATCGCCTCGAAGCCCAGCCGCCCGAGATGCCGCACCAGCGCATCCGGATCGACACCGTCCGCCACATGCACCGTCGCGCGCTTGCGCGTCAGGTTCACCCGCACGTCGTTGACGCCGGGCATCCGCAACAGCCCCCGCTCCACGCCCGAGATGCACGACGCGCAGTGGATCGTCGGCAGCGAGAGCTGCACCTGCTGGCCCTCCGCGCGCCGCGCCTCCTCCGCCCGCCGCGTGATCTCCGGCAGGGCGACGCAGCCGGGACAGGCGCCGCCGCCTGTGTCCTCGGCATAGGCCATCAGCGCACGTCCACGATCACGCGCTGGCGGAACTCCGTGCCGTTCGCGGCCAGCGCCGTCATCCGGAGGTTCCAGTTGCCGGGCCCGCCGTCGACCGCCGCGCGATGGACCGCACCGTCAAAGGCGAACTCGGGCGTCTGGTCCCAGGCCACCGAGGTCGCCTTGCCGAAGATTGCCTCGATGCGCTCCGGCGTCACCGGCACGCCCGCCTCGTCGGTGATCGCAAGGATCAACTCGTCGCCCTCCAGCGTCACGTCCACATCCCAGCCCAGTGCCTGCTGCGCGCTACGGCGCATGTCGAACTCCTGGCTCGCGACATAGGAATTCTTCACCTCGACGCCGGAAAAGGTCCGGACTGCCTGGGTGGCCAGCACCAGGTTGACCCCGATGATGATGGTGAACGCGCCGACGAACCCGCCCAGCACGTGGATACCCCTGATTTCCATGGCCTAGTCCTCTCCTCGTCCGACGAAATGGGTGTCCTGGTGCGCGCGGTCGCCGTTGGTCATGTCCGTCACCCAGAACCGGAAATCCGTGCGCGCGCCCTCCGCAGGGTCCGATCCCGGAGGGGCCGTCACATAGACCCGCTGCAACACCATCTCCTGCGCGGGCACGGACACCGCCTCGTAGGGCGTACCCTCCAGCGTCGCGCGCAAGGCCGGATCGCCCGTCAGCGTCACCCGGAACGGCCGCGCGTCGCCGTGCTTGTTGCGCAGCCGCACCTCGTAGGCGTTCCGGACAGTGCCGTCCGACAGGGTGACATAGGTCGGGTTCCGCACCGCCGCGACGGTCAGCTCCAGCTCGGGCCGGATGAACAGCGCCACGACCAGCGCCGCGCCCACCAGCGACCAGAGCGAGGTGTAGACGATCGTCCGCGGCCGGAAGACGTGCTTCCATACCGGGATCGGCGTGCTGCCCGCCCGTTCCACCGTTTCGTCCGACAGGGCGAAATAGTCGATCAGCCCCCGCGGCTTGCCGATCTTCGCCATGACGTCGTCACAGGCGTCGATGCACAGGCCGCAGGTGATGCACTCCATCTGCTGGCCGTCGCGGATGTCGATCCCCATGGGGCAGACGGTCACGCAGGCGTTGCAGTCGATGCAGTCGCCGAGATTGTCCGACCCCTCCGCCTTGCGATGCTTGCCGCGCGGCTCCCCGCGCCAGTCGCGATAGCCGATGGTGATCGTGTCCTCGTCCATCATCGCCGCCTGGATGCGCGGCCAGGGACAGGCGTAGATGCACACCTGCTCTCGGGCGATGCCGCCCATGAAGACCGTGGTGAAGGTCAGGATCGCCATGGTGGTATAGGCCACCGGATGCGCCTGCCCGGTCACTAGATCCACCAGCAGCGTCGGCGCATCGGCAAAGTAGAAGACCCAGGCGCCTCCCGTGGCCAGCCCGATGAGCGCCCAGATCAGGTATTTGCTCAGCCGCAGCCGCGCCTTCTTCAGGGTCCACGGCGCCTTCCACAGCCGCACGCGGGCGTTGCGGTCGCCGTCGATCCAGCGCTCCGTGAGGATGAAGAGGTCGGTCCAGACGGTCTGCGGGCAGGTGTAGCCGCACCAGACCCGGCCCAGCGCCGAGGTGAACAGGAACAGGCCCAGCCCCGCCATCACCAGCAACCCAGCGACGAAATAGAACTCGTGCGGCCAGATCTCGATCCAGAAGAAATAGAACCGCCGGTTCGCCAGATCGAGCAGCACCGCCTGGTTCGGCAGGTCCGGCCCCCGGTCCCAGCGGATCCATGGGGTGACGTAGTAGATGCCCAGCGTCACGACCATGATCCACCACTTCATGCGGCGGAAAAACCCGTCGACCCGGCGCGGAAAGACGGGGACGCGGCTGGCATAGAGACTCGGAGTCTCGGATTGGCTCATCTGGAATTCCTGCCGTTCTTAAAGCTATGGCTGTGATGATCCTTTTATTCCCCCATGCGGGGGGGACCTTGATTCAGGTCAATCGCTTCCCCGGGACGCCGTCCATCGGGGCCTCTCGCCCGGGCGTTTTGACGCAGGCCGACAAGGTGCTAGGTGCTAGCCCACGCTGAACGGATGAGAGGTGACCACATGGCCCAATCGACTGAGCGACCCGGATCGCGGCTGATGGACCGCGCGGAATACCCGGCGAAACCGAAGCCCCTGACCCGCGGCCCGGAGGCCACTGTCGCGGAGGCCGTGGCCGCGATGTCCGACAGGAACTACGGCTGCGTCGTCATCGTGGACGGGGACGACCGGGTGACCGGTATCGTTACCGAGCGCGACATCATGAACAAGCTCGTGGGCAAGGGCCTCGATCCCAACACCACCCGCCTCGAGGACATCATGACCCGCGACCCCCGTCTGGCCAAGGAAACCGACCAGATGCTCGACTGGCTGCGCATCATGTCGAACGAGCGGTTCCGCCGCCTGCCGGTGGTCGATGAGCAGGGGCGGATCAAGGCGATCTTCACCCAGGGCGATTTCGTCAGCTACACATGGCCGGACCTGATGCAGCAGATGAAGACCGTCGCCAAGGCGCAGTTTGCCAGCAACTTTCATTACTTCCTGATCGGCGGCGGCATCCTGATCTACGTGTTGGCGATGATCGTTGTCCTGAACGGGACCTGACTTGAGACAAGGGCGGCGCCGAAGCGCCGCCCTCATGTCCCCCGGAAAGGGCGTCCCTCGGCTCACTCTTCGCCGCCGCCAAGCTGGTGGACATAGGCCGCGACCGCGTTCACCTCGGCCTGGCTCAGACCCGGCTGGCGGAACTCTTCCAGCCACGCCGGCATCACGCCGAAGCGCGAATAGTAGACCGAGTGATAGATCGACGCCTCGTCGCCGCCGAAGATCCAGATCGCATCCGTCAGGTTCGGCGCGCCCGTGCGTTCGTCATCGGCGAAGTACTCACCCGCCGGGTCCTCGGCCTGGAACGCGCGGGTGGCCATCAGGCTGCCCTTTCCCTCGTCCCCATGACAGGACGCGCAGTTGTTGAGGAAGACTTCCTCGCCTGCGGCAGCCAGGTCGGCGTCGTGGTCCTGCCCGGAGATCGCCAGAACGTGCTGAACGACCGAGGCGATCTCGTCCCGCGACAGCAGATCGTCCGCGCCGAAGGCCGGCATCTGCGACCAGCGGGCATCGGGGCTGTCCTCGTTCCGGATGCCGTGGGCGACTGTCCATGCGATCTCGTCGATCCGCCCGCCCCAGATCCACGAGTCGTCGACCAGGTTCGGAAAGCCGATCGCACCAGCCGCGCCCGACCCGTGACACTGCGAACACTGCGCCCGATAGACCGCCGCACCCATGTTCACGGCATAGCTGTGCAGCGCCTCGTCGTCGGTCAGAGTCCGCAGGTCGGCAGAGGCAAGTTGCGTGTTCAACTGGGAATTCGCGGCCTCCGCCTCTGCGATCTGCTCGGCCACCTGCGCCCGGGTCGAGAACCCCAGCACGCCAGCGGTGGCCCGGTTCACCAACGGCCATGCGGGATAGGCGATGGTGTAGAGCACCCCCCAGACGATCGTCGCGTAGAAGATCCACAGCCACCACCGAGGCAACGGATTGTCGTACTCCTGGATCCCGTCCCACTCGTGTCCGGTGGTGTCGGGAACATTCGGGTCCTTGTTCGGATCCTTGTGCTGATCGCTCATGACCGCACCTCCTTCTCGGCAGGCTCGATCGCAGGCCTGTCCTCATTGCGGAACGGCGCGCCTGCCACATCGTCGTGGATGGCCCGCGACCCGGGCCGGAAGACGAAGAGCACCGCAAAGACATAGCCGGAGAACATGGCGATCACCGGCCAGCTGGCGATGACGCTCTCGATGAAGGTCCTTTCTTCCATGGCGGCCTCCTATCGGCTCACGTCGGGCGTGAAGGTCGAGAAATCGACCAGCGTGCCCAGCATCTGAAGGTAGGCGATCAGCGCATCCATCTCCGAGATGCCCGGACGCCCGTCGAAATTGCGCACCTGCGCCCCCGGATACCGGGCCAGCAGTGCGTCGTAGTCGGAGAACGGGTCGGCCTGCGCCTCGAAATCGGCCCGGGCGTTCTCGATCATCTCGTCGCTGTAGGGAACGCCGACCATCCGGTAGGTGCGCAGCGAGTCCTCGATGTACTGGCCGCTGATCAGCCGGTCGTCGAGATAGCCGTAGTTCGGCATCACCGTCTCCGGCACGACCGCCTGCGGATCGTTGAAGTGCAGGACGTGCCATTCGTCCGAATAGCGGCCGCCGACGCGGGCGAGGTCGGGCCCCGTCCGCTTGCTGCCCCACTGGAACGGGTGGTCGTACATCGATTCCGCCGCAAGGCTGTAGTGCCCGTAGCGCTCCACCTCGTCGCGCATCGGGCGGATCATCTGGGAGTGGCAGACGTAGCAGCCCTCCCGGATATAGATGTCCCGCCCCGTCAGTTCGAGCGGGGAGTAGGGGCGCATGCCCTCCACGTCCTCGATCGTGTTCTCCAGGTAGAAGAGCGGCGCGATCTCCACGATGCCGCCCACCGTGACCACCGCGAAGGAGGCCGCGAGCAGCAGCGTGGCGTTCTTTTCGAGAACCTTGTGCTTGTCGAGAATGCCCATCGGTCCCCCTCCTTATTCAGCCGGAGTGGCGGCGGAGGCGACAGGCTTCGCAGCCTGCTGGCCCCGGACCGTCATCCAGAGGTTGTAGCACATGATGACCGCACCCGCGAGGTACATGACCCCGCCCAGACCGCGCACGACATACATCGGGAACTTCGCGCTGACCGTGTCGGCGAAGGAGTTCACGAGGAAGCCCTGCGCATCCACCTCACGCCACATCAGGCCTTCCATGATGCCGGTGACCCACATCGACGCCGCGTAGAGCACGATGCCGATGGTCGCGAGCCAGAAGTGCCAGTTCACCAGCGCATAGGAATAGAGCCGCTCGCGGTTCCACAGCCTCGGCGTCAGGAAATAGAGCGCCGCGAAGGTGATCATCCCGTTCCAGCCCAGCGCGCCGGAATGCACGTGCCCGATGGTCCAGTCGGTGTAGTGCGACAGGGAATTGACCGCCCGGATCGACATCATCGGACCTTCGAAGGTCGACATGCCGTAGAACCCGAGCGAGATCACCATCATCCGGATGATCGGATCGGTGCGGATCTTGTCCCAGGCGCCCTGCAGCGTCATCAGGCCGTTGATCATGCCGCCCCAGCTGGGCATCCACAGCACGATCGAGAACACCATCCCCAGCGTCGAGGCCCAGTCCGGCAGCGCGGTGTAGTGCAGGTGGTGCGGACCGGCCCAGATATAAAGGAAGATCAGCGCCCAGAAGTGGATGATGCTGAGCTTGTAGCTGAACACCGGCCGCTCGGCCTGCTTCGGAACGAAATAGTACATCATTCCGAGAAAGCCCGCCGTCAGGAAGAAGCCCACGGCGTTGTGCCCGTACCACCACTGCACCATGGCGTCCTGCACGCCGGAATAGACGATGACCGACTTCGACCCCCAGATCGACACCGGGATCGCCAGGTTGTTGACCACGTGGAGCATCGCCACCGTCACGATGAACGACAGGAAGAACCAGTTCGCCACGTAGATATGCGGCTCTTTCCGCTTGATGATCGTGCCGAGGAACACCGCCAGATAGGCGACCCAGACGATGGTCAGCCACAGGTCCACGTACCATTCGGGCTCCGCGTATTCCTTCGATTGGGTGACACCCAGCACATAGCCCGTCGCCGCCAGCACGATGAAGAGCTGGTAGCCCCAGAACACGAACCACGCGAGGTTCCCGCCCCAGAGCCGCGCCGCACTGGTGCGCTGCACCACGTAGAACGAGGTGCACAGAAGCGCGTTGCCCCCGAAGGCGAAGATCACCGCCGAGGTATGCAGCGGCCTGAGCCGCCCGAAGTTGAGATAGCCCTGCGACCAGTCGAAGTTGAGCTGCGGAAAGGCCAGCTGGAACGCGATGAACACGCCGACCAGAAAGCCCACGACGCCCCACATGGCGGTGGCGATGACGCCGGCGCGAATGACGCCGTCACTATAGGCGGTCTGATCCACCACCGGCTTGTCCTCGCCGATCTGCCGCACGTACCAGATGAACAGGCCGGCGGCGACCGCGAAGACGATCAGAGCATGGATCTGGTAGGCCAGATCCCGTCCCCAGTTCGCGGCAAGCGCCGCAACCAGGGCGACGATGCCCAGGATCGCAATCTTGATCCAATCCCACATGACGAGCGTTCCCCTCTTTTGGCCCACAGCGGAATGCGGGCATCTCGTGAGGCCGGTATCGGCGCGCGGGGGGCATCGCCGCCTTGATCCACATCAAGGCATCCGCCGATGGCTTCGGCGAGGTTCTGTCTGCGGGGTGAAGGCCGCACGGGCATGTTGTCGCACTCGCCCGTGATCGTCCTCAGTCGCCCCCTCGACGAAAGGACCTGGCCATGGCCTTCAAGACAATTTCGATGGTTGTCACCGATTCACGGCACGAACGGGGCCTGATCCGCGCTTCCCTCACCCTGTCCGAGGACCTTGGCGCGCATCTCGACATCTTCTGTCTTGCAATCGACCCGACCCATTACGAACCGCTGCCCGCCGGCACCTCCACGATGCTGCTGGAGGCGTCGAGTGCCGAGACCCGCGAACGCGCACGGGAAATCGCGACCTGGGTCGAGGAGCACCTGCCCTCGGGCACCTACAAGATCGGGGTGGAACCCGTGGTGCTGCCACAGCTCGGCCTCGAGAGCGGGCTCGGGCGGATGCTGCGCTATTCCGACCTGATGATCTGCCGCCGTCCCTACGGCAAGGGCGGCTCCCCGCTCCTCGTTCAGGTGCTCGAGGCGGCCCTGTTCCAGCGCGGCGTTCCGGTGCTCGTGGTACCGCCCCAGTTGGACAGCCTGCCCGCGCCCCGCAAGATCATGATCGCATGGGACAACAGCGATGGCGCGATGGCTGCGATCCGGCAGGCGATGCCGTTCCTGACCGCGGCGGAACTCGTCAACGTCGTGATGGTGGACCCGCCCCGCACCGCGCCCGACCGCTCCGATCCGGGCGGCGGGATCGCGCAGAAACTGGCGCGCCACGGCGTCCACACGGAAGTCTCGATCGTGTCCCAGACCCAGGCGCGAATTTCCGACTGCCTGCTGCGCCACGCCCGCGAACAGGGCGTGAACCTCGTCGTGATGGGTGCCTATGGCCACAGCCGCCTGCGCGAGGCGCTCCTGGGCGGCCCGACCCGAAACATGCTCCAGGATGCGGAAATCCCGATCCTGATGGCCCACTGAGGCTGCCGTGTTCCGGCCAGCCCTCCCAGCGCCGCGCCCCTTGCCGCGCGGCGCCCGACGCTCAGGCGACCACGCCTCCGTCCACGTCGTCGCCGGTCTCCTCGATCAGGCGCGCCATGTTGGGCACCTCGATACGCCGCTTGCCGTGGAGCACGATGATCCCCTCGCGCTTCAGCGCGCTGACCTGACGGCTCACCGTCTCCAGCGTCAGCCCGAGGTAATCCGCCATCGCCTCGCGCGTCAGCGGCAGATCGACCATCACCGGGCCGACCGGCTTTGCAATGCCGATCGACAGCTCCCGCCGCGCCACGATGGTCAGGAGGCTCGCGATCTTCTCCCGCGCGGTCTTGCGGCCGAGGATCAGCATCCACTCCCGCGCCGCGTCGAGCTCGTCGAGCGTCATGTCCAGAAGCCGCTGTGCGATATGCGGCGTCGAATGCATGAGCTTCTCGAAGGGACGGCGCCGGAAACAGCACAGCGTGACCTCGCTGACGGCGGTCACGTCATAGGCAGAGGTCTCGCGACCCGGCCGTCCGATGAAATCGGAGGCAAGAAGCAGGCCCACCATCTGCGTCCGGCCGTCCTCCATCGTCTGGCTCAGCGTCGCGGCGCCCCGCACGACCGAGGCGACAAAACTCATCTCGTCGCCCGCCCAGATGATCGGATGCCCGGACTCGTAGGTGCGGTAGTACTTGATTTCTTCCAGCAGCCGCAGTTCGTCGGCATCGCATTTCGCGCAGACAGCACGATGCCGGATCGGACAACTGTCACAGCTCTGCTCAAGGGCCGCCTCGCTCATCCCACTGCCTCCAGGATTCAAAAAGTGTCTAGCCAACTAGACACTAGCATATCGAAAGCCCTTGCATGAAGCCCTCAAACTCGCTCAGCAAACTCGGCCTTCTCGACGCCCGCGTGCCCCGCTACACCAGCTATCCCCCCGCCAATCACTTCGCCGGGGTCAGCGCCGGGACCGTTGCCGGCTGGATGGGGGCGATAGAACCTGACTCCGAAATATCTCTTTATGTTCATGTGCCTTATTGCCGGAATCTCTGCTGGTTCTGCGCCTGCCGGACCCAGGGCACGGCGACCGACAGGCCCCTCGTCCCCTACCTCGAGACCCTGAAGCAAGAGCTGCGTCTGGTCGGGGAGCGCCTTCCGAAATCGGTGACACTCCGTCACATCCATCTCGGAGGCGGCACGCCGACGATTCTTCCGCCCGACCTTCTGACCCAACTCTGCGAATCGATTCGTGCCCTCCGGCCCTGGGCTCCGGACGCGGAATTCTCCGTCGAGATCGACCCGACCGAGATCGACGAGGCGCGAATCGCCGTGCTCGCCCGGCAGGGCATGACCCGCGCCTCCATCGGCGTGCAGGATTTCGACCCGGTGGTGCAGGAGGCGATCGGCCGCCGCCAGCCCTACGACCTCACCCGCGAGGTCACCGGCTGGCTGCGCGCCGCCGGGATCCGCTCGCTCAACATGGATGTGCTTTACGGCCTGCCGCACCAGACCCGCGCCCGCCTGACCACCTCCGTGCAACGCGTGATGTCTCTCGAACCGGACCGCGTCGCGCTCTTCGGTTACGCGCACGTGCCCTGGATGGCCAAGCGCCAGCAGCTCATTCCGACAGAGGCCCTGCCGGACGCCGAGGCCCGGCTCGAGCTCTTCGAGACCGCGCGCCGCCTTCTGGCCTGGGACGGATACCGAGCCATCGGGATCGACCATTTCGCCCGGGACGGGGACAGCCTTGCCGAGGCCGACCGACTCGGCACGCTCAGGCGCAACTTCCAGGGCTACACCGACGACCAGTGCGACACGCTGATCGGCGTCGGCGCCTCCGCCATCTCCCGCTATCCCCAGGGCTACGCCCAGAACGAGAGCACCTCCTCGCGCTACAGCGCCGCCGTCGCCGAAGGCCTCCTGCCCATCTCGCGCGGCCATGTCTTCTCCCCCGAGGACCGGCTGCGCGGGGCGATGATCGACGAGATCATGTGCCGCTTCGCCCTCGACCTGCCCGCCCTGTCGGTCCGGTTCGGCGTCCCGCTCCGGCGGCTCGAGGAGATGACCGCGACCCTGCGCGAGCGGTTCGGCGACGTGCTGCGGGTGGAGAACGGCCGACTGGAGATCGTCAGCCATCAGGCACTTCTGGCGCGACTGATGGCCAACACCCTCGACGGCTACGTCATGCCCGAAGGCCGGCACAGCCGCGCGCTCTGAATGGGCATCGTCCCGGTCGGGCCCGCGGGATGACCGCAAAAGGTTAACGCCGGGCGGCGTCCACAGAGATAGTCATTTTGAAACAATGGCTTGCAGGTGTGTCCACGTGTGGACACCCTCCCGGGACCGCCCGGGACGCCCTTTCCAATCCCGCTCCGATGTCCTAAGCCCGCGCCGTCAGACACTGGAGGAGCCCCATGGGCTACAAGATCGTCGTCGCCGGCGCCACGGGCAACGTGGGCCGCGAAATGCTGAACATCCTCGCCGAGCGGGAATTTCCCGTGGACGAGATCGCCGCCCTCGCATCGCGCCGCTCCCTCGGCACCGAGGTCAGCTTCGGCGACCGCACCCTGAAGACCCAGGATCTCGACACCTTCGACTTCACCGGCTGGGACATCGCCCTCTTCGCCATCGGCTCCGACGCCACGAAGACCTACGCCCCCAAGGCCGCCGCCGCGGGCTGCGTCGTGATCGACAACTCCTCGCTCTACCGCTACGATCCCGACGTGCCGCTGATCGTTCCCGAGGTGAACGCCGACGCCATCACCGGCTATTCGAAGAAGAACATCATCGCCAACCCCAACTGCTCCACCGCGCAGATGGTCGTGGCGCTGAAGCCGCTCCACGACCGCGCGCGGATCAAGCGGGTGGTGGTCTCGACCTACCAGTCCGTCTCCGGCGCCGGCAAGGAAGGCATCGACGAACTCTGGGACCAGACCAAGGGCGTCTACGTCCCCGGTCAGGAGGTCGCCCCCAAGAAGTTCACCAAGCAGATCGCCTTCAACGTCATTCCCCATATCGACGTCTTCCTCGACGACGGCTCCACCAAGGAAGAGTGGAAGATGGTCGCCGAGACGAAGAAGATTCTCGATACCTCGATCAAGGTCACCGCGACCTGCGTGCGCGTGCCCGTCTTCGTCGGCCATTCCGAGGCGATCAACATCGAGTTCGAGGATTTCCTCGACGAGCACGAGGCCCGCGACATCCTGCGCGAGTCCCCGGGCTGCATGGTCATCGACAAGCGCGAGAACGGCGGCTACGTCACGCCCGTCGAATGCGTGGGCGATTTCGCCACCTTCATCAGCCGGATCCGCCAGGACAGTACGATCGACAACGGGCTGAATATCTGGGTCGTGTCCGACAACCTGCGCAAGGGCGCGGCGCTGAACGCGGTGCAGATCGCCGAGGTTTTGGGCAACCGGGTTCTGAAGAAGGCCTGACCCCGGCCCGACTGTCGGAGCGGTGGGATAAGAACGGCTCGATCACCTCGTCCGGGTCGCCCCGACCGTCGGAGCGGCGGGATCAGAACGGCTCGATCACCTCATCCGGGTCGGCCCGACCGTCGGAGCGGCTGGATCAGAACGGCTCGATCACCTCGTCCGAGAGAGCGTCGGCGGCGATTCTCGCCAGGGCCTCCGCCGGAAAGGTCGTGCCGAACCGGCGTCGAAGGCGCTGCAGGCTCGCGCCGACGTCGGAGGCCTTGCAGAGCCGTGCACCGGTGGCGAGCGAGAACAGGGCGAGGCCGCCGCCCGCCTCCCTCAGGGCGGCACCCTTGCCGAGGCAGCGGCGCTGCAGGTCTGCCCAGTCGCGGGCGGTGGCGAAGTCCCGCCCGAACCGGGCGCGCATCAGATCAAGCGTGCGCTCGTCCGCCCGGGCGGGCGACGTCGCCCCCCGGTGGGCGCGGGCAAGTTCGGACCTCAGCGCGTCCTTCACCAACTGTTGCACCGTGATCTCCCGCCGGGCCGCGACGTCGCGCGCAGCGCGGAGGAGCGTGTCGTCGAGAGTGAGATCGATCCGCATGTCCATAACGACACGACATCATGGAACCGTTGAAAACCGGTTAACCGCGCCCTCAGGGCGCCGAGGATCTTCCCACCGGCACGAACTCGCCCGTCTCCGGGTCCCAGGTCTCGAGCCCGCCTTCCGCGATATCCGTCCAGAGCCCGTGCAGCGTCAGATCTCCCGCCGCCGTGGCCTTCGCGACGAAGGGAAAGCTCTGCAGGTTCTCCAGCGACACGAGCACCGCCGCCTTCTCCAGCGCCCGCACGCGCACCGCATCCTCGCCCTCTGGCAGCCGCTCATAGCCCGGTCGCAGGATGTCCATCCAGCGTCCTACGAAGCTCGCGCGCGCCTCCAGCTCCGGCGCGCGGCCCTCGCACATGTCGTAGCAGCCCTGCACTCCGCCGCAGATCGAATGCCCGAGCACGATCACATGAGCCACCTTCAGCGACGTCACCGCGTATTCGATCGCCGCGGAGGTGCCGTGCTGCCCGCTGCCCGACTCGTAGGGCGGCACGAGGTTGGCGATATTGCGGTGGATGAAGAACTCGCCTTGATCCGCGCCGAAGATGGAGGTGACGTGCACCCGGCTGTCGCAGCAGGAGATGATCATCGCCCGCGGATGCTGCCCGTCCTCGGCCAGCCTGCGGTACCAGGCCCGGTTGTCGGCATAGGTCGTGGCCTTCCAGCCCTGATAGCGCCGCACAAGGTAATCCGGCAGGGGTCTGACCGCACCCATCGCTGACCTCCGATCCGTCACTCAGGCCTCGTGCGCAATAGGCCGGATTTGCGGGAAGTTCGAGGGATTATTCGGCCGTCTGTTCACTTGGCGGCAACCGCAAGCGGGCGATTGGGTGCCCATGACCCTGCACCCGCACATCTCGCCCGTGGCCCGGCCGGCCCTGCCGCCGACGCTCCTTGTCCCGCGGGAGACGGTGCGGTTCGATCCCGCGCCTCTGCTGCGGCTCTACGGGACACGGTGCGAGTCGGAGGCCGAGGATGCGGTCTGCGCGGTGCTCGAGGCGATCAGCCACCGGCTCGCCCGGCTCGACCGCGATCTCTGCCTGCGCGAGATCGCGGCAATCCCGCGGCTGGCAATCGAGATCGCCAGTCTGGGCGACGGGATCGGCCTTTGCACCCTTGCCAGCGTCGCCCGCGCCGTCGCCCGCTGTGCGGAAACCGGCGACGGGGCCGCCCTTGGGGCGACGCTGGCGCGGCTCGGCCGCGTCGCGGATCGATCGATCTCCGAAATCTGGGACATCCACGACCTGTGACGGATCGCCCGGCCACCCCCCGGCCGACAAGCGCCCCTGCGCTGCCGTCCGCACCTCGCTTGCCCCTGCCCCAAGGGGCTTCTAGTCTCGCCCACAACACGGACAGGAGAGACCATGCCGCCCCGCCTCGCCCCCGCGGACGCCGACGCGCGCCCGATCCACGCGGTCACCCCCGAGACACTCGAGGCGACACTCGAGACCCTGCCCGAGCTCGCCCACGGCTGGGCCCGCGCCCGCGCCTTCTCTGCCGCGCCGGGTGAAATTCTCCCGCTTCCCGGACCGGACGGCAGCGTCGCCGCGGCGCTCGCCGGCCTCGGGACCCCCGAGGCCCGGGCCCGCCTGCGCTTTCCGCTTGCCGGCGCAGCCTCTCTCCTGCCGGAGGGCACATGGCGCTATATCTCCCTGCCCGAAGACCTCCGCGCCAACGCCGCCCTCGGTTGGCTGCTCGAGACCTACCGGTTCGACAGGTACCGCGCACAATCGCCCGCCCCTGCCCGGCTCGCAGCACCAGAGGGGGTCGATCCCGCCCGGATCGAGGCCATGGCGACAGGCGAATGGCTCACCCGCGATCTCGTCAACACCCCCGCCGAGGACATGGGCCCGTCCGAACTCGAGGCCGCGGTCAGATCCCTTGCCACGACCTTCGGCGCAACAGTCGAAACCGTCGAGGGCGCAGCCCTCCTCGAGCGGAACTTCCCCCTGATCCACGCTGTCGGCCGCGCCAGCCCCCGCGCCCCCCGGCTCATCGACCTTCGGTGGGGCGACGCGGGACCGACCCTGACGCTGGTCGGCAAGGGCGTCTGTTTCGACACAGGCGGGCTTAACCTGAAGCCCGGCGCCTCAATGGGTATGATGAAAAAGGACATGGGCGGCGCGGCCACGGTACTGGGCCTCGCGCATATGCTTATGGCCACCGGCGCGCCCGTCCGGCTGCGGGTGCTGATCCCCGCCGTAGAGAACTCGGTGTCCGGTCCCGCCTTCCGCCCCGGCGACATCCTGTGCGCCCGCAGCGGCCTGACGGTGGAGATCAACAACACCGATGCCGAGGGCCGACTGGTTCTGGCCGATGCGCTGACCCTCGCCTGCGAGGAGACGCCGGACCTCCTCGTCTCCATGGCCACCCTGACCGGCGCGGCGCGTGTGGCCCTCGGACCGGACCTCGCTCCGGTCTACGCCACGGCAGACGCCGATTTTGCGGCCCTCGGCGAGGCCGCCGCCCGGGCATCCGACCCGGTCTGGCGGATGCCCTTCCACGCGCCTTACGAACCGACGATCGAGCCCGGCATCGCCGATCTTGACAACGCACCCTCTGTTGGCATGGCGGGCTCGATCACGGCGGCACTCTTTCTCAAACGCTTCGCCACGGCGCCGCGCTACCTGCATTTCGACATCTACGGCTGGAACCCCCAGCCTGCCCCCGGCCGTCCAAAGGGCGGCGCAGGCCAGGGCGCGCGGGCGCTCTTCGAGGCGCTCCCGGCGTTGCTGCCAGCGTGACCGGAGTGCCCGCCGGATTCCGAGAGGCCCGAGCCTTCGGCCGTTCCGCAGAGATCCGCACCGTGATTGCGCCGGTCGCCCCTATCTGGCGCGACAGGCACCGCAGCGCTCGCGACCGGGAGCTTGTCTTCGGAGAGGACTTCCGACTTGAGGGAGAGGAGGACGGCCTGGCCTTCGGGCGCGCCGACAGGGATGGCTATCCGGGCTTTGTCGATGCGGCCGCCCTGTCGGAGCGCGCGATCACCCCGACCGACCGGATCGCCGTCTGCCGCAGCTACGCCCTGATCTCCCCCGAACCGCTGCTCGATCCGCTTCGGGCGGGGGTCGAGGTGCTTCCGCTCTCCTTCGGCGCGCGGGTGAGATGTGTGAGCGCATCGATCCGCGGATGGGTGGAAATCGACCCCGGCCGACCTGCGCCGCGCGGCTTCGACGGACAGGTCTATGCCTACGCGCCCCGTATCCACATGGCGGAATTGCTGCCCGCAAGTGACCCTGTCGCCGTGGCCGAACTTTTCCTCGGCACGCCCTATCTCTGGGGCGGCAACTCCGCCTTCGGGATCGATTGTTCCGGTCTCGTGCAAATCGCCTGCCTCGCCTGCGGCATCCCCTGTCCGGGAGACAGCCACCAGCAGGAGGCGGAACTGGGCGAGACCCTCGCCGACCCGACGGACCTGCGCAGCGGCGACCTGATATTCTGGGCAGGCCATGTCGCCTGGGTCGCGGACAACGGCCGCATCCTTCATGCCAACGCACATCACATGGCTGTCGTCTTCGAAGATCGGGCCGCAGCGGTCGCGCGGATCGAGGGACAGGGTGGCGGCCCGGTTACGGCGCTCAAACGCCTCGGGACACGCTGATCAGTCCACCGGCCGGATCAGCTTGCGCTCCAGCACCCGCAGCACGGTCTTGAGGTCGTCGCCCCGCTTCAGGATCTGCCCCTCCATCCCGATCACGGCATACTGCCCCTGCCGCATCCGCAGCCTCGGGCGCTTCTCGATCCGGTAGAGCGGGTTCTCGGCCGTGCGGCGAAAGACGGAAAAGACGGCGACGTCTCGCAGGCTGGAAATTCCGTAGTCCCGCCATTCCCCCGCCGCCACCATGCGCCCGTAGATCGAGAGGATCGGCGCCAGCTCGGTCCGGTGAAAGGAAATCCGCTCCTCGATCGGGCGCGGAAACGGAACGGGCGGCTGGAACGTCATCCGGTCAGACTTGCGTCTTTGACCCGCCAAATCAAGAGCGGGGCGAAATGCCACTGAACCGCCCCAAACGCGTCCTGATTTCGACCTGACCCAAGGTCAGACCGACCGTGCGAAGAAGGTCCCGGGGTGCCGACCAATTGCCCCCACCCAGTGAGGTGCCCCGGGTCCGCCTTCGCTCCCCTCAGCCGCAAAACACCCGTACGATGCGTCCGTCTTCGGCGATCTCGAAGTTGATGCGTTCCGGCCTCAGGTCCATGGTGACCGCGTCGCCCGGACGGATCACCCGCACCTGGCCCAGCAGCAGAACCCTTTCCAGCGCCGTGCCATCCTGACCGATCAGCGAGACTTGGCGGCCCGCTCCGCAGAGATCGGGCTCTGACCGAGGGAGAACGGGAGGCGGCGCAGTCTCGGTCGGGCGCGGCGCGCAGCCCGCAAGCACCGCGCAGAGGGCAAGGACCACAGTCCCCGCCCGCGTCATCCGCAATAGACGGAAATGATCATCCCCGAAGGATCGACAACCGCATTCACACGGGTTGGCGCAAACTCTTCCGTCACCAGGCTGTCCGGCCGGATCAGCCGGAATGTCGGCGTCTCGGCGATGCCGATCCTCGATTCATCCCGCCCGATAAGATCGAGATACGATCCCGCGAAGCACGGATCGAGCGGATCGGCCGACTCGGGCCGACGCGGCGAGAACGGGGGCGGAGGCGGGGCCTGAATCTCGTCCACAGCGGCGTCCGTGGGCGCGATCGCGACCTCGGTGCAACCGGCGATGGCAAGACAGATGAGCAGAGCGCGGACTTTCATGAGGCCATAAGATCGGTTCCCCTGCAGGCTTCAAGCAGAGCGACGGTTGATCTTTCACCTTTCCTGACACAGCGTTGCGCCAAAGACATGGGCCACGGAGAAGACCATATGAGAACCCGCGCCGCAGTGGCAGTCGAGGCCGGCAAGCCGCTTGAAATCATGGATGTCAATCTCGAAGGCCCGCGCCCTGGAGAGGTCCTCGTGGAGGTCAAGGCGACGGGCATCTGCCACACCGACGACTTTACCCTTTCGGGCGCCGATCCGGAGGGCCTCTTTCCCGCGATTCTGGGCCACGAGGGCGCGGGCGTCGTCCTGGAGGTGGGCGAAGGCGTCACATCGCTGAAGCCCGGCGACCACGTCATCCCTCTCTACACACCCGAATGCCGCGAGTGCGACTACTGCCTGAACCCCAAGACCAACCTCTGCCAGGCGATCCGCACCACCCAGGGCGCGGGCAAGATGCCCGACGGAACCAGCCGTTTCAGCACGCTCGATGGCGAAGAGATCCTGCACTACATGGGCTGCTCGACCTTCTCGAACCATACGGTCCTGCCCGAGATCGCTCTGGCGAAGGTCCGCGAGGACGCGCCGTTCGACAAGATCTGCTACATCGGCTGCGGCGTCACCACCGGCATAGGCGCGGTGATCAACACCGCCAAGGTGGAGATCGGCAGCCGCTGCGTCGTCTTCGGCCTCGGCGGCATCGGCCTCAACGTGATCCAGGGCCTGCGGCTGGCGGGGGCCGACCAGATCGTCGGCGTCGATCTCAACCCCGCCAAGAAGGAGATGGCCGAACGCTTCGGCATGACCGACTTCGTCAATCCGTCCGAGATCGACGGCGAGATTGTGCCCTATATCGTGAACCTGACGAAGGGCGGCGCTGATTACAGCTTCGACGCGACCGGCAACGTCAAGGTGATGCGCCAGGCCCTCGAATGCGCGCACAAGGGCTGGGGCGAATCGATCATCATCGGCGTCGCCCCGGCCGGCGCGGAGATCTCGACCCGTCCCTTCCAGCTTGTCACCGGCCGCTCCTGGCGCGGCACGGCCTTTGGCGGGGCGCGCGGCCGGACGGACGTGCCTCGAATCGTCGACTGGTACATGGAGGGCAAGATCGAGATCGACCCGATGATCACCCATACGATGCCGCTGGACGACATCAACACGGGCTTCGATCTGATGCATTCAGGCGAGTCGATCCGGTCCGTCGTTCTGTACTGACGCGGGCCTGCGGACCGACCCCGCCCGGCGCCCGCGTTTTCGCGGCGCGAGACCGTCACTTGGCCTTGCTTGGTGCGAGCGTTCGCGCTTACCTGAGGGCGGCGTGGTGGGCCGGACAGTGCTGGTCCGGGTTGGGAAAGGATCAGACGGATGGTCTGGCGCGGCACTTTCAGGAACAACACGACAGAACTCTTTGACCCGACCTTTGCGGCGGTCGAGGGGTTCTTCCTGCTCACCACCCTTGCGGCGCAGAACGGCGGGCGCTTTCCGAACACGGTCGTCTCGACGGCCAGTACCTTCATTGTTACCGCGCCGGACTTTGCCGGACGGCTGATCCTGACGGGCCAGGGGCTACAGGCCGGGCTGGTCAACCTCGGCGACGGCAACAGCATGCTGCTCCCGACCGCCGGCCAGATCACCGGCATGACCTACCTCTTCAACTATCGTCTGCGGGATGCGCTCGACAGCGGTGTCCCGGCGAACCAGGTGCAGCCGCTGACCCTGCCGCAGTTCTTGGCGCCCTCGGCGCAGATCGCAGTTAACTTCGCTGCCGCCGCCCTGACCAACGCGATCGCTCAGTCTTATCGGACGGACAGCCCCCAGCCGCTAAGTAATTTCTTCAACAGCGACAGCCACATCTATACCGGCACAAATGGTCCGAACGGGCTCCGAGGCTTCGAGGGAAACGACATCCTCATCGGTCTCGGCGGAAACGACAACCTGTTTGGCGGGGGCGGAAACGACATCCTTGATGGCGGCGCCGGCTCCGACGGGCTTCAGGGCGGGCGAGGCAACGACCTCTACCTGCCCGGACCCTCCGACTTTCAGCGGACTGGCGTTCCGGACTCCGTGGGGGACCTCGGGCCGGAAAACGAGATCGACACCCTGAGCTACGCCAATGCCACCGGTCCCGTGGGGATTTCCCTGCGTCAGGACGGGACCGGGACGACCTTTGGCTGGGCACAGGGCCTGCTTGTGAGCGGGATCGAGCGGGTGATCGGCAGCCGGTTCGACGACCTGATCCAGGGTCGCTTCGACATCGGCGGCTTCGGGCTGATCGCCGACGACGACACGCTTCTCGGCAACGACGGTGACGATAGTCTCTTCGGGTTTTCCGGCAACGATGTCCTGATCGGCGGCGAAGGCATCGATGTCCTGATCGGCGGCCCCGGGGCCGATACCGCAGTCTATGCCGGGCCGAGATCACAGGCCGATGTGTTCTTCCTCGGCGACGGATCGGTCCTCGTCACCGCCCCGGGCCAGGGCATCGACCGCCTCTTCGGCATGGAATTCCTGCAGTTCTCCAACGGCCGCGTCTCCCTCGCATCGGTGTCCCAGAGCACGCAATCCCTGATCGTCGGAACAGATGGCAACAACAGCCGTAACGGGACCTCCCGGGACGACCTGATGTTCGGGCTCGACGGCAACGACCGCCTGTCCGGCCGCGACGGCAACGACCGGATCGAGGGCAACGACGGCGACGACTCGATCTCCGGCGACACCGGCGATGATGCGCTCTGGGGCAATCCGGGTAACGACACCATGGACGGCGGGCTGGGCAACGACACGATGCACGGCGGCCCGGGCGCCGACCGAATGACCGGGGATCGCGGCGCCGACCAGATGTTCGGCGACGACGGCAACGACGTGATCTCCGGCGACGGCGGCAACGACCGACTCTCCGGCGGGCTCGGAGCCGACCGGATCAACGGGGGCGGCGGCAACGACCTGATCAACGGGGGCGGAGGCGGCGACAACATCAACGGCGGGATCGGCAACGACAGCGTGAACGGGGGCGGCGGCAATGACGTCATCTCCGGCCTCGGCGGCAGGGACGTGATGAATGGCGGCGCGGGCAACGACCGCATGTTCGGCAACAACGGCAACGATGTGATGAACGGTGCCGCTGGCCGGGACAACATAGCCGGTGGCCTTGGCAACGACGTGCTCTCGGGCGGCTCCGGAAATGACATCCTGTCCGGGCAGGGCGGCATCGACAGGCTCTTCGGCGGCCTCGGCAACGATCGTCTGAACGGGAATGCCGGCAACGATCGCCTCGAAGGCGGCAAGGGCGACGACATCCTGAATGGCGGGCTCGGCGCGGATGTCTTCGTCTTCCGGCGCGGCGACGGTCGGGACGTGATTCAGGACTTCTCCAACAACGTGGACACGCTGGTGCTCGACGATGCGATCTGGGGCGGTCGGCTGACCCCGCTCCAGGTGCTGGCCCGCTTCGGAGAGAACCTGCCCGGCAACGCGGTGAAGCTCGACTTCGGCAACCAGGAGATCACCATCGTCGGCATCTCGTCGCTTGGCCAGTTGGCCGACGACATGCAGATCATCTGACCTCATGCAGCGACCGGCTGCGCTCCGTGCAGCCGGTCGATGATCCGCCGGATGATGGTCAGGTCGTCAAAGAGCGCATGGAGCGCCTCCTCGATGTCGAGGATCGTGCGGTCGACGTCGCCCAGGTCCAGGAACCCGAGGCCCTTGGCCAGCGCGAGGTAGAACCGGTCTCCCTCGAACCCGGCGGTCATGCTCTTTGCGCCCTGCTGACCGCCCTCAGCGTCGCCGATGGCGAGAAGCGTGTCGAGAAACGCAAGCGGCATGAACGCGCGCGCGGCATCCGGGTCCTCCGCATGGACCTCGAACACCTCCTCGAAAGCGGCATGGTCGAATTCGACCCGCGGCATTCCCCGGCGCTTTCCGAAGGCGAAGAAGCCCGACAGCTGGTTGGCGAGCTTCCCGTATTCCCGGGCGATCAGGATCGGCGTTGGGGACGTCTCAGGAACCTCGATGGCGAAGAGCAACCCCTGGAACACGACCCGCGTGGAGCCGGACCCGTTCGACCCCCCCGAACTCCTCTTCCGCAGGTTCGCTTGCACCATCTCGAACCCGGTTCCCTGCCATTGCCCTCGGACCTTGTGGGACAGATTCTGGCGGTTGAACGCCCCGAACAGGCCCAGGTCCCGCATCGCCCCTAGGGGAAAGCCGCCCTCGGCCTCGCGGCTGTAGGCCAGGTCCCCCACGAAGCGCAGGACCGGCGGCATCACCGCGTCGGCGACCCGCCCCTTCCAGCCGGCCATCACCCAGCCGCGCAGGACAAAACCCACGACAAGGCCGGTGATCCCCAGAAACAACAGTGGGCCCCACACCTCCATGAGGGAGCTGATCATCGCACCCGCCGCGGCCCCGAGGCCCGTGGAGACCAGAAGCCTGTTCCGCGCCGAGGCCGCCGCCGTGACCCTGTCCGCCTCCAGCCGCACCAGTTGCGGCGCGATGTCCGTGTCGAACACGGGGCCGAAGCCCGCCTCGATGCCACCCCTCTCGGTGAAGGCCATCGCCACCTCCCGATTCTCCCCTACGTCAACCATGATGACGGCACGCGGGCCGCCTGTCCAATCTCGCAATGCCCGCGCACCCGCGATACGCTTTCCCCAACCGAACCCGGAGACCCCATGGCCGATAACCGCCCCCTCCTCGCCGTCCTGATCGACGCCGACAACACCTCGCCCAAACATGCCGGCGCCCTTTTCGAGGAGATCGCCAGCCTCGGCGAGGCCAGCGTGCGCCGCTGCTACGGCGATTTCTCCAGCCAGCAGATGTCCGGCTGGAACCGCGTGCAGGCGGAGCACGGCATCGTGCCGCACCACAGCCCAGCGAATACCGTAGGCAAGAATTCCTCCGACATCAGCCTCGTGATCGACGCGATGGACCTGATGCACACTGGCCGCTTCGACGGCTTCGTGCTGATCTCGTCGGACAGCGACTTCACGCGCCTCGCCAGCCGCATCCGCGAGCAGGGGCTCGATGTGTACGGCATCGGCCAGAAAAAGACCCCAGACGCCTTCCGAAAGGCCTGCAAGCGGTTTATCTTCCTCGAGAACCTCGTCCCGTCCGAAGCCACCCCCGCCGGCGAGAACCGCATTCCGGCCAGCGACAAGACCCGGCCCGTGGTGGAGGCACGCGACATCATCCTGCGGGCAATGGACGCCATCGACCAAGAGGACGAATGGTATGCGCTCGGCCCCCTCGGCCAGTTCATCACGGCCGCGGATCCCGATTTCGACACCCGGACTTACGGCCGCAAGAAGCTGTCGGACCTCGTCAAGGACCTCAAGGTCTTCGAGACGAAACGCGGTGAGGGCAACCAACTCCTCGTCCGCCGCCTCGATTGATGCCCGGCAGGGCGCGCCCGCCGCGCGCCCTTGACGGCACCCGCCTTCATCACATCATCGACGGCACGACGAGATCCGGCGGCCTGTGACCATCATCGAAAGTCTTGATGTTGATGATCACCTTTTCGCCCATCTCGAGCCGCCCCTCCCGCGTGGCAGAGCCCATGTGCGGCAGGAGAACCACGTTCGGCAGCGCCCTCAGCCGCGGGTTCACATCCGTCCCGTTGCCGTAGACATCGAGCCCCGCGCCCGCGAGCTCCCCCGCTCGCAGCATCCGGGTCAGCGCGTTCTCGTCCACGACCTCGCCCCGAGAGGTGTTCACCAGCACCGCGGAGGGTTTCATCAGCTTCAGCCGCCGCGCGTTCATCAGGTGAAAGGTGCCGGGCGTATGGGGGCAGTTGACCGACACCACGTCCATCCGCGCCACCATCTGGTCGAGGCTCTCCCACCAGGTCGCGCCCAGCGCCTCCTCCACCTCCGGACGCAGCCGCCGGCGGTTGTGGTAATGCACCTGCATGCCGAAGGCATTGGCCCGCCGCGCCACCGCCTGACCGATCCGGCCCATGCCGAGAATGCCCAGCCTGCGCCCCGCGATCCGCCCGCCCAGCATCGCCGTGGGCGCCCAGCCGGCCCAGTCCCCGGTCTGCATCAGCGCCAGCCCCTCGGGGATGCGCCGCGTCACGGCGAGGATCAGCGCCATGGTCATGTCGGCGGTGTCCTCGGTCAGCACGCCCGGCGTGTTCGTCACGAGAATGCCGCGCTGCCGGGCGGTCGCCACGTCGATATGATCCACCCCCGCGCCATAATTCGCGATCAACTTCAGCCGATCGCCGGCCTGTCCCAACAGACCGGCGTCGATCCGGTCGGTGATGGTAGGCACCAGCACATCCGCGCCCTGCATCGCCGCCACAAGGGCCGCCCGATCCATGGGCGCGTCGTCCGGACTCAGCCGGACGTCGAACAGCTCGCCTATCCGCGCCTCCACCGCCTCGGGCAGGCGTCGCGTGACGACAACAGTCAGACGGCTCTTCGACATGCGCGCTTCCTCTCCCGACGCCTTGCATGGCACATTGCAAGGAAGTCGGGTGGGCCACAACACCCGCGCAACAAAATTGCGTCGTGATCATGCGGCGCCGAGCAGGACAGACAGGATGATCGCGTGATGAAGGGGCCGTCAGGACGGGCGCTCTTGCTTGTGATTACCATGATGCTGACCGGGGCCACGCCGGTGGTGGCCCAGGAGGTCGGGCCGGAAACCAACCTGCCCCTGCCGCGCTTCGTGTCGCTCAAGGCCTCCGAGGGCAACCTCAGGCGCGGGCCGTCGCTGTCGCACCGGATCGACTGGGTGCTGACCCGCCGCAACATGCCGCTCAGGGTCACTGCCGAATACGGCCACTGGCGCCGGGTGGTGGACCGCGACGGGATCGGCGGCTGGGTGCACTATTCCCTTCTGTCGGGCAATCGCACCGTGCTCGTGGAGGACGAGACCGTGACACTTTACTCTCGTCCCGATCCCTCCAGCACTGAGGTCGCCCGCCTCGAACGCAACGTCGTGGCCCGCATCGACCGCTGCACCCCCGACTGGTGCCGCCTCATCGCCGGAGGCTATCGCGGCTGGGCGCCGCGACAGGGCTACTGGGGCGTCCTGCCGGACGAGGTGCTCGACTAGCTGCGCCGCCCGGGTCAGGATGAGGCCCATGTTCCCGTGACCGGAGATCGCCCATGCCGCCCAGCACCGACGCCCTCGACGGCCGCCTTCTCGCGCAGCGCAAGGTCCTCGCGCGCCTGCTGATGCGCCTTGGCGACGCCGATCTGCGCGCCTTTCTCGAAGAGCGCGCGCAGATCTCCGCCCACGAGGAGGACCCCGGGTCCGACCCGGACCCGGCCTACGCCCTCGAATCCGCCCTCGCCGAGGAAATGCAGGCGATCCTGACCGAATGGGACCGTCTCTCCGGGCGCTGAGCCCTTCAGGACGGCGGGCGGGGCGACACCGAAGGAGAGCGTCGTCCGGCGTGCCGCTCAGGCCGCATCCAGCAACCCGCGCCCCTTGAGCAGCGCCTCGACCCCCGGCATGGACCCGCGGAACCGGGCATAAAGCACCGCCGCCTCGTCGGATCCTCCCGCCGAAAGGATGTGGGCCTCGAGTTTCCGCGCCGTCTCCGCATCGAACGGACCACCCGCCTCCTCGAAGGCGGCAAAGGCGTCGGCATCCATCACCTCTGACCACATGTAGCTGTAATAGCCCGCGGCATAGCCGTCGCCCGCGAAGACATGGGCAAAATGCGGCGTGGCGTGGCGCATCGCGATGGCGCGCGGCATACCGATCTCCTCCAGAACTTCCGCCTGCCGCTGCATTGGGTCGCTCGGCACGTCAGCCCCGTGAAACTCCAGATCCACCAGTGCCGAGGCGATGTATTCCACCGTCTCGAACCCGGTGTCGTAGGTCCCCGCCGCGAGCAGCCTGTCCCGCAGGTCGTCGGGCATCGGCGAACCGGTCTCGGCGTGGGTGGCGAATTCCGCCACCACCTCGGGCACCTCCAGCCAATGCTCGTAGAGCTGGCTCGGCAGCTCAACGAAATCCCGCGCCACCGAGGTGCCCGCGATCTGCGGCCAGGTTACGTCCGAAAGCATCTGGTGCAGCGCATGTCCGAACTCGTGAAACAGCGTACGCGCCTCGTCCCAGGACAGGAGCGCGGGCGACCCTGACGCCGGTTTCGAGAAATTGCACACGTTCAGTACATGGGGCCGCACCTCGCCCCCCAGATTGCGCTGGCCGCGGAACACCGTGCACCAGGCCCCCGACCTCTTGGAGCCGCGCGCGAAATAGTCGCCCACGAAGACGCCCATGTGCCCCCCGTCCCGCGTCACCTCCCAGGCCTTCGCGTCCGCATGGTGCAGGGGCACGTCAAGCGGCGCGAACTCCAGCCCGAACAGCCGGTTCGCGACCGAAAAGGCCGCCTCGATCATCCGGTCGAGCTGCAGGTAGGGCTTCAGCTCCGCCTCGTCGAGATCATGCTCCTCCCGCCGACGCCGCTCCGAATAATAGCGCCAGTCCCAGGGCTCCAGCGGCCCGGTCTGCCCGTCGCCGTGCAGCATCGCCGTCAGCCGCGTCTCGTCGGCCAGTGCGCGCGCGCGCGCCGGTTCCCAGACCCGCATCAACAGATCGCGCACCGCCTCGGGCGTGCCCGCCATCTCGGTCTCCAGTTTGAACTGGGCGAAACTGTCGTAGCCCAAGAGGTCCGCCCGCTCCGCCCGGAGTGCAAGGATCTCAGCCGCGATGTCGCGGTTGTCCGTCTCGCCGCCCATGGCCCCGCGCGACACCCAGGCCTCCCAGGCCCTCCGCCGCAGGTCGCGATCCGGGCAGAACTGCAGGAACGGCACGATCAGCGACCGGGACAGCGTCACCACCGGGCCGTTCACGCCCGCCGCCTCCCCCGCCGCGCGCGCCGCGGCGACAAGGAACTCCGGCAGCCCTGCCAGCTCGGCCTCGTCCAGCTCCATCCGCCAACTCCGCTCATCCGCGAGCAGGTTCTGCGTGAAGGCCGTGCCCAGCTCCGCCAGCCGCGCTTTCACCGATTTCAGCCGCTCCGCCGAAGGCCCCTCCAGCTCCGCCCCCGCCCGAACGAAACCCCGGCGTGTCAGATAGAGCACCCGCGCCTCCTCCGGCCCGAGGTCCAGCGCCTCCCGCCCGTCCCACAGCGTCTCGATCCGCGCGAAGAGAGCGCGATTGCCGTAGATGTCGGACGCATGGTCCGAAAGCTTCGGCGACAGCTCCCGCATCAGCGCCTCCCGCGCCTCGGT
>Ga0008835_100566_pt1 | contig 31147 bp, 32 predicted proteins | sample HotLakConsoUCCRE_FD_62215 | JGI IMG/M metagenome (GOLD analysis project Ga0008835, IMG submission 62215) | Hypersaline microbial mat communities from Hot Lake, Washington, USA - Hot Lake Consortium UCC-RE (Hybrid Assembly) ... | reverse complement strand
TTGGGAGCCGCCGCCTTGGGCGCCTCGGCCTTCACCGGCTCAGCTTTGGGAGCCGCCGCCTTGGGCGCCTCGTCCTTCACCGGCTCAGCCTTGGGAGCCGCCGCCTTCGGCGCCTCGTCCTTCACCGGCTCAGCCTTGGGAGCCGCCGCCTTGGGCGCCTCGGCCTTCACCGGCTCAGACTTCGGGGCAACCGCCTTCGGAGCCTCGGCCTTCTCGACCGCCTTCAGACCCGCCTTGCCCGCGGCCTGCGTCACGACCGCGGCCGGGCGGGAAGACACCCGCATCGCCAGCATCGGGCCGGCCATCGCCATGCGCCAGACATAGCCCTGAACTGCGATGGCGCTGGCCATGCCCAGCACCACCGGAGACCCGAAGGTCAGTGCGGCGGTGGTTTGCATCATGCTCGGAGTAGGGTCGGAAGAATGGGTCACGGTCACGTCGGGCCTCCATCAATGGACTGGCGGCGGGCCGGCCGCCCACCGCTCAAACTGCCCGAAATGCCGCACTGCAGCAAGTGGATATTGCACCGCAGCGCGGCTGTCCGCCTAGTAGACGTCGCCGCCTTTGACCTTCTCGGAAAAGGACGTGCTCCCGCCATCCGCCAGGGTCCTCGCCTGACCGACCCAGTCATCGCGGGTGGCCCGGCCCTTGAAACCCTCGAGATTGGCATCGACCCAGGCGATCTCGCGGTCGGTCCAGCCCGCAACCTGATCGAAGTGATAGAAGCCCATGGAATGAAGGAGCTTCTCCAGCTTCGGACCGATGCCCTTGATCTGCTTGAGATCATCCGCCCCGCCCTCTCTCGGCGCATCGAGCGCGACGGGCCGGTCCCCATCGGTGGGCACATCCGGGGCGGCCTCGGGCGTATCTGCCGTGGCCGAGGTCGGCGGAGTCTCGCCGCCGGTCTCGGCAGGGGTCCCCGACACGGCCCCCGCGCCCGCCACACCCGCGGCCACCGAGGGGGCTGCCGGGGACGACTCTCCGGGCTCGGGCGACATGTCCCGCGTCGTATCCTCTTCGAACCCGGACGACGTGGTCTCTGCCGCAGACCCGTCGGACCCGGCCGGCGCAGCCCCCGTCACATCCGGATCAGGCCCGGGCGAAGCGGAAGACGTCGCGTCGGTCTCGGACGACGACGCGGGCATCGCCCCGGCCGAAGCCGGCGCCGAGGAAGGCGGCGCCGTGGCCGCCGCGCCGCCTGTCGATGCAGAGGGCGCGATCGAGCCCGGATACGGCGCTGCAGTCTTGGTCCGGCCCACCGTGGGCGCGTTCCCTGCGCCCACCGGAGGCGACAACGGCTTGCACAGCAGCACGCTCAGAAGCACGCCCAGCACCGCCGTGACCAGCGCCCCGACAAAGAGCGCACCGAGGACCGAAAGTCCGCCGAACAGGATCGAAATCACGATCCCGACAAGCCCGATGATGCTCCCGGTGATCCAGCAGCCGGCCTGACATCTCAGCCGTCCGGTTTGGTCCGCCATGGTCTTCGTCTCCCCCACAGGATGCGCGACCGACGCCCGAGGCGCCACCCGCCTTCTCTCTGGGGCAAAGCATACGCATTCTTTGCCGCATGACTACCGTCTGCGCACAAGTCGCGTGAAAGCCGTGGCGAAGCGGCCCCGACCGGGGCCGCAAAGTCATGATTCGGCGGCGAAGGCCTGGGCCTGGGCCACCCAGTCATCCCGCTCGATCCGCCCCCTGAACTTCAGGCGCGCGTCGACCCAGGCGATCTCCTGCGGGCCCCATTCCGCGATCTGGTCGAACCGGTAGATCCCGAGCTCGTTGAGGATCCCCTCGAGCTGCGGACCGACGCCCTTGATCCGCTTCAGGTCGTCGCTCCCGGTCGTAGGCGGCGAGTCGAAAAGCGCGGGCGGCGTCTCGGCCACGCCCGCCGGAGGCGTCGAGGCGGGCGGCGCCTCGGGGCTTGGGCTGGCCAGCGATTCGCGGGTCGAATCGTCGGCGGGCTGCACATTCTCGGGCGGATGCCCCATCGCAACGGCCTCCGGCGCCTCTCCGGGAGCCTCCGAGACCTTGTCGCTGGCCTCGCCGCGCTTGCGCGGCGGCGGCGCGTCGCCGGGTACGCGCCCGCCCTGAACCCCGTCCGGCCCGCGCGGGCCCATGAGGTCGTCGCGCACCCGCGCGCCCTCGGCCCGTGCCCCCTGGTCGCCCCAGGGCGCGCGCAGCGCCTCCTCGGTTCCGTCGATCCGGGCGATGGTGTCGCCCTTGTCGAGCGCCAGTCCGACGCTGGCATTATGGGCCATGCGGCCCTCGTCCCACCCCGTGAGCGAGGTCAGCCCCGAGGCGGGCTCCGAGGCATAGCGCCCGGTCTGCGGCCCGGGCGCGGGCACCCGGCCCGCGGCCATCTCGTCGAGAAGCCAGCCCAGCCGCTCGGCGGTCAGGTCCTCGTAGTAATCCTTGCCGATCTGCGCCATCGGCGCGTTGGCGCAGGCGCCGAGACATTCCACCTCTTCCCAGCTGAACTTGCCGTCCGCGGACAGCGCATGGGCAGAGGGCGCGATCCGCTCCCTGCAGACCGCGACGAGATCCTCCGCGCCGCAGATCATGCACGACAGCGTGCCGCAGACCTGCACATGGGCGACCGATCCCACGGGTGAAAGCTGGAACATGAAATAGAAGGTCGCCACTTCCAATGCCCGGATATGGGCCATCCCCAGCATCTCGGCGACATGCTCGATGGCGGGCCGGCTCAGCCAGCCCTCCTGCTCCTGCGCGCGCCACAACAGCGGGATGATGGCGCTCGCCTGGCGGCCTTCGGGATACTTGGTGATCTGCGCCTCGGCCCAAGCCCGGTTCTCGGGCGTGAAGGCGAAGCTGTCAGGCTGCTCGGGATGCAGGCGTCTGAGCATCTGGGCGGGCTCCTGTGTCTGTCGCCCCCCAGCTATCCCCGCCCCCCGGGACGGTCAACCGGCCCTGAGCGCGACCCCTGCGCACGCCCCGGTGGCGAGCACGAATCCCGTGCCGTCCGGCGCCTGCACGAGCTCGCCCTGCCCGGCCAGATATTCGACCACGCCGCCAAGCTGCGCCGGATCAAGACCCGTCCGCGCCTCCACGACCGCAGCCTCCTGTTCGCCGGTCACCTGGCACCCGGCTTCGGCGACGGCCGCGCGGAACACCGCGAGATCGGCCTCGTCCACACCCGGCGGCGGCGCCCCCGGAGCCGCCGGGCCGAAGCCGACACCCTGCCCGGGCTCACAGCCCGCAAGGGCCACCAGCGCCACCATCAGAATTGCCTGTCTTGCCATGGGTCCCTCCATCGACTGATCCACAGGAATGCCCCGGACGGCCCTCCCGGCACAAGACCCGCCCGCCCCCGCCGGCAGAGCGCAGCCGCGACAACGGCGCCACGCTCAGCGGTCGATCTCTCCGAACACGATGTCGATGGACCCGAGAATCGCCGAGACATCCGCAAGCTGGTGCCCCTTGCAGAGATGATCCATCGACTGGAGATGCTGATACCCCGGCGCCCGGATCTTCGCGCGGTAGGGCCGGTTGGTGCCGTCCGCGACCAGATAGACCCCGAATTCCCCCTTGGGCGCCTCGACCGAGGCATAGACCTCGCCCTCGGGCACGTGGAACCCCTCGGTATAAAGCTTGAAGTGATGGATCAGCGCCTCCATCGAGGTCTTCATCTCGCCCCGCTTCGGCGGCCCGATCTTGCCCCGGGTCATCACGTCGCCCTGATTCTCGGGCAGCTGCAGCTTCTCGCAGGCCTGCCGGATGATATGGGCCGACTGCCGCATCTCCTCCATCCGGATCAGATAGCGGTCGTAGCAGTCGCCGTTCTTGCCCACGGGAATCTGGAACTCGAACTCGTCGTAGCATTCATAGGGCTGCGCGCGCCGCAGGTCCCAGGCAAGGCCCGAGCCCCGCACCATCGGACCCGTGTAACCCCACTGGAGGATGTCCTCCTCGGTGACGATGCCGATATCGACGTTGCGCTGCTTGAAGATGCGGTTCTCCGTCAAGAGCCCGTCGATATCGTCGAGCACCTTCGGAAATTCCTCCGCCCATGCGTCGATGTCGTCGATGAGCTTCCCCGGCAGGTCCTGATGCACGCCGCCGGGGCGGAAATAGGCGGCATGGAGCCGCGCGCCGCAGGCCCGCTCGTAGAAGACCATGAGCTTCTCGCGCTCCTCGAAGCCCCAGAGCGGCGGCGTCAGGGCGCCCACGTCCATGGCCTGCGTCGTCACGTTCAGCAGGTGGTTCAGGATGCGCCCGATCTCACAGTAAAGCACCCGGATCAGGCTGGCGCGGCGCGGCACCGGCGTTTTCGTCAGCTTCTCGATGGCCAGCACCCAGGCGTGTTCCTGGTTCATCGTGCCTACGTAATCGAGCCGGTCGAAATAGGGCAGGTTCTGCAGGTAGGTGCGGCTCTCCATCAGCTTCTCGGTGCCGCGGTGCAGAAGGCCGATATGCGGGTCCGTGCGCTCCACGATCTCGCCGTCAAGTTCCAGCACCATCCGCAGAACCCCGTGCGCCGCAGGGTGTTGCGGCCCGAAGTTGATGTTGAAGTTGCGGATCTTCTGTTCGGGGGTCTGGGCGTCGTCGAAGCCCTTGGAGCCATCCATCATTCTCTCACCCTTCCAGCGCCGGACCGGACCGGGTCCGGAACAGCTTGGTGATCAGTTTCCATTCGCCGCCGAGCTTGACGAAGCCCAGGTAATCCGAATACCGCCGCGGCGGCACATCCACCCAGAGACGCACATGGGCGATCTCGCCGCCCGCCACGTCGACGGCCTCGAGGTCAAAGGACGGCGCGCCCTCGAACGCCGCCCTGCCGCCGACACGGGCGAGAAACGTCGCCTTGTCCCAATGCAGCGCAGTGCCTGCCGGCGTCGGCGCCGACATCGCGAAATCCGGATGACAGAGCGAGTCGAGCACGCCGGTATTGGCCTCATGCAGCGCCACGCAATAGGCTGTCGCCACCGCGCGGACCGCCGCCTCGTCGCGGCTCGTTCCCGCGCCGTCCATCATGACGCTCCCCCGCCCTTCTCGTCACCGGGAAGCACATACTCCGCGCCCTCCCAGGGGGACATGAAATCGAACTGCCGGTATTCCTGCACCAGCTTCACCGGCTCGTAGACAACGCGCTTCTTCTCTTCGTCATAGCGGACCTCGGTATAGCCCGTCGTCGGGAAATCCTTGCGCAGGGGATGCCCGCGAAAACCGTAGTCAGTCAGGATGCGGCGCAGGTCCGGGTGGCCCGAGAACAGGAGCCCGAACATGTCGAAGACCTCGCGCTCGAACCAGTTGGCCGACGGGTGCACGGAGGTGATCGAGGGCACCATGTCCTCTTCGCGGACCGCCACCTTCAGGCGGATGCGCTGGTTCCGGTACATCGACAGGAAGTGGTAGACCATCTCGAACCGCTTCGCCCGGCCCGGCCAGTCCACCGCGGTGATGTCGATCAGCGTGGTGAAGAGACAGGTGGGATCGGTCTTCAGGAACTCCACGAAAGCGACGAGGCTCGACTGCGTCGCCTCCACCGTCAGCTCCCCGCCCCGGACGTGCCAGGCCACGACGCAGTCGGGACGGCGGGCCCCGATATGCTCGCCCAGTTCGGTCAGCGCTTCGCTCATCGCGGTCTCCTCAGCGGACGATGGTGCCGGTGCGGCGGATCTTCCGCTGCAACTGCAGGATGCCGTAGAGCAGCGCCTCGGCGGTGGGCGGGCAGCCCGGCACGTAGATGTCCACCGGCACGATCCGGTCCGCGCCGCGCACCACGGAATAGCTGTAGTGGTAGTAGCCGCCGCCATTGGCGCAGGAGCCCATGGAGATCACGTAGCGCGGCTCGGGCATCTGGTCGTAGACCTTCCGCAGCGCAGGCGCCATCTTGTTGGTCAGCGTGCCCGCGATGATCATCAGGTCCGACTGCCGCGGCGAGGCGCGCGGCGCCGTGCCGAACCGCTCGAGATCGTAGCGGGGCATCGAGGTGTGCATCATTTCGACGGCGCAGCACGCAAGGCCGAAGGTCATCCAGTGCAGCGAGCCCGTACGGGCCCAGTTGATCACGTCCTCGGCCGATGTGACGAGGAAGCCCTTCTCCTGCAATTCCTTGTTCAGGGTCTGGGTCGTGACCTCTCGGTCTTCGCCGGCCGCGTAAGGTGTGGTGGCAACGCCCATGTCGTCCTCTCCGGGTCGTCCGGGCCTTGGCCCGGGCATGTGGGCACGGCTTGCGCCGCTTGTCTGGCAGATACTGCGCCCGCCCCTTCCGGTCAACGCGGGCGCGGCAATTCGCATCGGACTCGTCCCGCCGTGTCGGGACATCGTGCACCCCCGCAGGATGCGCTTTCAATGCGCACCTTCCGCAACATCCCGCGACCAGCCAGACGACTCCGCAGGGTGCGCTTTCAACGCGCACCTCCCTCCGCAAAAACGGCCGTTAACGAATATTCCGTTCAAAATCAGACTTTTGCGAGCGGTCTCAACGTGGGACCAACTCACTCCCAGTCCAGCGCGCCCTTCTTCCACTCGTAGGCGAAGCCGATCGTCAGCACCCCGAGGAAGACCATCATCGACCAGAACGCCAGATCCGACAGCCCCCCGAAGGCCACCGCCCAGGGAAACAGAAACGCGATCTCCAGATCGAAGATGATGAACAGGATCGACACGAGATAGAAGCGCACGTCGAACTTCATCCGCGCGTCGTCGAAGGCGTTGAACCCGCATTCGTAGGCCGACACCTTCTCCGGGTCCGGATTGCGGACCGCCACCAGAGCCGCGGCGAGGATGAACACCAGCCCCAGCACGATGGCGAGGCCGAGGAAGACCACGATGGGCAGATACTCTCGCAGGAACTCTTCCATGTCCGCTTCCCTTCTCGATCCCGTCCCGCTTATCCCGCACCCCCGGAGGGGTCAACGGGGCCGCCCGCCTCACTCCGCCGCGGCACGGCCCTGAAAGACCGCCGAGACCTCCGCCCGGATGATCCGCGCGATCAGCGCGCAATCCTCGAGGCTGAACGTCAGCGGCAGCCGCATGTCCAGCAGCCCCGCCAGCACCCGGTCCGTCTGCGGCAGGCGCGGTACCTCCGCATACCTCCAGCTGTCATAACGCGAGGTGAAGGCCACAGGCTCTGCCGCGCCGAACCACTTCAGCTCCACCCCCCGCGCGGCACAGCGCGCGACCACCGCCTGCACATCCTCCGCCGCCCAGCCGTCGAGCAGGAGCTGGATCGAGGAGCCGACGAAGCGTTCCTCCTCCGCCCGCTCCGGCAGGCGCAGCCCCGGCGTCTCTCGCAGCCCCGCCTCCACGACGAGGTAGCGCTCCGTCCAGCGCCGGCACTGCTCGGGCAAGGCGGCCAGCTGCGGCCGCAGGATCGCCGCGCGCAGGTTGTCCATCCGGCTCGACACGTTGGGCGTCTCCAGCCGCACCCTGCGGAACACCTCTTCCTCCGGCGCGGCCAGATGCCGCCCGTAGAGCATGTAACTGCCCGACCCCACGATGGCCCGCGCCGCGATCTCGGCGTCGTCGGTGACGAGAAAGCCGCCCTCGCCCGAATTCATGTGCTTGTAGGTCTGCGTCGAATAGCAGCCGACCGCCCCGTGCCGCCCCGAGGGCACGCCGCGCCAGAAGGCACCCATCGTATGGGCGCAATCCTCGATCACGATAACACCCGCCGCGTCGCAGATCGCCATGAGGCAGTCCATGTCGCACAGATGCCCGCGCATGTGGCTGAGCAAGAGAACGCGGGCCTGACCCGCCTTCGCGGCAAGATCGTCGAGGTCGATCCGCAGGTTGTCCGTCGTCTCCACATAGAGCGGGACGGCGCCCACCCCCGCGATCGCACCCGGCACCGGGGCCAACGTGAAGGCGTTCGTCAACACCGTGTCACCCGGTCCGATTCCCACCGCCCGCAGTGCCGTGGTCATGGCCGAGCCGCCAGACGCCGTCGCAAGGCAGTAACGGGCGTTCACGAAGGCTGCGAACTCCCGTTCCAGCAGCGCGGTCTCCGCCACCTCGCCGGGGGCGGTGTTGTAGCGATGCAGCCGCCCGCCGCGCATGACGTCGAGCGCCGCCTCGATCCCCGCCTCCGGGATCGGCTCCTGCTGGGTGAAACTTCCTGTGAACCGCTCGATCATGGGCGCAGTCTTGGGGCGCGCCGCGGGCCCGGTCAACGGCTCAGAGCTCCAGCGCGGCGACCACGTCCCAAAGCGCGTCGAAATGACCGATCGTGGCCTCGGGCAGCAGGGCCTTCACCCGGTCCCCCGAGGGGCCGAATTCGACAAGGATCGAGGGCACCCCCGCGGCCGCCGCCGTATGCCGGTCGGTCTCGGTGTCGCCCACGAGGCAGGTGCGCCGCGGATCGCCGCCAAGCCTGCGCACCGTTTCCGTCAGCGGCGCCGGGTCCGGCTTTCTCACCGGCAGCGTGTCGGCCCCGACAAGCGCGCCGAAGGCATCGCGGACCCCAAGGGCGACAAGCAGCGCCTGCGCCAGCCCTTCGGGCTTGTTGGTGCAGATGCCGACGCCGTAGCCCGCCTCGCCCAGCCGCGCGACAGCCTCCATCGCGCCCGGATAAAGCCGCGTCTCCACACAAAGCGCCGCGCCATACCGTTCGAGCAGCAGCGGATACTGCCCCTCCACCTCGTCCTCCGTGAGCCCGCCCGCCCGCAGCATCGCCCGACCGCCGCGGAACGCGGTCTCGGCATCGCGCGCCGGGTCGAGTTCCCGGCGGCCGAGGCTCCGGAGACAGGTATTCGCCGCCGCGATCAGATCGGCGGAGGTGTCGGCAAGGGTGCCGTCGAGATCGAAGATGACTGAACGCATGCGTGGGACGTAACCCGGCGACACGAGAAGTGAAAGGCGCGCGGTTGCGCGGGCCGTGCAGCAAGGTAGATACGGGCGCAAGAACAAGGGACAGGCGAACATGGCGACGGCACTGATCGTTCTCGCGGCGGGCAAGGGCTCGCGCATGGAATCGGACCGCCCGAAGGTGCTCCACGAGATCGGCAGCGTGCCGCTGCTTGCCCATGCCCTTGCCAGCGGGCGCGCGCTGGAGCCGTCCCGGATCGTCGTCATCGCAGGCCACGGCGCGGCGGACGTGCGTAAGGCCACGACCTATTGGGCGCCCGAAGCGGACGTGGTCGAGCAGACCGAACAACTCGGCACAGGGCACGCGGTTGCGCAGGCCGCCCCCGCCCTCGAAGGGTTCGCGGGCGACGCGGTTGTCCTTTATGGCGACACACCCTTCGTGCGCCCCGAAACCTTGCAACGGCTCGCGGAGGCCCGCGCGCACCACGACGTCGTGGTGCTGGGTTTCGAGGCCGCCGATCCGGCGCGATACGGTCGGCTTGTGACCGAGGGAGAGACCCTCCTCCGGATAGTCGAATTCAAGGACGCCTCGGACGAGGAGCGAGCGATAACCCTTTGCAATTCAGGCCTTGTCGCGGCTGATGCCCGGACGCTTCTGTCTCTTGTATCCGCCCTCTCGAACGACAATGCCGCCGGAGAATACTACCTGCCGGACATCGTTGCCCTGGCGCGGGATCGCGGCATGTCCGCGGGCGTCGTCACCTGCGACGAAAGCGAGACACTCGGCGTGAACACCCGCGCGGAACTCTCCGCCGCCGAAGCGATTTTCCAGGCCCGCGCTCGGGCAGAGGCGCTTGGGTCAGGGGTCACGCTCGTCGCGCCGGACACGGTCTTCTTCGCACAGGATACTCATATCGGGCGCGACGCCGTGATCGAGCCCCATGTCGTCTTCGGCCCCGGAGTCACGATTGAGACGGGCGCCACGATCCGCGCCTTCTCGCATCTCGAAGGCTGCCATGTCAGCCGTGACGCCATTGTCGGCCCCTATGCCCGCCTCCGCCCCGGCGCGGAACTCTCCGAGGGCGTGCGTGTCGGCAATTTCGTAGAGGTCAAGAACGCGACCGTGGCCGAAGGCGCAAAGATCAACCATCTCAGCTACATCGGCGATGCAGAGATCGGCGCCGGCGCCAATATCGGGGCGGGCACGATCACTTGCAATTATGACGGGGTGTTCAAGCACCGGACCACGATCGGCGCGGGCGCCTTCATCGGTTCGAACACGATGCTCGTTGCCCCGGTCACCATAGGCGCCGAAGCACTGACCGCCTCCGGTTCGGTGATCACCTCCGACGTGCCCGGGGGCGCGCTCGCCATTTCCCGCCCGCCGCAGGAGATCAAGCCGGGTTTTGCTCGAAGATACTTCCAGAAGCTGCGGACGTTAAAGGACAAAAGGGGTTAATCCATGTGCGGCATCGTCGGTGTCCTCGGCAATCACGAAGCGGCCCCCCTCCTTGTCGAGGCGCTGAAACGGCTCGAGTACCGGGGCTACGACAGCGCAGGCATCGCCACGGTCGACGGCACGGCTCTGACCCGCCGCCGCGCCGTGGGCAAGCTCGTGAACCTCTCGGACGCGCTGGTCCATGCGCCCCTGCGCGGAAAGGCCGGGATCGGCCACACCCGCTGGGCCACACACGGCGCCCCCACGGAGGCCAATGCGCATCCCCATAGCGGTGGGAGGGTCGCCGTCGTGCACAATGGAATCATCGAGAACTACAAGACGCTGCGGGCCGATCTGGAGGCTGTCGGACAGACCTGCCAGACCGAGACCGATACCGAAACCGTGGCACTTCTGACGGAGCATCACCTCGCCGAGGGCCTGTCCCCCCGGGATGCCGCCGCTGCAACCATCTCGCGTCTCGAAGGCGCCTATGCTCTGGCCTTCCTCTTCGACGGCGAGCCCGACCTGCTTATCGCCGCCCGCAAGGGGTCTCCGCTGGCAATCGGCCACGGGGATGGTGAGATGTTCGTGGGGTCAGACGCGCTCGCCCTGGGCCCGCTTACCGACCGGATCACCTATCTCGAGGAAGGTGACTTCGCCGTGATCACTCGCACCTCAGTCGAGATCACCGATGCGGCCGGCCACAGCGTCGAGCGCGTGATCCGCACCGTCCGCCCCGAACAGGCGCTGGTGGACAAGGGCGGCTACCGCCACTTCATGGCCAAGGAAATCGCTGAACAGCCTGCCGTCCTCACACGCACTCTCGACGCCTACCTCAAGGATGGGCGCATCGTCCTGCCCGCGCCCAGCCTGGATTTCACGGCACTCAACCGCCTGACGCTGGTGGCCTGCGGCACAGGTCATTACGCCTGCTACACCGCGAAGTACTGGTTCGAGGCGCTGGCCCGCATTCCTGTCGACATCGACGTGGCCTCCGAGTTCCGCTACCGCGAGCCGCCCCTTGATCCGTCCTCCGCAGCGCTCTTCGTCTCCCAGTCGGGGGAAACCGCGGACACGCTCGCGGCCTTGCGCTACTGCCGGGGCCGGATCGCGACCATCGGCGCGGTGGTGAACGTGACCGAAAGTTCCATCGCCCGCGACAGCGACCTCGTCCTTCCGATCCACGCCGGCGCGGAGATCGGCGTGGCCTCGACCAAGGCCTTTACCTGCCAGCTTGCCGTCCTGCTCCTTCTGGCGCTCGAGGCCGCGAGGCAGCGCGGCACACTGAGCGAGGACGAGATCGCGGCCCGGCTTGCGATGCTCCGGGCTCTCCCGGGCCTCATCAACCACGCTCTGGCGCTGGAAGAGCGGACCGCCCGGCTCGCGCGGCGCATCTCGGAGGCCCGCGACGTGCTGTTCCTCGGCCGCGGGGCGATGTACCCCCTCGCGCTTGAGGGTGCTCTGAAGATGAAGGAAATCAGCTACATTCACGCTGAAGCTTATGCATCTGGCGAACTGAAGCACGGACCGATCGCGCTGATCGACGAACATGTGCCGGTCGTGGTGATGGCCCCCACCGACCCGCTCTTCGACAAGACAGTGAGCAACATGCAGGAGGTCATGGCACGCGGCGGCCGGGTTCTGCTGATCACCGACGCCGCGGGGGCCGCAGCCGCAGGTGACGGCGTCTGGGAGACGTTGATCCTTCCCGAGGTCCCGCCGATTCTCGCACCGATTCTCTATGCGATCCCGGTTCAGCTGCTCGCCTATCACACGGCGGTCGAGAAAGGGACGGATGTGGACCAGCCCCGGAACCTCGCGAAATCCGTCACGGTCGAGTGATCAGCGAAAGAGCGAAAGCTGCACGATCTCCGTCAGCGGAGCCTCGATGAGCCGCATCGCCGCAAGGCTGATCTGGCTGCCTGCCCCCACTTCTCCGCCCGACGGCCTCAGTTCGACGTTTACCGATCTCCCCTGGTATTCGACCCGTCCCATCACGGCCTCGCTCACCAACGGTGTCTTCACCCAGATCCCCGGATCGGCGGGAGAGCCCAGCGTGGCCTGAGTCGCCCCGAGCGCCTCGCTCTCCGCCTCGGGTTCGGGCGCGGCCACGGCCTCCGCGCGGTCTTCCTCGGTCGTGGTATCGAACTCCTCCACCGTTCGCGCCGTTCCGGGCGGCGGCGGCGGGGGATCGGGATCGAGGGTCGGCTCGGGTGCCGAGAGCGCAGAAAGCGGGGCGCCTGTCTGATCGAGCGCTTGCGGCGTGGCGGTCAGGCTGCCCGGAAAGTCGAAACCGGGCAGGGACGGACTCGTACAGCCGGCGAGGGCGACGAGAGAGAGGATCGGCAGAACGCGCATGACGACAGCCTAAAAGCCCCGCCCGCAAGAGGCAACCGGCCGGGACGGCTTGTCACTGGGTCTGACCGCCCATAGGTTCCGCCCATGACAGCACAGCTCGTCGACCCGTTCCAGCGCGCCATCCGTTACTTGCGGCTCTCGGTCACCGACCGCTGCGATTTCCGTTGCGTCTACTGCATGTCCGAGACGATGACCTTCCTTCCGAAGAAGGAGCTCCTGACTCTGGAAGAGCTCGACCGGCTATGTTCCGCCTTCATACGGCTCGGCGTGGAGAAGCTGCGCATCACCGGGGGAGAGCCTCTGGTCCGACGGGATATCCTGACCTTCTTCCGCGCCATGGCGCGCCATCTCGACAGCGGCGCGCTGAAGGAGCTGACGCTGACGACCAACGGCTCCCAGCTCGAACGCTTCGCCGCCGATCTGGCTTCGGCGGGCGTGCGCCGGATCAACGTGTCCCTCGACACGCTGGATGAACGGAAATTCGCCGAGATCACGCGCTGGGGCCGCCTGCCTCAGGTCCTGCGCGGTCTTGACGCCGCGCAGGCCGCAGGGCTGAAAGTGAAGCTGAACGCCGTGGCGCTCCGGGGGTTCAACGAGGACGAGCTCTTTGCCCTGACCGAGTTCTGCGCCGCCCGTGGCATGGACCTGACCTGGATCGAGGTCATGCCCATGGGTGACATCGGCAACGAGGACCGGCTGGGCCAGTACTGGCCGCTCGGCGACCTGCGCAAACGGCTCTCCGCCGGCTACACCTTGACCGATCTTCGGGAAAGCACCGGCGGGCCCGCGCGCTATGTCCGGCTGGAGGAAACGGGCCAGAAGATCGGCTTCATCACGCCGCTCAGCCACAATTTCTGCGAAAGCTGCAACCGCGTGCGGGTCACCTGCACCGGAGAGATCTACACCTGCCTCGGGCAGGAGGGCCATGCCGACCTGCGCGCCCCCCTGCGCGCTTCGGAGGCCGACGACCCGCTCGAGGAGTCCATCCGCGCCGCCATCGGGCTGAAGCCGAAGGGCCATGATTTCGACTATTCCCGCCAGAGCGTGGACGGCCGCGTCAGCCGTCACATGAGCCACACGGGCGGGTGAGTGCCGGGCTGAGAGGCCTGCGCCGTTCCGATCAGCTCAGCGCCTCGACCAGCATGGCGAAATCCTCGCCGCGCTTCTCGAAATTGTCGTACTGGTCGAAACTCGCCGCCGCCGGCGCAAGCAGCACCACGTCGCCCGCCTCGGCCTCCTGTGCAGCGAGCTCCACCGCACGGGCCATCGTGGTGCAGACTTCAGCTTCGATCCCGCTCAATTGCATGGCGAAAGCCTCAGCCTCGCGTCCGATGACATAGGCCTTTACCACCGAACCGGCCGAAGGCAGGAGCGCGGCGATACCGCCCTCCTTCTCAAGCCCGCCGCAGATCCAGCGGATACGCGGATAGGCCTCGAGCCCGCGGGCGGCGCTGTCCACGTTGGTGGCCTTGCTGTCGTTCACCCAGGTCACGCCATTCCGCACGGCGATCACCTGGCTGCGGTGGGGCAGACCCGGATAGGTCGCGAAGGCTGCGCCGATCACCCGTGGCGCGAGGCCGAGGCAGCGTGCGGCGCCGTAAGCCGAGCAGGCGTTCTGGTGGTTATGCGCGCCCGGCAGACCCGTGATGTCCCGAAGGTCGATGGAGGCCGCCTGGCGCCCCCGGCGGTATTCCGACAGAAACCCCTTCCTCGCGAAGACGGCCCATCCCTCGGTCAGCTTTCTCGTGATCGACACCCGGATCAGCCGATCGTCGCCGCGGCCTTCCACGAGCTGGTTAGCCAGATACAACCCCTCCGGCTCGTCGATCCCCACCACCGCGCGGTCGGGGCCGCCTTCAGCGAAAAGGCGACGTTTCGCGGCGAAATAGCCGCCGAGCCCGCCATGACGGTCCAGGTGATCGGGCGACAGATTCGTGAATACCGCAATGTCCGGGGTCAGCGCCCGCGCGAGGTCCGTCTGGTAGGAACTGAGCTCCAGCACGACGACGCCGCCATCCGGGGGCGGCTCTATGTCGAGAACACCGCGCCCGATATTCCCCGCCAGCTGGCTTTGCAGGCCGGCCTCGGTCAGTACGTGATGTAGCAGCGCCGAGGTGGTCGACTTGCCGTTGGAGCCCGTGATGGCGACGATCCGGGGCGGGCGGTCCATCTCGTGCCAGTCCGACAGCGCCACCGACCGGAAGAAAAGCCCAACGTCGTTGTCCACCGGTACGCCCGCCTCCATCGCGGCGCGGATCGCGGGATGGGGCGCGGGATAGAGATGCGGGATGCCCGGAGAGACGACGAGCACCGCGACCCCGTCGAGAGCGCCAGGGCGCGAGAGATCGGCCAAGGCGATCCCGTCTGCCTCTGCCGCCGCGCGGCCCGCCGGCCCGTCGTCCCAGGCAACGATCTTGGCCCCTCCCGCAAGTGCCGCCCGCGCGGCGGCGAGGCCGGACCGGCCCAGACCGAGGATCGCGATGGTCTGATCTTCATAACCCCGGACCGGAATCATCGGCATCTCCTGCAAGATGAGGGAATTCGCCGCCTCCGACGGCGATCCGCGGGGGCTTACCGTCGCCATCGTCTCCTGCAACGATGACGCAACGATAGCGACCCCCCTGGACATACAGGCCCGCTGACACCTCGTTCAGCGGACCTTGAGCGTGGCCAGCCCGATCATCGCGAGAATGAGCGAGATGATCCAGAACCGGATCACGATCTGCGGCTCGGCCCAGCCCTTCTTCTCGTAATGGTGGTGGATCGGAGCCATCAGGAAGACACGCTTTCCGGTGCGCTTGAAATACAGCACCTGGATGATGACCGAGAGCGCCTCCACGACGAAAAGCCCGCCGACGATCGCGAGCACGATCTCGTGCTTGGTCGCCACCGCGATCGCGCCCAGTGCGCCGCCGAGGGCGAGGCTCCCGGTATCACCCATGAAGACCGCTGCGGGCGGCGCATTGTACCAGAGGAACCCGAGCCCGCCACCGATCAGACCCGCCGCGAAGATCAGGATCTCGCCCGTTCCGGGCACGTAATGCACCCCGAGATACTCGGTGAAATCGATCCGGCCCACGGCATAGGCGATGACGCCGAAGGCGCCGGCGGCGATCATCACCGGCATGATCGCAAGCCCGTCGAGACCGTCCGTGAGGTTCACCGCATTGGCCGCGCCGACAATGACGATCACCGCGAAGGGGACGAAGAACCATCCGAGATTCAGCAGGAAATCCGCGAAGATGGGCACCGCCAGCTGGTTGGTCAGTTCCTCGGGATGGTATTGCGCCGCCCACCAGCCGGCCAGCGCCGCGATCGCGAACCCGAGGAGCAGCCGCACCTTGCCCGAGACGCCCGCCGAACTCTGCTTCGTCACCTTGGCATAGTCGTCCGCAAAGCCGATCAGCGCGAAGGACAGCGTCACGAAGAGCGTCATCAGAACGAAGGGGTTGTCGAGCCGCGCCCAGAGCAGGGTCGAGGTGGTCAGCGCGCCCACGATCAGAAGGCCGCCCATCGTGGGGGTCCCGGCCTTGGCGAAATGCCCTTCCGGGCCGTCGGTCCGGATCGGCTGGCCCTTGCCCTGCCGCTTCCGCAGCACATTGATCAGCGGCGGCCCGAACAGGAAGCCGAAGATCAGGGCGGTCAGGAAGGCGCCACCAGCCCGGAAAGTTATATACCTGAAAAGATTGAAAAAATCACCGCCGTCCGAGTAGTTGGTGAGCAGATAGAGCATAGCCCTCAGGTCTCCTGGTCGGGGGTCTCGGTCCGATGCCCCAGTTTTCGGATGGCGTCAACGACGAGGGAGACCTTGCTGCCCTTCGAGCCCTTGACGAGGACCACGTCACCCGGATCGACGAGATGTGCGGCGTCGTCGGCGAGGCTCTGGGCATGGCCGGTCCAGCGCCCGCGGCGGCCCTCGGGCAGGGCGGCGTGGAGGTGCCGCATCCGGGGGCCGACGCAATGCACGCAGTCGACCGAGGCCATGGCGGCATCGGTCGCAAGGGCCGCGTGGAGTTCCGCCTCCGAGGAGCCCAGCTCGAGCATGTCGCCGAGGATGGCGATGCGGCGGCCCTTGCCGATGCGACCCACGTTATCCCTGGGCGTGGCCGACGCCAGCACGGCAAGTGCGGCGGCCATGGAGGCCGGATTGGCGTTGAAGGCGTCGTCGATCAGGTCGATCGTCCCCGCCGTGACCCCGTCGTCAAGCGTCAGAACTTCGCGCGCGCCGCGCCCGGCGGGCGGCGCCCACGCGGCGAGGGCCATGAGCGCACGGGTGCGGTCCGCGCCGAGGGCGCGCACGACCGCCATCACCCCCAGCGCATTCAGCGCGAAATGCCGGCCTTCCGTGGCGACCTTGAGGTGCACCGGCGTCCGCCAGAGCCGCGCGATACCCACGGTGGCGCCCGCCTTCACCTGCACCTCGAGGAGGCGGTGATGGTTGGCGGCGCCCGCCCCGAAGGTCAGAATCCGGGCCCCCTTCGCGCGCGCGGCCTCCAGCAGGATCGGGGCCGTCGGGATGTCGCCGTTGAGTACCGCGACGCCGCCTTCTTCCAGCCCCGCCACGATGGAGGCCTTCTCCGCGGCGATCCCATCGATGTCGTCGAAGGCCTCGAGATGCGCCGCCGCCACCGTGGTGATCATCACCACGTCCGGCCGGGCCTGCGCCGAGAGCGGCGCAATCTCCCCGGGATGGTTCATGCCGATCTCGATCACCGCGAAATCGGTCTCGGCGGGCATCCGCGCCAGGGTCAGCGGCACGCCCCAGTGGTTGTTGTAGGAGGCCTCCGCGGCATGGACCCGCCCCGAGTGCGCGAGCGCCGCGCGCAGCATCTCCTTGGTCGATGTCTTGCCGACGGATCCCGTCACCGCCACCACACGCGCCCGCGTGCGGGCCCGCGCCGCGCGGCCCAGCGCCTCGAGCGCGTGCTGCACGTCTTCGACCAGCAGCAGCGGCGCATCCTCCGCCACACCCTCGGGCACGCGGGAGACGAGGGCTGCCGCCGCCCCGGCCTCCAGCGCCTGGGCCACGAAATCGTGCCCGTCGCGCGCCGCGGTCAGCGCAACGAAGAGGTCCCCGGGGGAGAGGCTGCGCGTGTCGATCGACACGCCATCGGCCCGCCATTCGCGGCGGGAGCGCCCGCCGGTCGCGCCGGCGGCCTCCTCCGAAGTCCAGAGCGTCATCAGATATGCCCGTCCAGCGCCGCCACGGCGACGGAGGCCTGCTCGACATCGTCGAAAGGATGGATGGCCGTGCCGACCACCTGCCCCGTCTCGTGCCCCTTGCCGCAGATCAGCAGCGCATCGCCCGCCTCCAGCATGTCCACCCCGCGCAGGATCGCCTCGGCCCGGTCGGCCACTTCCAGCGCGCCCGGAGCGCCCGCAAGGACCGCCGCGCGGATCGCCGCGGGGTCCTCGGAACGGGGATTGTCATCCGTGACGATCACGGCATCCGCATGGTCCGCCGCCGCGGCCCCCATCAGCGGGCGCTTGCCACGGTCCCGGTCGCCGCCGGCGCCGACGATGGCCACGATCCGGCCCATCACATGGGGCCTTAGCGCGGTGATCGCAGTCGAGACCGCATCGGGCGTGTGGGCATAATCCACGAAGACCGCCGCCCCGTTGTCCCGCGTCGCCGCCAGCTGCATCCGCCCCCGGACGGTGCCGAGCCGCGGCAGCGTGTCGAAGACCTCCGCCGCATCGCCCCCCGCGCCGATCACCAGGCCCGCCGCCATCAGCACGTTCTCTGCCTGGAACCCGCCCACGAGGTTCAGCCGCATCAGCTTCGTCCGGCCCTGCCAGGTGAAGCGCAGCTCCTGCCCCGTCGCATCGAACCGTTGACCGAGAAGCCTGAGCCGTGCCTTCTCGGACCGGCCGATCCCGATGACCTCCTGCCCGCGCTCCTCGGCGATCTGCGCCATGAGTTGCCCGCGGTCGCTGTCGAGATTGATGACCGCGACACCGTCATCGGCGAGAACACGCGTGAAAAGCCCCGCCTTCGCGTCGAAATAGGCCTCCAGCGTCTCGTGATAGTCGAGATGGTCCTGTGTAAGGTTCGTGAACCCCGCCGCCGCGAGCACCATCCCGTCGAGCCTGCACTGGTCGAGCCCGTGTGACGACGCCTCCATCGCCACGTGGGTCACCCCATTGCGCGCTGCCTCCGCGAGGACGCGGTGCAGCGTGATCGGGTCGGGCGTCGTATGCCGGAGCCCGCGGGTCCAGACCCCTTCGACGCCGGTCGTCCCGAGGTTGACCGCGGCCTCGCCCATATCAACCCAGATCTGGCGGCAGAAGGTCGAGACGGAGGTCTTTCCGTTGGTGCCCGTCACCGCCACCACCGTCGCGGGATGCCGGCCGAACCAGAGGGCCGCCGTCTGGGCGAGTGTCTGGCGCGCATCTTCCGCAATGACGAGAGCGGCATCCGCCGCTTCGATCGCCGGTCCCGCAATGCGCGCACCCTCGGCATCGGTCAGGATCGCGGCAGCCTGGTTGTCGAGCGCGGTGGAGGCGAACTCCGCGCCATGGACGCGGCTTCCGGGAAGGGCCGCAAAGAGATGGCCCGGCCGGACCTCGCGGCTGTCCACCGCGAGGCCGGTGATCCGCACCTCGCGACCTCCGAGCGCCGTAAGGCCGAGGTCTCCGAGGGTCTTGCTCTGTTCGTCCGGCCTTGCGCTCGACATGCGCACCCCCCCGTGGTCAATCCGAGGTGAGAGTTACACCCGTCGGCCTCAGACTGTCCATGTCGGGCCTGAGCCCCATCAAAGGAGCCGCACGCCGGATGATCTCGGCCGCGACGGGCACCGCCGTCCATCCCGCCGTGCGCCGCGGGACGTCGCCGCTCGTCTCCACCGGCTCGTCGAGCGACACCACGAGGACGTACTGCGGATCGTCGGCCGGAAAGACGCTGGCGAAGGTCGCGATCACCTTGTCGTCATAGTACCGGCCCCTTGCGTCCGGCTTGTCGGCAGTGCCGGTCTTGCCGCCGACCCGATAGCCCGGGACCTCGGCGAAGCTCGCCGTGCCATGGTCGGCAGAGACCACCAACCGCAGCATCTGACGCGAGATCGCCGAGACCCGCTCCGAGATCACCCGCTCACCGGGCACCGGCCCGGTCCGGCGCAGCAGCGTCGCCTCGACCCGCGTGCCGCCGTTCACGATGGTGGCATAGGCCTGCGCCAGATGCACCGGCGAGGACGAGATGCCGTGCCCGTAGGAGATCGTCCCGATCGAGGCCTCACCCCAATTCCGGTCCGCCGGAAACTGCGGCCGCGCCGTAGCCGCCTCTACCATCTCGACGGGCGTGGGCTCGAGAAGGCCCAGATCGCGGAGGAAGTCTCGCTGCCGCTCCGCGCCGATCTGGATGGCGAGCCGCGCCGTACCGATGTTCGAGGATTTGACGATGACATCCGTGGTCGAAAGTTGCGGGCCGTAGTCGCGGAAATCGCGGATCGGGAAGCCCCCGATCCGCATAGGGCCCTGCGTGTCGACCATAGTCTCCGGGCCGACCAGCCCCAACTCCAACGCCTGCGCCACCGGAAAGATCTTGAACACGGAGCCGAGCTCGTAGAGCCCCTGCAGCGCACGGTTGAAGATCGGGCTGTCGGCGCGGTCGCCCATCGTGGCCACGGGCCGGTCGTTCGGGTCGAAATCGGGCAGGCTGACCATGGAGACGATCTCGCCAGAACGCGCATCCATCAGGACAGCGGAGGCGCCCTTGGCGTTCATCAGCATCATGCCGCCCGCCAGCACCTCCTCGACCGCGGCCTGTACCGTAAGGTCAATCGACAGCATCAACGGCGCGCCCTCGTTGGCCGGATCGCGCAGGTAGGCGTCGAAGTACTTCTCGACGCCGGCGGTTCCCTCGATCTCCGCCATGTCGACCCATTGCTCGCCGTATTGCGTCCCGCCGAGGATATGGGCCGCCACGGGCCCGTTCGGATAAAGCCGCATCTCGCGCGGGCCGAACAGCAGTCCCGGCTCGCCGATCTCGAACACGGCCTGCATCTGCTCGGGGCTGATCTCCGACCGGACCCAGCGGAACGCGCGGTCTGTGTCGAAGAGCCCGTCGAGTTGCTCGGGGGTCATCTCCGGAAAGATCTCCGCAAGACCCGCCTTGGCGGCCGCGGCATCGACCACCTCGCGCGGGTGGACATAGAGCGAATGCGTATCGAGGTTCGTGGCGAGGATGCGCCCGTTGCGGTCCACGATATCGGCCCGCGTCGCGATCACCGGGTTCCCGCCCGCGCTCGCCGTGGGCTCCGCCGCCTCGGAGGCGGCGAGCACGCCCATCCGCCCGCCGATGGAGGCGAAGGCGAGAAAGAACATCGCGCCAAGCACCACCAGCCGGCCCTCGGCCCTTGCCCGGTCCCGGTCGCGCATCTCCTCATGGCGCAAACGCTTGTTCTCGGCCTCGATGGCGTCGGGATTTCCGCCCTCGGCGCGCGCGCGCAGGATCCGGGCGAGGGGACGCAGGGGACGGCGGATCATGGGAACTCCATCCCGTCTTCATGGGAAATCTGGACCGGATCGGTGATGTGCGAAAAGGACGGCAGCGGAAAATTCACCCGTTCGACATCGGCAAAGGCCTCGGGCATCAGCGGCAGGAGACCCAGCCGGTCGAAGTTCAGATCGGCAAGGTCGAGAAGTCGGTCGGGCCGGTTGAGATAGGCCCATTCGGCCCTCAGAACGGCCAGCCTTTCGTGGGCGCGCCCGATCTCGCGGTGCAGTTCGCGCACTTCGGCGATGGCCTCCTGGGTCTGGTAGTTCTGCCGGTAGGCCCAGTAGGCGAGGCCGATCACGGCGAGCGCGGTACACAGATACATGAGCGTTCTCATCGGGTCAGTCCCTTGACCATGGGCATTGCGAGGCTGGCGGGGTCGACGGCCGCGGCAGGCGCACCGGTGCGCCGCGCGATGCGCAGCTTGGCCGACCGCGCCCGCGGGTTGCGCGCGGTTTCCTCGGGCGTGGGGCCCACGGCCTTTTTCGTGACGATCTCGAAGGCCGGCGGCACGGTCTCCACAGCCGGCGCGTGGCGGCTGGGCCCGCCGGTCTGGCCGGCGCGGGCCTGCATGAAGCGCTTGACCATCCGGTCCTCGACGGAATGGAATGTCACTACCGCAAGACAGCCCCCCGGGGCCAGCGCGCGTTCCGCGGCCATCAGCCCCTCCGCCAGTTCGCCGTATTCCGCGTTCACCGCGATCCGCAGCGCCTGGAAGCTGCGGGTCGCCGGATGCGACTGTCCCGGCTTCGGGCGCGGGAGACAGCGTTCCACGATGGCGGTCAGCTCGGCCGTGGTTTGCAACGGCCGCGCGGCCACGATCGCCCGCGCGATCCGGCGGGAGGCCCGCTCCTCTCCGTATTGATAGAGAATGTCCGCGAGCATCTCCTCGGAGGCGCCGTTGAGGATATCCCCCGCCGTCGGCCCTTCCTGACTCATCCGCATGTCGAGAGGGCCGTCCGACTGGAAGGAAAATCCTCGCTCGGGCAGGTCGAGCTGCATGGAGCTGACGCCGAGATCCAGAACCACCCCCTGAAGGTCCTCACCGTGGGCGTCGAGGTTGGAAAAGGTGTCCCGCACCAGAGTCAGCCGCGGCTCGTCCCGCGCCCAACCGGCCATCTCATGCGCCAAAGGGTCCCGGTCGATCCCGATCACCCGGTCCGCGCCCGCATCCAGAAGCGCGCGCGCATAGCCGCCTGCGCCGAAGGTGCCGTCAAGCCATGTGCCCGAAACCGGCGCCACGGCCGCGATCAGCGGGTCGATCAGAACGGGAACGTGAGACGCCGCCGCCATGGCGTCAGTCCTCTGCCAGTGCGGCCAGCAGGTTGAAGCCCTCGCCCTGTTCGGCAAGCCAGGCTTCGTCCTCGACCTCGACACGCTCGACATAGTCCGGTGCCGGCCAGACCTCGAACCGGTCGCCAAGGCCGACATACCGCAGGTCCATGCCCGCGTCGTCGATCCCCAGTTTCTCGCGGATTTCCTTGGGAAGGATCGTGCGGCCCGACTTGTCCACGTCGAGTGGCGTCGATTTGCCGAGGATCATGCGCTGCATCCGGTCGCGCATCGGGTTCGACTCCTTCAGCGAGAGGATTCGCTCCTCCAGCCGGGCGAACTGCGCGACGGTGTAGCCCTGGACGTAGCCCTTGAGGTGGCTGCCGAACACGAGATGGACGGTCCCGCCCTTCTCCGTGTCCCAGTCGGGATCACCACCCTCGATGACGCGACGCATCTTCAGGGGGACTGAAACCCTCCCCTTGCCGTCCACCTTCTGGTGGTATGTCCCGGCAAATCCGACCGCCACGCTCGCGCGCCCCGCTTTTTCTTCCCCAGTCGCTGTGGATAAGCTAAAAGTGAAAACGGCGGATCGAGTGGCTGCCAACACTCGATCCGCCGCCTCCGTCCCTCTCGGGATGTCCGACTGCGCGCGCCACCTGGGGGGATGTCTGCTCGCCCGCGCGCCGGATCTCTTCGTTCAGAAAGCGTGGCCTGTATGAAACCTGACTTCTTTTCGCCGGTGGGGTCTTGGTGCCCCGTCTTGTCGTCTGCTCGCTTCCTGCAACCCTTGTGCCAAACCGGGCCGGGCGGCTCAAGGAATTTGTGTGAATTCGACTGAACTGCTGTGAACTGGCTTGAATCACACGATCAAGCCTGGTTCGCGGAATCGGGCATGACCCTCTTGCCGATCAGCAAATCTGCCGATCTCTGCAGGGAATGACCCCATATCTTGTGCAGTTTGCGGAGTTCACATGCGCCGCAGCGCCATGGCACGCTGTGGCGCGGCGATCACATCCAAGCGATTACTGCGTGAAGATCAGGGTGTTTTCGCAAAGAGTCACGCGGACTGACGCCCGGGTTCACCGGGATTCACCGGATTACCGGTCCCCGGTCAGATCCTTGAACAGGACGTATGTGTCGACCGTGCCTTCTCGCGGATGACGAAAGGCCCCCGGCACGGTTCCGACCCTTCGAAATCCGAGGTCCTCCCAAAGATGGACCGCCGCAACGTTGCTCGAAACGACCGCGTTGAACTGCATGGCGGCATAGCCCAGCTCCCGCGCACGGTCCTGGCTGTGGAGGCACATGGCCCGGGCCAGGCCCCGGCCCCTTGCGTTTGCAGCCGTCACATAGCCGCAGTTGCAGACATGGTCCCCGGGCCCCGGCTGGTTCGTGCGCAGGTAATAGGTGCCGAAGAGCCGCCCCGCCTCCTCCGCCACCCAGCAGTCGCGCGGCGCCTCGGTCCAGTAGTGGCGGGCCTCGGGCTCGGCGATCTCGGGCGACACCATATAAGTGTCGCCCGCACGAAATACGGGACAGAGGATTTCCCACAGCCCGGGCCAGTCGTCGGGCCGGGCAAGCCGCAGCCTCATCCGAGGCCGCCCTCGATGAAGCGCCGCGCCAGCCGCCGGTAGCCCTCGGCCATCGGCCCCTCGCCCGACGCCACGGGCCGCCCCTCGTCCCCGCCGATCCGCGTGGCGAGGTCGATGGGCAGCGCGGCGAGGAACGGCACGTCAAGCCGCTCCGCCTCGGCCGCCACGCCGCCATGGCCGAAGATATGCGCCTCATGCCCGCAGTTGGGACAGATATACGTGGACATGTTCTCGATGAGGCCGAGAATCGGCGTCTTCAGCGTGTCGAACATCCCCAGCGCCTTGCGCGCATCGAGCAGGGCAACGTCCTGCGGCGTGCAGACGACGACAGCGCCAGTGATGTGGAACCGCTGGCAGAGCGTCAGCTGCACATCCCCGGTCCCCGGCGGCAGATCGACGATCAGCACGTCGAGCTTGCCCCAGTTGGTCTGGTTCAGCATCTGCTGGAGCGCGCCCATCAGCATCGGCCCGCGCCAGATTACCGGCTTGTCCTCCTCCAGCATGAGGCCGATGGACATGACCGTCACGCCATGGGCGTGCAGCGGCTCGATCCGCTCGCCGTCGGGGGATTTGGGCCGCCCCGTCAGGCCCATCATCCGCGGCACCGAGGGTCCATAGATATCGGCGTCCAGCAGGCCGACCCGCCGGCCCTCCCGCGCCAGCGCCACGGCAAGGTTCACGGCGACGGTGGATTTGCCCACGCCGCCCTTGCCCGAGCCCACGGCGACGATCCGGTCCACACCCACGACATCGGCGGGGCCGGACTGAGGTTTCGGATGACCGCCGATCTTGAGCGAGGGCGCGGGCTTCGCCGGGGCGGCGGGGCCATGGGCGGTCAGAACGACGGAGACCGTCTCGATCCCCGGAAGGGCCGCAACGGCCCTCTCGGCAGCCTCACGCACCGGTTCGAGCTTGCGGGCCTCCTCGGCCGTCGGCGCCTCGATCACGAATCGCACCTTGCCGCCCTCGACGGTCAGAGCGCGGATCATGTCCCGGCCAACGAGGTCGCCACCACCGGGCAACCCGATCAAGGAGAGTTCCGTGAGAATCTCATTTTTCATCGAACTCTTCCCCGTTTTCCCGCCTGCTGCCGAGTTATTCGGCACAAGTCATCCCAATCGGGCAGCGACACAAGGGAGTGTCGCCGAACCGATGCAGAGCCGCAACGTAACACCCTAATTTTTCGTGACAATTCATATGCGTTTTCTGCATGGCAGCATTGACGTGGTAGGCATTGTGCAGATGCAGCATGAGGATATGTTCGGTCTCGACAGCGCTAACAACCGACAGAGGTTCGGTCGGCAGCGCAGACAAGAGCAAGAGAGAGACGAGCATGACGACGCTGACAAATACTTCCGGGTTTCGCACGACGGCGCGCCCGGCCCGCAACACGGGGTTCCTTGGTGGTCTTCGGGCCCGCTACGACCAGTACCGGACGTACCGCGAGACATACGAGGAACTCAACCGGCTGAGCGATCGGGATCTTGCAGATCTCGATATCACTCGCCACCAGATCGCCGATGTGGCCAGCATGGCCGCCTACGGCAAGTAAGAACAGGTTCGGGGTCCCCTCCTCCTCCCTTGGGGATCCTGATCGCGGAGCGCTCTCTCCTCCTCCCTGAGCGCACCGCATCTCGAAGACGCGGCGGCACCCTCTCCTCCTCCCTGGGTGTCGCCGCTCTTCGAAAAGATTGGTTTCGCCGGACGCTCCTCCTCCTCCCTGAGCGTTCGACGATCTCGCGGCGGCGCCCTCTCCTCCTCCCTGAGCGTCGCCGCACACAGACTTCGCCGGACGCTCCTCCTCCTCCCTGAGCGTTCGACGAGCTCGCGGCGGCGCCCTCTCCTCCTCCCTGGGCGTCGCCGCACACAGACTTCGACGTGCGCTCCTCCTCCTCCCTGAGCGTCCGGCGACAACGCGGCGGCGTCCTCTCCTCCTCCCTGGGCGTCGCCGCATTTTTTACCAAAGACCCGGAACCGCCATAGCCCGGACTCCCGGGTCACGATCGGCTTGCCGGCCTCATTGATTCAGTCTGGAAAGCCAGCCGTCCAGCGCAGCCAGGGCCTCGTCCGGGCGCTCAAGCGTCGGAAACCGCCCCGCCTCCTCCAGAAGAACCAGCTCCGCATCCCGGATCATCTCCGCAAGAAAGCTCTGCCGCTTGGGCGGAGAGATCGCGTCATGGGTGCCCCCCACAACCAGGGTCGGACATTTGATCTGGCGCAGCGTCGCCTGCTGGTCAGGCCTGCGCTGGAGGGCCCGGGATTGCCGGCGATAGGCATCCGGTCCAAGGCTCTGCGCCATGTCGATCAGTTCCGCCGTAACACGTGTGCGGTCGGGCCCGGGGCCGAGTCCCGACTTCAGGACGTGCGCCCGCATCGTCTCCTCGAACCGGCCAGAGGTCGCGGCGACGATGCCCGCCTCCCGCGCCGAGGCCTCCGCGGGCGCTTCCGTCTGGAAGGCCGTCCCGATCAGCGCCAGCCCACGGACCCGGTCTCCGGCCTTGCGCAGCACTTCGAGCGCGACCGCCCCGCCCAGGCCCTGCCCGAGCAGAACGAACCGTGGCGGCGCGTAATCGAGGAGGTCGGAGGCGAAATTCTCCACTCTCTCGCACCGCCCCATCGGGATCGCGACAAGCGGCCGGTCCCGGCCCAGTACGGCGATCTGTGGCCCGAAGAGCCGCAGATCGCACATGAAGTCGGGCAAGAGCAGAAGCGGATAAGCCATTCGAGGGACTTAACGCACCTGCTCCCGGAAGAGGCCCGGATGGTGGGACACGATTTCGTCGCAGCGGGCCGATGCGCGCAATTCCGCCAGTCCGGCTTTGAACCGGTAGAGCAACGCCGTGCCGCGGTGGTGGCGTTTCGAGATCACCACATGCAGCCTCTGAAGACCAAGTTCCGAGATCTTCGTCAGGCCGAGGAATTCGTTCGCCGTCACCGCATCGACCTCGTCCTGCATCAGCAGCGTCCCGCCGAGTCTCTCCGGATTGCCATAGTAGATCGCCGACCGCTGCGTGTGATTGGCATAGTATTGCTGGGCGATCGTGATGACCGTATCGCCCGAGGCCACGGTGTGCAGCAGATCGCACTCGGCGGCGGCGGCACCCGCCAGACCGCAGAATGCGGCAACCGGAAGAACTCTGCGCATGGGTCCGACCCTCATCACTGGCTCGCACAGACCAACGACATGTGCCGGTCGACGATCTCCTGATAGGAGCCGCTCTCGCGGATCTCTGCCAGTCCGCGAATCACCAGCGCCAGCAGCGCGTCGGCGCGCGGATGGTCCTTGGACACCATCACGTAGTGCCCCTCGATGGAGATCGGAGGTCTGGCGACCCCGAACCTGCCTTCGGCACCGATCTGCCTGACCGCATCGCGGCTGAGGAACTCGCTCAGCATCACGCCGTCCACGGCGTGATGACGCTCCGCGAGTCGTCCGGCCCCACGGCGTAGCGCTCACCGCAGGAGTCCTGCGCCCGAGCGGCCCCCGCTGCAAGGCCAGGACCAGCCGCGACACCCAACATTTGCTCATAAGAGTTCCTTCGTGACCAGATATGGCGAAATTCGCGCCATGTAGCGGCGCGGGTCAAGCACAAGGCCAGATACTGGCCCACTCTGTCCGGCTTATCCCCAGATATGCCTGACGTAGCGGCGGTTATTCCAAAGGCCGGCCGCCAAAACGCCCGGTTCAGCCTCACTTCCGGTGAATCGGTCAGAGTCGGCGGGCAGCCCAGTCCACCGCCGCGGCCACCGCCGCATCCGTCCCGCCGGGCGACAGGATATCGCCCGCGAGAATATGGCCCATCGGATCGTCGCCCGGGGCGGGACGCAGCTCGTTCCAGTCGACATCTCCGCCCCAGCGCGCCATCTCGCTGCGGGTTGCGCGTCCCGAAACGACCTTGTCCCTCGGATTCCACAGCACCAGCGCCGGCGCCCTGACGGCATCGAGGGGTGCGGCCCGGACCGTCCGAACCGCCTCGGCCATCGGCAGGATCGCCTGCAAGGGATAGCGGATCGTCCAGTAACGGGCATGACGCTCGTTGGCGGGCCGGAAGCCGCGCTCGCCGGGCAAGAGCCGCGGCAGCCAGGTCTCTGTCGCGGGAAGGTCAAGAAGCTGATCCGCCAGCGGTGCCGCCAGTCCGAAATTCGGCGACACGAAGATGACGCCGGCTCCGGGCATCCCCTCCGCCATCGCTTGCGCAATCAGCGTGGCCCCGGTGGAACAGCCGATCCAGAGCGTCCGATCTCCCAGTTCCGCGGCAACCTCGGCCGCCTCCCGGATGTCCGCGCGCCAATCCGCCAGCGTCGCCCGACCCAGCGCAGCCCCGTCCTGTCCGTGACCTGCCAGCCGCGTAAAGAAGACCGGGGCACCAAGCGCCGCCGCGATCCGGTCCGGGACCGGCCTGATCTCCTCGGCGCTCGCCGAAAAACCGTGGACATAGACGACCGACAGGGGCGCGCGGCCTCCGGGTCTGCAGGACAGGATGCGCTTCTCGCAGCCCGGACGCAGGTTCGGGACCCGACCCTCCGCCGCAGCGATCCGCTCCGCGGCTCCAACCGTCACGCTGGATCAAGCCGCGCGATGACCTCGTCCACCGCCGCCTCTATCGCGGCAAGACAATCGGGCGTGGAGAAGCGGTGATCGGCGTCCTTCACAAGCGTCAGCCGGATGTCGTTGCCCTCCGCATGGGCAAGCAGTCGCAGCGCCGTCTCGACCGACACGTCGGGATCGGCGGTGCCCTGCAGCATCCGTACCGCCACGCCGAACCGCAGCGGGCTGCGCAGAACCAGATGCCGTCTTCCGTCCTCGATCAGCCGCAGCGTGATCGGCACGGGCTCGCCATACTCCGACGGCAGGCGCACGATGCCCTCCCGCTCCAGCTCGGCGCGGCGCGCGGCGTCCCAGCTCCGCCAGAACCCGTCCTCGGTGAAATCGGGTGCCGCGGCGATGGTCACGAGTCCCGCCACGAGCTCGGGCCGCTCCCGCAAGAGGAGGCAGGAGATCCAGCCCCCCATGGACGAGCCCACAAGGAGCGCAGGCCGCCCCAGCGTCTCCAGAACGGCGCGCGCATCCTCGGCCCAGTCCCCGATCGCGCCCTCCTCAAAGGCGCCCCCGGACAGGCCATGCCCGGAATAGTCGAACCGCACGAAGGCCCGGCCGGTGCGCCGCGCCCAGGCCTCAAGATGCAGCGCCTTGGCGCCCTGCATGTCCGAACGAAAACCCGACAGGAACAGGACCGGCGGCCCCGACCCTTCGGTGCGGACAAGGGCAAGCGTCCGGCCCGCCGCCGTTCTGATCGTCTCAACCATGGCGCCCTCCGCATCGCGGGTCCCGCTGTCGCGGCAGAGACACCACGACTGCCGGGCTGCTTGCAAGGGCCGGGTCTGCTATTCCAGCGGAGCGGCGCAGGGCAGAGCGGAAAAGGCCAGCTCTTTCAGCGGCGCCTCGCCCAACGGCACCGGCAGGCCACGGTGCCCCCGCGCCGCAAGCAGGTCGTTCATCACGCCCCAGCTCAGGATCTCGCGCGCCGCGAGAGCCGCCGCATCGCCGCGCGGGGCGGGACGGGCCTCGGCAAGGCTCAGGGGGACCTCGCAGGCAGGTTCCTCCTTCGCAACGGGCGGCGGTGCGTGCGGCTCGGGCTCCGCCTCGGCCACGACCGGCGGCTGTGGGGGTGCAGGCGCGGGCGTCACGGGGACCTTGTCGGCCTCGACCACCTCGGGCGCGGGAGACGCCTCGACCTCCGCCGCGGGTCTCACGACGATGGGATCGTCGAACCGGGAGGCCGGATCGCTGACGATATAGGGTTGGGCCACCGCCAGCGACCCGATGAGGGCTCCGGCGAAGAGCAGCAGTTGGAGCGGAAGGCGGTGCATGGCGGACCTCCGTGGCAAAGGGTTGCGAGGAACTCCCCGCAAAGGACCGATTCGCCGTCCGTCGGGCAATGTCGCCCCCCTGCTATCCGATGACGAACCGCTCAAGCCGCTGACATTCCTCGGCAAGCCCGCCAATTAAGTTACCCTATTGTCACGTGACTATTTACTCACGTAAGAGTCATCCATGGACGCCCTCTTCAAAGCACTCAACGACCCTGCCCGGCGCGCCTTGCTCGATTCCCTGAGACGGCGCGACGGTCAGACCCTGACCGACCTCGAGGCCCAGCTCGACATGAGCCGCTTCGGGGTCATGAAGCACCTCAAGGTGCTGGAGGACGCCCAGCTCGTGACCCCCGTGAAACGGGGCCGCTTCAAGCATCACTACCTAAATCCCCTGCCGCTACAGGAGGTGCTCGGCCGCTGGATCGACCCCTTCCTGAAACCGCAGGCCGAAGCCCTCTCCCGCCTCAAGGCCAACCTCGAAAGGACCAGCCCCATGACCGACCAGAAACCCGACTACATCATGTCGACTTACATCAAGTGCAGCCAGGAGGCGCTTTGGAACGCCCTGCGCAGTGCCCCGGACGTCGCGAACTACGATTTTCTCGGACAAGTGGCGGAGCGCGATGGCGACACTCTCGTCTATCGCGCGCCAGACGGCACCGTCACGCTACATGCCAGAGAACTGGAGGTGGTGCCGATGACCCGCCTCGTCACGACGTTCGAGCCGAAATGGGAGCCCGACGCCAAGACATCGCGGGTCGTCTACCTCATCGAGGACCAGGGCGATTTCTGCCGACTGACGGTTGAACACCATGGCCTTGCTCACGACCCGTCCGGAGGCACCGCCGATGGCTGGGAGCGCACGATCGCGGGGCTGAAAAGCTGGCTTGAAACCGGCAAGCCCACGAATTTTGGTGGCGACCATCTCTGGGAGGAGCACGAAGCCTGAGCCTCGCCCGGGTTGACAGGCACGGCCGCGGCGCCCATCACGGCGCCGCGGCCCGAGCATCGGCCGCAGACCATAACCCGCAGCCGGGCGTTCCGTGGGCGCCGAACCGACGAGGAGTGCAGGCCGATGAGCCGCGACCAGTCCCAGATTTCCCTGACCTTTCCTGACGGCAACGCGCGCAGCTACGCCGCCGGCATCACCGCCGCCGAGGTCGCCGCCGACATCTCCCCGAGCCTCGCCAAGAAGGCGATCAGCGCCACCGTGGGCGGCGCGCATTACGACCTCCAATGGCCCATCGAGACGGACGCCGAGATCGCCATCCACACCATGGCCGACGACGCGCAGGCGCTGGAGCTGATCCGCCACGACCTCGCCCATATCATGGCCCGCGCGGT
>Ga0008835_100561_pt1 | contig 31568 bp, 27 predicted proteins | sample HotLakConsoUCCRE_FD_62215 | JGI IMG/M metagenome (GOLD analysis project Ga0008835, IMG submission 62215) | Hypersaline microbial mat communities from Hot Lake, Washington, USA - Hot Lake Consortium UCC-RE (Hybrid Assembly) ... | reverse complement strand
CGCAACCTCCAGCAGGTCCTTTTGCGCCGCGGGTCAGCCGGTGTGGACGAGACCCCAGCGGCGCAAAAGGACCTGCTGGAGGTTGCGCGCACGCCCGGCATAGGGGCGCGCTCCTTCGGGGATTTCCTCGCCCGAGGATTTCGCGGCCTCTCGCCGCTCGAGATTGCCGCAGAAGATGGCGAAGGCCACGTCGCGGTCCTGGGCGGTGCGGATGTAGCCGGCAAGGGCGCTGACGAAGTTCAGGGTTCCGGTCTTGGCGCGCACGCTGGCCGGATAGGTGGTCATCGGCGCGCCTTCGGCGTCGCGCAGGTCGTGCTCCTTCAGCACCGGAGAGAGGCGGGCCATAACTCCGGGCGCGGACAGCAGGCGCACCATGTCGCGTGCGGCGATGCGCGAGGCGTCGCCGAGGCCGGAATGGTCGACGACCGCGGAGTCGATGCCGTGGGTCCGGGCGAGCCAGTCGTTCATCGCGCGGGCCGAGGAGGGGATGTCGTCGGGCCTGCCGGACAGCGCGCTCGTGGCGGTGAGTCCCACGACCTCGGCGGTGAGGTTCGTGGAATAGCGCAGCATGTCGCGGATGATGGGTTCCATCTCGGGGCTGTCGTGGCGCGCGAGTTCGGTGCCCATGGGCGCCTCGTCGAGTTCCAGGGCCACCGGGAGGGTCACGCCCTGGGCGAGGGCGAGAGTGCGGAACACGTCGCCCGCGTAAAGCGCCGGGCGGCGCACGGGCAGCCAGCGTGCCCCGCCGTCGCCGAGGGCGGCGCGGGCGACGGTCCAGTCGTCGATATCGCCATCGGTGGCATAGGTGTAGATTGGAACGGAGCGGTTCTCGACGCGCATCCGCGCCACGGTGACGACGGGGCTGTGCGCGGCGCTGCGGGCGTCGAGCGTGACCCGGTAGTCCGACCCGGTCCTGGCCCATTCGAAATGCACGCGGTTGAAATTGAGGTTGAGGCCCGAGATCGCGGGGTTGTAGCCGAGGTGATCGAGCTGGCTGTCGTCGATCTCGTCCTCGAAGGGCAGGGCGCCGCCCCAGACGAGGAACCGCCCGGTGATTTCGGTCACGCCCGCGGCGCGCAGGTCGATGGCGAGGGCGGCGAGCTCGTCGGTCTGCAGCAGGGGATCGCCGCCGCCCGCGAGGATCAGGTCCCCGTCGAGCCGTCCGTCCGCGACCGGGCCGGTGGCCAGCAGCCGCGTCGCGAAGCGATGGTCGGGACCCACGGTCTCCAGAGCAAAAAGCGCCGTGAGGGCCTTGGTGACGGAGGCGGGGGGAAGCGCGGTGGCGCTGTCCTGTTCCTCGATGATCTCGCCGGTCTCCATATCGGCGACCGCAACGCTGACGGACCCGCCGAGGTTGGCAGAGGAGATGAGCTCGGCAAGGCTGGGACGGGCGCGGGGCGCGAGGCGCGCGATCTCTTCGGCGGCGGTGGCGGCGGCGGGTCCGGGACGGGGGCGCGGACGCAGCGAGGTCAGTGGAGCCTCGGCGAGCGCGGCCGTGCCGGCCGTGCCGGCAAGGAGGGCCAGTGCCGCCCGTCGGGTGTATATCGTCCGCATGGCGGGGACCCTATACGCGGCGGCGCGGCCGCCGCAACAGGTGCAACGGCCGCGCTCTTCACGTCGTGGTGGGCGGCGGGTGAGCGGCGCGGGTCAGGCGGCCTGCGCGCTGGTCCGGGAGGGGGTCTCCGCCTCTTCGATCAGGGCCTTGTGGAGCGCGGCGACGGCGGCGTCGCGTTGCTCGGCCGGCACGACGAAGTCGAGGTTCACATGCCGTGGCGTCTGGTGCTGGGCGATCACCTCGATCCCTGCATCCTCCAGCGCCGCGAGCGAGCGGCGGACGCCGCGCAGGCCCTTCAGGTCGCGGCCAATGGCTGAGACGAGCGCCACGGATCGCGCGCCGACCTCGGCGGAGGGGAATTGCTCCGAGAGGTCCGCGATCACGCGGCGGGCGGTCTTGAGCGAGGCCTGCACGTAGTGGGTGATCGCATTGGCGTTCGAGGTCTTCGACACGATCCAGACCTTGTGCCGCTTCAGCGCCTCGAGGATCGCGGCGTCATAGCCCTTCACGCCGACCATGTCCTGTTCGAAGAGCTCCAGCGCCACGACGTTGAGGCCGCAGACGATCTCCACCCCGGGGGTTTCCGCGGGCTTGTCGTCGATCAGCGTGCCCGGGTCCTCGGGCTCGAAGGCGTTGGTCACACGCAGCGGCACATCGGCCTGACGCAGGGTCTTGGCGGCCTTGGGGTGGATCGCCTCCATCCCCATGTTCGACAGCTGGTCGGCCACGTCGTAGTTCGTGTGGCCGAGCTTCTGCACCTTGTCCGGGCCGACGAGCTTCGGGTCGGCGGAGGAGAGATGGAATTCCTTGTGGATGATCGCCTCGCGCGCGCCGGTGAGGGCGGCGATGGTGGCGAAGGTCACCTCGGAATAGCCGCGGTCGTATTCGCGCATCAGCCCGTCCTTGCACTGGGCATAGCCCGTGACGATGGGCAGTTCCTCGGACAGCTCGACCGACGACAGCCCGGCGCGGAGACGCTCGTCGAGCGAGGCGCCGCCCTCGTCGCGCCATCCCGACAGGTCCACAAGCCGGGCGTTGAGGCCGCGGCGCTGGAGCAGGAGCACGGTGACATAGGCGGAATGGGCCTCGCCGATGCCCGAGAGCAGCTCGCGCACGTTGAGCATGTGCTCGGAGAGGCGGAAATGGCCGTAGGAACAAAGCCGCTGCAGATCGAAGAGGCAGGAGCGCGCGCCTTCGATGCGCTCGCGCACGAACTCGTCCGCCTGCGCGATATCGGCGGGATGGTCGAGAACCGCGCGATGGGCCGCGCCCATGGCTTCGGCCACGGTCTTCAGCGCGGTCAGCCAGCCCGAATCGTCCTGATCCGAGGCGAAGGCTGCATAGACGCCCGGCTGGCCCGATTTCTTGTGCTCGAGCAGCCGGTCGGTGATGCCGCCGAAGGCCGAGACCACAAAGATGCGGTTGTAGGGGTCGGCGCCGTCGCGCGCGAAGAGCGTCGGCACGAGGTCCGCGATCCGGCTCATGGAGGTGCCCCCGATCTTCTCGACCGTGTGGCCGGAGAAGCGGAGGTCGGTTCTTTCGGCGTCGTCAACTGTCTTCAAGAGCATAGCTTCCATCCGCCTGGTGAACTTCGTTTCCGGTGACGGGCGGGTTGAACACGCAGGCCAGCACGAGCTGGTCGTCCGCCACCACCGTGTGCCTGTCGTGCTGGTCGAGCGCGTACATGACGCCCGGCACGATCTCGTGGGTCTCGCCGGTGGCCAGATCGGTGATCCGGCCCTTGCCTTCCATGCAGTAGACGCTCTCGAAATGGTTCTTGTAGTGGAACGTGTGCTCCGACCCGGCCTCGAGGAAGGTGATGTGGAAGGAGAACCCCATCCCGTCGCCCGCCAGCAGCATCCGCACGCTGGTCCAGTTGGCGTCGGAGACCACGCGGTCCCGCTCGTCCTCGATGATCTTGTTGTAGTCGCGTACGATCATGGCGTCACTCCGCTGCGATGGGTTGCGGCCGTGCTGCGATGGCCTCGCGCGCGACCTCGGCGAGGATACCAAGACCCTTGCGGAACGTCTCGTCCGGCGTGGTCAGGGGCGCGAGCACCTTGACCACCTCGTCATGGGCGCCCGAGGTCTCGATCACGAGGCCCTTCTCGAAGGCGCGCGCGCAGATGTCGCCGGCCAGATCGCCCGAACCCACGTCGATGCCCTGCATCATGCCGCGGCCTTTCAGAAAAGCGCCGGGGATGCTGTCGGCGATCTCGGCGAGCGCGGTGGTCAGGATCGTCGATTTCGCCGCGATCTCCTGCTGGAAGCGGTCGTCCGTCCAGAACTTCTCCAGCGCCACACGGGCGGTGACGAAGGCATGGGTGTTGCCGCGGAAGGTGCCGTTGTGCTCGGCGGGCTTCCAGATATCGAGCTCGGGGCGCACGAGAAGCGCGGCGAAGGGCAGGCCGAAGCCCGAGAGCGATTTCGCCAGCGGCACGAGGTCGGGGGTCACGCCCATCTCCTCGAAGGAGAAGAAGGTGCCGGTCCGGCCGATGCCGGCCTGGATGTCGTCGAGGATCAGCAGCGCGCCGTGCTTGCGGGCAAGTTTCTCGATCCCGCGCAGCCACTCGGCGGAGGCGGCGTTGAGGCCGCCCTCGCCCTGCACCGGCTCGATCAGGAAGGCCGCGGGGGCGTCGATGCCCGAGGAGGGGTTGTCCAGCATCTGCTCGATTACCGCGAGCGTGTCGACATCGCCGAGGGAGCCCTCGTAGGGCATCCGGCTGACATCGGGCAGCGTCGTGGCGCCGCCCGCGCGTTTGCCGGCGTTGCCGGTGGCGGCCAAGGCACCGTAGGTCATGCCGTGAAAGCCGTTGGTGAAGGCGATCACGTTAGCGCGGCCCGTGACCTTGCGCGCGAGCTTCAGCGCGGCCTCGACGGCGTTGGTGCCGGTGGGGCCGGTCATCATGACCTTGTGGTCCATCCCGCGCGGCTTGAGGATCCTGTCCTCAAAGGTTTCGAGGAAGCGGCGCTTCTCGACCGTGTACATGTCGAGCGCGTGGGCGATGCCGTCGGAGGTGATGTGCTCCACCAGCGCGGCCTTCATGTCATCGTCGTTGTGGCCATAGTTCAGCGAGGAGCAGCCGGCGAGGAAGTCGATATACTCGCGGCCCTCTTCGTCGGTGAGGATCGAGCCTTTCGCCGTGGTGAAGGTGGTGTCGAAGCTGCGGCAGTAGCTGCGCACCTGGCTTTCGCGGCGGTCAAAGATCGAGTGCGGGACGGTGGCGTCCTTGGGCATGGGGTATCCTTTCGGGAAATGTCGGAGGAGGTGCGGCGGGGCTCAGGCGGCCTGGCGCGCGGCTTCCTCGAGGTCGATGGTGACCATGTGCTCGGTGGCGTGACGGCCATCGAAATGGTCGTCGCGTTCGAAATGGGGTGCATCACTCAGGCGGGCGCCGCGGGACCCGGCGAAGCCGCGAAAGAGCGCCCATGAGGCGGCGTTGTCGCGCGTGATCGTGGTCCGCATCCGCACAACACCCCGGCATTCGGGCCTGTCGAGGAGGGCCGCCAGCATCCGCTTGCCGAGGCCGTGACCCCGCGCATCGGCGTGCACGGCGACCTGCCAGACGAAGATCGTGCCCGTGTCCGACGGCGGGATGTAGCCCGAGACCCACCCCAAGGTGCGGCCGTCGATCTCTGCCAGCACGCAGGTGTCGCGGAAATGGTCGCATTGCAGCAGGTTGCAGTACATCGAGTTCTCGTCGAGCGGCGCGCAGGCGCGCACAAGAACCCAGATGTCGGAGCCGTCGTCGGCCCCGGGCTTGCGCAGGCGGGGGCGGCCCTGCAGCCGCGTCAGGCTGGTACTTGCGGGTTCGTCGGAAATATCCTTAGGCATGGCTAACTATCTTCGTCCAGACTGCTTCGGTTGGCTAAGTAAATATACACTTAAAAGCTCCAGTCAAGGCGCTTTGTGGGCTATTCTGCCTTGATCCCGGGTCAGAACTACTTAGCTTATGAAACCATGACGATGCGTGTCCAATTGAATGGCGGGTCAAGCTCTGCCACTGTCCTGCGGAAACCGGGCCCCTTTCCTGACGAGCCGATGGACCGCACCGACGAAAGCCTCATCGCGCTCCGGCGCATCCTGCGGAAAACCGAGCAGTTCGGCCGTGCGCTGGCCCAGGCCTCCGGGCTGACCGCGGCACAGTTCCGCGTGCTGCAGCTTGTCGCGGAAACCGGCGAGACGACGGCGAAGCAGATCGCGGTGCGCATGGGGATCACCCAGGCGACGGTGACCTCGCTCGTGGACAAGCTCGTGAGCCACGATCTCGTCACGCGGGAGAAATCGGAACACGACCGGCGCATGATCGACATCCGCATCACCGAGGCCGGCCGCGACGTGCTCGACCGCGCGCCCGACGCATTGCAGCAGCGCTATGTCCGGCGGTTCGAGGCGATGAAGGACTGGGAGCAGGCCCAGATCGTGGCCTCGCTCGAACGGGTTGCGGCGATGCTCGACGCAGACGACATGGACGCCTCGCCGGTTCTCGACATCGGGGACATCCACGACCGCGGCTGACGCCCTCCGGCTTGCGGCAGGGTCCGCGCTGGGGTAGCCGAAAGGGGCTGCGGTCCCTTAGCTCAACTGGATAGAGCAGCCGACTTCTAATCGGCAGGTTACAGGTTCGAGTCCTGTAGGGATCGCCATTGGCGGTGCGGGTCCGGGTCCCGCGCGCGACCGCCGGCGAGGGACCCGAAGTTGGGCCGCCCGAGAGGCGGCGCGTCCCGCCGGTCTCTCCAGTCGTCGCGAGCCTGCCTATCCTTCGGGCACGACCGCTCAACTGCGGGGCGGTTGCGCCCGGGCTCCGGGGAAGCCGGAGTTTTGTGTTGACACCTCCGGTTCCCGTGCAGGACGTTGAGGCTGTCTCAACGGTGAGACTCCGTTTCGTATCATCTTACATCGGCCCCAGAAGGCCCGGCACCATTGCCTCCGCGCGACAGATTGTCGTGACCGGGGGCTTTTTCGTTTGGAGAGGCGATGTCTCGCGACGCGCTCAAGATCGGTATCCTGTTCTCCACGACCGGCTCCTACGCCGCGGTCGGGGCTGCGATGCGGGCCGGGGCGGAGCTGGCGATCGAGGAGGTGAACGCCGATCCAGCAGCGCCGCTACGACTCGAGCCGATCTTCATCGACCCGGCGGGCGTGACGTCGGCCTATGCCGAAGGGGCGGTCGAGCTGCTGCGCTCCCATGGCGTCGTGCATGTCTTCGGCTGCTACACCTCTTCGAGTCGCAAGGAGGTGCTGCCGGTCTTCGAGAAGCATGACGCGCTCTTGTGGTATCCCTCCCATTACGAGGGGTTCGAGACCAGCGACAACGTGATCTACACCGGCGCCGCGCCGAACCAGCACATCGTGCCGCTGGCGCGCCACCTTCTGTCCGGCCATGGCGATCGCGGCTGGTTCGTCGGGTCCAACTATGTCTGGGCATGGGAGAACAACCGCATCCTCCGCGAGGCGCTGATGGAGGCCGGCGGGACGGTGATGGGCGAGCGGTATTTCCCGGTCGGGGAAACGGATCTCGGAGAGCTCGCTGTCCAGATCGTGCGGGACCGCCCGGATTTCATCTTCACCACGCTGATCGGCGAATCGAGCTATCGTTTCCTGCGGCTGTTGCGCGCCGCGGCCGAGGCCGCCGGAATGGATCAGGTCACCGAGATGCCGGTGGCGAGCTGTTCCCTGTCCGAGGTGGAACTGCCCTTCATCGGCGAGGCCGCCGCGGGGCACCTGTCTTCGTCGGTCTATTTCTCCTCCATCCGGTCGCCCGAAAACGCCCGGTTCACGGAGCGGTGGGCCACGCGCTTCGGTCCGACGGGACAGGCCTGTGCCGATGCCGAGGCGACCTACGTGGCGGTTCATCTTCTGATGGGCGCCATCCGGCGGGCGGGCGGCGCGGAGTTCGTCGCCGTCCGCGAGGCCGCGCGCGGCCTGCGGTTCAACGCGCCCCAAGGGCCGGTCACCGTCGATCCCGACAACCTGCATTGCTCCATGCGGCCGCGGATCGGCAGGTCGAAGGCGGATGGCACCTTCGAGATCCTCTTCGAGGAACAGGTGCCGATTCGCCCCGATCCCTATCTCGTCTGGGGCAACGGCGTCGCGGGGGAGCGGGGCAGGCGCGGTGGCGGGCATTTGAGGCTGGTGCCATGAAGTCAGGGATCATCACCAATTTCCGCGGCCTTCGCGCGCTCGTCCTGCAGGGGCCGGACGTGAACCTCGAGACGCTGGTGAGCGTCCTCGGGCGTCTGGGCCTCGGCGTGACGGTCCTTGCCCCCGACGCCCCCGCCGCCGGCGGGCTGCCCGAGTGCGACGTGCTGTTCTTCGACGCGGACGAGGACCTGGCCGGTCCCCGCATGGCGGGCGAGGAGCCGGACGTGCCGACGATCGCGTTGATCGGGCACGAGGCGCCCAGCCGCCTGGTGCGGGTCGTCTCGCCGAGGTGCGACAGCCACATTCTGAAGCCGATCCGCAACACGGGCGTGTTCACCGCGCTTCTGCTCGCCGTCAACGGCCATCGCGACCGGCGGCGGATCGAGCAGGAGCTCGACGTGCTGCGCCAGCGCCTGACCGGTCGGCGCGAGGTCATGAAGGCTGTGCTCGGCCAGATGGCCCTGTCCGGTATCGACGAGGACAGCGCCTACCAGCGGCTGCGACAGGAGGCCATGAACCGGCGCGTCCCGATCGAGGATGTCGCCCGGGACTGGCTCGCCACCCCGCCGGCAGCCGGACAGCCGACGGAGCCCAACCGGAAGTCCGGCCAGGTGTGACACCAGAAAACCAACCAGCAGGAGAGTCCCAAATGCAACCGAAGACCAAATCCCGCGTCCTCGCAGCCCTTCTGGCCGGCACGGCCGCGCTCGCGGCGGCAGGGCCCCTCGCCGCACAGGACGGGCCGATCAAGATCGGCGTCCTCGAGGACCAGTCGGGCGACTTCGCCGCCGCGACCAACGTGAAGGTCAATGCCATCCAGTTGGCCACCGCGGAGATCAACGCCGCCGGAGGGATCGGCGGGCGCGAGATTGAACTCGTGATCTACGACACCCAGTCCGACAACCGGCGTTACCAGGAGTTCATGCGCCGCGTGCTGCAGCAGGACGAGGTGGACGTGGTCTTCGCCGGCTTCTCCTCGGCCTCGCGCGAGGCCTACCGGCCGATCGTGAACCAGTTCGACGGGCTGGCCTTCTACAACAACCAGTATGAAGGCGGCGTGTGCGATTCGAACATGATCGTCACGGGAGCGGTTCCGGAACAGCAATTCTCCACGCTCATCCCCTGGATGATGGAGACCTACGGACCCAACGTCTACACCATCGCGGCGGACTACAACTTCGGCCAGATCTCGGCGGAGTGGGTGCGCAACATCGTGGCCGAACAGGGCGGAACGATGGTGGGCGAGGAGTTCATCCCGCTGGGCGTGTCGCAGTTCAGCCAGACGATCCAGAACATCCAGGAATCCGAGGCCGATTTTGTCGTGACGCTCCTCGTGGGCGCGGCCCAGGCGTCGTATTACGAACAGGCGGCTTCGGCGGACGTGGGCCTGCCGATGGCCTCTTCGGTGAACGTGGGCCAGGGCTACGAGCATCGCCGGTTCACGCCGCCGAGCCTCGCGAACATGTATGTCACCACGAACTACATCGAGGAGATCGACACGCCCGAGAGCCGCGACTTCGTGGAGCGGTTCCGCGCGATGTTCCCCGACGAGCCCTACATCAACCAGGAGGCCGCGAATTCCTATATCGCGATGAACCTCTACAAGCAGATGGTGGAGCGCGCCGGCACCACCGAGCATGATGCGATACGCGCCGTTCTCGCCGAGGGCGACGTGTGTTTCGACGGGCCCTCGGGCAATGTCTGCCTCGATCCCCAGAGCCAGCACATGTCGCACACGATCTTCCTCGCGCGGGTCGAGGACGACCACTCGATCACCTTCCCGGAGGTCTGGGAGAACATCGAGCCCTACTGGCTGGGAGACGCGGGCTGTGATCTGACCCAGAACGATCCGTCGGCCCAGTACACCCCGTCGAGCCCGCCGCCCTCGGCCAACTGACGCGGAGAGTGTGAACCGGCCGGGCGGCCCCATCGGTCGCCCGGTCGTGCCGTTTCCCAGCGGGCCGTGCGTCGGCCCCACATCCCTGATCCGGAGTCGTCGCGCGCATGGAGCTTTTCGCCACCGTCTTCGCCATGATGTACCAGTTCGGCGACGCCTTCGCCTTTCTGGTCATCTCCTGCGCGGGGCTTGCCGTCATCTTCGGGATGATGGGCATCATCAACCTGGCCCATGGCGAGTTCATCATGTGCGGCGCCTATGTCACCGCCGCCGCCGCACGCGCTGGGCTGCCGCTGCCGCTGGCGATCCTGTGCGGAGCGCTGGTCGCGGGCCTCGTGGGCATGGCGGTGGAGCGCACGGTGGTGCGCCATCTCTATCATCGCCCGCTCGATTCCATCATCGCCACCTGGGGCATCAGCCTGATCGCCACCCAGGGCGTGCTGATCGTGCTGGGCTCCACCATGCAGGGCATCGGCACGCCGCTGGGCAGCCTCGCCGTGGGCGAGCGGTCCTATTCGGTCTACCGGCTGGTGCTGATGGGCGCCGCCGTGGGTCTGCTGGCAGGGCTTTACGTGCTGTTCTACCGGACCCGGTTCGGCGTGATCGCCCGCGCGACGATCCAGCGCCCGCAGATGGCGCGCGCGCTGGGCGTCGACACCCGGCGCGTCTACGGCCTGACCTTCGGGCTCGGGGCGGCGCTGGCGGGGCTTGCGGGCGGGCTTTACGCGCCGACGATGACAATGGTGCCCACGATGGGGGCCACCTTCATCGTCGAGAGCTTCGTGACGGTGGTCGTGGGCGGGGCGGACATCTTTGTGGGCGCGGCCCCGGCGGCGGCGATCCTCGCGGTCATCAAGGCGTCGATGACGGCGTGGTACGGGCAGCTTTTCGGCCAGATCGGGCTTTTGCTGGCGGTGATCGTGGTGATCCGCGTGCTGCCCGGCGGGCTGTCGGCCTGGCTCAAGAAGACGCGGCAGTAGGGGGCGGACATGGACAGGCAGGACACACCGGCGCAGGGCGCGCCGCACGCCGGACCCGCCCTTGCAGAGGAGGCGCCGATCGAGCGCCGCTCCGCCCTGCGGATATGGCTGTCGCGGCTGGAAGGACCGCAGACCATGGGCCGGGGGCCCGTGTTCTGGACGCTGGCCGCGCTGGTGGTGCTGGCGGCCGCGGCCTATCCGCAATTCACGAACCCGTTCGCTGTGGGCAACGCCGCCTATTTCATGGTCTGGACCTTCATGGCGATGGGCCTTGGCGTGGTCTGGGGCTATACCGGCGCGCTCAGCTTCGGGCAGACGGCGTTCTTTGGGGTGGCAGGCTATGGCTACGGCATCCTGACGATAAATTTCGGCGCGGCCTTCGGACTGACGTGGATCGCGTTGGTGCTGTCGGTGGCGGCGGCGGGGCTGGTGGCGCTGCTGATCGGCTATTTCATGTTCTACGGGCGTATCCGGGGCGTGTTCATCGGGATCGTGACCCTGTCGGTGACGCTGGTGTTCGAGACCTTCATGGCACAGACCGCCGGACCGCAGTGGCGCGTGGGCGAGGCGCGGCTGAACGGCTTCAACGGCATGTCGGGGATGCCGCCGCTGACGATCCCCTGGCCCGGCGGAGACATCGTTCTCTATCCGGGCGTCGGGCTGTTCTATGCGCTGCTGGCGATGGTGGTGCTGTGTTATCTCTGGCTGCGGATGCTGCTGAACGCGCCTTTCGGCAACGTGCTGGTGGCGATCCGCGAGAACCCCGAGCGCGCGGAGATGCTGGGCTACGACATCCGCCTGTATCAGACGCTCGCATTCGGCCTTGGCGGCGCGCTGGCGGGGCTGTCGGGGGCGCTTTATACCGCCTGGGGGCAGTATATCACGCCGTCGTCGATGGGGTTGACCGCCGCCGCGCTGCCCATCGTCTGGGTCGCGGTCGGCGGACGCAGGGATATCACGGCGACGTTGCTGGGCACGCTCGCGGTGCTCTTCGCCTTTCAGTCGCTGACCATCTACGGCAGCCAGTATGCGCTGGTCGTGATGGGCGCGCTCCTGGTCTTCACGGTGCTCGTCACGCCCGACGGGCTGATCGCCACAGCGATGGAGCGGCTGGGGCGGCTGGCAGGTCCGCGCAAGGGACGGAGCGGCCGATGACCGAGATCCTCAGTGTCCGGAAGCTGAACAAGAGCTTCGGCGGCGTCACCGTCGCCCGCGACATCGATTTCACGCTGGAGGCGGGCACGATGCACTGCCTGATCGGGCCGAACGGGGCGGGCAAGTCGTCGTTCTTCCGCCTGATCCTAGGAGAGCACGCGCCCGACAGCGGCACGATCCACTTTCGCGGCGAGGAGATCACCCGCCTGCGGTCGTTCCAGCGCATCCGGCGCGGCATTTCCGTAAAGTTCCAGGTGCCGGGCATCTTCAAGGCGCTGAGCGTGCGACAGAACCTCGAGGTGGCGTTCCAGCACCATCTGCACGGGCACGAGCTGGCCACCACCGTGCGCCGGGTTCTGGAGTTCACCAACCTTCAGGGCGAGGCGCAGACGGCGGCCGGGGTTCTGTCCCACGGGCAGCAGCAATGGCTGGAGATCGGGATGGCCGTGGGGGTGGAGCCGACGCTGCTGCTGCTCGACGAGCCCACCGCCGGCATGTCTCCGGACGAGACGCGCAAGACCGGCGAGATGCTGCACGAGCTCAACGCGCGGGGCATCACCATCCTCGCGGTCGAGCATGACATGGCCTTTGTCGAGCAGATCGCGACGCGGGTCACGGTCCTGCATTTCGGCTCGATCTTCGCCGAAGGCTCGATCGCGGAGATCGTCGCGCACAAGGGCGTGCAGGAAATCTATCTGGGGGCGGCGGATGAGTGAGCAGAGCTTGCTTGAGGTGCAGGGCCTCAAGGGCGGCTATGGCGCCGAGACCGTGCTGCAGGGCGTGGACATGCAGATCGCGCCGGGAGAGATCGTCGCTGTCATCGGGCGCAACGGGGTGGGCAAGAGCACACTGATGCGCACCCTGACAGGGCTCTTGCGGCCCTCGGCGGGCACCATCCGCTTCGGCGGGCAGGACGTGACAGCGGAGCCTGCCGACAAGCGCGCCCGGGCCGGGATCGGCTATATTCCGCAGGGGCGGGACGTGTTTCCGGAACTGACCGTGCGTGAGAACCTCTTGGTCGGAGAGGTGGCCGGGCAGGGCAGGGCGGCGCCCGACTATGATCAGGTCTACCGCTTCTTTCCGATCCTGAAGGAGCGCGCGCGCCAGCGTGCGGGCACCCTGTCGGGCGGGCAGCAGCAGCAGCTTGCCATCGGGCGCGCGATGATCGGCAACCCGCGCCTGATGCTGCTCGACGAGCCCTCCGAGGGCATCCAGCCCTCGATCATCAAGGATATCGCCCGCAACGTGCGCACCCTGAACCAGCAGACCGGTCTTGCCGTGCTGCTGGTGGAGCAGAACCTCGACCTCATCGTCTCCATTGCCCGGCGGGGCTACGTGATGGAGAAAGGCCGCCTCGTGGCCAGCCTCGGCGCGGAGGAGATCACCTCCCGCGACGTGGTGCGCCACCATCTGACAATCTGAACTGCAGGAAGGAACAGGAACATGAGCTGGTTCGACACGTCGATCATGGCCCGCAAGGGTGTCGCCAAGGGGCAGGCGGGGACGCGCCACCGGATCTCCATCGAGGATCAGGGGCAGTTCCACTACGTCTACGGCCCCTATGCCGACCCGGTGCTGGAGGTGGAGCCTGGCGCGGTGCTCGAGGTCGAGACCCACGACGCCTTCGAGGGCAAGATCACGTCGGAGACGGACAAGCCTACGGAGATCCTGAACTTTCCCTATCTCAATCCCCAGACCGGCCCGATCTTCGTGAAGGGCGCGGAGAAGGGCGACGCGCTGGCGGTGCGGATCCTGTCGATCAAGCCGCGCGGGCCGCAGCCCGTGGGCACCACCTGCCTTCTGCCCGAGTTCGGCGGGCTCGTGGGCACCGGCGACACCGCCATGCTGAACCCGCCGCTGCCCGAGAAGGTCAAGAAGCTGAACGTGACCGAAGCGGGCGTGGAGTGGTCCGACACGCTGACGCTGCCCTACGAGCCCTTCATCGGCACCATCGGCACCTCGCCCGAGATCGAGGCGATCAGCTCGCTCCAGCCCGATTACTATGGCGGCAACATGGACCTGCCGGACGTGGCCCCGGGGGCGATCATCTACCTGCCGGTGAACAAGGCGGGCGCCTATCTCTATCTCGGCGACTGCCACGCCATTCAGGGCGACGGAGAGCTGTGCGGCGTGGCGCTGGAGATGCCCGCGACGGTCGAGCTTCAGGTCGACCTCATCAAGGGCCATGGCAACCGCTGGCCGCAACTCGAGACCGAGCACACCATGGGCTTCATCGGGTCCGCCCGGCCGATGGAGGATGCGGCGCGCATCGCCTATCGCGAACTGGTGCGCTGGCTGGCCGCCGAGACGGGCCAGACCGAGGAAGAGGCCTACATGCTGCTGACGATGTGCGGCAAGGTCAGGCTCGGCAACATGGTCGATCCGAAATACAGCCTCGGCGCCTCGATCGAGAAGCGCTACGTGAAATAAGGGGACGGACATGGATCTGGGGCTGAAGGGGCTGCGCGCCCTCGTGACCGGCGGCAGCAAGGGCATCGGCCGGCGCTGCGCCGACATTCTGGCGGCGGAGGGCGCGCATGTGTCGATCTGTGCGCGCACCGCCGCCGATGTGGAGGCGACGCTGGAGGCACTCGCCCCCTCGGGTGTCACCCTGCACGGCGCGGCGGTCGACGTGTCCGACAAGGCGGCGCTGGAGGCCTGGGTCGCCGAGGCGGCGGAGGCGCTGGGCGGCATCGACATGGTCATCGGCAATGTTTCGGCGCTGGCCGTGGGCGACGACGAGGCCGCGTGGCAGGCGGGCTTCGAGACGGACATGATGCATTGCGTCCGGCTGGTGAACGCGGCGATGCCCTGGCTGGAGAAGTCCGACGCCGCCTCGGTCACCCTGGTCTCCTCGGTGTCGGGCCGGGAGGTCGATTTCACCGGGCCGGCCTATGGCGGCTTCAAGGCGGCGATCGTGCACTATGCCAGCGGACTGGCGTTCAAGCTGGCCGGGAAGGGCATCCGTGCGAACGCCGTGTCGCCGGGCAACACCTATTTCGACGGGGGCATCTGGCAGCAGATCGAGACCGGCAACCCGGCGCTTTTCGCCGAGGCGCTGGCGCTGAACCCCACGGGGCGGATGGCGAAACCGGAGGAAGTGGCTCGGGGGATTGTGTTTCTGGCGAGCCCGGCCTCCAGCTTTACCACCGGCGCGCATCTGGTGATCGACGGCGCGCTGACGCGGGGCGTCCAGCTCTAGGGGCAAGGCGCCGGTCGCTATCGGACCTGAGAACGAAGATCGGCGGCGGGATCATATCCGCCGCCGATTGTCGTTTCGGCCCCCTGAGCACATGGGCCGATCCCGGCGGCCGGTCAGAACGCCGCGGGGATGGGGCCGAAGCGCGGCGGTTCGACCCGGCGGCGGGAGGCGGCCTCGTAGGCGGAGGCGATGCGGACGATGGCGTCCTCGTTGCCGGGCTCGCTGCGGAACACCAGCGAGAAGGGCAGGCCGGGGGCCGCCAGCTTCACCGGCTCGGTCACGGGCGCAGGGACATAGCGCTTGCGGTCCTCGGACAGCTTGAACACCGGATCGTAGGCGGTATCGACATAGCCCGCCGGGATCAGGATCTCCGTCAGGCCTGCGTTCGGCCCGTAGAAGGATTCGAGCGTGATATTGTGCATGCCCCCGCGCGGCTGGTTCGCATGGCCGATCTTGCCCGGCACCCAGGGCGAGTGCAGCCGCACGAAGGCGTCGAGCTTGTTCTCGTAGAGCACCATCATGTCCACCCGGCGCAGAAGCTCGCGCAGCATGATCCGCTCGTTGACCCCCTGCCGCCCGTCGAGCCGGTTGCGCATGTCCGACAGCGCATCCCAGTTGAGGAAGGCCGACCGCTGGTCGTCGCCCCAGAATTTCGAGCGCGCATTGAGCGCCGCGAAATCGGTCAGCGTCTCCTCGAAGCCGAGCTCGGCCCAATCCGCGGCGCGGCGCATCAGGTATTGCTGGATATGGAAGCGGAAGGTGGTCGCCAGCTCCTGTTCCTGCACCGTGTGGATGTCGAGGTTCTTCGGCGGCGCGATGCGCCCCTCCGCGAGCGCCACGCAATAGTCGATGGGCTTCATCGTGCCGCTGCCGAAGATCTTGGGCGGCTGGTAGGTGGCCTCGGCGCCTGCGGCGACGGTGGGCGAGGCGAGGCTGGGCATGCCGCCCGCCACGAAGGGCGTGGGCTGCACGGCCTCCGCCACCTCCTTGTAGACGGGCGTCCCGTCGGGGCCGAGGCGGAACAGGATGTCGGGCATGAAGACCGGGACCAGCCGCGTCAGGGCCTTGCGGAAATCGACGGTCATGCTTTCGTAATCGGGGTCGGCGGGGCTGAGGGGATCGGCGGATTGCACGATCGTGGCGCCCAGATGGTCCTGAAGGATCGTCTTGATCTCCCGCTCGGCGGCGGTGACGATGGGCCCTTCGGCCAGGGAGCCTTCGGGGATGATGAGCGACTCGCGCACAAGGCCGATCCGCGTGCCTTCGAGCATCCCCTCGGCGGCCGAAGGCACGAGGTGGCTCGTGTAGGGCGTCGCCAGCACCGAAGAGCGCGGCACGGTGGTGAAGGGATCGCGGGGGTCGTAGGGCCCGTTCTCCGCATCCGTGAGCGCGTCGATGACCTTGGCGCAATCCACGACCGAGCGGCAGATCACTCCGGTCCGGTCGGTGTAGATATCCGCGCCGACGGCCCCGCCGTCGAAGCCGATCATCGCCTTGTGGGGCAGGATCAGCGCCACGGAATTGTGGTTCGACGGACCCCGGCAGGAGGCGCGGGTCTCCTCGCCGAGGCTCGCCATCACGAGGTTCGTGGAGACCGAGAGCGCCGAACCCGAGCTCGATCCCAGCGAGGCCGAACGGGTCGTGTCGTAGGGGTTCGCCGGGTTCCCGCCCCAGGTCGTGCGCTGGTAGCCGAGGGTGGAGGGCAGGATCTTCTCGGGCCGGTGATCGCCGCCCGGATCGCCCGCGCGGCCGTTGTATTCGGTGCTCACGGCCTTGGCGTAGATGATCGCGCCCTTCTTGCGCAGCTGATCCACGAGGATGTGGTCGCGGGCGGGAAAGTCGATGTCATAGGCCGCATCGGCTCCGCCCATGGAGCGCATGTCCTTGCAGTCGAACGGGTCCTTGAAAGAGAAGGTGACGCCATAGAGCGGCATCGCCTCGAAATCGGGGTTGGTGCCATAGGTCGCGTCCAGTTCCGCCGCCTGTTCCAGCGCATCGGGATGGCGGCGGAAGATCTCGCAGACCGCGGGCGCGCCCTCGGGCAGCGGGCCATCGTCCGGATGGCGGTCATAGTCGCCGCGGCAGACAACGGAGCGTTCGCCCCGGATGTTCAGCGTCGAAAGCGCGTTGACCTGGGTGCCGTCCGGTATGCCGACGATCATGCCGTATTGCTGCATGACACCCGGGTCCGACATCGTCGGCTCCATCCGGCCCAGCTCCAGCGGCGTGCCCTCGTAGGCGTCGAGGTCGGGATAGATGTCGGAGACGGGGACGGTCTCGGTCGGGAACTCCAGCGGCGCCCCGGCCCGGACGGTGCCCTGTCCCGGCGCGATGGGGGCGCCGTCCCCGGTCACGAGACGGCTGGCCGGGCCGTTGATCGCCCGGGCGCGGGCGATGTAATGCTCCACGATCTGGACGCAGGTCACCTGACCTGCGGAAATCGCGGCGTGCATCTCGGCGATGGTCGCCTCCTCCAGTCGAAAGCCGGTGTCGGCGGGGACGGTGTCTGGTGCCATGGGGTCTCTCCTCGATGGGCCGGACATGGCCCCTTATCCTGCATTATATATTTTTGAGCTGGCCGAGGCCTGTCAAGCGGCTGTCTTGGGCGGGCCTACGGCCGAGAGATGCTGCGGGGCCCGGGGGCGTAACCCGCCTTCGCTCGGTGCACGGCCCGTCAGGATGCGGAAGGATGTGCACGAATCTGACAGGAAATCTCAGGGTTTTGCCGATATTTTCCGCTGGATGCGGCGACGATCGGCAATTCCGAAACCCGCACCTCTCGTGGTGATTCGGACCCCGGCGCCCGGTCACCCGTCCTGAAGGCGTCCAGTTTTTAGGCATGTCTGCATGAAGGGCGTGCGCAAGCCGCCGCGTGACCGGAACCGGGATGCTGGATGGCTATATTATATATGATCAGTCGCTGCGCTGCGCTCACCCTCAGGGCGAGAGGTGACCATGCTGAGAATGTCCCGGATCACGAAAACCTACGACGGCGCGGCGGTGCCGGCGCTCGGCGACGTCTCCATCGACTGCGCGGACGGCTCCTTCACCACGCTCCTCGGCCCGAGCGGCTGCGGGAAATCGACACTGCTGCGCTGCATCGCGGGCCTCGAGGCCCCGGACGGGGGCTCGGTGACGCTGAACGACCGCCCGCTCGTCGATGTCGACAGGGGAATCGTCGTGCCGGCCCACAAGCGCGGGATCGGCATGGTGTTCCAGTCCTACGCGATCTGGCCGCACATGACCGTCTCGCAGAACGTCGGCTATCCGCTGAAGGTGCGGGGCGACACGGACGCCGACATCTTCGGCGCGGTGCGGGAAGTTCTGGAGATGGTGGGGCTGACCGGGCTCGAGGCCCGGTCGTCCTCGGACCTGAGCGGGGGCCAGCAGCAGCGGGTGGCGATTGCCCGCGCGGTCGTCAACAGGCCCTCCCTGCTGCTCCTCGACGAGCCGATGTCGAACCTCGACGCGCATCTGCGCCGTCAGCTCGGCTCGCAGCTCCGCGAGTTGCAGCAGCGGCTGAAGCTGACGGTGGTCTATGTCACCCATGACCGGGACGAGGCGCTGACGCTGTCGGACCGGATCGTCGTGATGTCCCATGGGCGGATGGCGGACGGCGGGACCCCTGTGGGGCTCTACGCGCGACCGAGGACGGATCGGGGGGCGCTCTCGGTGGGCGAGGCGAATTTCCTGCCCGCAGGGGTCGAGGACGGTCACGCGGTCTGCCGGCTGTTCGATCCGCCCCTCTCCTGCCCCATGCCGAGCGGCGCGCAGGACCCCGCGGTTCTGCTCAGGCCGGAATGGATCGACCTCTGGCCCGGAGAGCCGCCTGGGGAGAAGCCCATGGACCCGTCGCTGCCGCAGGCGCGCGCCACGATCCGGAGCGTCGTGTTCCGCGGCATGATGACGGAGCTTTCGCTGGACCTGCCGGGCGAGGTGACGCTCCTCGCCCGCGTCCAGCGGCCCGTCGATCTGGGGCCGGGAGACACCGTCCGGCTGACGATCCCGCCGGGTCTCGCCGTCGCGGTCGAGCGTTCGGCCGCGCCCCTACCGGCCGATCCGGCGCCTGCCGGGATGTCCGAGAGCCTCCGGCGCGGCCACGTGGCACCGCGCCCGAAACGACGACTCGCCACGCTCTTCAACCGGAACACGGAGACACTGCCATGACATGGACTTTCCAGCGGCCCCTGCTCGCGGGCCCGATCGTGCTCGCCGCCGCACTGGCGCAGGCCGAGACCTACGATCCCGCCCTGATCGAGGCGGCGCAGGCCGAGGACGGCACGATCTCGTATTACTTCATCCTCGGCGCCGAGGCGAACCGGCCGCTCTATGACGCCTTCAGCGCGCAGTTCGATTTCATCGACTTCGAGGTGACCGGCGGTGATCCGCTGTCGCTTGTCGAGAAGATCCTGAACGAGAACGCCTCGGGCCAGCCCATCGCGGACATCCTTCAGGGCGGTCCGATGGAAGACGGGATCATCAACGTCCAGAACGGCATCGGCGGCTTTACCCGGCCGCGGGCGGAGCAGGATGTGCCCGAGGAATTCAAGTTCCCGGGCGAGTATATCGTGCCGGACTATTTCACCTTCCACATCGCCTACAACACGAGCCTCGTTTCTGCGGAAGACGTCCCGCTGTCCCTCGAGGAACTGACGGAACCCGAGTGGGCGGGGCGCTTCGGCATCGACCTCGAGCAGATCGACTGGTTCGCGGGGATGCTCGCCTATTACGGTGAGGAGCGCGGGATCGAGATCTTCGAGGCGCTCGCCGCGAACGATCCGGTCCTCTTCGCGGGCGCGCAGGGTTACGAGCAGATGGCGGCCGGTGGCCTGCCCGTGGTGGCCAATACCTTCTCGGCGCTCACGGTGGACTACATCGAGCGGGGCGCCCCGATTGGCATCGCGGTCAGCCCCTTCGTGATCGCCCAGCCCGATCTCTACATCGGGATCGCCGACTCGGAGAACCCGGCCTCCACCGCGCTGTTCTTCGAGTTCCTGTTCACCCCCGAGGCGCAGGAGATCCTCGCCCAGCAGGTCTACAAGAACCCGGTCGTTCCCGGCGTCGCACAGCCGCCGCATCTGGAAGAGGCCCTCGGCCCCGAGATCGAGAAGTTCTTCGTGACCAGCCAGAACTGGGGTGATTTCGAAGAGCGGATCGACCTCTTCCAGGCGCTTTTCGTGCAGTGACGGCGGAAAGGAGCCCCCGATGGCTGTGATCGACGAGGCCGGCGCCGTGACGCGCCGCATGGGACGGGCCGTGCCGGCATGGTCGCGCCTCGTGGTCTGGGGGCTCCTCCTTTTCCTTGTCTGGCAGGTGGCCCTGCCGATCGCGGGCGTCTTCGTCGCCAGTCTCAAGGACCTGCGCCCGCTCGACGACGGATTTCTGACGTCTCCGCTCGTTCTCGGGAACTTCGGAGAGATCATCGCGTCGGGCGGGCTCTGGCGGGTCACCAGCACGACGTTCGTCTTCGCCTTCCTGTCCTCCACCATCGCGCTGGTGGTGGGCAGCCTTCTGGCCTTCGTCACCGTGCGGAGCGATCTGCCCTTCGGCTGGCTGGTGGCGACGCTGGTCCTGCTGCAACTGACGATCCCGGAACTTCTCGTCGCGATCAGCTGGACCTTCCTGCTGGGGCCGGAACTGGGTCTCTTCAACCAGGGCTGGGCGGCTCTGACCGGGGCGGAGGCCCCGCTCTTCGACATCTACTCGCTGGGCGGGATGGTGCTTGTCGAAAGCATGATCCTTGTGCCGCTGATCTATCTTTTCGCGGTTCCGGCCTTCTCGGCGCTCGACGGGTCGCTGGAGGATGCCGCGGCCATGTCGGGGGCGGGGCACTGGGGGTCGATGAAGTCGATCTCGATCCCGCTGATCGCGCCGGCGCTGGTCGCGACCTGGATCATCGCCTTCATGCGCGCCTGGGAGGCGTTCGAGGTGCCCTGGGTCCTCGGCCTGCGCGACCGGATTATGACCTATGCCACGCGCATCTACTGGGACACGGTGACCCCGCCCAGCGATACCGGCATCATCTCCGCCTATGCGGTACCGATGATCCTCCTGGCCGGGCTGATGGTCTGGGCGCATCGGCGCGTCTCGTCCCGCGGCGCGCGTTATGCCGTGATCTCGGGCAAGCCCGCCCCGCTCCGCAGGCTGCGGCTGACGGGTCTTGCCCGTCTCGCGGTGGGGGCGGTCACGCTCCTCGTGGTCACGGTGGGCATCCTGCTGCCGTTCCTGATGCTGGTCTGGCTCTCGCTGGTGCCCTTCTACCGCCCGCCGTCGCTGGAGGCGCTGTCTGCGGTCAGTCTCGGATCATGGCAGCGGGTCTTCGTCGCCGAGGGTCTCGGCAAGGCCGTGATGTCGAGTTTCGTCATCGGCCTCGGTGCTTCGGCCGCGCTCGTGACCCTGTCGGTGCTCGTCGGCTGGTTTTCCATCGTGAGCCGGACAGGGGGATCGGGTATCGCGCGGACGCTGTGCTTTCTGCCCGTTGCCCTGCCCAACATCGTGGTCGGCCTCGCGTTTCTCTGGATCTACATGCTGATCGGCGTGCAGACCTCGCAAAGCTACATCGTGCTGATCCTCGCCTACGTCACCCTTTTCTTGCCGGTGGTGAGCCAGAACGTGCTGACCCAGTTCGGGCAGATCAACGGCGAGCTTTTCGAGGCGCCGCGGCTCTGCGGCGCGAGGGAGCTGCGGATCATGGTCCAGATCGCCCTGCCGCTGCTGGCGCCGGCGGTCTTCGCCAGCGTTCTCTTCGTCCTGATCTGGTCCTTCAAGGAACTTCCGGCGTCGCTTCTCCTTTCCGGGTCCTCGACCCGGCCCATGGCCGTCTTCATGTTCGACCTGAGCCGCAACGGGAGCGTGAGCGTGCTCGCCGCCATCGCGCTGATCACCGTGCTGATCCTTTCGGTGCTCCTGATCCTGTTCCGGCTTCTTGCGCGGCGCATCGGTCTGCGGGGGTTCTGAGGCGCCATCCTGCAGCGTGCCCTGCCGCTCAGAACCGCTCCGTGGCGATCACCACCTCCGTGTCCCAGGTCCTGCAGGAGTCCTGGAGCGACGGGGGCGGCGGCTTGTCGGTGTAGAAGGTGTCGATCTGCGCGAGGGAGCCGATTCGGGCGGGGGCGCGGCGCTGGAACTTGGACTGGTCCGCGACAAGGAAGCTCTTGCGTGCCTGCCTCAGGATGGTCTGACTCACCCCGACCTCCTGGATGTCGTAATCGAGCATGTCGCCGTCCGGGTCGAGGGCGGAGCAACTGATCACGGCGAGGTCGAACTTGAACTGCTGGATCGCCTGCGTCGTGACGGCGCCGACAAGCCCCCCGTCCGACCGCCGCAGCAGCCCGCCCACGACGATGATCTCGCAGGCGGGGTTTTCCACGAGGATGTTGGCGACGTTCATGTTGTTGGTCAGCACCATGATCTCCCGGTGCTGCATCAGGGCGTGCGCGACGGCCTCGGTAGTCGTGCCGATATTGAGAAAGAGCGAGCATCCGTTGGGGATGTCCCGGGCGCAGCGGGCGGCGATCGCGGCCTTCGCCTCGTCGTTGAGGCCGCGGCGGTCCTCGTAGCCGATGTTCGTGATCGTCGAGTGAAGCACCGCGCCGCCATGCACGCGCTCGAGCTTGCCCTGGGCCGCGAGCTCGGCAAGGTCCCGCCGGATGGTCTGGAGCGTGACGTCGAAATGGGCGGCGAGGGCCTCCACGGAGACGCGGCCATCGCGGCGGGCGATGGTGAGAATCTCCGGCAGACGCATGCTCTGGGACATGGGCGAGCCTCCGCGGACGTCCGTGATGTTCGTTTCTAGGGTATCAGCGGAGGTTGCGAACAGGCAAGGCGGAACATAAGGCGAACAAAGCGCTTTGAGGTATTCGTTTTGATGAAAAAAGAATATTTTTCCAGAATTGAAACGGCTGACTTGCGCGTCGATGTTCGTTTCTGCAGGATACCGCACATCGGAAGTTGACCATCACGCTTGGGGAGGGCGTCGCTGGTGCCGCAACATGATCCGCTTCACGCCGACCATGACCCCTATGACCTCTTCGTCATCGGGGGTGGGATCAACGGCTGCGGCATCGCCCGCGATGCGGCGGGGCGCGGTCTGACGGTGGTGCTGGCGGAGAAGGGCGATCTGGCCGGCGCGACCTCCTCGGCCTCGACCAAGCTGTTTCACGGGGGCCTGCGGTATCTCGAGTATTTCGAGTTCCGGCTGGTCCGCGAGGCGCTGATCGAGCGGGAGACGCTTCTGCGCGCCATGCCGCATATCAGCTGGCCCATGCGCTTCGTGCTTCCCTACCACCGGGACATGCGTTTCGAAAGCGAGACGCCGACCTCGAAGCTCCTCTCCTTTTTCATGCCCTGGATGAAGGGGCGCAGACCGGCCTGGCTGATCCGGCTCGGACTTTTTCTCTATGACAACCTGGGCGGGCGGAAGATCCTGCCGGCGACGTCGACGGTCTCGCTGAAGGGCACGCCCGAGGGCGCGCCGCTGCAGGAGCGGTTCGAGAAGGCCTACGAATATTCCGACTGCTGGGTGGAGGACAGCCGGCTGGTGGTCCTGAACGCCCGCGACGCAGAGGCGCGGGGCGCCACGATCCTGACCGGGAGCAAGGTCGTCTCCGCCGAGGCGCAGGACGGGCAATGGTCGGTCACGGTCGATCGCGACGGCGAGACGAAGACGATCCGTGCGAAGATGCTCGTGAACGCGGCCGGTCCCTGGGTCGGGGACGTGATCCACGGCAAGCTGCGCCTGAACAGCCGCGAGAACGTGCGCCTCGTGCGCGGCAGCCATATCGTGACCCGCAAGCTCTACGATCACGACAAGTGCTATTTCTTCCAGGGCACCGACGGGCGGATCATCTTCGCGATCCCCTACGAGCAGGACTTCACCCTGATCGGCACCACCGACGCCGAACATGACGATCCCGCAAAACCGCCGGTCTGCACCGAGGAGGAGCGCGACTATCTCTGCGCCTTCGCCAGCGACTATTTCCGCCGGCCCGTGACGCCCGGGGATGTGGTCTGGAGCTATTCCGGCGTGCGGCCGCTGTACGACGATGGTGCAACCTCCGCCACGGCGGCGACTCGGGACTACACGCTGAAGGTGGACCGCTCTTCGGGGGCCGCCGTGCTCAATGTCTTTGGCGGCAAGATCACCACCTACCGCAGGCTGGCGGAATCCGCGCTCGACGAGATCGCGGGCGTGCTGTCCGTCCCGCAAAAGGCCTGGACGGCGGGCGTGCCGCTGCCGGGCGGCGATTTCGCCCATGACGGCGCGGAGGCGCTGGCGCGCGACCTCAGGCGGGATCATCCGTTCCTGACGGAGTTCTGGGCGCGCCGGCTGGTGCGGGCCTACGGCACGGAGGCGCGCGCACTGCTCGTCGGGGCAGACGAGGCTGGCGACCTCGGGCGCGATTTCGGGGCGACGTTGACGGAGGCCGAGGTCGTCTGGCTGATGGATCGGGAATGGGCGCGCACGGCGGAGGACGTGCTCTGGCGCCGCAGCAAGCTAGGGCTGCGGATGACCGGTGCCGAGGCGCGCGCGCTCGACGACTGGATGAAGGACGACGGAACCGACGCCGCCCGCGCGGCGGAATAGGGACCGAACAGGGGGAGGACGGGACATGTCGCTGGTGCTGGACGGTGTCTCAAAGGTCTATGACGGAAAGACCCACATCTATCCGACGGACCTCACGCTCGAGCGGGGCACGATGAACGTGCTCCTCGGCCCGACGCTGTCGGGCAAGACGACGCTCATGCGGCTGATGGCGGGGCTGGATGCGCCCGCCACGGGCCGCATCCTGTGGGAGGGCAAGGACGTCACCGGCATGCGGGTGCAGGATCGCAAGGTGGCGATGGTCTACCAGCAGTTCATCAACTACCCGTCGATGACGGTCTACGACAACATCGCCTCGCCGCTGCGGCTGATGGGGATGTCGCGCGCCGAGATCGACCGCCGGGTCCGCGAGGCTGCGGAGCTGATGAAGCTCGACCCCTTCCTCGACCGCAAGCCGCTGGAGCTGTCGGGCGGACAGCAGCAACGCTGCGCGCTGGCGCGCGCGCTGGTGAAGGACGCGGGCCTCGTGCTGCTGGACGAGCCGCTGGCGAACCTCGATTACAAGCTGCGCGAGGAACTCCGCGCCGAAATCCCCCGCATCTTCGAGGAGTCGGGCGCGATCTTCGTCTACGCCACCACCGAGCCCGAGGAGGCGCTGCTTCTGGGCGGCAACGTGGCGGCCATGTGGGAAGGTCGCGTGACCCAGTTCGGCCTGACGCCGCAGGTCTACCGCCAGCCCCGGGACGCGGTCACGGCGCGGGTCTTCTCCGATCCGCCGATGAACTTCACCCGCATCGTGAAGGCGGGGGACCGGATCAGCTTCGGCGAGGGGCAGACGGCGCCCGCGACCGGCGCGCTGGCGGGTCTCGCGGACGGGGCCTATCAGGCCGGCTTCCGGCCCGATCACCTGCACCTCGCGGCACAGGGCGGCGACGGGCTGCATTTCCAGTGCCGGCTGAAGGTGACCGAGATCACCGGGTCCGAAACCTTCCTGCATCTCGAGCACGCGGGCGATCGCTGGGTCGGGCTGGTGCACGGGGTGCACGAGCTGGAATTCGGCGCGCCGATCGAGGTCTGGCTCGATGCCGCCCATGTCTACGTCTTCGCCGAGAATGGCGATCTGGTCGCTCCGGCGTCCTACGCGGCCGCGGCCTGAGGAGGAACGATGGCACAGATCACGCTGGACAACCTCGCCCATTCCTACCTGAAGCATCCCAAGGCCGATGACGACTACGCGCTGAAGCAGCTCGACCATGTCTGGAACGATGGCGAGGCCTATGCGCTGCTCGGCGCGTCGGGCTGCGGCAAGTCCACGCTTCTCAACATCATCTCGGGCCTCCTGGTGCCGTCGCGGGGGCGGGTGCTCTTCGATGACAATGACGTCACCCGGCAGGACACGGTGCAGCGCAACATCGCGCAGGTGTTCCAGTTTCCGGTCGTCTACGACACAATGACCGTGGGCGACAATCTTGCCTTCCCGCTGCGCAACCGCGGCATGGACCCGGCCTTCATCGCAGGCCAGGTGCAGAAGATCGCACGCATGATCGGGATGGAGGACGTGCTGGGCCGCAAGGCGCGCGGGCTGACGGCGGACGCCAAGCAGAAGATCAGCCTCGGACGCGGCATGGTCCGCGAGGACGTGAACGCGATCCTCTTCGACGAGCCGCTGACCGTCATCGACCCGCACATGAAATGGGAGCTCAGGACCCAGCTCAAGGCGCTGCACAACGAGTTCGGGCACACGATGATCTACGTGACCCATGACCAGACCGAGGCTCTGACCTTCGCCGACAAGGTCGTCGTCATGCATGACGGCCGGGTGGTGCAGCTCGGCACGCCCGAGGAGCTCTTCGAGACGCCGGAGCACACCTTCGTGGGCTATTTCATCGGCTCGCCGGGGATGAACCTGATCGAGGCGGAGGTGTCGGGCAGCACGGCGCGCTGCGCCGGTCACGAGGTACCGTTGGGCGGCGCCTACAAGACGCTTCAGGGCCGCGTGCAGATCGGCATCCGCCCCGAGTTCGTGACGCTGACCGAGGGCGGCGACGGCCTGCCGGTCACGATCCTCCGGATCGAGGACGTCGGCCGCCACCAGATCCTGCGGGCCGAATTCGCCGGCGTGCCGATCACCGCGATCCTGCCCGAGAGCATGCCGGTGCCCGCGGGCGCCGACCGGCTGAAATTCGAACCGGGCCGGGTCAATGTCTATGTCGACGACTGGCGCGTGGCGCCGCTTCATCCGGTCGCCGACCTTCGGAAAGAGGCCGTCTGATGGACAAGGTGCAGAACAACCGCGCGTGGTTCCTCGTGCTGCCGGTGCTGGTGCTGGTGGCCTTCTCGGCGGTGATCCCGCTGATGACGGTGGTGAACTACTCGCTTCAAGACACGTTCGGGAACAACGTCTTCTTCTGGGAGGGTCTCGGCTGGTTCGAGGATGTGCTCACCTCCTCGCGTGTCCATGGGGCCTTCGGACGGCAACTCGCTTTCTCGGCGATCATCCTCGCGATCCAGATCCCGCTGGGCATCGCCATCGCGCTCTGCATGCCCAAGCGCGGGGTCTGGGCCTCGGTCTGCCTCGTGCTCATGGCGCTGCCGCTGCTGATCCCGTGGAACGTGGTCGGCACGATCTGGCAGATCCTCGGCCGCACCGACATCGGCCTGCTGGGCTACGCGCTCGACAGCCTCGGCATCACCTGGAACTACGCCCGCGACCCGGTCCACGCCTGGATCACCGTCGTGGTGATGGATGTCTGGCACTGGACCTCGCTCGTGGCGCTCTTGGCCTATGCCGGGCTGCAATCCATCCCGCAGGCCTATTACCAGGCCGCGAAGATCGACCAGGCCAGCCGCTGGAAGGTGTTCCGCTACATCGAGCTGCCGAAGATGCAGGGCGTCCTGCTCATCGCGATCCTGCTGCGCTTCATGGACAGCTTCATGATCTACACCGAGCCCTTCGTGGTCACCGGCGGCGGTCCCGGCAGCTCCACCAGCTTCCTGTCGATCGACCTCGTGAAGACGGCGCTGGGACAGTTCGACCTCGGACCCGCGGCGGCCTTCTCGATCATGTATTTCCTGGTGATCCTGCTGGTGAGCTGGGTGTTCTACACGGTGATGACCAATCTCGACAAGGCGGAGGGCAGGTGATGGCCACGACGACCGATAGCGATACCCCCGCGACCGCGGCGCGCGGCATGACGCTCCCGCGCATCCAGACCCGGCATGTGGTGATGGTGCTCTACCTCGTCTTCATGCTCCTGCCGATCTACTGGCTGTTGAAGATGAGCTTCCAGACCAACCGGGAGATCCTCGGCGGCTTCACGCTCTGGCCGCTGGAGCCGACGCTCGACAACTACCGCGTGATCCTGACCGATCCGTCCTGGTACATGGGCTATGTCAACTCGATCATCTACGTGGTGATGAACACGGTGCTGTCGCTCGCCGTGGCCTTGCCTGCGGCCTATGCCTTCAGCCGCTACCGGTTCATCGGGGACAAGCACCTGTTCTTCTGGCTGCTGACCAACCGGATGGCGCCGCCGGCGGTCTTCGCGCTGCCGTTCTTCCAGCTCTATTCGTCCGTCGGGCTCTTCGACACGCATATCGCGGTGGCGCTGGCGCATACGCTTTTCAACGTGCCGCTGGCGGTGTGGATTCTCGAGGGGTTCATGCGCGGCGTGCCCAAGGAGATCGACGAGACGGCCTATATCGACGGCTATTCCTTCCCGCGCTTCTTCGTGAAGATCTTCATGCCTCTGATCGCGTCGGGCATCGGGGTGGCCGCGTTCTTCTGCTTCATGTTCTCGTGGGTGGAGCTTCTGCTGTCGCGCACCCTGACGGCGGTGAACGCGCAGCCCATCGCCTCGATCATGACCCGCACGGTGTCGGCCTCGGGGCTGGACTGGGGCGTGCTGTGTGCCGCCGGGGTGCTGACGATCATCCCCGGCGCGCTCGTGATCTATTTCGTCCGCAACTACATCGCCAAGGGCTTTGCCCTGGGCCGCGTCTGACAGGAGGGCAGGGAGCATGGATCTGCAATGGATGGCATGGACGGGGCCGACGGCGATCTTCTTTGCGGTGATCGCGAGCCTTCTGGTGCTCTTCACCATTCTTGCCATCAGATATCCCGAGACGCCGCGCGTGGGCATTCTGCGGATCGAGACGACGCGGGGCGACCGGCTCTTCATCACGCTCTTGGGTTCGGCCTTCATCAACGCGGGATGGCTGGCCCTGACCGACCTGCCGCAATGGTGGGCGCTGGGAATTTGCGCGGTCTATGCCGCAGCGGTCTTCCGCTGGGTGTGAAGGCGCAAAGACGCGCGTGACCGGCCCCGGGGCGACGCCCGGGGCCGGTCGGGCGCGGAACGAAAACCGAGGTTCAATCCAGGGAGGATACACCATGAACCGAACGACAAGACCATCAACCGCGCTCGCGATGGCGCTCACGGTGATGGGGGCAAGCCCCGCTTTCGCCGACATGGACGCCGCGCGCGCGTTCCTCGACGAGCATATCGGCGAGCTTTCGGCCCTCACCCGCGAGGAGCAGGAAGCCGAGATGCAGTGGTTCATCGACGCCGCCGCACCCCATGCCGGCATGTCGATCAACGTGGTCTCGGAGACGATCACCACCCACGAGTGGGAAAGCAACGTGCTCGCGCCCGCTTTCAGCGCGATCACCGGCATCGAGGTGACGCACACGCTGATCGGCGAGGGCGACGTGGTCGAGCGGCTGCAGACGCAGATGCAGACCGGCGAGAACGTCTTTGACATGTACATCAACGACGCGGACCTGATCGGCACGCACTGGCGCTATCAGCAGGCCCGGAACCTGACCGAGTGGATGGCAGGCGACGGCGCGGCGTTCACCAACCCCAATCTGAACCTCGACGACTACATCGGTCTGGCCTCCGCCACCGGTCCCGACGGGCTGCTTTACCAGCTTCCGGTGCAGCAGTTCGCGAACCTCTACTGGTTCCGTTACGACTGGTTCAACGATCCCGAGATCCAGGCCGCCTTCGAGGAGGAATACGGTTATCCGCTGGGCGTTCCGATCAACTGGTCGGCCTACGAGGATATCGCGGCCTTCTTCACCGGGCGCGAGATCGACGGCGAGACGGTCTATGGCCACATGGACTATGGCCGGCGCGATCCGTCGCTCGGCTGGCGTTTCACCGATGCCTGGCTGTCGATGGCAGGTGCGTCGGACCTCGGCCTGCCGAACGGTGTTCCGGTCGACGAGTGGGGCATCCGCGTCAACGAGAACTTCCAGCCGGTCGGCTCCTGCATGGCGAGGGGCGGTGCGACCAACAGCCCGGCGGCGGTCTATTCGATCGAGAAATACGTCGAATGGCTGAACAACTACGCCCCGCCGGAAGCGGCCGGGATGAACTTCTCCGAATCCGGCCCGGTGCCTGCCCAGGGCAACGTCGCCCAGCAGATCTTCTGGTACACCGCCTTTACCGCGGACATGGTCGCGGACGGCCTGCCGGTCGTGAACGAGGACGGCACGCCCAAGTGGCGCATGGCCCCCTCGCCGCACGGCACCTACTGGCAGGACGGCATGAAGGTCGGCTACCAGGACGTGGGGTCGGCAACGATCCTCGAGTCCACTCCGGTCGACCGCGCGCAGGCGGCATGGCTCTATTCGCAGTTCATCAGCTCGATGACCGTGGACGTGGCCAAGTCGCATTACGGCCTCACCTTCATCCGCGAGTCGACGATCAACCACGAAAGCTTCACCGAGCGCGCGCCGCGCCTTGGCGGCCTCGTGGAGTTCTACCGCTCGCCCGAGCGGGAGCTGTGGACGGATACCGGGTTCAACGTGCCCGACTATCCGCGCCTTGCGCAGCTCTGGTGGCAGTACATCGGGGATGCGTCCTCGGGTGCCAGCACGGCCCAGGAGGCCCTCGACGGTCTCTGCGCGGAGCAGGAAGCGGTGATGGATCGTCTCGAGCGCGCAGGCGTTCAGGGCGATGTCGGCCCGGCCCTCAACGAGGAGCAGGACCCCGAGTTCTGGCTGAGCCAGCCCGGTGCGCCCTGGCCCGCACTGGAAGACGAGAAGGGCGAGCCCATGACCGTCGCCTATGACGAGCTGATCCGCCGCTGGACGGAGTGAGCTGACCCGACCGGGGCCGCAACGCGTGGCCCCGGCAGGGACGGGCGGAGCCGCGGCACCCGGCTCCGCCCGTTTTGACGACCACCGCCCCGATGGGGCAGGGTTGGTCGGGCAGGACCATGCGGACCGGACCGGAGGAGATGGGTCATGGGATACATTCTGGCGCTCGATCAGGGCACGACCTCGAGCCGCGGCATCGTCTTTGACGGGTCCATGCGGATCGTCGCGGTGGCGCAGGAGGAATTCCCGCAGCATTACCCGGCCTCGGGCTGGGTGGAGCACGATCCCTCGGACCTCTGGGCCACCACCGCCGCGACCGCGCGCTCCGCGATCGAGAAAGCCGGGCTCCATGCTTCCGACATGGCCGCCATCGGCATCACCAACCAGCGCGAGACGACGCTGATCTGGGACCGCGCCACCGGCAAGCCGATCCACAACGCCATCGTCTGGCAGGACCGCCGCACCGCCGATTTCTGCGCCAGGCTGCGCGAGGACGGCCACGAGGCGATGATCACCGCCCGCACCGGCCTTCTGGCCGATCCCTATTTCTCCTCGACCAAGGTCAAGTGGCTGCTCGACAACGTCGAGGGCGCCAGAGAGCGCGCCCGGCGCGGGGAGCTGGCCTTCGGCACGGTGGACAGCTGGCTGATCTGGAACCTGACGGGGGGCCGCGCGCATGTCACCGACGCCACCAATGCCGCCCGCACCATGCTCTACGACATCCACAAGGGCCGCTGGAGCCGCACGATCTGCGATCTCTTCGACATCCCCATGGAAATGCTGCCCGAGGTGCGCGACTGCGCCGCTGAGTTCGGCGTGACGCGGGCGGATCTCTTCGGACGGGAGATCCCGATCCTCGGGGTTGCGGGCGATCAGCAGGCGGCCACGCTCGGGCAGGCCTGCTTCACCCCCGGCATGCTGAAATCGACCTACGGGACGGGCTGTTTCGCCGTCCTCAACACCGGCGATGCGCCCGTGGCC